>Ga0335075_10004227_pt1 | contig 22512 bp, 20 predicted proteins | sample Lox_Sample_24_FD_206723 | JGI IMG/M metagenome (GOLD analysis project Ga0335075, IMG submission 206723) | Soil microbial communities from Loxahatchee National Wildlife Refuge, Florida, United States - Lox_Sample_2.4 | ecosystem: Environmental > Terrestrial > Soil > Wetlands | place: USA...
CGCTCCAGGTCGGCGGCGACCGCCTCGTCCAGTCCCACGGCGGCTCGGGCGCGGTGCCAGGCACGCCGGTCGGCATCGATGTCCGGGTCGGTGGCCTCGGCCAGCGCCTGGTGGGCCGCCCGCCGATCGGCTTCGGAAGCAGCCTGGTAGATACCGGACCGCACCAGCGGATGGCGGAACTGCACCTGGGTGCCGAGCTGGACTAGGCCCGCGGCCTCGGCGGGAACCACCGCATCCGCTGCGATTCCCTGCCGCCGGGCTGCCCGCCAAAGCAAGGTCACGTCGCCGGTCGGCTCGGCCGCAGCGGTCAGCAGCAGCTGCTGCGTCTGGCGCGGAAGCTCCCGGAACTGCCGGTAAAAGCTGTGCTCGATACGGCTGACCAGCGGCCGGGTATCGGGGAGCCAGAAACCGCCGGCCAGTTCGGCGGGGCCAAGCCCACGGGGAAGCTCCAGCAGGGCGAGGGGATTGCCGCGCGTCTCGGTGACGATCCGGTCCCGCACCTGGGCGTCCAGGCGCCCGTGGACCGCCGAGGCCAGCAGCACGCGCGCGTCACGATCACCGAGCCCGGAAAGTGTCAGCTCGGGCAAGTTGGCCAGCTGGTGGTCGTCGCTGGGCTCTCGGACGGCGAATATCAATGCGACCGGGTCGGCCTGCAGCCGCCGGGCGGCAAACGCCAGCGACTGTGCCGACGCCCGGTCAAGCCACTGGGCGTCGTCGACCAAGCAGGCCAGCGGCTGATCATCTGCCGCGGCGGCCAGCAAGCTCAGCACCGCCAGGCCGACCAGGAACTGATCCGGAGCATTCCCCTCCCGCAGCCCGAACGCGACCCGCAGCGCCTCCCGCTGCGGCCCCGGCAGGTACTTCAGCCGGTCCAGCAGGGGCATGCACAGCTGGTGGAGGCCGGCGAACGCCAGCTCCATCTCCGACTCCACGCCCCACGCCCGGACAACGCGGAACCCCGATGCCCGGGCTGCTCCGTACTCCAGCAACGCCGTCTTGCCGATTCCAGGCTCACCGCGCACCACCACGACCGCGCTGTGACCCGCCCGCGCGCGGTCCAGCACCCGGTCGAGCGCGGCGCGCTCGTTCCGCCTGCCGAGCAACCCGATCCCGTGATCACCGCTGGTCACACTCACCCAACTAGTGGATGATCCGGGCCACCTGGTTGGCAAATTGGCGGCGGGCGCCGCAGCCGCCGCGGCGCTCGCCGTCAGGGGTCACCAGGGCGCCCGGGCGAGCGGCGGCTAGCGTCTGATGCGCAAGTTCCGCTTCGGCGCGGCTGGTTGCATGACCGTTACTCGAGCATCGCCTTGGTGAGGACGTGGCCGCCGATGCCCCAGCCGCCGTCAACGACCTCGTCGACGAGGACCATGACACCGGACCTGGCACGCTCCCCATAGACCTTCACATACATGTCGGTCACCTGGTCGACCAGGTTCTGCTTCTGCTCTGCGGTCAGCGTTCCCGCGGGGACCTTGAGGTTGGCAAACGGCATTTCATTTTCTCCTTGGTTCGGAACGGCGTTTCGTCACCATGCCAGCTGCACGTCGTCTTCGAAAACGGCACCAGTCGGGCCGTCCGCGGGCAGGGTCGCCAGCCGTACTGCGACGGCGGCGCCCTGCTCGGGAGTCCGGGTGCCGCGGAAGCCGTTGAAGTCGGTGGCGACGAAACCGGGCGCGGCACCGTTGACCTTGATCGGCGTGCTGGCCAGCTCGCGGGCGTAATGCACAGTCAGGGCGTTCAGCGCGGTCTTGGAGCTGGAGTAGGCCATGTCCGGCTGGCCCACCCAGGCGCCCTCTTCGCCGATCGAGCCGCGCTTGCTGGTGACGTTGACGATCCGGCCGGCCTGCGAGCGGTGGAGCAGCGGCAGGAAGGCGTTGGTCACGCGCACCACGGCGAACACGTTCGTCTCATAGACGAACCGCAGATCATCCGCAGTCTCCTCGGTTGGTGTGGGGATGTGGTCGATGTGCCGACCGGCGCCGGTGCTGACCCCGGCGTTGTTCACCAGCACGTCGAGGTAGCCGAAGTCCGCGCAGACGCGCGCGGCCGCGGCATCTACAGACTCTTGAGAGGTGACGTCGAGCTGGACGAAGCGCACATCACCGAGGCTGCTTAGTTCCTTGGCGGCGATGGTGCCCCGGTCGGTATCCCGGGCGCCGAGGTAGACGGTGAACAAGTCGAGCAGCAGCCCGGCGGCGATGGCGCGTCCGATGCCCTTGTTGGCCCCCGTCACCAGCGCCACCTGCGCCCGCGGCGAACGGGGATGGTCTGCTGTTGTCATGTCAAACCTCTAGACCTTGTGCGTTGCGCTGATGCAGTCACTGTTCCGCCGATGGTGGCGCGTCGGCCCCGGGGCAGACCCGGGGATGATCCCGGGCCTCGCCCGGGTCTCCTCCGGGGCCGACGTGAGCCGGCCGGCGCGAGGGTAGCTGCATCAGGGCACGCGGCTGCGGACGGAATAGAGGGCAGTGTGGTGACATCTGTGGTGTTCAAGGTGAACGGTCAGGTCGTCGAGGCCGATCTGGATCCGCGCGAGTCCCTGCTGGACGTACTCCGCGAACGGCTGGCGCTGACCGGGACGAAGAAGGGCTGCGATCAGGGAGAGTGCGGGGCGTGCACCGTGCATCTGGACGGGCGCCGGGTGGTGTCCTGCCTGACCCTGGCGGTCCAGGCAGACGGCCGCGACGTGACCACAATCGAGGGACTCGTGGCGCCTGATGGAATGCTCCACGCTCTGCAGCTGGCGTTCGTCGACCACGACGCGCTGCAGTGCGGATACTGCACGCCTGGCCAGGTGATGTCCGGGCTGGCATGCATCGCGGAGGGGCACGCCGGAGACGACGACGAGATCCGCGAGTACATGAGCGGCAACCTGTGCCGGTGCGGCGCGTACGTGGGCATCGTCGCCGCGATCCGGGAAGTCGCCCAGCGGGTGGGGGTTTGAGCGATGCGACCATTCAGTTACCTGGTCCCGTCGTCCGCGGCCGAGGCCGTGGCGGCGATCGGCGCGGCCGGGCCGGGCGCGAAGTTCCTGGCCGGCGGGACCACCCTGTACGACTTGATGAAGCTCGGCGTGGAGACACCGCCGGCCGTGGTCGACGTGAGCCGCATCCCCGAGCTGGACTACATCGACACATCAGGGACTGCTGAGCTTGTTTTCGGCGCGGGGACGCGGATGGCTGACGTGGCCGACCATCCCGTCGTGCGCCGTGACTACCCCGCCCTGTCTGAGTCACTATGGCGTGCGGCATCCCAGCAGCTGCGCAACATGGCCACCGTCGGCGGCAACCTGCTGCAGCGGACCCGCTGCGCCTACTTCCGCGGCGGCCCGGTCTATCCCTGCAACAAGCGCGAGCCGGGCAGCGGATGCGCGGGGATCGGCGGGGATGACCGGCGCCTGGCGGTGCTCGGCACCAGCGGCGCGTGCATCGCCGCCTTTCCGGGCGACTGGCCGGTGGCCCTGCTCGCCTTCGACGCCAGCATCGACGTCGCAGGTCAGGGCGGCGAACGGACCGTAGCGCTGTCCGACTTCTATCTCGAGCCGGGGGACACGCCGGAACAGGAGCACACACTCGCACCGGACGAGCTCATCCTGCGCATACGGGTCCCCGCCACCCCGGCCGGGCGCGGTTCCGCCTACCTGAAGATCCGGGACCGCGAGTCGTACGCGTTCGCGCTGGCTTCCGTCGCCGTAGGGCTGACCTTCTCCGAAGACGGCAGCGTCGGCGAGTGCCGGATCGCCCTGGGCGGGGTCGCCACCCGGCCATGGCGCGCCCCGCCCGCCGAGCAGGTGCTGGCCGGCAACCCGCTGACGGCGGAAACCGCCCGTGCCGCGGGTGAGGCCGCGCTGGCCGGCGCCCGGCCCGGCAATCACAACGCATTCAAGATCGAGCTAGGCATCCGCACCGTTGCCGGCGCGCTGCGAATCGCCGGACAGCGAGCGCCCAGATGACCGTCCTGCCGCGAGTTGACGCCCGGGACAAGGTCACCGGCGCCCTGCGCTACGGCGCGGACCGCGTGCCGGACCAGGTCGCCTACGCAATGCTCACGCCCTCCGCCATCGGCAAAGGCCGGGTCGTGTCCGTGGATACAGCCGCCGCGGAAGCCGTTGCCGGCGTCCGGCTGATCATCACTCGCATCGATCCCGGGGAGCTGAAGTCGGCCGGGTTCCTGGCGGCCGACGGGTACGGCTTCCAGTCGCTGCAGCCACTGACCGGCGACCGCATCGCGTACCGCGGGCAGCCCATCGCACTGGTGGTCGCCGACACGCTGATTGCGGCAACCGAGGCTGCGGAGCTGATCACAGCCTCGTATGAGACTGAGCCGTTCGCGCTGACGATCGACGCCGACGGGACCGAGACCGTGGCCCAGGCCGAGGCCATCCCGGTTCCGGCGCTCGCCGACACCGTCGCCGGGGACGCCGACGCCGCGTTCGCGGCCAGCCCGGTACAGGTGGACGTTACCTATGACTGCCCGCAGCAGCACCAGGTGCCAATGGAGCTGATCGCCAGCGTCGTCGAATGGCGCGGTGACACCCTGGTCGTGCATGAGGGCACGCAAAGTGCCGGTGCCATCCAGAACGGCCTGGCCCGCCAGCTCGGCATCGACGCCGGGCAGATCGAGGTCATCTCCCCGTACGCGGGCGGCGCGTTCGGGCAGAAGAACTCGCTCCAGCCGCACATCGGGCCACTGGCTATCGCCGCCCGTCAGCTCGGCAGGCCGGTCAAGCTCGTCATGCCGCGCACCCAGACGTTCCAGCAGGCCAGCTTCCGCCCGGCCAGCAGGCACCGGGTCCGCCTGGGCGCCGACGCGTCCGGCAGGCTCCTGGCCGCCATCCACGAGATCGACCAGCAGACCTCCCGCCATGACCTGTTCCCGGCCAACTACACGGACACGTCGTCACGGCTGTACGGGATCGGCAACTTCCGGGGCCGGCAGCGGCTGGTCCGAACGGACGTGCAGACCCCCGGCTACATGCGCGCCCCGCACGAGCACCCGGCCGCGTTCGCGATCGAGTGCGCCGTCGACGAGATCGCCTACGCCACCGGCCAGGACCCCGTCGAGCTGCGCCTGGCCAACGACACCGCCACCGACCCGGTCACGGGCGCGCCGTTCTCCTCCCGGCACGTGGCCGAATGCCTGCGCCGCGGCGCGCAGCGGTTCGGCTGGGCCCGCCGCACGCCAGCGCCGGGGTCGATGCGGGCTGCCGACGGCACGCTGATCGGCTGGGGCGTCGCGATCGGATGTTACCCCGCGTCCATCGCTCCCGCCGTCGCGAACCTGTCCGCCGACCGGTCCGGCCAGGTCATGGTGGCGGTGACCGGTCACGAGATGGGCCAGGGCATCCGCTCGGCTGTTGCCAGCCTCATCGCCGGCGACCTCGGCATCGACCCGGGCAAGGTGGACATCAGCGTCGGTGAGACCCGGCGCGCGCCGCAGCACGTAACCGCCGGGTCGTGGGGCACCGCGTCCGCGCTGCCCGCCGTCCACGCCGCCCTCCGTCAGCTCCGCGAGCAGTTCCGCGTTCCGGACGGCGGGCAGGTCGACCTGCCCGCCGCGGTCGCCGCGACGGGGCAGCCCATCGTTTCCGTCTCGGCGACCACGGTCGCGCCCGGCCAGCCGGCGGACCTCGTGGTTGGCAGGCTGCGAGCCGGACTGGTCGCGGGCGGCGGACCCGCATATCCCGGCTTCACCGCGTTCAGCTTTGTCGCGCACTTCGCCGAGGTCCGGATCGAGCCGTCAACCGGACGGATCCGGGTGCCGCGCGTGGTCTCCGTCGCCGACTGCGGCCGGGTCGCCTCCCCTGTTACCGCGGCCAGCCAGGTGAGGGGAGGCGTCGTCTGGGGGATCGGCGCGACGCTGCGGGAGGCGAGCCAGCCCGACGAGCGGAACGGCGGGTTCCTCAACGCCACCCTCGAGGAGTACCCGATCGCGGTCAACGCCGACATCGGCGAGATCGACGTGTCCTTCGTCAACGAGCCGGACCCGATGCTGAACCCGGTCGGCGTCAAGGGGCTCGGCGAAGTGTCCATGGTCGGCGTCGCCCCCGCCATCGTCAACGCCGTTTTCCACGCCTCCGGGCGCCGGCACCGTAAGCTGCCGATCCGCATCGAGGACGTGCTCGCAGCGACATGACTGGCGTTGCCGAGCTGCAGCGCCGGCGATTGGCCGCCCAGCCCTGGCTTGGTCTGGGCGGGCTGGTTCTCGGCGCGGTCGTCTTTTTCGCGCTCGCGCTGGGGACCGGCAGTACCGAAACGTCGCTGCTGGTCCTGGGGCCGCTGTCGACGTTCGCGCTGCCAGCCGTGGCCATGGTGGCGTTCTGGTGGAACGACTGGCCCGGCTCCCGGCTCACCACACCCTGGACCGGCCTCATCGACACTGCCCTGGTTATCATCGCGTCGGTTGTGCTCACGGTGGCCGGCCAGGCCGTCGTTGAGCGGTCTGACCTGCGGGGAGTGTTCGAGGCCAGCCCGGGGCCGGGCGTTCCCACGACCTTCCCCGCCACTCTTCCGCTGGCCGGCGCGGCCTTCACCGTCATGCTCCAGCTGACGCTCGTCTGCGAGCGCTGGCCGCTGAGCGGGCTGGCGCGGCTGCGCTCTGGCGTTGCCGCGCTTGCGCTGTCGTGGGCGGCTGGCGTCGGCGCCTACTTCCTCTTCGTAAACCTGGAGACGGTACCGGCCGGTGAGCGCGCCGCAGTCGGCCTGCGCAATCCCGGCGGCCCCATCCCCGCGCCCGACTTCGGCGCCGCCCTGATCGCCGTGGGTGTCTGGCAGGCGGTGTTGTTCATTGCGCTGCGCGGCTGGCCGGTGAACACCATCACGCCTCGCTCCTGCCGCCTGCTGGCTGGCAACGCGCTCGTCATCGGCTTCGGCGCGCTCACCTACCTGGTGCTGCGCGACCTGGCGCACTGGCAGGCCGCCGCTGTCAGCGCCGTCTGCGGATGCGTGATCAGCGCGGTGCTGATTGTGGGCATGCTCTTCGAAGGATGGCCCGCCCCCAGGCTGCCCGCGGCGCAAGGTCGCGCCCTGACGCTGGGCGTGACCGCGATCGTGGCAGCTGTACTGAACCGTGCCCTCGCCGCATACGCCGATGGCGTGCACTGGTCCGTAGCCGCGCCGCAGGACTGGATCACCACCGCCGCCCTCAGCTTCATCGGTACGGGCGTCATCACCCACGTCGCCGTCGGGCTGCGCTGGCCGTTCGCCCTGAGGGTAAACGAGAGCCGGAAGACTCCGTGAGCTGATGGGTTAACGGAGGTCCTTGCGGGAGGTGATGCCTAGCTTGGAGAAGACGTTGCCGAGGTGCCATTCGACGGTGCGAGGGCTGATGAACAACTCGACGGCGATCTCCTGGTTCGAGTGCCCGTCGCGAGCCAGCCGTGCGATCTGGGCCTCCTGCACGGTGAGCTCCGCGTAGTTCTCGACGGTGCGCTTGCGGGCGGTCTCCCCGGTCGCCACGAGTTCGCGGCGAGCACGCTCGGCCAATCCGTCAGCGCCGAACCGGCCGAACATGTCGTAGGCGGCGCGCAGCGGTTCGCGTGCGTCCTGGCGGCGGTTCTCGCGGCGCAGCCATTCGCCATACAGAAGGCGGGCGCGGGCTAGGTGCACGGCGACACGACTGCGGCCGAGGCGGCCGATCGCCTCCTGGTAAAGAACGTCGGCGACCTGCCCCTCGCTGAGCAGCGCCCGCGAGCGGGCCTCGATGCCGCGGGCCCACTCGGTGCCGCTGGCGCGTGTCCGCTCGGCAAGCGCCTCGAACGCCTCGGCGGCGGTCTCATGGCGGCCGCTGCGCGCAGCCGCCTCGATCAGCTCGGTCAGCGCCCAGCCGAAGAAACCCGGATCCTCATACTGGCAGGCGCGCTGGGCGGCCGCCAGCGCCACCTCGTAGCGGCCCAGGCCGTTGTACAACACCGCGGTCGCGTACTGGGCGAGGCCGAGCGCTCGCCCCTCACCCCTTTCGGTGGCGTCTTCGATGTCGGCCTCGATCACCTCCAGCGCGTGGGACTCCCGGCCCTGAAAGGCAAGCAGCACCAGAGAGGCGGACCGCAGCGGCGCGCTGCCCGCCGCCGCGGAGATCGCCTTCGCCTCTTCGATCAGGGCCGAAGCGGCACCGAACTCGCCGGCGTGCACGTGGACGCACGCCCGGTAGCTGAGAGCGATCGGGAGAACTGCGAGTGCACCCGCATCGCGGGCCAGGCCGACGGCGCGGTCCGCTAGGTAATGCCATGCCTCGTCATCCCATAGTTCGGGTGCGAGGGGCTCAAGTGTTACGGGACATTCCAGCCAGAGCCAGCGCCAGGGCATATCTTCCTCGCCGAGCACGGGCTCTTGCCAGTAGCTGCGCAGCGCGCGCCTGAGTGGATCCACGCCAGCCGCGTAGCCTTCGGTGAACCGGGTCGCGACACCGTCCATGAGCAAATCGACCCCCCTCGGCGGCCGCGGCGCAGGGGGAGCGGCCCGGGCCGCCTCGGCTGCCTCCCTCAGCCCAGAGCCTCCGCCCAGGCGGCCGGCGAAGATCGCCGCTCCAGCCGCCTCAAGGTACGTGTCGCGAGCCAGTGCCGCATCTAGGGGCGCGAGCCGCCTGGCCGCGCTGAGCAGCAGAGCGGCAGCGTCGCCGCCGCGTATAAGAGAGAATGCGAGCCGGGCGCGGAGCCGCTCCAGACCCGCGCGCTGCAGATCATCGAGCGGTCCAGCCTCCGCCGTGGCTAGCAGGCGGTAGGCCCGGTCCGCCGCGCCGGCGTCGAACTTCGCCTGCGCCGCGGCTAGCGCCCGGGTGGCTCGGCGTGCGGGACCGGGCGTCAGCTCGGCCGATCGCTGCAGGAACGCGGCCGCTGCAGCTGCGCCTCCCCGGGCCTGCGCCCGCCCGGCCGAGCGCTCCAGTTCGGCCGCCACCGCCTCGTCAGGCCGCGTGGCCGCGCGAGCACGATGCCACGCCCGCCGGTCGGGATCGACCTCCGGATCGGTGGCCTCGGCCAGTGCCCGGTGCGCCGCCCGCCTGTCACCCGCGGACGCTGCCTGGTAGACAGCCGAGCGGACCAGGGGGTGGCGGAACTGCACCCGGACACCGAGTTCGAGCAGGCCCGCGGCCTCGGCGGGCGCCGCCGCGCCGGCCGGGATCTCCTGCAGTTCGGCCGCACGCCATAGCAGTGTTACGTCGCCGGTCGGCTCGGCCGCGGCGGTCAGCAGGAGCCGCTGCGTGGCGTGCGGGAGGGCTCGGAACTGCCAGTAGAAGCTGTGTTCAATCCGGCTGACCAGGGACTGCGTGCCGGGAAGCCAGAAACCGCCGGCCAGTTCGGCCGGGCCGAGCACGCGGGGCAGTTGCAGCAACGCGAGCGGGTTGCCGTGAGTCTCGGCGACGATCCGGTCTCGCACCTGTGGATCCAGCCGCCCGTGAACCGCCTTGGCCAGGAGCGCATGTGCGTCGGGATCAGGCAGGCCTCCCAGGGTCAGTTCGGGCAGTCCGGCCAGCTCGCGTGCATCGCCGGGCCCTCGCACGGCGAAGATCAGGGCGACCGGCTCAGCCAGCAGCCTTCGGGCGGCAAACGCAAGGCACTGCACCGAGGACCGATCCAGCCATTGCACGTCATCGACTAGGCAGGCGAGCGGCTGTTCCGCTGCAACGTCAGCCAGCAGACTCAGCACCGCCAGGCCCACGAGGAAACGATCCGGAGCGGTTCCCTCCGCCAGCCCGAACGCGACTCGAAGTGCGTCACGCTGCGGGTCGGGCAGACGCTCCAGCCGGTCGAGCATCGGCACGCACAGCTGATGCAGGCCAGCGAACGGCAGCTCCATCTCCGACTCGATGCCTCCGGCGCGGGCAACCCGGAAACCCGTCGCCCGGCCCGCCGCATAGTGCAGCAGCACCGTCTTGCCGATCCCCGGTTCGCCCCGCAGCACCAGCACCGCGCTGCGGCCCGCACGCGTCCCGTCCAGCAGCCGGTCCAGCGCCGCGCTTTCGCTGCGCCGGCCGAGCAATCCGGTCACGGGATCACTGCTGAGCACGCTCATGGTCGATGGTCCTGGCTGCTCGATAGTCAACTCTCCGGCGCGGATACCAGCGTACGCCACCCGGGATCGCCTCACCCGGGCGCGACCACGGGTCCATCCCCGTGTCGTCCACGGGGACGATGCACGCCCGCAGGCGCGACGGTAGCTACGTCAGCGCACCACAGACGCCGCTGCCAAGGAAGGAACTACTGAACGCCATGTCCACGATCACTACCAAGGACGGCACGGAAATCTACTACAAGGACTGGGGTGAGGGCCCGGTCGTGACGTTCAGCCACGGCTGGCCGCTCAGCGCCGACGCCTGGGACGGCCAGATGCTGTTCTTGGCTCAGCACGGCTACCGCGCCGTCGCCCACGACCGTCGCGGCCACGGCCGGTCCAGCCAGGCCTCGTTCGGCAACGACATGGACGGCTACGCCGACGACCTCGCTGCGGTCATCGAGGCGCTCGACCTGCGCGACGCCACGCTGGTCGGTCACTCTACCGGCGGCGGCGAGGTCGCCCGCTACATCGGCCGCCACGGCACCAGTCGGGTCGCCAAGGCGGTGTTGGTCGCCGCCGTCCCGCCGATCATGCTCCAGACGCCCGCCAACCCTGAGGGACTACCGCTGGCGGTGTTCGACGGGCTGCGCGCGGGCCTGGTCAAGGACAGGTCCCAGTTCTATAAGGACCTGGCGGTCCAGTTCTACGGCGCGAATCGGCCCGGCGCCGACGTCTCCCAGGGAGTGCTGGATCAGTTCTGGCTGTGGAGCATGCAATCCGGCCTGAAGAACGCCTACGAGTCCATCAAGGCTTTCTCCGAGACCGACTTCACCGGGGACCTGCAGAAGTTCGACGTGCCCGCCCTGGTCATGCACGGCGAGGACGACCAGATCGTTCCCGTCCGCGACTCGGCCAGGAAATCAGCCCGGCTCATCCCGGACGCGCAGGAAATCTACTACCCCGGTGCGCCGCACGGCCTGACCGCCACCCACCAGGGTCAGGTCAACGCCGACCTGCTCGCCTTTCTGCGCAGCTAGCAGCTACCCGCGCCCGACCTGCTGGCCTCCCCGCCGACACGGACCGGGGAGGCCAGCGGCAGGATGTCCCACCTGCCATGCGGCGGCACACGCAACGAAGGACCGGATATGAACATGATTGCGAGCGGCAGCCGCCAGCGGCGACCCGCAGTCCGGGCAGCAGGCCACGCTGAGGGCCTGCATGGCCACCCGCTGGAAGGCAACGCGATACGAACCGCCCTGGCCGAGGCGCTGGGCACCTTTGTGCTGGTGCTCACCATCACCAGCACGGCCGTCGCCGCCACTCTCGCCAAGCCGCTGGCCGGCGCTCCCTACGGCTCGCTGGCCGTGCCCGCAGCCGGCGGCCTGGCCCTCGCCGTGCTGGCGGCCAGCCTCGGCCCCCTGTCCGGCCGCCTCGGACAGCGCGCGGTCTCGTCGTGACGTCCATCGACAGGTGCCTGATGCCAGCGTCAGGTAAGCCGGCCTCGCGCGTGCCGTAGGCTAGGCGGGCGAAGAAGGCGAGGGTGCCGACGCCGACGACGAGGTAGAACGGCCAGGCGGGATGCCGGAGAAAAATGGTGATCACCGCGCCGATTGCGGCGGCGGTAACCATTGCCTGCGCGGCGAAGGCCCTCGCCTGCAGCCTGAGCAGCCGTTGCCGCTCGTCGGGCCGGTGGCCGGCCATCGCGCCCAGGTCGCTGTCCGCCCGGCCCAGCAGGTAGTAGGCGACCGGGGCGACGACCGCGATTGCCGCGAGGCCGAGCGCTTGCTTCCAGCCGCCGGCAGCGAACGCGTACGCCGTTACCCCGGCGCACAAGATCATCATCACTGTCGGCGCCCGCAGCTGGGGGCTGATGCCTCTCATGTCCCCGTGTCCTCCTCTGGATCGAACATCTTGTCGACCGTCGAGTCAAAGAACCGCGCGATCCGGAACGCCAGCGGCAGCGACGGCGAGTAGCGGCCGTTCTCGATCGAGATGACCGTCTGCCGGGATACCCCCAGGGCGGCCGCGAGCTCGGCCTGAGACGTGCCGCGCTGCGTGCGCATCTCGCGGACCCGGTTCCGCATGATGTCAAGGTACCTTTACTCGTTGCCTGATGTCAAGGTGGCTTTACCTGCCGGGCCGCCGGCCGTGGCGCAGGGAGCGCGAATGCTGGCGAGCATGCGGGAGTCTCCGCTGGCCTGGTGGCGGGTGGTAACAGCTGCGTGTGGCCAGGGGTTACGGGGGCGCTGTCGCGGGCGGGAGCCATGGTCTGCTGGTGAAATAGCCGGGTGAGGGCGTCGTGGGCGTCGATGCCCCACGTGGCGGTGGTGGACAGGTATGACTGGACGACGGCGAAGTCGGCCAGGCCGAGCAGCGTGCGCCAGGTCCCTCCCGGGGTGCGCTGCCGGATCTTGACCGGGCGGACGTCGCGTTCTGCCTGGTTGCTGGTGAATCCGACGGCCAGGCCGGCAGCGAACCGCAAGATCATGTCCTCGTGGTCGCGGAACCGGCGGGCCAGGGTGAGCCCGTCTTTGGCGATCTGGGTGGTCTTGCCCGCGTTATCGGCCAGGCCCTTGGCGACGGCGCCGCGGTACCAGGACCGGATGCTGGCCAGCTCAGCGTCGCTGAGGTTGGCCCGGCCCGCCGCGCGCGGCGGCGGTTCTGGCGTTGGCGTCCGGCAGCAGGCCGACCATGGACCTGGCCCAGATCTGGCCATCGGGGTCGAACCGGTACAGGCCGGCCAGGTCGCGCAGGCCGTGCGCGCCGCACCAGGCGTGCAGCGCGTCGGTGAGGTGCTCGTATCCCTGGTAGCCGTCGCGGACGATGGTGCCCGCGTCGCCCGGCAGGACGCCGCCGGCGTCGATGGCTTGCATGGCCCGGTCGCCGGCGTGCATGGCGGTGAGGAACTCGGTGCAGGCCACGTGCACGTATTGCAGCTTCCCGGCGGCGCGGGCTGGGGTCTCACCGGCGTACAGCACCGGGACAGCGCGCAGCAGGTCCCGGACCCGGTCCATGAACGGCCCGGGCCGGGCCGCGGCCCGGCCCCGCACCGAGGCGACGAACCCGGCGCAGACATCCACGCCGGTATAGGCGGCGACCATCTTCGCGGCGCGGGCGACGGGCAGGTAGTTCGCGCAGGCCGCCAGCGCCGTCTTCGCGTGCACTCCCGGCCAGTACCGCACCCGGCCGGTCACCTCGGCCGGCGCCAGCCCGGTGCTCGGCGCCCCGCACGCCGGGCATAGTTTCTCCTGCACCTGGTACTCGGTCACCACCGGCGGCGGGGGCGGCGACGCCTCGAACACCTGCAGTCTCTGCACGCCCCGCACCGGCTCGCCGGCCAGTCCGTGCCCGCAGCGCCCGTGGCCGGCCCGCAGAACACCGTGACGTCAGGATCGGGAGACTGCCTCAGCGTCGACGACTGCGCGCCGGGTTGCTTCCCCGGCCTGCGCCCGGACTTGCCGCGCAGCGACCGGTCCCCCGGCTTGCGGTACGGCCCGTCCGACGACGGCGGCTTCGACGACGTGGAGGAGTCCTTGTCCAGCCGCCGCCGCAACTCCTCCACCTGCGCGGCCAGCGCCGCGATCTGCCCGTCCCGCACCGCCAGCTGCGCGGCAGCCAGCTCATCGCGGGCCGCCGCCGCCTCGCGCAGCCGCGCGTTCAGCTCCTCCAGCTCCGCGACCCGCGCACGCAGCTGCGCGACCTCACCAGAAGCGGACGAATGCGGCGTGCCGGACATAGGCGTACACGATCACAGCCGGCTCACAGTCATCAAGCTGACACGCTAAGCCTGCTCACGCAACCTCACATCACCGCAGCCCAAGCCGCGCTGCCCGGCACCAACGGCACCGCCAGTCACTCAGGCTGAATAGCTACCTTATAAAGGCCGCGAAGCTGTGCGACCTCGGCTGATGAGGTCGTGTTTTCCACGGTGTCGAAGCCAGATCAGGCCGGGGCGAAAGGCCGCCATCTCAGTGGCGCATGCCCGTGCTACCGCAGTGACCAGCACCGATGGGCGCGTGGCGGGGGAGGTTCCCGGTCTGCTGGAGGTGCTGGCGCAGGCCGCGATGCTGCACGCGTAACCGCCAAGTCGAGCTGGCCGACGCAGGCAACCATGGCTGCACTCGATGACAGTGCGGTTGCGTCAGACGCTGAGCCGTCTCAAGCCCTGGCCTTACCTGCCATCCTGGCAACGGATCGGTGAGTTTGTCGTGATCCGCCGCTTCTCGCGAATGGTGACCTGTGGGCGGCCCAGGATTAGCCGCGGCCCTTCCCCGCGTCGCGCAAGCGGCCGTCGGGAGTTCCCGGTCCGCCGAACGTTGCCCGAAGGTGAGACGCGACTTCGTTGAGCGCGGCAATGAGTTCGGCGGCCCTGCCGGGAGGTACGTCCACAAGGGCTTCGGTGAGCAGGGCGTCCATCGGCACCGCTCCCTGGCCGGCCACGGCGGGCGGTAGGGAGTCGCTGACCCTCACGAGCGTCCGGCGCCGGTCAGCCGGGTCGGCCCGCGTCTCCAGTGCTCCAGCGTCGCGAAGCTTCGCGACGATCTCAGAGACATAGCTCTGGGGCAATTGGGTGCGCGCAGCGATCTCCCCGACCGAGCTGTCGGGGAACGCGAACGCATCCATGAGGATGAGCCGCTGGCCTGGCGGCGACGGTGAAGCCCCCAGCGGACGCATCGCTTCCTCGCCGAGCCTGGTAAGCCAACGTCCGAGCTGGAAGAGATCGAGTGCGTCCATAGTGCCATATTAAATCACCTGCAGATACATCGGTAGATAATGTATTGTGGAGTAATGATGAACCGGCGCGGAGTCAGCTACGACGTGGGGAGGGTTCTTGGTATCAACTGGCGGCCATCGTTCGATCCCAGGATCGTCCGGGGCGAACTCACTGTTATCCGCGACGGTCTTCACTGCAATGCCGTGCGCATCTGTGGCCGTGACCTCGAGCGGCTCTCAGTGGCAGGCAGCATCGCCCTCGGCCTCGGTCTGGAGGTCTGGCTCTCGCCCGAGCTGTGGAACAAGAGCCGGGAGGCCACGCTCGCCTACCTTGGGCACGCGGCGCAAGTCGCCGAGGCACTCCGGGGAGTTGCACCTGACCGGGTCGTGCTCAGCGTGGCAAGCGAAGCGACGCTCTTCACGCGCGGAATCATTCCGGGACGGACACTCATGCGGCGCCTTGCCTATCAGTTCCGCGAGTTCGAGACGGGCAAGCACGTCGGGCCGCTCCGGGGGTTCTTGGCGGATGCCGCGAAGAGCGCCCGGTCCACGTACCACGGGCCGCTCACCTACGCTTCATTGATCTTTGAAGATGTGGACTGGTCGCTGTTCGACCTCGTCGGCGTCGACCACTATCGCGACGCGCGCGTGAAGGCGCGCTACGTCGAGATGCTGGGGCCGTTGCTCGCCCATGGGAAGCCGGTCGTCGTCACCGAGTTCGGCATGCGCACCTACCGCGACGCCGACACCTCCGGAGTCCTCGGCTTCGGAGTGACTGACACGACCTCCCTGGTACTCCATCAGTTGCCCCTCGTCGGTCGCCTCATCCGGCCGCACCTCAAGAAGGGCGATTACGTCCGCGACGAGGAGCACCAGGCGAGCGAGATCGTGGAGACGCTTTCAATCCTCGGCGCTGCCGGCGTGGACGCGGCCTTCGTCTGCACGTTCGTCGAGCCACTTTCTGTGTTCAGCGATGAGCCCCACTACGACCTTGATATGTCGTCGCTCAGCCTGGTGAAAACCCTCGGACGCGGAACGAGCACGACCTACCCCGGCATGCCATGGGAGCCGAAGAAGGCGTTCCAGGCCGTGGCGGACTTCTACTCCCGAACCGTAGGCCCCCAGGCTGGCTAACCGATCCTCAAGAGGACGAACATGTAGCACCTATCATTTGCGGGCGCCGTCGGCGCCCAAATTAAGGAGATGACCTGAAGCGGGAAACGTCCTGTCATGCCGCGTGTCGTGTGTGCCTGGTGTAAGGGGTGGCGATGCTACGGCCGGCGCATCACCGGTCATGCGTCACACTGTGCAGGCGTATGCGGGTAGAAGCCGGGGTTGCCTGGCCCGGCAGAGTAAGCGGAGGTCATAGTGACGGCTATGGACAGCGCGGCGGGGGAGCCTGCCTCGCGCCTGGGGGTGACGGCGCTGCCGGCTGGCGCCGGCCTCGGCGTTGCGCCGGTGAAACCGCTGCTGCGTGGCTGGCTGCACCTGGTCTGGTTCGAGGCCTCGCTCGTGCTGGGGACTTTGGTGCTGGCCCGCGCGCATGGCGGTGTGCGGATCACGGCGATGGCTGTCTTCGCGGCGAGCGTAAGCGCGATGCTTGGTGTCAGCGCGCTGTATCACCGCGGTAACTGGACTGGCGCGTGGCGCAGGCGCCTGCAGCGGCTGGACCACGCGATGATCTTCCTGCTCATCGCCGGCACGGCGACCCCTGCTTTCCTGCTCGCTACCCGCGGTGGCCTCCAGGTTGCCTGCCTGATCGTGATATGGGCGCTGACGCTGACCGCGGCTGGGATCCACATGGTATGGATGAACGCGCCTGAGCTTGTGGTCGGCGGGACGTTTGTCGGACTGGGCTGGATAGCCGGCCTTGCCCTGCCGGCGGTGTGGCTGCATTCGGGGGCCGCAGCGGGAACGATGATGCTCGCGGGCGGCCTGCTCTACACGGCCGGGGCGCTGTCTTATCACCGGCGCTGGCCTGACCCGTATCCAGCGGTCTTCGGCTACCACGAGGTCTTTCACGTCTTTGTCTGCACCGCCGTGGCGTGCCAGTACATCGCGATAGCGCTGTTCATAACCTGAACCAGCCCAAGCAAACCGGCACGGCACGAGAGGCAAAAGGACAAGAACCATCCTCATCTGCCGCGGACAGGGTCGAGGCCGTCGGCGCGGCATACGACAGGCAGGATCTTTGGCCGCGCCATGTGGTCGGTCGGCAACGGTGAACTCTTTCGGCCGAGGACCTAGGCTGACGGGAAGCTCGTTACGGAGAGCAGCCTGGGTCTTCGCGCGGCCGCGCAAGTAGCCGCCGATCTGGCGCGAAGCTGCAACGTGGGAAAGCGAGCGGGTCGAGGCTCGGAATAGTGATTCTGCGCAGCGGCAGCAGCGGGGCCGACTACGGTTGCGGTGGACATGAGCACGGGCATCGACGACTGCGGCCCTTCGGAGGCCATCCGGGCGGTCGTGATGAGCGACCCGCGAGTGCAGTCGGTGCAACTGGTCGGCTCGCGGGCTGCCGGGATGGCAACGGTGCTGTCCGATTGGGCTTATCGCATCAGCCCGGCGGACCGCGCCGCGGTCGCTGAGCGCCTCCCCGGCCTGGTCGGCGAGCTGCGACCGCTGGCCCAGCTGTGGGACCCGCTGGCCGCGAGCTCCGTCTACATGGTCGTTCTTCCCGGTGCGGTGAAAGATGACCTGTTCCTGGCAGCCCGGCGGCCGGCCGGACCGCGAACTCGGTCAGCGAGCCTCGATGACATCGATGACCATTTCTGGGACTGGAATCTGTGGCTGGGCAGCAAACGGCTGCGCGGCCTGGGCGAACTGGTCAGCGCCGAGCTGACCAAGATGTGGGTTCATCTGCTTCGGTCTCTGGGAGCGACCAGTCCGCCCGCCACCCAGCAGCGGGCGATCACTGACTACCTTGCCCACCCTCGTGAAGCACCTCGAGTCGCCGACGGGCCAGGCCTTCATCACAGCCGGACGGCCCACTGCGCTGGCCCAGCGCGCCGATACGCCGAGTTCATAATGAAGAAGGCGAGGTTCCTGTAGTGAGTTCCGGCTTTCATCACGTCGCGCTGAACGTCACGGACCTGCCCCGGGCCCGTGCCTTCTATGAAGGCGTCCTCGGCTTTGAGGTCGACCAGGATCTCCCGGGCTACAAGCTGCGCCTGCGGGTAGGTGATTCTGGGGCCAGGCTTGTCCTGCGCCCGCCTCCCGGCTCTGTCGATGCCGACCGGTTCAGCGAGTACCGGATTGGCCTTGACCACCTCTCGTTCGGCGCTTGCCGGGCTGACATCGACAAGATGGCGGACGCGCTCGCTGCGGCCGGAGTACGCGCGGACCTCAGCCACGACCCGCTCGGCACGGCCGTTCTGTGCTTCCGCGACCCGGACAACATCGCGCTGGAGTTCTTCGAGGAGAACACCCCGGGTGCGGTCCCTCGCGTGGACACCGAACGCGCCCTGCGCCAGCTCGGGCTGATCGAGGACACCCTCGCCGTGGCGCAGCGGCTCGGCGTCCAGATCTGGCTGCGCGGTGGCTGGGCGATGGACTTCTTCCTCGGCTGGGCGACACGCGATCACATCAACATCGACTGGCACGCCTGGATCGACGACGCGCCCGCTATTACGGCGGCCCTTCATGCAGACGGCTACCAGGCGCTAACCGGGCCGTCCGGTCAGCAGCTCGACGTGGCCAAGGATGGCTGGGAAATGAGCTTCGCCTGGCTGACCCGCAGCGCCGATGCAAAGGTCACCGTGGCTGGCGGCCCGCATGCGGGCCAGGCGTGGCCCGATGGGATGCTGGACTGGCCTGCAGGGCAGATCGGGCCAGTGCAGTGCCCGATCATCAGCCCGCGCGTCCAGATCGAGTGCAAGGAAATGTGGCCGACCTGGGTGCCTGGCAGCCCGCGCCGCGACAAGGACGCTGCAGACGCTGCCCTGATGCGCCAGGCGCTGCAATCACGCCAGCGCTGAGCACGGGAGGGCACAGGCCAGATCGGCCGAATTACTCCTCTGGATCGTTCGGCTCGGCGCGCGGTTACCGCGCCACCTGCACCGTCGGCGATCCTCACCATGGCCGGGCAGGCAGCAGGCCAGGCCGTGCGTTTATGCACCACCAGCGCCGGATGTGAGCTCTTGCCGCGATCAGGCACGGCGTCACCGAAGCACGATCCAGAACCGATCTGCGTGGCTGAGGCACGGAAGCGTGCGACCCGCGCAGGCTGCGCTGACCTGCTTGTTCTGCGCTCGCAGCTGAGAGCTGTGCCTGGACTGATCTGAGCCCGTTGGGGGCTGCGTCGCAGCCTGGTGCCGACGCGATGCGGCACAGTAACTGCCATGGAAATCCGCGTTCTTTACCCGCCCATCGAGCCGTACCGCAGCGGCCTGCTCGATGTCGGCGACGGCCAGCAGATCTGGTGGGAGGAGTGCGGCAACCCCCGCGGCCTGCCCGTGCTGGTCGTGCATGGCGGCCCCGGCGGCGGCTGCATCCCAGACCACCGGCGCGCCTACGACCCCGCTGCCTACCGGATCATCTTGTTCGATCAGCGCGGCTGCGGGCGGAGCCGGCCGCATGCCAGCGATCCCGGAGTCTCGCTGGCGGCCAACACGACCTGGCACCTGGTTGCCGACATGGAACGGCTGCGCGGTGAGCTCGGCATAGACAGCTGGGTCCTGTCCGGCGGGTCATGGGGAAGCGCGCTGGCTCTGGCTTATGCCCAGGCCCACCCGCAGCGGGTGCGGGCGATGGTGCTGCGCGGCATCTTCACACTCCGCGAAAGCGAGCTCAGCTGGGTTTACCGGGACGGCGCATCCCGGTTGCTGCCCGACCGGTGGGAGGAATTCACCAGCGCCATCCCCGAAAAGGAACGCGATGATCTCGTCACCGCCTACCGCAAGCGCCTGGAGTCCGCCGACCGCGACGTCCGGGTGCGTGCGGCCCAGAACTGGACCCGCTGGGAGATCGCGGGCATGCTGCTGCACCCGGACCCGTCCCTGGAGGCGATGTTCGCCGAGCCTGGTTTCGCAGTGGCGTTCGCCCGGATCGAGAGCCATTACGTCGCCCACCGAGGCTTCTTCAAGGAAGGGCAGCTGATCCGGGACGCGGGCGCGCTCCGGCACGTGCCGGCGGTCATCGTGCAGGGCCGCTACGACCTGTGCACTCCGCCGGCCACCGCCTGGGACCTGCACCGGGCATGGCCAGAATCCGACCTCCAGCTCGTCGACGACGCGGGGCATTCCCTGGACGAGCCCGGGATGGTCCACCGGATCATCGAGGCCACCGACCGCTTCGCCCGCACTGCCCGTCCATAGCGGGATGTTCTGCACGACGCAACCCACCCCCAGATGCACCGACGCATGAGCGAATACTCGGCGATCACGTAGCTCAAGATCCGAAGCGGATATCACGCTGCGTCACAGTTCCTGGTTGCGGCCGCCGCGCGAGATCGTCGTTCTGCGCGGCTATGGAGCCTGGTGGAAGCGAACCCCGCAGCTGTGCAGGCCGGGGCCAGGTGCGCGCTCATTAGCCGGCCACGCTCAGGCTCCGGTCGCGCCGATTCCCCCGGTGGCCTGTTGTGCTCTCAAGCGCCAGTCGCGCTGGGCGTGCCGAACCGGGGCCGGCCTAGTGCGCGCCCAGGCTCTGGCTGGTGACCGGCCAGGGCCCGGCCGCGGCCTCAGGCAGCCCGATCGTCGCCCGGGCTCTGCATATGGCGCGCTGGCGTGTGCTTGTGCTTGCTGAAGAAGTCGCGGAGGACTGCCGCGACTCGTTCGGGCTGACGGCTGTTGTCTGGGGCGGTGTGGCCGGTGCCGCGTAGCACGACTCGTGTTGCGCCAGGCAGAACACGGCACAGGCCGTCGAGTGAGGCAGTGAGGTTGCGGGCGCTCCTGGAGCCGCCGAGCAGGAGGACCTCGCAGGACAGCGCCCTGAATCGCTCCAGCGCTCCGGCCGTGCTGTTGACCGTCTCAGCGTCGTAGCGCAGGGTCGGGATCAGTTCGCGGGGGGACATGACGCCTGGGGGCGCAGGCCGGCTGGCCGTCCGTTTGATGGCGAAGTCCAGCGCGGCAGCCAGGGGGCGCTGCGGGAGCCAGCGGACCGGGGAGGTCCGGTCGGCGGTGGCCTTGAGCACCGTGACGAGCGCGGCCCCGGGCCTGCCGGCATCGAGCTGTCGTTGGTAGCGGGGAGCCCAGTCGCCGTGCACGACGCCATCGAAGGTCAGCGGTGGCTCATAAAGCGCGAGCTTGGTGATATCCGGGCGGACCAGAGCCGCCTCAATCGCGATGACCGCTCCTGCGCTGAGCCCGAAAAGGCGGCTGGCGCCGCAGGCGTCCAGCAGCGCGCTCAGGTCTTCGATCTCGGTGCGCAGCCCGCGAAAGTCACCGTAGGGCCCGCTCCTGCCACGGCCGCGCCGGTCAGGCACGTAGACCGTGAACGTCCCGGACAGGGCGTGGGCAAGCCGGGTCAGGTTCCCTGACGACTGTCCCGCTCCGTGCAGCAGGACCAACGCGGGGCCGGTTCCGGCCCGCAAGTACCCGATCACGGTGCCATCGGCGGAATGCACCTCACCAGGCACCGGCCGCGGAGCACCGGACCCGGACGGCTCCTCCACGGTGCCGATGCTACGCCGGGTCCCGGCGGACAGGAGCCTTCAAACCCGGCCGTCCGGCCTCGATCAGCGCGCAACTCCGCTCGCTACGAGCAGCACACTCCCAGGCGAGTTCCTCGCGGAACCGCTCTCTACTGAAACGTTGCCCACATCGGTTCCAACCGCCAGTCGCGCAGCGTGACGATCCGCCGGTCGTGGCCATCGCGCGAGATCCGCCGTTCGGAGCGGGTGATTGGCGAGGACGCCCGGGTGCGTGGAGTCCACAGATCAGGGAGATATGCATTGTGCACGCCGTCATAGCTGACTCAGTCGAGCAGGGCCAAGGCCTGGAAGCTGGCTGGCATTCTCAGCCGTGGCGTTCGCCGCTATCGCGCAGTATGGCTTTCAGGTCTATTGCCACCCCAAACACGCTCGGCTTGATCTCGACATAGCTCGCAACACGTGCAAGCAGGCCGATGCGCCGCTGAGCTACATCGAGGACTGCCGCCTGCTGCTCGCGTGTTGCGACATCGCGCAGATAGGCGATGACGTCGCCCCGGCGGCTGAGAAGCGCAAGTCGCTGGAGGAACGGCCGCACCGCTCTAGGTTCGTGGGAGAACCGGGAAACCCAGATGATTCCGAAAGGGTGCTCGCGCGGATCGAAGGACTGCCAGTCACGATCGAGGATCAGGATGACCGGGTCTTGATCGGATTGAAAGCGTTCGGCTATCTCTGGCGGCCAGGGCTTACCCAGTACTTCCTCCGCGATCTCAAACATTCTCTGCGGGTACGCCTGGACTAGCACGCCAGAAGGCCCGAGATCCATGCCGAAGGCGTCTGCCTGGCGGTTCAACTCATCGCGGACGGGGTCGGCGTAATCGTTCCACCCGATCAGCAAGAAAACGTAGCGCCCGCCGCCTGGGTCGACGTTGAGCAGTGTCGAAACCTTGGCACTCACGCAATCAGACTACTCCAGAGACCATGGCATCCGATTCGTTGGCTGCACAGTTGCCAGGTCTCTCACAACTACACCAACGACACGTATAGCGGCGTCAGTCGGTCGGTGCCGCCCGACACGGCCAACCACAGAACTGGTAAATCTGATCACTGGGATGGAGCGAACCTGTCATGCAGTCAGCCGCTCGTATTCGGCGTTATACGGGTGATCGGAGATCACCGAGCCCTTCGGGCCGTATAACGCTAGATATACGGGTGATCATCGCT
>Ga0335075_10004228_pt1 | contig 22507 bp, 20 predicted proteins | sample Lox_Sample_24_FD_206723 | JGI IMG/M metagenome (GOLD analysis project Ga0335075, IMG submission 206723) | Soil microbial communities from Loxahatchee National Wildlife Refuge, Florida, United States - Lox_Sample_2.4 | ecosystem: Environmental > Terrestrial > Soil > Wetlands | place: USA...
ACCCCACGGCCTCCCCGGCGCGTACACCCAGATGGCATGCGTTTCCGGCACCCACAGGCCAGATATGCCTGTACCGGTTGCACCCGCAGACCGGCATCAGGCATGCCGGACCCCGCAGCGGACCACTTGATGCTCCGGTCGGCCGCCGGGTTGGAGGCGCCAGCGCCTCCAGCTTCTGCACCCCGTATGCGGCTTCCCACGAGAAATAGTCCCAGCCCAGCGCGCTGATGTCGGAGCTGCTGGCATAGCCAAGCGCCACCAGGTCATGATTGAGCTGGCCATGTCCGCGCCGGTCGTTCCCTTATCCAGCGTCCGCCAGGCCGGCACCGCCCCGTACAACAGGACGAGGCGGTATCCGTCCGGGTCGGCGACCGTCACGCCCCGGCGATCCCACTGACATGGTGTGCGAGAGGTGGTGAGGTGACCTGCTGTTCGCGCAGGTAACGGATCACGTCCTCGGAAGTTTGGTACCGGATGCCGGTCCTCGCCGGGTGCGCCGCTGCGGTCTCCGGCGGCCTCGGTGAGCAGCAGGTACAGGGCTGCTAGTTATGCGGTAAGGGGGTTGTGCCAGCGGATATCGTCGAAGCGGGCGAAGTCGCTGTCGTTGGAGCACATGGTGGCGTTGTTGTCGGCAGCGATCGCGGCGAGTTGGGCGTCAGTGGTGAGGTTGCCTGCAGTCCCGGCAGCGCGGAGATACGCAAAGGAGCGAGCATGGTGCCCGGGGCCGGGCTGAGTCCAGCGGACGTTCGGTAGCTTGAGCCAGGTCTCAACGTGCCGGGCAGCCTCGTCAGCGGACAGCGGGGGCTTGATGAGCCGCGGGTTAGTACTGATGCGCAGGAAGCCGAAGATGGCCGGGTCGGCCAGGCCGATCAATTCGTCGGAGTTGACGGCATCCTCCCACCACTGCCGTGCCTTCTCGTGCTGGGGGAAGGCGTCGATAACGGCATAGAGCAGGAGGTTGACGTCCGGAATGATCACTGCTGCGCCAGCCTCACGATGGCCTCGTCTTCAAGCTCGTCAGCAAGCTTGTTGAACCCTGCGAGATCCAGGCCAGGTGCAAGCTCGGCGTGATGGACGTGCTCCCGGTACGGTGCCCGCTCTGCGGCCGGGGGCGAGAGAGCGGCGCGGAGCGCCGTGTTGACGATCTGCTTGATGGATGTCCGCGTGCGGTGCGCCGCCTCCGCGAGCAGGCGAGCTACGTCATCATCGAGCGTCAGCGTAGTGCGCATACTAAGCATCATAGTGCCTAATAATGAAGGCATCAAGACATCAAGACTCTCGGCCATGACGCTATCGGCTAGGTCGCCTCGCTCGGTACTCCAACGGTTGGCGGCTTGTAATCGGGCAATCGCCTCCCGCGACGCATCGACGCTGCGTCAAGCACAGCGGAGGCGCCGACCAAGCCGGCAAGCTTGACCTCCTGTCGGAACGGATTAGCAGCCCCGGCTTCGCGGCCGACGGAGCCCGCTTGACGCGAGCCGGGGCGCGCCCGCGCTCCATGCCGCCTGCCTGCCGCCCACCGAGGCACTCTGGACACTCTGAGCTGGTAGTCGGCTGTTCGAGAGCCGGGCTGGGGGCAGCCTCCCGGGCGACGCTGCCCCGGCCCGGGTTTCACGCCTGTTGCGTGATGGCCCGCCATTCGGCGCCGGCGATAGCGACTATGTCGATGTGGTCGTAGTTGCTGAGGATGACCACGTCCCAGCCCAGGCCGGGATACATGTCGATCCAGGTGCTTTCGCCCGCGCTGCCGCCGGCGATAAACGCTATCCGCTGGCTGTTGAAGATCGCCGCGACCGGGCCGTAGGCAAAGCCCTCCTCCTGGATGCCGGGAACACCCTGCCCGGAGGGCTGCAACGGATACTTGCCGCTGATCGCCAGCTCAGCGTAGGCGGAGCTGAGCAGGGTTCCGCCTAGCAAGGCGCGGGCGAAGCGGATCATGTCCGGTGCCGTGGCGAACGCGTTGCCTGCCGGGTTGCCGATGAAGCCCCCGTGCTGGCGACATCGGCGCGGGAGCCGTCGGGAGCCAGCTTGCAAGATCGGTGGCTGCCTCAGATGAGAGCACCCGCTGGCCAGGTTGCCGCGCGCCTCGCCGGAGCATCACTCCATAGAATCCGCTCGCCGGACGAACAGGAGGCAGTCCCACGCTTGCCGCGAGCACGGCCGCGTTCAAGTGAACGCTCTCACCGCAGTCGTTTGGCCCGGCACCCAGCCTGCCCGCAGTCCGGGGAGCCATCGTGGCGGAAATCAGGCGGATGTAGGCGTCTCTTGACAAACTGCGCAGATTTATCCGGCTGTTTCGTCTTCGGGTGAGGCCGGGGCGATGATGTCGATGGTCGGGAAGTACGTCCGATACCGCCGGACGTCCCGGGTGAGCAACCGGTAGCCCGCTACAGCGGCGTGCGCGCCAATGTAGAAGTCCGGTCGGCGATCGCTTGCCGCCTCCGCCACGCCGGTACCGGACGAACGCCTTCCCGGCGGCGAAACCTGCCAGGTAGGGCAGCGGCTCGCGTTCGTAATCGCTGGCCGGGAGCAACTCTTCCAGTTCTTCGACGGTCTGGTAGCCGACTGAGACCTCGGCGTAGATGAGTGGGTTGATCACCACCCGGCCGGCGTCCATGGCTGCCGCGAGGCGTTTCCGCGGAAACGCGGGGCACGTCTGCCCTGGTCCTAGCCGACGGCAGCCGCGCGGCGGGGCCGAGCCCAAATGTGAACATGGGGTCGAACTGCAGACCTTCCGCTTCTCAGGTCAACCACGCCAAGCGCTATGCGGACCTGCAAAAACGGACGTCACTGACAAGCGGAACCGCGCTAGGCGGAAGGTGCTAAATCGACGCTAGCACGGCCTGATACCTGACTTAGGCGCGATATGTAGGTTGATGTGCCTGCTCACGTCGCGGTGCTGAGTTGTGTGAGCAGGAGGGTGTGGGCGGCGAGGACGGCGACGGTCCTGGTGAATAGCCCTTCGAAGGTGTGCGCGCCGCGCCGTGCCGGGCCAGTTCCATCTGGTCGGTGATCTCCTTGAAGGAGGTTTCCACCCGGTTGCGGAGCCTGGCGATCAGCCGCTGATGTATGGGTGGCCGGACCGGATCACCGCAGCCGGGCGCGATCTTGTCCAGTGGGGTCACGCCGCTGTCACGTGAGGAGGCGCTCGCGCTGGCTCTGGACCTGGGCCGGCGCAGCGCGCCAACCGAGGGCGGCATCTGCACCTTCCAGGTCGTCGTCGATGGCGGCACATGCCCGTGGAAACTGGACTGCCACAACTGCGACAAGTTCGTGATGACCGGAGCGGACCTGCTCTACTGGCGGCGCAAACGCGAGCAGTGGCACTCCCTCGCCGAACGCGCGCCCGATGACGCCACCGCCGACTACCTGCACAGCGTCTTCGAGCCGACCGCCCGCGCCATCGAGGGGCTGGAGAAAGCACTGGCTGGCCTCGGCCTCCTCGATGACGCTCTGGCGCTCGACATGCGCCGGCCCCAGGACTATTACCACCGCCTGTGGATGACCGGTTTCCGGGTCAGCGAGCTGACGGCCGTCAGCGGTTCGGAGCAAGCGCAATGACCCCGTCCCGGACTCGCGCGGCGAACCAGGCACGACAGCAAGCCACGGCCCGCAAACTGCATGACATCGAGCAGACGCTGCGGAAGATGCGCCGTGAGCACGCGCCGATCACCTACCCCGCCGTCGCCATCCGGTCCGGTGTCTCGCGCACCTTCCTCTACCAGAACCCGGACGCGAACGCGCTGATGGCCAAAGCCATCGTCACCGTGGATGACCAGCGGCGCCAGGGCCGGGCCAGCCAGGATGCCCAGATCGAGGCGTCCTGGCGCGAGCGCGCCCTCAACGCCGAGGACGCGCTCAGGGCCGCGCACGGCGAGGTCGGCACCCAGCGGGACCGGATTGCCGTGCTGCTGGGCCAGATCCGCGACCTTGAAGCAACTTACGCTGAGGAAACCGCACAGCGGATCGCCACCCAGAACACTGCGCTCAAGCGGCAGATCCAGGAATTGTCGCAGGAGAACCGGTCCCTTCAGGAAAAGCTCCGGGCAGCCCGGGACAACAGCCGGTTCGCCGACCGGCGCGTCGCCCAGCTCGAAGCCGAACTTGCCGGTCGCGTCACGCCGACGTCGGCAAGCCTGGTTCAGTGAACCGGGAAACGGCATCCACATAGCGCGGCGTTTCCGATCAACACAGCCAGAACGGGACTGTGCCGTTACTGTTGCAGCGTGTGCACTGGATGCGATTCTCTCGATCCTGAAAAGGCCCGGTTGATCGTGATCCGCGGCAACTCGGCCAGCGGCAAGAGCACAATCGCCGCAGCAATACGCGAAAAGGGCGGAAGGGGACTGGCCGTGATTAGCCAGGACAACATCCGGCGGGTGATACTCCGCGAACACGACCGGCCCGGAGCGGCGAACATCGGCCTGATCGACCTCATGGTCCGCTACTCGATCAGCCGCGGATTCCACACAGTGCTCGAAGGGATCCTCTACAGCGCGCATTACGGTGACATGCTCGCGGAACTGCGCGCCGAGTACGCTGACCGGTCGTCCTGGTGGTGGCTCGATGTCCCGTTCGAGTCAACTTTGGCCAGGCATGCGACCAAGCCGCAGGCAGCGGAGTACGGCCGCGCCGAACTTGAGCAATGGTGGCACCAGCACGACCTGCTGCCCGGCGGATTCGAGCAGATCATCACAGCCGCCACGGAAGCCTCCGAGGCCGCTGGCCGGATCATGCAGCATGCTGGGCTTGCCTGCGCGGCAGAGTGACTTCGGCCTTAACGGAAGATTTGCCCGCATCGCGCCGGCGTGTTATCCAGTATCCACAGGCTCCTGCCCTCTACGATCCCAGGATCAGGCGCTGAAAGGCGCGGCGCCGGGAACGCGGACGGCCGGAGGTCGTGGTGGGCCAGGGCAAGCTAGTGCGTGACAAGATCCCGCGGATTATCCGCGCGAAGGGCCTTGAACCGGTCATCTACGTCGCTGACGCGGACGAGTATGCGAGCCGGCTGCGGGACAAGCTGACCGAAGAGGTGAATGAGTTCCTGGGCTCTGACGGCGACCCGGAGGAACTCGCCGATATCCTCGAAGTGGTCTACGCGTTGGCCCGGCAGGCTGGCACCGATCCGCAGCAGCTGGAGAAGCTGCGCGCGGCAAAGGCAGATGAGCGCGGCGGCTTCGATGACCGGATCATCTGGACCGGTAACAACTCCCCGTCCGGCGCCGGGTCATAGCTGGTAGGGCCTGCCGGAGGCTACTTCATCGGCGAAAGCCTGCCACAGCAGGTTGAGCGGGTGCGCGGGATCGAACGCGGCCCGTTCACCGCGCCGGGCGAAGGTGCCGGTGACCAGCTCCATCATCGGGCTGAAGTCCGCGCCCAGGTCCACCAGCCGCAGATCCGGGCCGCCGGGGAGGCGGCAGCCGGTACGCTGCCGAGTTCGGCGCCCAGATGGCCGCGGTCGGCGCGAGGGAGTGAGCATCATGGACTGCGCCTTCTGCACCGAGTTCGCCGCCCTCCCGGTAATCACTCAGGGAACGCGGGTCATCTGCGAGACAGGCGGCTGGGTGCTGCTGCCGACCGTCGGGTGCTTCACGCCCGGCTACTGCCTGTTCATGCCCATCGACCACATCGACGCAGTAGCCGACGCTGAACCCGGCGAGCTGGCCCGAGCCTCCGCTGCGGCTGAGGATATGCGGGCGCTGATCAGCAGCGTGTTCGGCTCGGTGATCATCGCCGAGCACGGCCCGGCCTCGCCATCTCCACCGGGTCCGCCTGCAGCGCCGGACAGCACGACCCCTCCCACGTCCTGACCGCCATCGGGCTCGACCGCGCAGTGGCACGATCAGCAATCCGAATCGGCCTCGGCCGGACCACCACCAGCGACGAAATCCTCACCGCGGCCAGCCAGATAGCCAGCGCTGCCTCATTGCTCACGGCGCGACAGCGATGCAACCCCACGTCATGAACATGTCCGTCACGTAAAACCGCATGTCACCGACAGGCCAACGCGGTAAGCGGTCGGAAAGACCGACGATGGCGATGCCGCGTCCGTAGCGCTCGCGGATCTCGGCGGCTACCGTGCTTTTGCCTGCGGCCGAGTTGCCGCGCAAGATGACGAGCCGCGTCGATTCCGATCCGCTCCGGGGCATGCCGCCACGTTAGCGCCATTAGCCCGCCACTACGTCAGGGAGTCTCCAGCCGCGACGCAAGCAGCTGTGCCAGGTGCCTGCCGGTTACCCCGGCGAGCTGATCGAGCTGGGTGCGGCAGGAGAAACCGTCGGCGAGGACCACCGCGTCCGGCCCGGCCGCGCGCACCGCGGGCAGCAGCGCGGTCTCGGCCACGGCCACGGAAACGTCGTAGTGCCCGCGCTCGACGCCGAAGTTGCCCGCGAGCCCGCAGCATCCGCCGACGGCTTCGACCCGCGCGCCCGCCTCGCGGAGCAGCGCCGCGTCGGCGTCCCAGCCGAGCACCGCGTGGTGGTGGCAGTGCGGCTGGGCGACGCCGGTGACGTCGCTGAGGTCGGGCGGCGACCACCCGTCGGTGGAGCGCAGCAGCTCGGCCAGGGTCTTGACCCCGGCCATGAGCGACCGGCTCCGCGGATCGCCGGGCAGCAACTCGCCCACGTCGCCGCGCAGCACCGCGGTGCACGACGGCTCGAGCCCGACGACGGGGATCCCGGCGTCTAGCGCGGGACCAAGCTCACGCAGCGTGCGCCGCAGCTGCCGCCGGGCCCCGTCGAGCTGTCCGGTCGATATCCAGGTGAGGCCGCAGCACACCGGCCGGCCGGTGAGGCGGACGGAGTATCCGGCCGCCTCGAGCACCCGGACCGCCGCCTGGCCGGCGTCCGGGCTGAACGCATTGGTGAACGTGTCGGCCCAGAGCAGCACGGGCCTGCCCGGCGGGCTCTGGTGACCGGCGAACCAGCGGCGGAAGCTCTGCGCCGCGAACGCGGGCAGCGGGCGCCGCTTGTCGATGCCGCCGATGCGCTTGACGAGCCCGGCGACCGGCCCCGCGTTCAGCGCGCCGTTGCCGAGCGCGGCGATCCGCGGCGTCCGCGCGGCCAGCCCTGCCCAGCGCGGCAGCCAGCCGAGCGCGTAGTGCGACGCGGGCCGGGGCCGGTGCCGGTAGCGCTGGTAGAGCGCCTCGGCCTTGTAGGTCGCCATGTCCACGCCGGCCGGGCAGTCGCTTGAGCAGCCCTTGCAGGACAGGCACAGGTCCAGCGCCTCGGTGATCTGCGGGGCGCGCCAGCCGGTGACGAGCGACCCGTTCGCCAGCTCCTGAAGCACCCTGGCCCGCCCCCGGGTGGAGTCCTTCTCGTCCCGGGTGGCCAGGTAGGACGGGCACATCACGCCGCCGGACGAGGTGGTGTCCGCCCGGCATTTGCCCACTCCGACGCAGCGGTGCACGGCGACGGCGAAGTCACCGTCGTCGTGGCCGTAGCCGAAACCCAGCCGCCGCGTCAGCGGCCTGGCGGCGGGCACGCGCAGGTCGGCGTCGAGCGGCGCCGGAGCGACGATCACGCCGGGATTGAGCACGCCTGACGGGTCGAAGATCCGCTTGACAGCCCCGAACGTCTCGATCGCCTCGCCCGAGTACATGGCGGGAAGCAGTTCGCTCCGGGCGCGTCCGTCGCCGTGCTCCCCGGACATCGAGCCGCCGTACCTGGCGGCCAGCCGCGCCCCGTCCTCCATGAATTCGCGGAACACCTGGGGCCGGGACCGCAGCGGGAAATCGATGCGTATGTGCATGCAGCCGTCGCCGAAGTGCCCGTACATCAGCCCGTCGAGGCCGTAGGAGGCCATAAGCGCGTTGAGTCCGCGCAGGTAAGCGGGGAGCGTGCCGGGCGGGACGGCCGCGTCTTCCCAGCCGGGCCACGCGGGAGCGCCGGCCGGCGTGCGCCCGCCCAGGCCAGCGCCGTCCTCCCGGATGCGCCACAGCGCGGCGGCGGGCTTGCCGGACAGGACGGCGCTGTCGAGACAGCCGGCGTCAGTGATGAGCTTCACCGCGGCGTCGTGCGCCTCGGCCGGGGTGGCGCCCGCGGTCTCCACGAACAGCCAGCCGCCGCCGCGGGGCAGGTCCGGCACGGCCGCGGGGCCGCGCCGGGACCGGACCACCTCGACAAGCCGGGAGTCGAGGCCCTCAAGCGCGACCGGCAGGTGCGGGAGTATCCCCGGCACGGCCTCGGCGGCTGCCACCATGTCGGCGTAGCCGAGCACGGCCAGTGCCGTCGCCTTAGGCGCCGCGACCAGATGGACGGTGGCCCGGAGCGTCAGCGCCAGGGTGCCCTCGGTGCCCACGAGGAACTTCGCCAGGTCGGCGCCGTTCTCAGGCAGCAGGTGTTCAAGCGAGTAGCCCGACACCTGCCGGGTGAACCGGCCGAACTCGGTCCGCACCATGGCCAGCCGCTCGCCGATCAGGCCGTTCAGCGCCGACAGCAGGCCCGCCTCCGGCCCTCCAGCCGACGGCAAGCCGTCACGTCCGTACCGCCTCGCCGTGAACCGGGTGCCCGTCCCGGTGACCACGTCCAGGTCGATCACGTTGTCCGCGGTCCGCCCGTAGCGCAGGGCCCGGGCGCCGCAGGAGTTGTTGCCGATCGCGCCGCCGATGGTCGCCCGCGCGTGGGTGGACGGGTCCGGGCCGAACCGCAGTCCGTGCGGCGCGGCCGCCGCGGTGACGTGGTCGAGGATCGTGCCCGGTTCGACCACCGCGGTCGCGGCCTGGGGGTCCACGTCGATCACCCGGTTCATGTGCCGGGACAGGTCGAGCACGGCTCCGGTACTCAGCGAGTTGCCCGCGATCGAGGTCCCCCCGCCCCGCATGGCGAGCGGCGTGCCAAGCTCCCGGCAGACGGCAAGCGCGGCCACGACCTCGTCGGCGTCCCTGGGGAACACGACCACCGCGGGCGCCACCCGGTAGTTGGACGCGTCCGAGGAGTATTCGGCCCGGCGGCGGGACGCCGCGTCGACCTCGGCGATGCCGGCTTTCCGCAGCGCGTCGGCCAACTGCTGCGGCGGAAGGGACACAGGGGTATTTGCCACCCGACCAGATTAGGCCCCGTCGGCGTGGCAGTGTCCCGCCGGAGGCGGCACGTCCAGGGTGGGGTTGCGGTCGAAGAAGCCGGTGGGCTTGAGCATGAAGCCGGTGCGGGTGACCGGCATCACCGGCCAGTCCTCCGGCCGCGGGAAGTGCGCCGGCCCGAACGTGTGCCACACCACGATGTCCTGCCCGTCGATATCCCGGTCCCCGGCGATGAACCCCGGCAGCCCGCCGCCACCCGGGTTCTGGTTCACGAAGTCGCCGGCCGGGTACCGCTGCGCCGGGTCGTACCGCGTCACCCAGAGCGCGCGCGTCGCGAACGCGGCCCGCGCGGCCAGCGGCGACGCGGGATCGGCGAGCAGGGCCGGCGACGGCTCCGGGTACAGCGTGTACGCCGTCGGCTTCCCGAACCGGTTAGCGGACGACGTGCTCACCACCCGCCACACCCGGCCGCGCGAGGCGTCACCGGGCCGGGCCGCGGCGGCCTCGGACGGCAGCCGCGTCACCACCTGCGTGATCGCGTTGCCGTGCGGGTTGTCCGGTCCGATCGGCAGGCCGGTCACGTCGACCTCCTCGACCGCGTTCTCCGGCCCGTCCACGGACATGTCAAGCCGCGCGCTGAACAGGTGCTGGTGCACCGGCGCGCCGAGCCCCGGCGCCACCTCCGTCGAAAACCGGTGATCACCGCCGGGATGACCCGCGGTGAAGACCACGCCGGTCATCTTGACCTCGCACTCGATCGTGCCGTCCAGGTAGAAGTACCAGTAGAAGCCGTAGTCGTAGTTGCCGACCGTGGCGAAGAACGACACGACGAGCCTGCGCTGCCGCCGGGACTGCGCCGAGCCGTTGAAGATGTCGGTGTGCTTCCACAGGATGCCGAAGTCTTCCTCGTGCACGCAGATCGCGTTCCGCACCGTGCGTGGCTCGCCCGTCTCGCCGGTGACGACGGCGTCCAGGTAGGTGATCTCGCCCAGGCAGTCGCAGCCAAGCTCGAGCGAGTTGACGCACTTGCCAAGCAGGTACTCGCCGGTGTCGAAGTACGCCTGCCAGTACCGGAACCGTGGATCGCCGTACGGCACCACCATCTCGGGCACCGAAGCCCGGTAGATCACCGGCCGCCCGGCCAGGCTGATCTGGTGCAGGGTCAGCCCCTCACGCGAGTCGAAGCCGACCCGCAGCGACCAGTCCTGCCAGCGCAGCAGGTTGCCCTCCACGGTGAAGCTCGGCCCTTCGGGCTGGGTGATCTCGATCGGCCGCAGGCCTTCGCGCAACGGCCCGCGCACCGCCGGGTCGTCGTAGTCGCCGGACTCGGCGGGCACCGGCAGCGAGAACTCGTCGACGATCCTGAAGACCTTCTTCTCGATCAGGTCGACGTGCGCGGTCACCCCGTCGACCGGGTGCGCCCAGGGCAGATCGCAAGAGGATTCCTGCACGAACGCGAGCGTGCGCACCATCCGCCGCCGGTCGTCTTCGGCCGGCCCGTACGCGCCGGCCGTGATCGGGCAGATGCGCAGCTTGCTCATGTCGGTCAGCCCGCGCCGCGCCATCGCCTCTTGCCAGCCGGGGTCGGCGCGCACGATCTCCTCGACGAGCTCGTACTCGGAGTCGATGATGGGCGGCTGCCCCTCGGTCGCGGTGTTCACCGCCCGCGCGCTGACCACGCTCTGGCCGGTCAGCGAGACCACGACGTCGGTGGACTCGCCGGTCTTCAGGTTGAGCAGGAAGGCGCGCAGCCGCCGCTCCGCGGGACCGTCCGCAAGCACCTCGTCCTTGGGCGGCTCCTCGAGCCCGTAGTAGGCGAACCTGACCGGCTCGCTGAGCAGCCCGGCGGCCGCCATGATCTCCCGCCCGGCCAGGTATTCGCCCGCGGTGGCCGGGTCAAGGGGATGGGTAACTTCGGTCATCGCGGATCTCCCGGGACACGGAACGGGCGGTGGCTGCGCGCATCGGGTGCCCGCTATTCGTCGGCGACGATCGAGCCGACCCGGTCGCCGAGCCCCGGGTCCCGGCGGCTCGCCCAGACGGCGTAGCCGACGGACACGACGATCACGCCGAGCGCGGCGTAGGGGAACCAGTCGAGCGGCGCGGACTGGCCGGGCTTGACCAGGTAGTACATCGGCACCCCGACGGCGATCATGCCGAGCACCGGCAGCACCGCGTGCTTGACCACGTGGAACTCCTGCGGCCGGTACCTGCGGTAGTAGAACGGCAGCGCTAGGTTGGACAGGAAGTAGACCACGAGCACGAGGATCGTGCCCATCGTAGAGGAGTCCACGAAGTAGTTAAGCGCGTTCATCTCACCGCTCTGCTTGGCCCCGCCGGCCAGGTGCAGCAGCGCCCAGACGACGATGATCACGGCCGCGATGGCGACGAACGCGAAGATCGCGTTGACCGGCGTCCGCCGCGTCGGGTGCACCTTGCCCAGCCAGCGCGGCAGCAGCCCCTCCCGGCCGGCGTTGAAGATCAGCCGGGCCTGCGAGTTCACCCCCGAGATCAGCACGCCGAGGGTGGAGGTCAAACCCGCGATCCAGGCGAACGCCGCCAGCCACCCGGCGACGTCGTGGGATACGCTGATGAACGGGATGGCCGCGCCGTTGAGCGCGGTGACGCTGTACTTGAACCCGGTCGCCGTGGCGTACGCGAACAGGACATACCCCACCAGCATCAGCGCCACCGACATGTACACCGCCCGCGGCACGTTCCGCCGCGGTTGGCTGGTCTCCTCCGCGAGGGCCGCGGAGTTCTCCCACCCGATGAAGAGGTACACAGCCAGCGGGAACCCGGCCGCCAGCCCGCTGAAGCCGTTGGTGATGTGGCTGGTCTCGAACGGCACCGGGGACAGGTGGCCGCCGTTCTTGATGAGCGCGGCGACGGACACCGCGACAAGCACCAGCATCTCGAAGCCGAAGAACAGGCCGGCCAGCTTGGTGGACACGGCCACGCCGCGGACCGTCATGACGATCGTGCCGGCGGTGAGGATCACCGAGAAGATGACCCACGGTACGTTCCAGCTGAAGTAGTACTGCAGCAGCATTGACAGGTAGCCGCCGCAGATGGCGAGCACCGACGAGATCGCGATGATGTAGCCGGCGCCGCACAGCAGCGCGGTGGTCACGGCGCTCGAGCCGCCGAACGTCTTCCCGACGAACGAGATAAACCCGCCGGTGGACGGATGGGCACGGGAGAATTGCGACAGCGTGTTGCCGAGCAGCGCGATCGCGATGCCGGCCACGATGATCGTCAGCGGCGCGGCCACTCCCGCGGTGAGGAAGAGAAATCCGGCCCCGAAGTAAAAACTGTACGCCGGGCCGATGTTCGCCATCGTGGAGGCGGATATGTCGACAAGCCTGAGCGCGCCGCGATGCAGCCGCTCCGGTGATTCGGGTGCCTTGGTTTCCGAGTACGGAACAGATGCCGCTTCGCTCATGTTTTTTTTCTCCTGGAAAGTGTTTTCCGGATGCCAGCGAATCTGGGTGCCAGCGAAACTAGCGGATGCGGGGCGGGCGCGCAAGGGTCATTTCGGCGGCCGCGGCAGCGTGCTGTCCCGCAGAATGACCTCGCCGGGCACCGGAACGACGCGAGGACTGCCCGCCGCGTCTGCCGCCTCGCCGAGCACCAGCCGGGCGGCCACCTCGCCCAGCTGCTTGAGCGGCAGCCGCACGGTGGTCAGCGGCGGGTAGACGTCGCGCAGGGTGGGGATGTCGTCGAACCCGGCCACCGCGACGTCCCTGGGCACCTCGAGGCCCGCGGCGCGCAGCCGGGCGAGCGCGCCGACCGCCATGATGTCGCTCACCGCGAACACGCAGCCGGGCAGCGGCTCGCCCGCCGCGAGGATCGTGCTCATCGCCTGGTAGCCGCCGTCCCTGCTCAGCTCGCTGTACACGATCCGCGCCTCCTCGAGCGGCACGGACCAGGCGCGCAGCCCGGCCCGGAATCCCGCCACCCGGTCCCGCGCTGTCAGCATCGAGCGCGGCCCGCCGAGCACCGCGAAGCTGCGGTGCCCTAGCGCGGCCAGCGCCTTCGCCAGGGCTTCCGCGCCGGCCGCGTTCTCCGGCAGCACCGTGTCCACGCCGAGCAGGTCCTGGCCGACGCAGGCCGCCCGCCCGCCGGAGGAGATGAAGGCGGCGATCTCCGCACGCAGCGCGTCCCTGGCGGCGGCGTTGTCCGACCGGCTGCCTACCAGGACAACCGCGCGCGCCCGCTGCGCGCGCATCAGCGCGACGTACTCCCGCTCTGCCCGCTCGTTCGCGGCCGTGCTCGACATGCACACCAGTAGCCGCCGGGCGTCCGCGACCTCGATCAGGCCGGCCGCGATCGAGGAGAAGTACGGGTCGGAGATGTCGCGAAGCGCCACGCCTATCATCGTGCTCTGGCCGGTCGCCACGGCCCTGGCTTGCAGGTTCGCCGTGTATCCGAGGTCGGCGACCGCCTGGTTGACCCGGTCCGCCAGCGACTTGCCCACCCGGCGCGAGCCCTCGTTCACCACCCGGGACGCGGTGGTCAGCGACACCCCCGCGCGGTCGGCGACGTCCTGCAGCGTCACCCGCCGCCATGCCGCGTCGCGGCCGCCGCGGCGCACGTCCGTCACCGAATCTTCTCGTCCTGCCCGCTTGACCGGAATTTCCGGTCCCGCCTAGTGTTGGGAAGCGCTTACCAAGAATATCCCCGCTCACCCAGAAGGCAGGTCTATGGTGCGCAAGGTCATCCACGTCGCACTGAACGGGGTCACCGGCCGGATGGGATACCGGCAGCACTTGGTCAGGTCGCTGCTCAGCATCCGGGAGCAGGGCGGCATACCGCTCGATGACGGCACGACGCTCTACCCGGAGCCGATCCTGGTCGGCCGCAGCGAGGATCGGCTGCGCGCGATCGCCGAACGGCACGGCCTCGGCCGGTGGACCACGAGCCTTGAGGAGGCGCTCGCCGACCCGGACGTCGACGTCTACTTCGACACGCAGGTCACCAGCGCCCGGGAGAGCGCGCTCGCGGCGGCCATCGAGGCCGGTAAGCACGTGTACACGGAAAAGCCCGTGGCCGGCTCGGCGGGGGCCGCGTTTCGGCTGGCCGACGCGGCCAAGGCGGCCGGCATCACGCACGGCGTCGTGCAGGACAAGCTGTTCCTGCCCGGCGTGATCAAGCTGCGCAGGCTGATCCGCGAGGGTTTCTTCGGCCGGCTGCTTTCTGTCCGGCTCGAGTTCGGGTACTGGGTGTTCGAGGGAGACGGAATACCGGCGCAGCGGCCGTCCTGGAACTACCGCGCGGAAGACGGCGGCGGCATCGTGCTCGACATGTTCCCGCACTGGCAGTACCTGCTCGAGGACCTGTTCGGCCCGATCAGCGCGGTCTACGCGCGGAGCGCGATCCACCTGCCCGAGCGCTGGGACGAGTCGGGCGAGCCGTACCAGGCGACCGCCGACGACGCCGCCTACGCGGTGCTTGAGCTGGCCAGCGGCGCGCTCGTGTCGGTGAACGCCTCGTGGGCGGTCCGGGTCAACCGCAGGGAACTGCTCGAACTGCAGGTGGACGGCACGCACGGCAGCGCGGTCGCGGGCCTGCGCGAGTGCGCGATCCAGCACAAGGTGTCCACCCCGATGCCGGTATGGAACCCCGACATGCCCGACCCGCTCGACTATCAGGCGATGTGGACCGACGTGCCGGACAACACGGCGTTCGGCAACGGGTTCAAGGTGCAGTGGGAGCTATTCCTCAAAGACGCCGCCTTGGGAAGGCCTTTCCAATGGGACCTGCGCGCGGGTGCCAGGGGCGTTCAGCTGGCCGAGCTCGCGATGCGATCGTCCGCCGAGGGACGCCGCGTCGAGATACCCGCGCCAGCGGCCCACGGTGGCCCGGGGGCCTGACGTGACCGCGTCCGCCCGGGTCTCGCTGCCCGGCCGCGCGGAGCCGGTGGAGATCGCCGCGCCGCGCTGGGCGGACGGCTACCCGCCGCCGACAGCCCGGCGGGTCTACGCCGCCGCCCACGTCGCGGCGCTTGACGGCGACAGCGTGGACTGGGAATCCACGATGCGGTTCCGGGACCACCTGTGGACGTACGGCTTCGGGGTCGCGGAGGCGATGGACACCGCCCAGCGCGGGATGGGGCTGTCCTGGGAGCAGGCCAGGGAGCTGATCGCCCGGTCGGCGCGGCGCGCGGCGGCCCACCGCGCGGCCGGGCGCCCCGCGGTCGTCGCGTGCGGCGCCGGGACCGACCAGCTCGCCGACGGCGGAAGCCACACGATCACCGAGATCATCGACGCGTACGCGCAGCAGCTCGCGTTCGTGCAGTCGAGCGGCGCGGGCGTGATCCTGATGGCCAGCCGGGCGCTGGCGGCCGCCGCCCGCGGCCCCCGCGACTACCTCGAGGTCTACGGCACGCTCCTGGCGCAGGCGAGCCAGCCGGTGATCCTGCACTGGCTCGGTGAGGCGTTCGACCCCAGCTTGCGCGGGTACTGGGGCAGCGACGACTTCGAGAGCGCGGCGGCGACCGTGCTCGACCTGATCGAGCAGGCGGGGGACAGGGTCGACGGCATCAAGCTGTCCGTGCTCGACGCGGACCGGGAGATCGCGCTGCGCCGCAGGCTGCCGCCCGGGGTCAGGCTCTACACCGGCGACGACTTCGGCTACGCGGACCTGATCCGCGGCGACCGCAAGGGCCACAGCGACGCCTTGCTCGGCGCGTTCGCCGCGATCACCGCCCCGGCCGCCGCCGCGCTGCACGCGCTGGACGTCGGGGACGCCGCCGGGTACGACGCCGCGATCGGGCCGACGGTCCCGCTCAGCCGGCTTATCTTCGAGCAGCCGACGTTCTACTACAAGACCGGCGTGGCGTTCCTTGCCTGGCTGAACGGGCTGCAGCCGCGGTTCGTCATGCTCGGCGGCCTCGAACGGAACCGGCCGGCCGGGCACCTGATCCGGGTATTCGAGCTGGCGGCGGCAGCGGGGACGTTCCGTGATCCCGCACTCGCCGCCGACCGGATGACGCGGTTCCTCCAGGCGGCCGCGTGACCGGCCTGGACAGGCTCTCGCTCAACCAGGCGACGGTCAGCAAGCTCGGTCTGGCCGAGGCCGCTGACCTGTGCGCGCGGCACGACATCCCGGCGATCGGGGTGTGGCGGGAGCGCGTCGCCGAGACCGGGCTGGCGGACGCGGTCGCGACGGTCCGCGCGGCCGGGCTGCACGTATCCAGCCTGTGCCGCGGCGGGTTCTTCACCCACGCCGACCCCGAGGCGCGCGCGGCCTCGATCGCCGCCAACCGGGCGGCGATCGCCGAGGCGGCCGAACTCGGCGCCGACGCGCTCGTGCTCGTGTCCGGCGGCCTGGTGCCCGGGAGCCGGGACCTGCCGCTAGCCCGGCGCATGATCGCCGACGCGATCGGGGAACTCGTCCCGGACGCACAGCGTCTTGGCGTGCGGCTGGGCATCGAGGCGCTGCACCCGATGTTCGCCGCCGACCGGTGCGTGATCACCCGGCTGGGCGAGGCGCTCGACCTGGCGCTGCGGTTCCCCGCCGACGCCGTTGGCGTGGTCGTGGACACCTACCACGTGTGGTGGGACGCGGACCTGTTCTCCGACATCGCGCGGGCGGGGGAGCGGATCGTCAGCTACCAGGTGTGCGACTGGGTGCTGCCGTTGCCCGCGGACGTCCTGCTCGGCCGCGGGCACGTCGGCGACGGGGTGATCGACTTCCCGCCGGTCTCCGCGGCGGTGGCGGCGGCCGGGTACGACGGCTACGTGGAGGTCGAGATCTTCAACGAAGGCGTCTGGAACACCCCGCCCGACGAGACCGCGGATACGGTCCGCGAGCGATTCCCGCTGGCGTTCTGAGCCACCCGCCCGGCGAGCCGCCACCCGCCCGGCGAGCCGCCACCCGCCCGGCGAGCCGCCACCCGCCCGGCGAATGCCTATAATGCGTGGAATATCCATATTTGATCGCAATTTCGAGTAAACTTTTTTCCTGGTGAAGATTTTTTGTACCTATACGATGAATTTTCTTCGCCAGGAATAAAGTCTTCGCGATCATGCGAGTCGGCGGGCGGCATTCCCGGCCATTCTGGCGACGTTTGCCGCGCGGGCCGCTGGGCACGCGGAAACCCTGACTGTTCAGGAGTAATCAGCGGACCAACGGAGGAACGTGCCATGAGCCGGCGACTGGCGCTCCGGCTACCAGGGAAACCGGAGGACATGGCGGGCCCCGATGAGATCACCTTCATCGGAACGGCGACCACCCTCATCAAGGTCGGCGGCTTCTCCATCCTGACCGACCCGAACTTCCTGCACCGCGGCGACCGGGCGTATCTCCTGCCGGGCGTGAGCAGCCGGCGGCTGACCGAGCCCGCGCTGTCGATCCGGGACCTGCCAGACCTCGACTTCATCGTGCTGTCGCACCATCGCGGCGACCATTTCGACCGGATCGCCGCGCGCGACCTCGATCACGACCTTCCGGTCATCGCCGAGCCGCACGCGGCCCGCAAGCTGATCAGCCAGGGGTTCCGGTCACCGGTCGCGCTGCCGGACTGGCAGTCACGGATCATCACCCGGGAAGACGCCGAAGTCCGGGTCACCGCGCTGCCGGGCAAGCACGCGCCCGAACCACTGAGGTTCCTGCTGCCGCCGGTGATGGGAACCCTGCTGGACTTCTCCCGGGGCGGCGAGCGGGTGCTGCGCATGTACATCACCGGGCCCACGCTCATGTATAACGGCATTATCGAGATCGCGGACCGGTTCCCTGACATCGACCTGTGCCTGATTCACCTGGGCGGCGCCAGGGTCGGCGGGATCCTGTTGAGCATGGACGCCCGGCAGGGGGTGGAGGCGCTGCGCGCCGTCTCGCCCCGGAACGTCATCCCGATCCACTACGACGACTACACGCTGTTCAAGTCGCCGCTGTCCGAGTTCATGCAGGCCGCGGCCGACTCCAATCTTGGCAGTAACATCCACTGCCTGGACCGGGGCGGGAAGTACCGGCTCACCGTCGGCGCATCCGAGAAGTCCGAGAAACCCAACAAACCCAGCGCACCCCGCGTGCCGCGTTAGCCGCTACAGCCGCGCTAGATGTCCAGGCCGAGTTCCCGGGCGATGAGGAGGCGCTGTACCTCGGAGGTACCCTCGCCGATCTCGAGGATCTTGGCGTCGCGGTAGAACCGGCCCACCGGGTACTCGTTCATGAACCCGTAGCCGCCGAAGACCTGGGTGGCGTCGCGGGCGTTGGCCATGGCGGCGTCGGAGGCGGTCAGCTTGGCGATCGCCGCCTCTTTCTTGAACGGCTCTCCGGCGAGCATCTTCGCGGCGGCGTGGTAGTAGGCCAGCCGCGCGGTGTGCGCGCGGGCCTCCATGTCGGCGATCTTGAACTGAATCGCCTGGAACCGGCCGATCGGGCCGCCGAAGGCCTCCCGCTCGCGGGCGTAGCGGACCGACTCGTCGACGCAGCCCTGGGCCAGCCCGACCGATAGCGCCGCGATCGCGACCCGGCCCTCGTCCAGCGTGCGGAGGAACTGGGCGTAGCCGCGGCCGCGCTCGCCGAGCAGGTTCGCTTCCGGCACCCGGCAGCCGGCGAACGACAGCTCGCGGGTATCGGACGCGGACCAGCCGACCTTGGAGTACTTCTTCGAGACGATCAGGCCATCGGTGCCGGACGGGACGAGGATCGTGGAGATCTCCGGCTTCTCGTCCGCGCGGGTACCGGTGACCGCGGCGACGGCCACGACACCAGTGACACGCGTGCCGGAGTTGGTGATGAACGCCTTCGTTCCGTCGATCACCCACTGCCCGCCTTCCAGCCGCGCGCGCGTCCGCATGGCACCGGCCACGTCCGAACCACCGCCCGGCTCGGTCAGGCCGAAGGCGCCAAGCATCTCCCCGGAGCACAGCCGGGGCAGCCACCGGCGTTTCTGCTCCTCGGTGCCAAAGCGGTAAATCGGCATGATGCCGAGCGAGACGCCGGCCTCCAGCGTGATGGCGACCGAGGAGTCGACCCGTGCCAGTTCCTCAAGCGCGAGACAGAGCGCGAAGTAGTCGCCGCCCATGCCGCCGTACTCCTCGGTGACCGGAAGGCCGAACAGCCCCATCTTGCCCATCTGGGCCACGATCTCGTAGGGAAACTCTCCGCGCTCGTACAGGTCGCCGATGGCCGGGGCCACTACCTGGTGAGCGAACTGCGCGACGGTTTTCCGCAGCTCCTCGTGTTCGGAATCGAGGCGGTAACTGAGCATCGGGGGTCAACTCCTGTCGTTCGATAACCGCCAAGGGCTCGTCCATCTGCACCTGCTGCCCGGCCTTCGCCATCAGCTCGGTCACCACGCCGTCGTGCGGGGCGGTGACCGTGTGCTCCATCTTCATCGCCTCCACGACAACAAGCGGCTGACCCGCCACGACTGGCTGATCCGTCGTGACGGCCACCGAAAGCACCGTGCCGGGCATCGGCGAACGGACCGCGGGTTCCGCCTGGGCCGCCCGGCCGGCCCGGGACGGCCCCGCCTGCTGCTGCGTCAGCGCCCAGGCGCGCCCGTCGCGGCCCAGCCACACCGTGCGGCCATCCCCGGCGCAGGAGTACCGGCAGGTGCGCCCGCCATAGCTGACCACCAGGCCGCCGTCACCGAACTCCGCGCGCGCCGCCACCGGCTCGCCGCCGCCGACCGCCACCTCGGCGCCCGCCGACGGCAGTCCCCGGATCCGCACCTCAGCATCGCCCTCGCCCCCGCTCCCGCCCTCCCCGATCCGGATCCGGATCCAGGCGTGCCCGCCGATCCGCCAGCCGTCCGGCACGTCCCACGGGTCGACGACCGGCCCGGCCGGCTCGCGGGCCAGCAGGCGTTCCAGCGCGGCCGCCGCGAGTACCTCGTCAGGTACCGCGACGGGCGCGCCGCGGTCCGCCACCCGCTCGGCCAGCCCGCCCTCCAGCCGCCCCGCCTGGACATCCGCCTCCCGCAGCAGCTCGCGCAGGAACGCGACGTTGGTGATCACGCCGAGCACGGCCGTGCCGGCCAGCGCGGCGTCGAGGCGGCGCAGCGCCGTCGGCCGGTCCGGGCCCCACGCCACGACCTTGGCCAGCATCGGGTCGTAGTCGCTGCCGACCGCCATCCCCTCGGCCAGCCCGGAGTCGACTCGGACGCCCGGCCCGGATGGCTCACGCAGCGCGAGCACGGTTCCGCCGGTGGGCAGGAACCCCCGCGCCGGGTCCTCGGCGTACACCCGCGCCTCGACGGCGTGGCCGTTCATCGCGGGGGCCGCGGCGAACGGCAGCCGCTCGCCCGCGGCCACCCGGAGCTGCCACTCGACGAGGTCCAACCCGGTCACCAGCTCGGTCACCGGGTGCTCGACCTGCAGCCGGGTGTTCATCTCCAGAAAGAAGAACTCGTCCGGGTCCTCGCCGGAAACGATGAACTCCACGGTGCCCGCGCCGGTGTACCCGACGCTGCGCGCGGCCTCGACGGCCGCCGCGCCCATCGCCTCCCGGCGCGCCGGATCAAGCAGCGGCGAGGGCGCCTCCTCGATGATCTTCTGGTGCCGCCGCTGAATCGAGCACTCGCGTTCGCCCAGGTGCACAACGGTGCCGTGGGTGTCGGCGAGCACCTGGATCTCGATGTGCCGAGGGCGGCTCACGTACCGCTCGATCAGCAGCGTGTCGTCGCCGAACGCCGCGCGCGCCTCCCGCCGTGCGCTGGCGAGCGCGGCGGGCAGCTCGGCAGCAGAGCGCACCAGCCGCATGCCCTTGCCACCGCCGCCGGCCGAGGGCTTGACCAGGACGGGGAACCACGTTCCGTTCAGGGAATTGCTGAGCTCTTCGTCCGACATGCCGGGCGTGCCCGTCCCCGGCACCACGGGTACCCCGGCGGCCGCGACCGTGGCCTTGGCCGCGATCTTGTCGCCCATCGCATCGATCGCCTCCGGCGGCGGGCCGATGAACACCAGGCCGGCGTCCGCGCAGGCGCGGGCGAACCGGGCGTTCTCGGCGAGGAACCCGTAGCCGGGGTGCACCGCCTCGGCGCCGGAGCGCACCGCCGCGGCCACCACCCGGTCGATGTTCAGGTAACTCTCCGCCGCCGGGGCCGCGCCGAGGCGAACGGCCTCATCCGCCTCGCGGACGTGCCGGGCGCCGGCGTCGGCGTCGCTGTAGACCGCGACGCTGGCGACGCCGAGCGCGCGCAGCGTGCGGATGACCCGGACCGCGATCTCGCCGCGGTTGGCGACAAGGACCTTCGCAAACACCGGTGCCTCTGCCTCACATCCGGAACACGCCGTAGCCGGCCGGCTCGAGCGGGGCGTTGGCCGCCACGGACAGCGCGAGCCCGAGCACCCGCCGGGTATCGGCCGGGTCGATGACCCCGTCGTCCCATAGCCGGGCGGTCGAGTAGTACGGGCTGCCCTGCCGCTCGTACTGCTCGCGGACCGCCTCGCTTTGCCCGCTGCCCACGGTGGCCAGCACGCTGGCCGCCTGGTCGCCGCCCATGACGGAGATCCGGGCGTTCGGCCACATCCACAGGAAGCGCGGCGAGTAGGCGCGGCCGCACATCGCGTAGTTGCCCGCGCCGAACGAGCCGCCGATGACCACGGTCAGCTTAGGCACCCGGGCGCAGGCGACCGCGGTGACCATCTTCGCGCCGTGCTTGGCGATGCCGCCCGCCTCGTACTGCCTGCCGACCATGAAACCCGTGATGTTCTGCAGGAACACCAGCGGAATCTGCCGCTGGTCGCACAGCTCGATGAAGTGGGCGCCCTTGAGCGCGGACTCGCTGAACAAGATGCCGTTGTTGGCGATGATCCCGGCCGGATGGCCGTAGATCCGGGCGAACCCCGTCACCAGCGTCGGCCCGTAGCCCGCCTTGAACTCGGCGAACCTGCTCCCGTCGGCGATCCGCGCGATGACCTCGCGCACGTCGTAGGGGGTTCTAAGGTCATGCGGAACGACGCCGTAGATCTCGCCTGCGTCGGCGGCCGGCTCTTCCGCCGGGGCGACCTCCCAGGGCCGTGGCGGCCGCGGCGCGAGCGTGCCGACGATCGACCGGACGATGCGCAGCGCGTCCGCGTCGTCTTCGGCGAGGTGATCGGTCACGCCGGAAACCCGCGAGTGCAGCTCGCCGCCGCCGAGGTCCTCAGCGCTGACCACCTCGCCGGTCGCGGCCTTCACCAGCGGCGGGCCGCCGAGGAAGATCGTGCCCTGGTTCCGGACGATCACCGCCTCGTCGCTCATCGCGGGCACGTACGCGCCGCCCGCGGTGCAGGACCCGAGCACGGCGGCGATCTGCGGGATGCCGCGGGCAGACATCGTGGCCTGGTTGTAAAAGATCCGCCCGAAGTGCTCCCGGTCAGGGAACACCTCGTCCTGCCGGGGCAGGAACGCGCCGCCGGAGTCGACGAGGTAGACGCACGGCAAGTTGTTGTGCAGCGCGACTTCCTGGGCGCGCAGGTGCTTCTTGACCGTCATCGGGTAGTAGGTGCCGCCCTTGACCGTGGCGTCGTTGGCGACGATGACGCACTC
>Ga0335075_10004229_pt1 | contig 22507 bp, 9 predicted proteins | sample Lox_Sample_24_FD_206723 | JGI IMG/M metagenome (GOLD analysis project Ga0335075, IMG submission 206723) | Soil microbial communities from Loxahatchee National Wildlife Refuge, Florida, United States - Lox_Sample_2.4 | ecosystem: Environmental > Terrestrial > Soil > Wetlands | place: USA: Florida...
GTGGTGGGCCTCTATCTAGTAGTAGCCCAAATGGTCATAAGATGCCGGTGGCCACAATGCAAAATACTTCGCACGCGTCTCTTTGGGATGATTGGGGAGACGTTAGAGTCACATATTACGAGAACCAGCCTTCCGGAGAGCAGGAACCCTCAACTTCATTGCATGCCGCAATTAACTCCTCGCCGTCTGTACCTCCTACACCAACCCCCATCAGACGAACCTCGACACTCGGACATCAACACAGCCAGCGATCAAGCAGGCTCTCCAATACGGATGATTCGTCAAGTCCGGTTGCTCGAGCACCTGTGGTCCCAACAGAAGAGACCCAAAGCTCCAAACCAAAGGTTGTAGAAATCCCTAGCTCTAAGGTTATATCGACGCCTATCCATGAGTTATTGAAGGAATACATACCTGACCTACCCACCGAGTCAAAATATGAGCTTCTAACAAAACTACGTGTTGCTAAGGCATTGACGTCCACAGTTGAGGCCCGTCGTCAACTGCTAGCTGTTCGCATCCTCTCCATTACGAATCTTGCCTACATTCACACGGAAGCAACATTTCTGGAGAAGGTTCTGAAACAAGATAGTGATGAGCCTCGACGTCTTCAACTAATCTATCAGCTGGCAGACATGATCCATCCGCCAGCTGAAGGTCAGGCTGACATTCCCCGACCTCTTCAAACCATTGCCCTGGCTGGTCTTGACGCTCTGGCAGTTTATCAAACCAAGTTTCAAGATATATGTATAGCGCTCAACACCAACATCAACCATGGTGTTCTCCTATACATCGTTAGAAAGGCTGTGGCCGAAATGGCGATTGATGAGACCGGCGATAAAGTAACTGAAAAGGATGAATGGAGAGGCGCAGTCTTCTCGCTGCTATCACATGTAGCAACACTGCCTCGCGCGGGATCTGACATGGTCACAGCTGGCCTTGTTCCTATTCTCATCGATGTGTTGAAGATGCGAACGAGCATCGCTGAACGCAATTACCCGATGATTCTCGACTTCCTTGACGCTTTCATATTCAACGTTCGGGATGCTTTCCAAATACTTGTGAACGCAGAAGGACTGCCTGCGATATCTGACCTGATTGTTTACGAAGTCAAGTCGGCTTCTGAAGCAGCAAAGGCTGGTCAAGGCATGCGACCGGAGTATCGATCTCAATCGATTGATTATGATATCCCCTACTTTCAACAGCAATCAATCAAGTGGCTTTTCAAGTTTATACACCACATGATGACTCAAGCTGGTGGGTATGGAGGAAATTTTGATCGCCTGCTGAGAAACTTGATCGACTCTTCGCTCCTTCTAGCTAGCCTTCGAGAGATCATAGGTCATGCCAGCTGCTTTGGATCAACAGTCTGGACTAATGCAGTTAGGATACTCAACGATTTCATTAATAATGAGCCCACAAGCTTTGCTGTCATAGCAGAAGCTGGCCTGAGCCGGGAATTCCTAGAGGCCATTACTGGGAAGGAAATAAGGATGCCAGAGGAACCAAAGGAGTCCCAAACACAGAGTGACACGGCCAATGATGTTAGTTCACCGGCACATACCGATGATGAAAGCATCATTTCGACCTCGGTCACAGATGATACTGCTCCACATCCCCCAACTGTGGAGATGCTTGAAGCTCCCCGAGAAGGGCCTTTAGCTCAAGGCATTATCCCGTCTGCTGAAGCTTTATCTATTATCCCTGCAGCATTTGGAGCTATCTGTCTAAACTCTTCCGGCATGAGAATGTTTCAGGCATCTAACGCCCTTCAGAGCTTTTTCGAGGTTTTTGAAAGCCCGAAACATGTGCAATGTTTGGAGACCGACCAAAACCTTGCGTCAAACCTTGGCGCTACTTTCGATGAGCTTGTTCGTCATCACCCGCAGTTGAAGACCGCTATCATGAATGCAACTCTTGACATGGTAGCTCGAGTTGCTCATTTGTGTAAGACTATGGTGTCGACAGACTCTGCTGATGCTAAACTATGGACCACAAATGCAAGTGGCCAGACCGTAGTTGCGGACGAGAGCTTTCGATCAGCCTCATCCGACACGTTGGTACAAGAAAAGGGTAAAGGAAAGGCCACGAGCGGTGACATGGACGTTGAAATGAGTGATGTTAGTAATGAGACGACATCATTAGAAGAAACCCCGCCAAATGTGGAGAAAGCGGTGGTCAATAATCCGGCTCCGTATGTTTACGTAGTCGCCACCTTCCTATCCGCCATGTTCAGCAATTCAGCTGTTCGGATAGCTTTCATGGAGAATGGTGGCAACGAGTACGTGCTCGACTTAGCTGAGTTGCCAAGCTTACCATACGACTTCGGAAGCGATAAAGCCAGTCGCATCCTCCACACAGTAATTGCTTTACTCGCGGAACAGAAGCCTCACCTCGTCTTACCTTCGCTTTTGAAGAGAGCGCAGGCTGCGGCTGACATTCTTACCCCTTTCGCACAGTATACGCAACGCAAGTCTGGTAAAGCCTACTTTGCACCCTTCGTTACTGGGGAGGCTATCGATTTCGATGATCATGAGATTGTTGATCGAATTGCAAATGGCACCCATTTGGTAAAAGCTCTTGTGAGCCTCCATTCCCATACAGCAGCATTGGATAAATGCCTACAGCCGCAGGGCTATAACAATCATCGGTCACCAGTTCCTTTATTTACTCAGGTGAACCTCACTGACTACTACGTACAATTTATCAAGAGTCTTGGCCCACTTCTGGCGGCAGCTACGACGGAGGATTTTATTCTGACCAAGGGAGGTTTGGTACCTGCACACTGGAAGAAAGCCGTAGTTACAGACAGTTACCGATCTTTCGAGAGTGATCCTGTTGAAGATTTCATGATGGGCGAGACTCGAACCATTATCACCGATGCAACAACCGGAATAGAAACTGTCGCCGTTGACACTGTCAACGTAGAAGACCAAACAACGTCAAATACTGCTCCAACCCAACCAGGTGAGAAGCCGAGCAGCTCAGGCCAAGAAGCCCAAACAATTTCAAAGAAAGAGCGAGATTCTCCGCGATTCAAGAACTTTAAAACTTTGCGCTACCTTCTCTCCAAACTCCCTTTTAAGATTTCCGTCTTCTTTCAAGCACTGGGGAGAGTTTCTGTCACTAAGCGCTCGCACGAGCCTTTACTGCGGCTGAGCAACGGTTCCATCCCAGAAGCAATTGCCGAAAGCATTGACCTGATGTTTCTCTCAACGTCGGACACCGAAGGCTCAATTGAAACCTACAATTCCTGGACAATCATGATAACAATTTTGAGAGACGTCCTTGTTGGTCCTCGTCAACATGAACGGCCCTTTGAGGTCATTACCGCCGTTCTGCATGCATTCAAGGAGCGTGGTGGCTTTGTTACTCTTAACCATTTGCTCGATGTTTTTACGAACGACATCATGCAATATTCTTCAAGACTGGACGAGGAAAATAAGAAAAATAACGTTGCAGAAATCCTGAAGCTTGACCTCAAGCATGGTCTCTCTCTAGTAGGAGCGAAGCATATCCTAGATCTCTATCTTTTGCTAGTCACAGGCAAGAATATAGTCGAAGCTCCACAGACGGCTGCTATGACTACTCGTTCTGAACGAGATAGATCAAGGAGCGAGTATTTCCACTTCTCGGCGTCCCAGTTTGTAGTAGAGTTAAGAATGGCAGTATTGCCAACCGTCCGTCGATTGTGGGAATCCGAGCTTGTGGAGAAGGCAATTAACCAGATTCCAAACCGTCTGATTGATATCATTCGAGTGATAGCTGTGGCAGATCACGAGGCAGGTGCATATAAGCGTGAAGACAAGGCCCAAGTTTCAACTAAAATGAATCGGAAACCATGGAAACCGAACGCAGAGAACCTGATGAAACTTCTTGATTCTGGTGTTGCTGAGGAACTGGCAAAAGAGGCGCTGTATCGTTGCAACAACAGCTATACAATGGCATCGGAATACTGCAGAGCGCAAAAGTTGGAACGTTCTGGTGAACGGCACCCTATCCCTCAGGGTGTTATGGATCCTGTTGCAGAGGTTAATGGATCATCGCGAGGACATACGGGACCATCAACAGGTGCATCTACTCCACTAATTATAGAGCAGCAAGCGATGGATGAGTTGGAGAATGAGACGTCAGTCAATGCTAGTTCTTTGGAACAAACGGGCCCTCCGCCTGTCCCGAGCGATCCCATGGCAATGAGCATTGAAAGTCTGGTTAGCGGAATTGGCAGAACCTTCGAGGAAGCTGCAGCGGCGACCAGTGGTTTACCGGCTGGACAAACACCGCTATCGCCAACACAACAGTCGCCCAATGCAAACACAGCCGTTGTCACCATCGACGACCTGAATGAAGAGCGAGCATTAATTAGGGGCCAACTTATTGAACGGTGTCTTGATGTGATCAATGCTCATGGAGAGGTTACCTTCGAGATCTCAGATTTAATCACCACTGTAGTGGATAAGTCGATAGACCCAGACCCAGTAAGTATGCGAAAAGACATAGGCGAAACCCTTGTGAATGCCTTGATGTCGTTCGCCATGAAGGACGATGTACGGGAGGTGGGCAAGAAAGTCGCTGCATATGCGCACTTACTCGCTCTGATGCTGCAGAACAAGCCATTTTATAAGGAATCTATAGGGTCACTGAAAGACAACCTTGGAGAATTGATAGATTTTGTCAAACTGTCCCCAACTCACTCATCGGAGGAATCATCCCCCTGGGTTGCGCATATACTCCTCATCATCGAGATTCTACTCAGTGAGGACGCGCAACCACACGAGACTGAATGGAAATATCCCACACTCGATACTGCAGTCATTGATGAGCCTGTATTGAAGCTCGCCGATCCCGTTGTTTCTCCAGAACACCAAGCTATGTTATTCGATAACATTGTTGAGATCTTACCTCGCATCGGGAAGGACGATTCCCTTGCACTCGCCGTTCTACGTATCTTGGTCATTTTGACCAGGTCACGGGAAATCTCAGTTAAAATGGGCGCGAAGAAGAATATCCAGCGATTGTTCGTAATGGCAAAGCAATTGGCCGGCGCGACCACTGCTCGACTTCAGAGCCCTCTCATGCTAATTCTACGGCACATCATTGAAGACGAAGAAACTGTGAAGCAGATTATGCGGTCTGAAATTAAGGCATTTTTTGAGCAACCACGGACCCAGCGACATATTGATGTGTCGACGTATCTTCGGCAATTATCTCACTTGGTCATCAGAGCCCCCACCTATTTTGTTCAAGTCACCAACGAGATGGTTAAGCTTGGCAAGTGGAGCCCAACCGCCGCGGACTCCCCTGGTCGACAACAGATAGTAATGCAAGATATGTATGTCCGCACACATCGCGCTCATATGGAGGAGACAACTTTGCCTCCTTTGCCATCTACTGGGCTTCTATCACTCAGTGACGTTAAACCAACTACGGAGGCAGTCGAAACCGAAGCTATAGAGGCCACAAAGCCTGCACCTGTGGAACACAAAGCTCCAGTGATAGAGAATCCGGACGGCGTTATTCATTTCCTTCTCTGCGAGTTACTAAATTACAAAGACGTGGAAGATAAAGATGCCACGGCGCAATCGACAGAGAAACCGGCTCCCGAGAGTTCAATCGCTAATGTCGACGCCACTATGACTGATATTGGCTCTCCGATAACATCGCCTACGCTCAGCGAGGCGAAAGATCCTAAGAAACCGGGGAAGCAAGAGTTTAAGGTAGAAGAACATCCCATCTATATCTATAGGTGTTTCCTCCTGCAATGTCTCACGGAGCTCCTCTCGTGCTACAATAGAACGAAGATTGAGTTTATCAATTTCAAGCGAAGCGCTCCTCCTCAACCTATGACTCCTTCGAAGCCCAGATCTAGCGTCCTCAACTATCTCCTCTCCGATCTTATCCCTATTGGTACACTAGACCATGCTGAGACTACTGCTTTGCGGAAAAAGATGGCAACATCTTCTTGGGCTGATTCCCTCCTGACGGCGTTGTTAAGCAAGACTGGAGAACAGCTTGTAGATAGAGACCGCGATCCTACGGATGCTGATGACGAGCCTGATCTGTTATTCGTCCGTAAATTCGTCCTCGAGAACATCTTGAAAGCATATAAGGACGCTAGTACTTCAAGCGAACCACTCGATATTAAGTATGGTCGTATGCTATCGCTCGCTGATCTTATGAATCATATAATGCAAAGCAAGGAAACTCCTTCCCTTGCAACAGATCCTTCGGTTTCAAATCGTTCTACACTACAATTACGACGTATCATATTTGATAAGGGCTTCATTTCCGCCTTAACGGGCTCTATCGCCGATATCGACCTGAATTTCCCTGGCGCAAAGCGTGCCGTGAAGCATATTTTGCGACCACTGAAGACCTTAACTCAAACCGCCATTGATCTCAGTGATGCAGGAAAGATCACCATTACTCCTGGTCAAGGCGAGGAAGACGAGATCGCATCGGCGTCATCAGTATCAGACCAGGATGAGGGGAGGGAAGAAACCCCTGATCTCTTCAGAAATTCCACTTTGGGAATGTTTGAGCCTGGTCGTGATGAAGACTCCTCGTCAGAGTCCGAAGATGGTAAGTTCAACCATGCACTTAAATTTGCCCTACCTACTAATAGTCTCTAGACGATGAGGACATGTACGAAGCGGAGTACGATGAAGAAATGGAGTATGGAGAAGAAATGGCGGAAGATGACGAAGATAATATTAGTGATGACGATGAAGAACTGGAAGGCATAGGTGAAATCGAAGGCCACCCTGGTGATCATGCTGTGGACGTTGAAGTCATTATGGAAGATGATGATGACGACGATGACGATGATGAAGACAATAGCGAGGATGACGACGAGGATGACTCCGATGATATGGACGGAGTTGACGACGAAGATGACCGTGTTGAAATCGTCGATGAAGATGGAAATACTCACCCTCTTGGAGAAGGTGACGAGGGTGATGAATGGCAAAGTGACGATGATGAGGAAGAAGACTATGAAGGCGGGGCTGCAGATGAGGAGGAAGAGCATGACCACGAGATGGGTCACATCGCTCGCGGCGCCATTGGTCACCTTGTCCGCGCTCTTGGTGGAGATGACCACGAAGGTGCTGTTGAGATCCTCCAACGGATGGAAGATGAAGGAATGGAGGAAGAGCAGATGGAGCTGGAAGGTTATCTGGAGGATGGCCAGGATGAAGATGGTATGTATAACCTTTTTGCTCTGTTTCCGAGAGCACACTTCATGTGCCGACTGGTAAACTGATACCGATGTAGAAGATGAAGATGAGGATGAGGATATGGACGATGATGATGGCATGTATGACGATTATCCTGGTAAATAATCGCCGCTTGATCAAATTGCATTTCAACTAACGAAATCAGGGGCACCACCAGGAATGGCATTCGAGTGGAATGGTGAAGCTGTTGAACCACCACTGCCAATGATCATAAGTCATCGTGGGCATCACCGCCCTCGGCATGGCATTCCAAGCCCATTTGGCTATTTCACTACTGGCGTTCGTGACCCGCTAGGTGGTATGTTTGACCCTTTACCTGAGTTGCAAAATCTTCTTGAAATGGAATCTTCAGCCGCTGCTGGAATAGATCATGCTCAGAATGAGCTCTCAAGAGCCCAGACTGAGTTGGAAGGCGGAGATCATCTAGGAAATGCGCTTTCCACGGCTCGATCTGCATTGCAGGAGGCGAGGGCGCGTTTGACTGCCCTTCAAGGACTCGTTTCTGGAGTTGTTACAATACCAACAAATTTCAACACTAATGCACCTTCAGTGCCCGAAGTTTATCGCGGTTTCTCTCCCTATCGCTCGCATAGACCAGGTCCGACTCCCCGAGGCAACGACGATGGCACGAATCCGCTTCTACAACGTTCCACCGGTCTAAATCTGTCCAGAGATGTCTCTCTTCGCCCCGGCTCCATGGGTGGTCCTCTTGCTTCCATTAGAGCTGGAGATGGCCTTCCAAATCTTAATATCACTGCAACAGGTCCTTTCGGTGAGAGCCCTGCTGCTCTCCTGAATGAATTGATCACGTCTTTACCGCTCCCGGGCCATCTCGTTGCTCGCAATGGTCACCAATTGCACTTTCAAATCACCGGCGGTCCACGAAGCGAGATGACTCGAGATCTTCAAGCATTATTTGGTATGACCCGCGGAGGAATTCCACGGCTTGACGGACGTCGTGAGCCTACCGTCGAACCTGGAAATGCAGCTTCTTTCATTATCCGGTCCACGGCTGCTAGATGGACCGATGAAGCCAAGCTCTTGTTCGGTAACGCACATCCAGAAATAGCTTACCACAAAGTCCACAATGCGATAATGGCTGTTCTAGTGCCGCCGGCTATCAAGTCGGAGATGGAGGCACGCAAAGTAGCGGAAGAGATGAAGAAGAAACGTGACGAAGAGGAGAGACTTGCAAAGGAGGCGAAAGAGAAACGAGAAGCAGAAGAGAAGGCAGAGAAAGAAAAACGAGAAGCTGAGGAGCGAGAGGCCGCAGAGCGAGCTAGAGCGGAGGAAGCAGCTGCGGTTACAACAAGCGATCCTAGTGCAGAGCAATCATCAGAAAACGCAAATTTTCAACCAATGGAAGGCGTGGAGGCTGTCGAAGCAAATGCGGCGCCAGTGGCTGCCGAAGAAGCTATTCCCGCTGGAGACCGTCCACGGATAACCACCATCATCCGAGGTAACCAGATTGATATCACAGACCTAGGTATCGACCCGGACTTTCTTCGAGAGCTTCCGGACGATATCCGTGAAGAGGTTATTACTTCTACCATAGCAGATCGACGATCACAAGCAACTGCAGCAGGTGCAGAACCATCTGAGATAGACCAAGAATTCCTCGATGCATTACCAGCCGAAATCAGGGATGAGATCATTCAACAGGAAAGACAGGATAGACGCCGTCGTGAGCGTGAAGAGCAGCGCCGCCAAGCTGCCGCTAACGGATCTGCCGCACCTGCAGCTGGCCCACAAGAAATGGACGCTGCAAGCATTCTTGCTACGTTACCTCCAGCTCTCCGGCAACAGATCCTCATGGAACAAGATGAGGAAATCTTACAGCATCTTGGTCCGGAGTTCATCGCCCAAGCACGGGCTGGTGCTCGAGACCTTCCCCTTAGTCATGTTCGAAATATGGCTGCTGCCCGGTCTCGGCCAGCTGCAGCAATAGCCGGTGGAGGCGAGCAATCTATCCCGAAACCACAGCGCAGGACCATAGTTCAGATGCTCGACAAGGCCGGCGTTGCCACCCTTCTCCGCCTTATGTTCGTCTTTCAGCAGGACAGTCTCCGGAGTACATTATTCCAGGTTCTCCAAAATATCTCCGAGAATCGACACAATCGTAGTGAAGTCATCAGCACACTTCTTCACATTCTTCAAGATGGCAGCACAGACATGACGGCTGTCGAACGGAGCTTTGCTCAGCTTTCACTTCGAGCAAAACAACCAAAGGACAAGGAACCCAAAACTCCACAGCTACTAAAGAGAACCTTGACAGGCATGAGCTTGAACATCGTACCGAATACTGACGTATCACCACTTATGGTCGTCCAGCAGTGTCTTAGCACTCTTATATACCTCTCTAAGGTGAATCTTCACGTTCCGTCTTTCTTTTTGACGGAACATGATACATCTGGTGGCTTGAAACGAAGTGCCAGTCGAAAGGGCAAAGGCAAGGATACGAGAGCCTCGAAATATGCGTTGAACTCATTGCTCACTCTGCTGGACCGCAAATTAATCATGGAAAGTTCTTCCGTTATGGAGTCGCTGTCAGATCTGCTAAGTAGAGTTACTGCTCCACTCCAAGCCCTAGAAAGAAAGCAAAAAGAGGCAGCAGAGGAGGCTAAGAAGGTCGATGTGGAAGCACCAGGAGCTGCCACTGCCGTATCTGAGGCTACTCCAGAGACTGCGATCGTTACAGAGCTGAACCCCGAGTCAATGGAGACAGACGGTGAAAATACAGCCCCTTCAGAGCCTGCTGCTGACGTTGCTGTGCCTGCAGAGACTACTGTTGCAGAGCCCAACGATGTAACCGCGCCCGTTGCTGAGCAATCAGAAAAACCTACTGCCGCTGATGCCAAGGATGGCGAGCAAAAGAAGCAGCGACCTTCCGTTCCACCGGTCATACCCGAAGCTAATCTTAAGCTTGTTATAAATATCTTTGTTGCTCGCGAGTGCAGTGCAAAGACTTTCCGAGAAACCCTCTCTACCATTAAGAACTTATCTTGCATTCCCGGAGCAAAGGCAGTTTTCGGCAAAGAGCTCATTCGTAAGGCTCAAGAGCTAGGTGATATCATCCTCCTCGACCTTGAGGATCTTCTGCCACAGATTCAGAAGGCCTCTTCTGGCACTGAAATCCAGGGCGTAGCTTTGGCTAAGTTCTCACCTTCAGGCTCAGATCAGAACAAACTACTTCGTGTGCTAACAGCTCTTGACCATCTCTTTGACCCGAAGAGTACTCCCAAGAAAGAGACGTCGGAGGGAGAGAGTGCCGAAGCTGCTGGAGAACAATCAAAGGAGGTTGAGAAACAAGACCTCCTTGCAACACTCTACGAGAATCCTACTTTTGGCCCAATGTGGGAGAAGCTTAGCGCCTGTCTTAGCGCGATCCGACAGCGTGAAAACATGCTTAATGTAGCCACAATACTCTTGCCATTAATCGAGTCATTGATGGTCGTTTGCAAGAATACAACACTCAAAGATGCCCCGATTGCGCGATCACAGATTGGCAGAGAGCTAAGCATTACCAGCCCCCAGCCAGAATCTCGCATGGAGAATTTGTTCTTCACTTTCACGGAGGAGCATCGCAAGATCCTTAACGACCTAGTCCGCCATACACCAAAGCTTATGAGCGGAACTTTCTCTCTCCTTGTTAAGAATCCTAAGGTGCTTGAGTTCGATAACAAGCGTAACTACTTCACTCGGAGCATTCACAACCGAAACAGTCAAACTCGTCAATCGTTCCCGCCACTCCAACTTTCGGTCCGCAGAGAGCAGGTCTTCCATGATTCCTTCAGGTCGCTCTACTTCAAGAGTGGCGATGAGATGAAGTTTGGAAAGCTTAGCATTCGCTTCCATGGCGAGGAGGGTGTCGATGCTGGAGGGGTCACTCGAGAGTGGTTCCAAGTCCTCTCAAGGCAGATGTTCGATCCAAGATATGCACTATTTATTCCTGTGTCTTCAGACAGGACAACGTTTCACCCTAATCACATAAGCAGCGTCAACCCAGAGCATCTTTTGTTCTTCAAGTTCATTGGACGTGTCATCGGCAAGGCCCTCTACGAGGGTCGTGTCTTGGACTGTCACTTCAGCAGAGCTGTTTACAAGCGCATCCTAGGCAAAGCTGTCTCCGTCAAGGACATGGAATCTCTCGATCCCGAATATTACAAATCACTCGTATGGATGTTGGAGAATGATATCACTGATATCATCACCGAGACCTTCTCTGTTGATAATGATAAATTTGGTGCTACGGAGACAGTTGACTTGATCGAGAATGGCCGAAATATTCTTGTCACTCAAGAAAACAAACAAGAATATATCCGGCTTATAGTAGAGTTCAAACTCATAGGTTCTGTTCAAGAACAGTTAGACAACTTCCTAAAAGGTAAGTCTACTGGACTTTATGTATCATGAAAATATTAATGGACACCTAGGCTTCCACGAGATCATTCCAGCTGAACTCGTCGCAATCTTCAACGAGCAAGAGCTAGAGTTGTTGATTTCCGGGTTGCCTGAGATAGACGTCGATGATTGGAAAAGCAACACAGAGTATCACAACTACACTAGCGCATCCCCACAGATACAGTGGTTCTGGCGCGCCATTAGGTCCTTTGATAAGGAAGAGCGCGCCAAGCTGTTACAATTCGTCACTGGTACGAGTAAAGTGCCTCTCAATGGCTTCAAGGAACTTGAGGGCATGAACGGCTTCAGTCGATTCAATATCCATCGCGACTATGGCAACAAGGACCGACTTCCAAGTTCGCATACTTGCTTCAACCGTAAGCTACTTCTACGCACATTCCTCCTTCGCACATTGCTAACTTATCTCTAGAACTTGACCTTCCTGAGTACGAGAGCTACGAGATCCTGCGTCACCAGGTCCTCATGGCCATTACTGCTGGAAGTGAATACTTCGGTTTCGCATAGACTTCAAATTGTCACATGTGTTTACGACATTCAACTTGCATTACCTGTCCTAATAAGCATTTAATGGCGTCAGAGCTTTTTTCCATGATATGTTATCAGGGGTTACATAGCGCTAGGGCAGAAGGCTTACTACATCGGGCTTTTAAGTTTTCTCATGAGCATCTGATCTTTCACAGAGTTTCTATTGTCTGGCTGATGGGATTCCACCGCGAAGTGCAGGTCGTTTGTGGATCTTATTCAACAGCAGAAGTCGTGCAAAGGTTCAGCTCCTGTAAAATTAAATAGCTTCTGTGCCTCTCAAAGGTGCATGCATGTCTCATAGCAACTGAGACTTAACTATAGAGCATGGTATACAACTTGAAGACGTGATATTCATGTGATGACTAGTTGAAGATCTCATACAAGTAGCCGCGGTAAGCGGACCCATTCCGCGCTATGTCTCAGAAAATTGATCTCGCCACAGAAAAAAGAACCTGACGCCATCTTTATCACCAAATTTGTGTCCTAACGCAATATCCTAGCTTTGATTCACCATGATTATCTAACAGAAAGCATTTCTCTGCCTATCCCTCAATCACTTGATTGCTTCCTCCGCGTCTCACTTCGAGCACGCCGTGTGTTGCAAGTTTTTGCAAGCTTTTGCTAGAGCTTCTACCCCTCCAAGCTGCCTCGCCCCACCAATATCGGACTATGGCAACCAACTCTATCAAGCTGTTGACAGGCAACAGCCACCCTCAACTTGCCAAGCTGGTAGCAGAACGGTGAGGACCCAGCGATAAATTTGTAGCCGGCTAGCCGCCTCTGGCGCATTGCTGACGCGGACTCTTTTCGGTCGCAGCTTGGGAATTGAGCTGGCGAAGACTTTGAGCCTCAATTACTCGAATCAAGAGACTTCGGTCACGATTGGAGAGTCTGTACGTGATGAAGATGGTATTTCTCCCTTCCTCTTCCTAATCCTGTTGATGGTGATGGGGATGAATTTGCTGATTTTGGATCAAGTTTTCATCCTCCAATCCACCGCGCCAGGCGAGATCAACGATGGGTTAATGGAGCTGCTCATCATGATCAACGCGTGCAAAACCGCTTCCGCTCGACGCATCACAGCTGTGATCCCGAACTTCCCCTACGCGCGGCAGGACAAGAAGGATAAGTCCCGGGCGCCTATCTCGGCGAAGCTCATTGCCAATATGCTGCAGACGGCGGGGTGCAATCATGTCATCACGATGGATCTGCATGCGAGTCAGATACAGGGCTTCTTCAACGTCCCAGTTGACAATCTGTATGCGGAACCGAGTACGCTGCGGTGGATCAAGGCGAATTTGGAGGTTAAGCAGTGTGTTGTTGTTAGTCCCGATGCGGGTGGTGCGAAGAGGTAGGTTCTCTGCTTTATATCATTCTCCTTTTGCCCGCTGTCCCCCTCCCCCCCTTTCTTCTTCATCCCCATACAAAGCCAAGAGCACCGAATCCTCCGAGTAAAAGGAGATGAAGATTCCCATGAAAGCAACAAAGAGGCTAATTCGACCCTTCGTACAGAGCAACCTCTATCGCCGACCGCCTCGACCTCGGCTTCGCCCTCATCCACAAAGAGCGTGCCCGCCCCAACGAAGTCTCTCGCATGGTGCTTGTCGGCGACGTGCAAGACCGAATCGCCATCCTCGTTGATGATATGGCAGACACCTGCGGCACGCTCGTAAAAGCCGCTGAGACAGTCATGTCGCACGGCGCGCGCGAAGTCGTCGCTATCGTCACTCATGGCATCTTGTCCGGGAATGCTATAGAGACGTTGAATAAATCTAAGTTATCTAGGGTTGTGGTAACAAATACGGTGCCTATGCAGGAGAAGATGGAGGCTTGTGATAAGTTGGAGATTGTGGACATTAGCCCGACTTTGGCGGAGGCGATTAGGAGGACGCATAATGGGGAGAGTGTGAGTTTTTTATTTACCAATGCGCCGACGGATTAGTTGTTGTTGTGCGTTGTGTTGCAGGTTTTTCTTGGTTGGAAAGGCAGAAGGAGAAGGAAAAGTTTAGAAGTACTGAAGGAAAGGGGGATGGCAGAGAGGAATAGAATGGTGAGTAGTGATAATACTGAAGAGAGGCGTTTTGAAAGATGTAAAAAATAATAGGGTATAGCCGTGCATTCCTACCTGCATATGTCCATAAATCATTGGCTTGCACCGGCAGACGCAAGTCGCAGTATATATATAATACCAAAAAGCATTACCAGCCACCGTTCTTTTGTAATAGCGGTACGGCATTGTTAAATAGAAATGTGTATGTGGTCCATGTTGAATATCTCAAATCTTATTCATTTTTGGATCTGAGAAGACAGACGCCAGTTAGCATACATTTAGCCTTGTGCATGCCATATTTGCACCATGATGCCCGAAGAGAAATTGGTTTCTAGAAACCATGCCATGTTATGCTTATGATCACCTATTTCTGCACTGCCCACTTGAATACCTCTGTCTACTTGCGCATGGAGCTGGCTCTCCGCTTGCGGAGATCAGCTTTCTGAGCTTTGGCCTCGGCGACGCGCTTGGCGAGAATTTGAGCATATTCATTCTGTTGTTGAGGTCAGTATGAACTATGATACCCGCGTAGAAGGGCTACTTACAGCAGCATCCTTGGTTCTCTCAGCATTACGACGCTTGAGCGCGATGCGATGTCGCTTATGTTGTAGACGTTGAGGAGTGACGAGGCGCTGAATCTTTGGCGCCTTGGTATATGGCTTCTTGCCCTCGCCCTTAGGCTGAACCTCACGACGGATCACAAACTTGCGGACCTAAATTCCGTACCCGATATTAGCATTTATTCCTCTCACACTCTGCACCGCTTTCGCGGGCAGGCGACGATGATATACAGAAAACGTACATCATCCTCCTTGGTGAGGCCAAAGAACTTCCTAATCTTCGTCGCGCGCTTGGGTCCCAGGCGCTTCGGGTGCACCGTGTCGGTCACGCCGGGGATGTCGCTTTCGCCCTTCTTGACAATCGAGAGGGCTAGCACGGAGAGGTCCATAGCGACGATGCAGCCGCGGACGGATTTGCGCTTGCGCTCGCCGGTGCGGCGGGGTCGGAAGCAGGAGTGGCCGTCGGAGAGGAGGAGGCGCACTCGAGTTGGGTGCATGATGCCTTGCTTCATGGGGAAACCTTGCTTGTCGTTGCCGCCAGTGATTTTGAAGATGTAGCCTTTGAATTCTTCACCGACGCTGTCGCCTGGGACTTCGGCTCCCATACGCCTATGAAACCCATTAATATCAATGCATCGTATTGGAGATTTGATAGATGGGAGATTGGCATACTTGTCCATGAAAACACGAAGACGTCGCTCATCATCGATCTCGATAAGCTTTTGACTGCCATTGGCAGCTGCAAACAAGTCAGCTTAGCCGTTCCAATTCCTTCAGGAACTTGATCACGTACGGAACGAGATATTGAGCTTCATTTCGGGTGAATGAAGCCTTCTCGGTGGTTGACGGGTTGTTTGGGGGTCGTAGTGAAGAAATGAGGAAGATATTCGCGAATTTTGGATGTGGGAAGGAAGACTAGACTAGTCCTTTTTGGTACAATTAAGCGATTTAGGAGAGTAGGGCAAGGCGAGGCTGCGGGGAGATCGAGGCCTATGAGAGCGAAGTTAACATGTAAGATCAGAATATGTTACCAAACCTTAGAAAAGTAGAGCAGATAATATTTGGAATGCTCACAGTAGTAAGTGTCGTTCTTTACCAATACTTGTTTAGAGGATCCTGTCCACAGGTCCCGAACCAGCAAAAGAACAGCTGGAAGGCCAGTGCAAATTCCGGGCCGAACACCCTTTCTGTATCCTGGTAAACAACCTTAATGGCATAATGAAGGATTATTGACTTGAAAACGAGTTCCAACACGCTCAAGGTGATCTCGAAGGACATTAGACGGTGTCACCTGACCGATGAGATCGGGTGAGCTTCGGGTAAACTTTGGATGATCTGAGCGTTGGAATCGGGAAAATCTATTAATCCGAAGATTTAAGGGTAAACACCGACCAACAAAAGAACTTACATAGTAGTCCTTTTGAGACAGCAACTTTGAAGGCAAGAGTGTTGATGATCGTGTTGAGCGTTAGGTTTGGGTGAGGAAAATACAAACATGTCGGCGATCCCAATTTATCCAGTTCAGCGCCGACTAGCTTCGTCGCTGCAATCACCGCTAAATCCACTTCCTGAACTTCTGCGCACACCCTCTGGACTTGCACTTTTGGAGCTTCAAGGCACAATAAATTTACCTCAAAGGGATCTTGAAAGCCATACATCTAAATTACAGGTCAATGGCAACGAAGCTTCACAGGAGACACCAATTGGGCGTTTAGTGTTTCCTGATCATCATCCGGCAACACAAGAACCTAGCAGTACAGCTTGGATGAAGCGTGTCTATCTCTACGTCGGCAAACATCAAAGATTAACAGGAGAAGTAAAGAAGCTGCCAAAGGCTATTGCAGTCATTAGAAAGAGACGCAAGGAAGATGCAGAAGGCAGCAGTAACGCTAGTCCGAAGTCTGGAGACGAACAGCCAGAGGAACTAGAAGTCATGGAGATTGTCAAGTGGAAAATCCTGTTCTCGCAACGACCTGAACCAGTTGGGACATTGAACGGTGAAGTCTGAAGAACAAACGTATCTGGCCTCAGGATGTTACATCATCGAAAACGAACATCGGAACCTCACTTCACATCCACTCATTAATAGCAATATCTACATCCCAAAAGAGTCCACGTCCAAATACCTCAACCGCCGGACCCAGGAAGCTTGCAGACATGGCGCCGTCCCCAGAAACATACTGCGTCACCAAGCCCACACCCCACGTTCCCAACTCTCCCCTCCCCGTCCTCATCTACCGCGCGGCTCTTCGCCCCTCTCCTACGCCAGACACCTTCCGCTCCGCCCTCGAAGCCAAGAACTTGGATCCAAGGCGGCGTCTTCGAGCACTACCCGGGCCCACCATTTCCACTCCGTCACGCACGAGTGCTACGCCGTTTGCAAAGGTTCTAATAGGCTTTTTTGCTCGGCCGGTCAGCTTCCCTCAAAACCAGGGACCTTGTTGGCTTGATTGCTGATTCTTGAGGCCAGAGGCCCTTCCCGTTATGGAGAAGGACGGGGATTTGGTGAGGATATGGAGGAGGGCTTTGGAGGCGGGAGGGGAGGAGGGAAGAATAATGGTGATTCAGGAGGTTGTTGGAGGAGCATAGCGGACTTAGGATGATGGGTTGATAATCTTGATTTTCTTGAGGTGGTACACTCTATCCATCCACAGCAGCAAGGGTATATCAATTCTGTAACATGCAGCCCATATCATACATCACACGACGCCCAAAAACCTTCCCCTAAACCCATCCCACTCCCTCGGCTCCACAATCTCCACCTCACCACCATTCCCAGTGAGGCCCTTGAGCCCATGATCCAGTGCCGGTAGCCTCACCTCCACCTTCGCAGCCACAGCTCTCTTCTTCCTCTCCCCAGCAGCGACAGGAGCGGCACCCCTCGACGCCACCATGCCAACCTTCCGAACGACAGCGTCCTGCCAGCTGCGCCAATTCTCATAATGCTCCCTTTGGCGTGCAACATGCCATTGCGGTGTACTCCTCGCCGGCCTCCACGCCAGGCGATTCACTGGCAGAGCAGCGAGATCATAGAGCCTCGCCTCTGTGCTGAGATTCAGGAGCTCATTAAGCACATCCTGGCCTTCAGCCATCACAAGTTCCCTTCGTTGCTCCTTTTTCGATTTCGGCTTAATCAGTGGCTCGTCCAACCAGTCTAGATTCTGCGGCTCCGAGAAGCGCATTCGTCGGTTGTCTTCGCGCAGATAGCGCACGGCAGCTTGCAAAGAGGCGATTTCGGAATTCAAGGCTTCCATTTCTCGCGCCGTAGCCACAGCGCGCTCGCGACCAGCTTTGGAGCCGGGTGCTACCTCGCCGATGGCCTTGGTGTCGCCGGCTATCTTTTTCCATTTGTCGCGGTCGGCTTCCATAGTCGTCAGCTCGCGGTTTTGGGTCTCAACGGTCTCAGCGAGCTCAGCTGAGCGCTTTTTGGCTTCTTCGATCTTGTGCTCGAGCTCGGAGATTCGCTCATTCTTCTTGGTTGCATCGCGCATTCTGCTCTCGAGCAGTTCGATCTTCACTGAAGCCTCTTCGAGCGTTTGATCACGTATTGCTATGAGACGTGCTCTCTCGTGGGATTCATCTTTCAACCGCCGCATCTCATCCGCAGCATCGAGGGGTATCACACGCGTTGCTTTCAGAGCCCGAGAGCGAAGGAGCCATGGGTTCGGTGCCCGTTCAAACTCGAGGGTCAGGGAAAGGTCAGAGGTCAGAGCAGCAAGGTCCGTAATAGCGTTCGTCAAAGCCCGCAGTTTATGAGTGAAAGTGGAGAAGAGATCGGACTCAGATGTTTGGAACAGAGAAGCAGCTGTGCGATGAATCGTGCTTTGAACTTCGATATACGTAAATGGCTCCGCTCGGCCTTCCTCATGGAGGAGGTCAAAGAGATCTTCACCAATACGACGGGAAAAGATGGTTAGCTCCTGAGTGCCTGACTCACACTGTTCAAAGTTTTGGATAGTGTCAGGCGTCAGAGATAGAGATCTTGCTTTCAGATCTTCCAAGGATCGTACGGCTTTTCCGACAACTACTTTGGCGCTCCGAACATGACTGATAACGGCGTCAGCCTTCCGTGCAAAGTATTGTGCAAGCTCATCCTCGTCGCCTTTGCTAGGAATAATGTTTTGAACCATAGCTTTTGCAGCAGTCAATGCAGCAGCAGTATTCTCTAGGTGGCTTTGCATGATCAAAGCTCGCATATGAACATCATCTGCAAAACTTGCTAAGCTCTCGGGTATGTGCATCTCAGCAAGATGAGACATGAGAGCAATTGTCCGTTGCAGTTCGCTTGCACACTGTTTCTCTTTGAGATCGTCGCGTCTTAAACCATCAATCCAACCATTAAGTGCTCGCTCGACAGGCTCTAATTCGTACATGGCTCCCTCATATTTCGCAAACTGCTCAATAGAGCAATGACTTATAGCGTTGACGAAACGATCACACATGGCATCCACCCATGTAAGCTTATCGAGAACATCACAGGCCGCAAAAATATCGTCCTCGTTAGCGCGCAAGGACTGACTGGTGACACGTTCCTTGACGAAGCCGTGTAAGAGATTTGCCTTGAAGCCAATCCTCTTGAACCGTAGAAGCGCCAAGACGGAGTCCCGATCCGCGTTGTAGGCTTCTGGCAAGAAGAGTTGTACAATAGCAAGGTGATCAGAGGCTTCTTGTGCATCCAATCGGCGTAGTTCTAAGTCGATGGCTTTGACCTGCGTCTTCGCTGCCGAGACTTGAAGCTTCATGTTCAAGTCCATCATCGCTCGAGAATGACTATTCAGTTGCTCAGACTCCGTCTCTGTAACAGCATGAGAAGCTCTCATATCTTCGAGATCAGTCTGTAGATTGGCCACAAGTTCACGGAATTTCGAAAGTGTATACTCCATATCTTCAAGCGTCTCATCCTGCTGTGCTGCTCGACGTGCCTGTTCGCTAATAATGTTGTCCTTAAAATCGATTTCCTCCTGCATCTCCTTCTCGGTCTCCACATGGTTGATTTCCAATTCATCGTTGAGTTCCTTCAAACTCTCGAGGTCCTCAATAGTAGCTCGAAGCTCTTCGATCTGTTCATTCATACTCATATTCTTCTCTGTCAACTCTTCAATCATATCCTCGGCTCCAAGGGCATTATCAAGCTGCTGACGTAGATCTTCGATGCTCGCCCCGGATTGTGCCAATTTCTCCTTGACGATTTCATAGTGATCCTTTATACCACTCAGATCCCGCACGTCTTCTTCCAGACTCTTAATTTGGTCCCTTAGCTCAGCTTCTTGCTGTTGAGTCAGATCACGTAATCGAAGAAGTGCTTCCCTAAGCCTTTCATTATTTCTTTCCATCTGGAGCCACCCTTGACTTGCCTTTTCTTCTGGGCTCATCTCACTCCCTAACTCGGCATTTTCTTCTCTTAAGACTTCCACTTCCAGCTCAAGCTCTTCGGTCTTTAATTTCAGCGCCTCTAGCTCGGTCTTTAGGACCTCTGCTGTTTCTTCTGCCATTTCTCTGTCGAGTGTAGCCATCTCCACAACGACATCATGCTCTGCTTGCATGTTCTCAATCTCCTCGAATCGTGCAGCAGATTCCTTAAGTTGTTTTCGCAGCTCCGTGATCTCCTGCTGCTGAGGTTGATACTTTGCCTGAAGCTTCTGTATGATACTCTCAAATTTATCTCGCTCCGCCTGTATTTTCTCTAATGCCTTCAATTTGTCCCGATCCTCCATCCTCTTCTTCTCCATCAGCCTGATTTTCGTTTTAAGATCCTCAACCTCCCGGCTCGCGGCAGTGCTACCAGCTGTACTCCGCTGAGCTACCGGGGAAGCTGTACTTCGAGGAGAACTTGTAGAAGGTGCGTTAAGTCGATCAGATGCAAATGTACGGGATAATTGTGGACTAAGATGCTTTTGCGATAAAGTATCTGCTGGATCGCTCGGAATGGGCGATGCCGAACGCTCTTCATCAGCAGTATCATGACCACTTCCTTCACTTGCTTGACCATTGCTGAGATGGCTATCAATAGAATTTAATCTCCCAGCACCGAGACGCACACCTGTTCGTGGCGCAAGCGATGTGCGACCACTAGCAGGTCGTGCAGGCCCTGTAGCTAACCTCCCTGTGGGCCCAGCGGTCCCGGCTAATGACTGTCTCGATGTCCTCGATGCCGGTATAGGCGGAGGGCCCATGGAAGTACGGTTACCACTTATACTGGGACGTGGTTTCGAGGCCGGCACGGATAGAACACGACCGTTTGAAGGCGTGCTAGTTCTGGGCGAGGAGGTGCCCGAGGTTGCTGCAGATGCTAATTGTTTCGTAGGAGACTTAGTCGGCGACTAGAGACGCAGTCAGTAGATAAATCTTAATCATAGTCTTAGACATACTCGAAGTAAGCTCGAAGGTCTTGAATTCGGCCTAGACATCCTCGCTGCCGGACTTGGACTGGCAGCATTCATGCTCATCCGTTTCCCTGCTCCAGCATCTGGAACTGAGCTCAGCCTCTTCCCAGGCCCTTGCAACACAGCACTGGAAGGTCTGCCAACTCTTCTTGCTGTCCCATTGTTGGTTGGAGGTACCGGAGCAGGCTGTGCGATGACCGTAACTGCGGCAGGCCTCAAAAACATCCCTCGTCCCATCTCACAGTCGAAGTATCGTTCCCCTTGTACACTGCCATCATTTTTGCCACTGTCATCCTCAAGCTCTACCCCAACCCATTCTCCAGTCGCGAAATGGGGTTGTCCTATGAAGCGAACGATGGCAATGCGGCCATCGGCGAGCTCGACCGTCTGGCCGACCGCAAGTTCTGACATTTAGACTCATAGGCAGCAGAAAGTCATTATGCGACTGTCGCAATCAAGTAGGAACCCAACTGCTGCTGGTCAAAACATTGTGGTCATTGATCATGTTCGCGTCAGGGGAGACGCGAATTATGCATGGGGGCCTTGTGGCCTGATATAAGACGCAGGGGGGGCTCAGTGGAAGTCAACGTGTATCATGAGTTGCAGAGTGCTATGAAAATTCAACTAAGTAATCTGAAGCTCCCGAAGTCCTAGAATATCCGTCTTGTCCAGACCTGAGCTCCCTTAGCCGTTAGTAACCTCATTTTATCTCGGCTGTATACATGCATGGCTTTGTGAACCAATCTCTTGTAAGTGTAGTGAAAGACTAGGGATCTGGAGGCCTCCCTATTAGCAAGAATCTTTGTTGTCGCGATATAACCCTGTCAAGGGGTTGTTTGATAGCTGGCTTACCCCTAATCCTTGCTGAGAGGGTGGAACACCACTATAAGTCTATGGGCTGGTCCCTCTTCTATGAGATAACCTAGTATCAATACATTCAATAATCCTCATGTTCATGTGCTCCGCCTATAAAACTTGACATTTGTGGTATTGAATATGGAACAACGAGATTCAGCTTAATATAATTACAGGACCCATAAGACTCTTTTCATTCGAGAATTTTATCCAAGTAGACGATTATACCACAAATATATTGATTCATAGAAGAAATTGAATGGCTCTAGATTCCTTCACTCCTTGCTTCCAAGCTACATTTCTCGCATTATTAGATGTTGGATTGCCTGGATGGATCAGCTGCACTTTTGCTGAATAATTACGGAGTTAGATGTGCTTCTAGGGTAGTGGAGATTCGGGGGCTTGATAAGGGAGGATGCGGCTGAAAAATTGTGTGCCCTAAAATCTGCAGTCGACCTCGAGCAACCTTCCCTGCGG
>Ga0335075_10004230_pt1 | contig 22503 bp, 25 predicted proteins | sample Lox_Sample_24_FD_206723 | JGI IMG/M metagenome (GOLD analysis project Ga0335075, IMG submission 206723) | Soil microbial communities from Loxahatchee National Wildlife Refuge, Florida, United States - Lox_Sample_2.4 | ecosystem: Environmental > Terrestrial > Soil > Wetlands | place: USA...
CCGGGATCCCGGAGATCTGGCTGTACCTGCGCGGCAGCGGCTCGACCAGGGAACTGGTCTGCAAGGTCTTCGACACCGAGCGCAACTGGACGGCCGGGATCGCGCCCGGCATGTCGAAGGCACCACTGGACTCGGTCAGCGGACGAGGCCTGCAGGTAGTAGCGGGGCTATCGGCGGGGCAGTGGGGCTGTCATCTCAGCCGGTCCAGGCTGGGGAACTGGAAGGTACCGGGCAAGGCTGTCTGGTTCGCCCTGCGAATTCCCCCCGCGGCGCTGCCCGACTCGCCAGGCATGTCCCGCTACCGCCCGGATCAGCTTATTGATGAGCTTGAGATAATGCTGGCCGAGCGCGGCCTTTCCGGCATCGTTCGTGCCGATATGGGCCAGCTCTCGGTGCTGTCAGTCAGCCGCTACGTGACGGTCTGGCGGCATGGCGGGACGGTCTCCTGGCGCACTCCGGCCGGTCAGTACCAGCGGATGGACCTCGCCGACCTAGTCGATCTCGCCGAGCAAGTTGTCTGCGCGCAGGAAGAGGCTGCATTAAGGCCCATTTACGCGTAACGGCCCGCGGCGACCGTGGAACCTCTCCCAGGACCCTCAGCGGCCGAGGTAGACCGGGGTCTGCTTCTCCAGGAAGGCTTTGGTCGCTGCCTGGTGATCGGTGCTGTTGCCCAGCCTGGTCTGCAGGTCGGCTTCCTTCTCGAGTGATTCGCCAAGGTCGTGACTGCTCGAATAGAGCAGGCTTTCCTTGATCGCCGCGAACGCCAGGGTCGGCCCTGCCGCTAGTCGCCCGGCGAGAGCACCGGCGGCTGCGGGGAGTTCGTCATCCGGGACCACCGAGGTCAGCAGGCCGAGGCGCAGCGCCGTGGCCGAGTCCATCGGCTCCGCAAGCATCAGCAGCTCGGCTGCCCTCGCAGTTCCGACCAGCCGCGGCAATGTCCAGGACGTGCCGGAGTCTGCTCCAAGTCCGACCCTGGCAAAGGCGAGAAGCAGGCTGGCTCGCTGCGCCGCCACGCGGAAGTCGCAGGCAAATGCCAGGCCGGCTCCCGCCCCGGCGGCGACTCCCGGCAGTGCCGCGACCACAGGCTTTGGCATGCCGACGATCGTCTCGATGATCGGGTTGTAGTGCTCCCGCACGGTGTCCAGCGCCGTGCCTGAGGCCAGCAGCTCACCGTGCTCGCGCAAGTCCTGGCCAGAGCAGAAGGCCTGCCCGGCACCGGTGAGGATCACGGCCCTGACCGCGTCGTCTGTGGTGCAGTCCCGCAGCGCCGCTAGCAGCGCGACCTTCGTCGCCGCCGTCAGGGCGTTGCGCGCAGCCGGCCGATTGATAGTGATCGTCGCCACGGCGCCGTCGACTTGGTGAAGCACGCTCTCGGTCAACTTGCCTTCCTTCCGTGCTAGGCCAGCACCCTGCGGCTCCGGTAACGCCTGTCCTGGCCGAGCATGCCTGAGCGGTTGGTCTCCGGCAACCGCCTGGGTAGGCAGGGGTCGTGATTGGCAGCGCGGGACACGGGCAGAATGCGCCGCAGGCGTCCTCCGTGCCTCATCTGCGGAGTGCCCTGGTCTCGGCTGCTATGTGCCGGGACAGGACGGAATGCTGATCGTTACCATCGGGCGGCCGAACCCTGGATAATAGAGAGACTGATCTAGATGCGTGTGGCTGGCTGGAGCACCGTGAGGCGCCGGATGCCAGTCCAGTTCCGGCGGGTTGGCGCCTCGGCGCGGACCCACGGCAGGGAAGGGGAGCAGGATGGCGGCGATGAAGCCGCGGACGGGCGACGGTCCGCTTGAGGTCACCAAGGAGGGCCGCGGCATCGTCATGCGCGTGCCGCTCGAGGGCGGCGGGCGGCTGGTTGTCGAGCTCACCCCTGACGAGGCGCGGTCGCTAGGTGACGCACTCAAGTCCGCCGTCGGTTAAGTTCGGGCTTGCCACCGGACCCCGAGGCACGGGTCCTGCTCAGTCCTTGCTGTCTCCGCTTCCGGCCCAGGCTCCTGCTCCCCAGGGCGAGCGTCCGGCGGTTGGCCAGCTCCAGGCCGAGTGGTTAGCTAGCCCAGTGGTTCTAGCACAGCGGTTAGCTAGCACAGCGGTGCCAGCACGGTGGTCAGCTAGCCTGCTTGGCAGCCGCGAGCAGCCCGTTTCCGACCGGCAACAGCAGCGGCACCAGCCGGTCGTCTGCCCGGACCTGCTCGCGGAGTTCGGCCGCCGCTGCCGCCTCGGCGTCGGTCGGCATCCGCTCGGTCGGAGTGCTGCCTGGCAGGACGGCATTGAAGACCACGACCCCGCCAGGGCGCAGCAGTCGCAGCGAGCTGCTCAGGTACTCGGCGGTTTCCAGCCGGTCGGCGTCACAGAACACCAGGTCGTAAGCACCGTCGGCCAGCCTTGGCAGCACTTCAAGCGCAAGGCCGCCGATGAGCCGGTACCGGCCGGAAGGGAAACCCGCTGCCAGGAAGGCTGCACGCGCCAGCCGGAGGTGCTCAGGCTCAGAGTCCACCGAAGTCAGGACTGAGCCGGCCCGCATGCCCCGGAGCAGGCAGACGCCCGAGGTGCCGCAGCCAGTGCCTATCTCCACAACCGCCTTCGCGCCGATGGCCGCTGCGATAAACCGGAGCGTCGCACCGGTCAGCGGGCTTACCGGCGCCGCCCCGCCGACCTCTGCCGCATTCCGCCGGGCCCTGATCAGGGCGTCGTCCTCGGGCAGGAACTCGTCGATGTAGGCGAGGGTGCCCGCGGTGATCGAAATGACTAGCCTCCCATCGGGCGATGCAGTCCGAGGGCAGCCTAGCGGTCTGCTGGCAGGTCAGGGAACCGCCGCGCTCAGTCGTGCGTTTACTAGGTCGGCATGGCACAGCACCTTGGTGCGGGCACGGCAGGTGCGGGGAAGCTGGTTGTTCCGTGAAAACAGGGGAACGCCGGTACCTGGTCCACTGAGCCACGGAAGCGGCGGCCTAGCCAGGAAGAGCGCGCCCCGGAGAAAGGCGGAACAATGCCGGACCGCCGGTGGTTGCGCTTTACGCGGGGGCGCCGAAGGACGTGAGCTGGTGCAGGTACAGACGCAGGATGACATGCCGGATCAGGCGGAATCGACCGCAGTAGCGGGCGAGGCCACGCCGTGGACTCCGCCGAGCTGGGAAGCGGTTGTCCGGGAGCACTCTGCCCGGGTGTACCGGCTTGCCTACCGGCTGACCGGTAACAGCCATGATGCGGAGGATCTGACCCAGGAGGTCTTCGTCCGGGTTTTCCGGTCGCTGGACAGCTACATTCCCGGGACGTTCGAAGGCTGGCTGCACCGCATCACGACCAATCTGTTCCTCGATATGGCCCGCCGGAAGCAGCGGATCAGGTTCGAGGGCCTGGCCGACGAGACCGAAGCCCGCCTGGGGGGCTCCGAGCCCACGCCTGCTCAGGCGTTCGATGACCGCCACCTCGACGGCGACATTCATGCCGCGCTGATGGCGCTGGCGCCGGAGTATCGCGCCGCGGTCATTCTCTGCGACATCGAGGGCCTGTCCTATGAGGAGATCGCCGACACGCTGGGCGTGAAGCTCGGCACCGTCCGGAGCCGGATCCACCGCGGCCGCGCTCAGCTCCGGCAGGCTCTTGAGCATCGCCGGCCGCGGCGCCTGGGCGCCGCCGTGCCGCAGCCGCGTCTGCACATCGACCTGCCTGTCGCCCAGGGTGGTCAGCCGTGACCCATCTCGGCCAGCGGCTGTCCGCGCTGATCGATGGCGAGCTCGACCCGTCCGAGCGGGAGCGGGTCCTGATCCATATGACCCGGTGCGCCGCATGCCGCGAGGAAGTCGCCGCGTTGCGCATGCTCAAGCGACGGATGAACGCCCTCGGCGAGGCGGCTGCGGGCGCGGCGCTGACGGGGCTGACCGGGCGCCTGATGGGGCTGAGCGAGCTTGGCCTGAGTGGGACGCCGCCAGGTGGCGCCGGGCCGGAGTCCGATCCCGACTGGAATGCTGAGTCTGCGGGCGATTCTGGCTGGAATGATGCCGATCCGGCCCAGCGATGGCGGTTCCCCGCTCAGGAGAGCAAGTCCGAGCAGCGAGCTGGCAGGTACTTCCTGGCCGGATCGCTGGCCATCTTCATGGCCGGTCTCGGCACAGCCGCGTTCCTCGCCGGCGGAGAGGCGCAGCCGAGTGCACCCGCCCCGCCGGCTGTTCCTTCCGTCGACGTCATGGTCGTCCCGCACCCGGTCGTGAACGGCCCGGTTCCGACCCTCCCGGAGCCCAGCCGAGCCGTCCGGGGGCTGTCCGTGCTGGGCCCGTCGGCGCATCGCTGACGGCCGTCTGAGACCTCCCGTGATTGCATGCCTAAGTTCTGCCGCATGCGGGCAGGACTGGAGCGGAGCAGGCTGGTCCTGCTGACTCAGAAGCATCGCGGCATTACGGGGGATGAGCGGGCGAGTGGGATTCGACTGGTTCGCCGCGGCCGGGGAGGGTAGCCAGCCAGGGCCGGCCGACGGACGGGGAAGCAGCAGCCACAGCGTCAGGGACCGGAGCCACGGCACCGTCCGGGGGGTCATTGGTCAGCTCATCCGGCCGGGCTACGCCCGGCACACGGTCATCGGCGCGACCCTGAACAAGCAGTACATCGGGAACGGCGCGCAGATCGCGCGCGAAGCGGGGAACGATCCTGCGGTCGCGCCCGGCGGCCCGGCCGCCCGAGCCGGGCTTCGGCCAGGCGACGTCATCGTCGGGCTGGGCAGCCTGCCAGTAACGAGCGCATACGCGCTGGTTGACGCGATCAGGTCACTGTCACCCGGTTCCCGGGTCGCAGTGACGTATGTGCGGCATGGCGAGGCACGCCGGGCTGAGCTTACGCTGGGCTCCGCCCGCTCCTGAGCAGGACGGCCCGCGGGGCGCTGGCCGGCTCTGTTCACGGAATCGACCGCAAGCAGGGATTCTGGCGTGCCAGGTCACGGGCTAGGCTAGGGGCGCGGGTCCCCTGCCCGCACCGTCCTCACCGCCGGGAGCCTGTACGTGTTCGATCTGGACTTTTGGAAGCTCGGGGTGCTCGGCGTCGTCGCACTGATCGTCTTCGGGCCGGAGCGGCTGCCGGCCATGGCCGCACAGGTCGGCCGGGCCCTGCGCGAGCTGCGCAAGATGGCCGAGGGCGCCAAAACGGAGCTGCAGGAGAACCTGGGCCCGGAGTTCAGCCAGTTCGATATCGCTGACCTCAACCCCAAGCATTTCGTCCGCAAGCACCTGATGGACGAGGTCACCGGCGATGGTGCGCTGTTCGGCAAGATCGCCGAGAACGGCAACGGCAACGGGAACGGCGCTAGCGGCAACGGAAGCACCCAGCTTGCCAGCCGGACCACGCCGCGAGTGGTGCTAGGCCCCGGGGAGAGCCCGCCGTACGACGCTGAGGCGACCTAGCGCGGACGGACGTATCTCACCGACGGCTGCCGGGTTCGGGGCGTCGGTCCTTGCCCGCATGCCCCTTGCCCGGGCCTTAACCCTCCTGGTCCTAAACCGGGCTAAGACCGAGCTGACGGCCTGCCAGGCTCCTCGACCGGCCCGCCAGGTGCTCGGCGATCTTCCTGAGCTGCTGCGACGCCGGTGCGTCCGGGTCGGACAGAACCAGCGGGGTGCCGTTGTCGCCGGCCTCGCGCAGCCGGGTGTCGATGGGCACCTCGCCGAGCAGCGGGACCGTGGCCCCGGTCAGCCTGGTAAGGACGTCAGCAACGGCGACGCCGCCGCCAGATCCGAACACGTTGACGCGCTCGCCGCAGTGCGGGCACGGCAGGTAGGACATGTTCTCGATCACCCCGACCACCCGCTGACGGAGCTGGGCAGCGAGCGAGCCCGCGCGCTCCGCTACCTCGGACGACGCGAGCTGCGGCGTGGTCACCACCAGCAGTTCGCTGCCCGGGATCAGATGTGCGGTCGAGATCGCGATGTCGCCGGTTCCTGGCGGCAGGTCCAGCAGGAGAACGTCCAGGTCACCCCAGTAGACGCTGGTCAGGAAGTCAGTCAGCAGCTTGTGCAGGATCGGCCCGCGCATGGGCAAAGGCTCATTGCCTCGCTTGAGCATGCCGCTGGAGATGGCGCGGACACCGTACGCCGTCGGCGGCATGATCATGTCCTCGACCTTCGTAGGCCGATCGGTCACGCCTAGCATCCGCGGAATGGAATGTCCGTAGATGTCCGCATCGAGCAAGCCGACTTTCTGGCCGAGCGCGGCCATTGCCACAGCCAGGTTGACGGTGACCGATGACTTGCCGACCCCGCCCTTGCCACTGGCGATCGCGTAGACCTTCGTCAGCGAGCCTGGCTGGGCGAACGGGATCTCCCGCTCCGGCTGGCCGCCGCGCAGCTTGGTCTGCAGTTCCCGGCGCTGCTCCTCGCTCATCACGTCCAGGTCGACACGCACCGCCGTGACGCCAGCCAGCTTGCCGACCGCGGCGTTGACATCTCTGGTGATCGTGTCGCGGAGCGGGCAGCCGGAGACCGTCAGGTACACGCCGACTTCGACGACGCCGCCAGGCGTGACCTCGATGCTCTTCACCATGCCGAGCTCAGTGATCGGGCGGTGAATCTCCGGGTCGTTGACGGCCGAGAGCGCCTGGGCCACCTGCTCCGCGGTGGGCAGCACAACGGCAGAACCCGCTCGCACTGAATCTGTGGACATGGGCCCATGCTACGGCGGAGTCATCTGTGCCGGGCCAAGTGTGCCAGGCCGGCGGAGTTCGGGCGCCCGGGGCCGGCAGGCGGCGAGTGAGTATGCTCACGCCGTGACGGCTCGCGCATACCGGCCCAGGCGCTCAACCCTGGCAGTGCCTGCGAGCAGTGCCAGGTTCATCGCCAAGGCGCGCGAGCTCGACGTCGACGAGGTCTTCCTCGATCTCGAGGACGCGGTGGCGCCTGGCGAGAAGGAGCAAGGCCGGGCCGCCGCGGCCGCGGCGCTGCGCGAAGGCGGGTGGGGCGGCCGGATCAGGGCCGTCCGGATCAACGACGTGACTACCCGCTGGGCGTACCGGGACGTGACCGAGGTCGTTGAGCAGGCGGGCCAGTGGCTTGACTCGATCATGCTGCCGAAGGTCACCAGCCCGCTCGACGTGAGCTGGCTGGACATTCTGCTCGGCCAGCTGGAGCAGGCGACCGGTCTGGCACCGGGCGCGATCGCGATCGAGGCGCAGATCGAGGACGCGGCCGGCCTGGCCGCAGTGGACGCGATCGCGGCGGCGTCCCCCCGCCTTGAGGCGCTTATCTTCGGCCCGGCGGACTTCATGGCCAGCATGGGCATGCGCTCGCTGACGGTGGGCGCGCAGCCGGCTGGCTATGCCGGCGGCGATGCCTTCCACTATGCGCACCTGCGCATCCTCGTGGCGGCGCGGGCGCATGGCCTGCAGGCCATCGACGGCCCGTTCGCGGCGATCAGGGACCTCGACGGGCTGGCCGCGAGCGCGGCCAGCACCGCCGCGATCGGCTTCGACGGCAAGTGGGTGCTCCACCCCGGGCAGGTCGGGGTCGTGAATTCCGCGTTCTCCCCGTCCCGGGCGGACTACGACCGCGCTGAGCTGATCATCGAGGCATATGAGTACTACACATCCGTGCGGGGACGCGGTGCTGCGCTGCTGGACGGAGAGATGATCGATGAGGCGTCCCGCAAGCTGGCCCTGGTGACCGCAGCCCGCGGGAGGGCGGCTGGCCTGCCCAGGACCCGCCGGTTCGAGCCACCTGAGTAGCCGCCGAGGGATGATGCGGGTGACCAGACGGGTGCGCCTGCCCGGGGTGCACCCGCCAGGGTTGCGCCGGGCTCACGAGGTGCGCAGGGCCGGCGAGACGCAGCATCCACCGGCGGCGGACGGCGCGCATCCGGAACTCCTGCGGACCCGCGGCGAGGGACGGCAGCGGGTGACGAACATCGAGCTGTTCTTCGATCTGGTCTTCGTCTTCGCCGTCACCCAGCTTTCGCACTACCTACTGCATCACCTCGATGTTGCCGGGGCCGCCGAGGGCGCGGTGCTGCTGGCGATGGTCTGGCAACTCTGGGCGTACGCCGCCTGGGTGACGAACTGGCTGGACCCGGAGCGCATACCCGTCCGGATCATGCTGCTCACGCTGATGCTCGTCAGCCTGGCGATGTCGGGCGCGCTGCCGCTGGCGTTCGGCCGCACCGGGCTGCTGATTGGCGGCTGCTACGCGGTCATGCAGATCGGTCGCAGCGTGTTCGCGGTCTGGGCGATGCGCGGCAGTGCGCTGGCCGCCAATTACCAGCGGATTCTTGCCTGGTGCTGCGTCAGCGGCACGCTGGCGGTGCTCGGCGGAGTAACCACGGTCCTCCTGGCCCGTGCGCTCCTCTGGCTCGCGGCCGTCGGCGTCGACCTGCTGGGCGGTGCCGTCCGCTTCTACACGCCAGGCCTTGGCGCCACCCCGACCACTGAGTGGACCATCGAGGGCGGTCACTTCGCCGAACGCTGCCAGGCTTTCATCCTGATCGCGCTCGGGGAGTCACTCGTCGTCACCGGAGCAACACTGGCAAGCCTGCTGAGCCGGCCGAGACCGCACTACGGGCCCGTGGCAGCCGCTTTCATTGTCGCCTTCATCGGCAGCGCTGCGTTGTGGTGGCTGTACTTCGACCGCAGCGCCGAAGACGCGGCGCGGCAGATCGCTGCTTCAGACGATCCCGGCCGCCTCGGCCGGTCGGCCTACCACTTCATCCATCCCCTTATGGTGGCCGGCATCATCGTGGTCGCGGCAGCAGACGACCTGGTGCTCACCAGCCCCGGCGAGGTCGGCGTGACCGACACAGCATGGCTCGTCCTCGGCGGGACCGGCCTGTTCATCGGCGGTCACCTCGCGTTCAAGCTCGCTGTGTGGCGGCGGCTCAACTGGCCACGCGCTCTAGCGCTCGTGGCACTGGCCCTGTCCGGGCTGCTCGCGCCGCATGTGACCGCGCTCGTGCTGAGTGCATGCGCAGCGGCGGTCGTCGTGGCGGTGGCAGTGGCCGACTATGTCACCGTGGAGAGGTCTCGCGCAGCGGGCCTCCCGGCGGCCGGTGCGGGACCCTGAGCCGCCTTCGACGACCGCTGAAAGGTCCGATATGGCGTCACTTGCTGCAGCCTGACAAGCTGGGATAACTACTGTGGACTTGGTGGATCTGAGGCGGGCGATGGCAGATTCGGCTGACTGGGTCGTTGCCGGGCTTGATGTGGGCGGCACCACCATCAATGCGACCCTCCAGGATTCTTCCGGCCGGTTCCTGCTCGAGGAGATGGCCGAGTCCCCTAGTTGCGTTCGGCAGGGTCCAGATAAGGCGATCGAGGCGCTGGCGCGGGCGCTGGATGACGTGCTCGCGGTCACCGGGACCCCGCGCCCAGCCGTGCGGGCAGCCGGGCTTGACACGCCTGGCCCGGTGACCGCGGACGGCGTGCTCTCGTCCAGGGGCGGGACCAACTTCGCCAACGACGAGTGGTGCGGATTCGACGTCAGGAGCTCGCTGGAGCGCAGGCTGGGGCTGCCAGTGGTCTTCAACAACGACGCGAACGCTGCCGCGCTCTACGCGCACCACGAGCATTTCGGGCCGGAACTGGCGATGGCCAGGTCGTCGGTCTCGGTCATCGTGGGCACCGGACTCGGCGGCGGCGTGGTGGAGATGGGGCAGGTGGTCCATGGCGCCGCCGGCATGGCAGGCGAACTCGGGCACATCTGGGTGCCGATGGACGGGCTGCTTGCTCCCGGCCAGCCGACGCCGGTCTGCAACTGCGGGCTGGCGGGCGATGCCGAGAGCATCGCGTCGCTGACCGGAATCGAGAAGAACCTGCTGCCGTACTGGCTCACCAGGTTCCCTGACCACGAGCTGGCCGGCCAGCCCGCCAGCGTGGCCGCCAAGCTCGTCCGCCGCTACGGCGAGGCGGGCGACCCGATGGCTCTCAAGATCTTCGAGCAGCAGGCCATTGCGCTCGGCCGGCTGCTGACCATCGCGGCCAACTTCACTGATCCGCACGTGTACCTCGTCGGCGGTGGCGTCGTCGATGCCGCGCCGCAGTTCAGGGACTGGTTCCTGGCCACCGTGACAGAGCACACGACGCTGCGCCAGGAGCAGGCGCTCGTTGCGACAATCGCGCTGGTGCCCGAGCTGGACATGGCGGGGGCTCGCGGCTCCGCCATCGCAGCGCGGGCGGCTGTGCTGGCGGCAGCTGGCGGCGACTGACTGCCGCGGCTGACTGCTGGTTCCTGACTGCTGGTTCCTGACTAGCGGCTTAGTCAGAGCCAGGAGCGCAGCGTGCGCAGCAGGCCGGTGGTCAGCTCGCCGCGAGCCTCCATCGCATCGGCCTCGGCGCTGCTGACCCAGCGCACGTCGGCAGCGTCGTCCCCGGCCACGGCGGCCTGCCCAGCTGATCCTCCCGCCAGCTCGGCCAGGTAGTCGCGGACGATCACCCTCGTCCCGGCAAGGCCAGGAAGCTCGGCTGTCCCGAGCAGCCGTCCGCAGACCACCCGCAGCCCGGTCTCCTCGGCCACTTCGCGGACGACAGCCTGCTCGTCAGTCTCGCCGGGCTCGATCCGGCCGCCGGGAACTGACCACAAGCCCTTGCCTGGCTCATGCCCGCGCACGATGAGCAGCATTCGTCCGGATTCATCCCTGATCACCGCGCCAACGCACTCGACCGGCGATTTCTCTTGGATGCTCTCCCCGGCACGGTCGGATTCCGGCGTCATCCGCCCATTATCCGCAAAGCCGGTAGCTACTGACCGGTAGGTATTTGACGCAGACGATCCAGGGGATAACGCTGAGTGACATGAGACTCGCACTCAGCTGTCCGCGCTGCGACAGTGCCGTGCGCGAGCCAAGCGTCTGGTCGAGTGCGTACCACTGCCAGCGGCACGGAGATGTGTATCCACTTCGCTCCGGACTGAGCCCATCGCCGGACGGTCTGGACGGGGTGCTGCACGGCGCCGAGGTGCCGGTGTGGGTGCCGTGGCCGCTGCCGCAAGGCTGGCTGATCACCGGCTTCGCGGCGGCGGGCGACGAGCGGAGCGGCACGCGCGGGTGCTCGGTCGCGCTGTCCGGTCCTAATCCGGTGGGCGGCCAGGCCGAGATGATGCTCGTCTCGGAGGAGCCAGGCGTCGGGCTCGGCGCCAGGTTCGCGGGCCTGGACGGACCGGACCCCGGCACGCAGTTTGCCGCCGGCCCGCCAGCTGCCGTGGTCGAGTTCAGCCATCACGAGTTCCCGCTGTGGAACGTCGATACGGAAGGCCCGGCCGCGTTCGCCGGGGAGGTCAGCGGCAACTGGCTCTGGGTGGTGCTCTGGCCGCAGACCGCTGGGATGCTGATGATTGACGCCATGGAGCTCCGGGACCTGCGCGATCCCGGTCAGGACCTTGACCTGCCATACGGCGCGCCGTCACGGCAGCTTCCCCGCTAGTCTCCCGAGGGTGCGCGCCGATCTGCACAGCCACAGCAGTGTCTCTGACGGCACCGAGCCGCCAGCGGCGGTCGTCCGCCGCGCTGCTGAGGCCAGCCTCGATGTCATCGCGCTGACCGACCACGACACCGTGGCGGGGGTGCGCGAGGCGGTCCGTGCACTGCCCGCCGGCCTGACGCTGATACCTGGAGCGGAGCTGTCCTGCCGGCTGGAAGGTCACAGCGTCCACATCCTCGCTTACCTCTTCGACGCTGGCAGTGACGAGCTGGCAGGCGAGATGGCTGAGCTGCGCGAAAGCAGGCTGTACCGCGCGCGTGCGATGGTCGACAAGCTGGCCGCGCTTGGCGTGCCCATCAGCTGGGAGCAGGTCAGCGAGATCGCCGCGGGCGGGGTGGTCGGCAGGCCGCACATCGCCAGGGCCATGATCGAGGCCGGCGTCGTGTCGAGCATCGACGAGGCGTTCACGCCAGAGTGGATCGGCCCGGGCGGCCGCGCGCACGTGACCAGGTACGCGCTCGACCCGGCCAAGGCAATCCGGCTGGTGCGCCGGGCCGGCGGCGTCACCGTCCTCGCCCATCCCCGCGGCTCGGCGCGCGGCTGGCAGATCCCCGATACAGTGATCGCCGGCCTGGCCAGTGCCGGTCTCACCGGCGTTGAGGTCAACCATCCACAGCAAGATCAACGGGAACGAGGCCGCCTCAGCGACCTCGTCCGATCACTGGGGATTGTCGCCTCCGGCGGAAGTGACGACCACGGCGCGCTGACGGGCTTTCGGATCGGGACAGAGGTCGCGCCTGATGGCGGATACGAGGAGCTGATCGCGCATGCAACCGGAGCGGTCCCGGTGACCGGGACATGACGTCGCTCTTCCCGCTGAAGTTCTTCTGGGAGGTCTTCGTCACTCTGCTCGTCATCACCGATCCGCCTGGCATCGTGCCGGTGTTCCTCGGCATGACCTCAAGCCGCCCGGCCACCGTGCGGAAGCGGCTGGCCTGGCAGGCCGCCGTCGTCGCGCTCGGGGTGATCGTGGCATTCGCCCTCTTCGGCCGCTCCATCCTCGCCTACCTGGGAGTCGAGCTTCCCGCCCTGCAGGCGGCGGGCGGCTTGCTCCTGCTGCTCGTCGCGCTCGAACTGCTGACCGGCCGCGCGGCCGATCCAGCTGAGCTGGAGCGCACCCGCGCCAACGTCGCCTTTGTGCCGCTGGGCACGCCGCTGCTGGCCGGGCCCGGCGCGATCGTCGCCACCATGTTGTTCGTGCAGCGGACCAAGTCCGCGGGCGACGTCCTGGCGTTCGCGGTCGCGCTGATCATGGTCGTCCTCGCGCTCTACCTGGCAATGCGCTTCTCCGGCGTGATCCTGCGTCTGCTGCACGACAGCGGCGTGGAGCTGCTGAGCCGGATCGCCGGCCTTCTGCTGTCCGCCATAGCGGTCCAGCTGATCATCGGCGCGGTCCGGACTATCGTGCTGCAGAGCTAAGACCAGCTGGCGCTCCAGCGGGAACGGGAAGGGGGCACCGCCGATGGCCGGCGAGCCACGGATCGAGGTCGTGACCGACGCGGCCAACACCTGGGTGGTGGGCGACGATGACGAGGTGATCGTCATTGATCCGGGCGACGACGCCGCTTCCGTGCTGACCACTGTCGGCGACCGGGAGGTCCTGGCGGTGATCTGCACGCACGGACATCCTGGTCATGCCGCAGGTGCGCTCGCGGTGGCTGAGCGCGACGAGGCTCCGGTCGCGCTGCACCCGGCGGAGCGGCACGCCTGGCGCGAGCTGCACGACACCGATCCCGAGATCGAGATGGAGGACGGCGGCAGGTTCGAGGTCGCTGGCGTCACGCTGGAGGTTGTGCTCGCGCCCGGCCACAGCCGCGGGTCGGTGCTGCTGTACAGCGAGGAGCTCGGCGCGGCCTTCACCGGGGATGTCGTGACTGAGACTGGCCCGGTAGCGCGCGACGACGGCTACCCGAACTGGGCCAAGCAGCTGGACGCGATCGGCGCGCAGATTCTGACCCTGCCGGCGCAGACCAGGCTGCTGCCGGGACACGGTGGTGAGTTCACGGTCGCGACGGCGGAGAAGCGGTTCAACGACTGGGCCTCCAGGGGTCCGGATGAGCCGCCGGGCCCAGTGCCCGACGAGGAGGAGTAGGCAGCGGCGCTCGGTCCGGGCAAGGATGGGCGGATGGAACAGCTCGGCTTTGAGGGCATGCCGCGGCGGCTCTACGCCTGCACGCCGACCCGGCTGAGCACCTGGCTCGACTGCCCGCGCCGCTACCGGATGACCTATCTGGACCGGCCGGCGCCGCCGAAGGGGCCGCCGTGGGCGCACAACAGCCTCGGTGCCAGCGTGCACAATGCGCTGGCCGGGTGGTGGCGGCTGCCCTGGCGGCAGCGGACCGTCGCGGCCGCGGGTGACCTGCTGGACTCGGGCTGGCTGTCTGACGGCTTCGCCGACCCCGCGCAGTCGGCCGCGCATCGGAGCCGCTGCCGCGAGATGGTCGAGGGCTATGTCCGCGAGCTCGACCCGGCCCGCGAGCCCGTCGGAGTGGAACGCACGGTGGCCGCACGGACGGACTTGATCACGGTGTCCGGCCGGATCGACCGGCTGGACGACCGGCGCACACCAGGACGCGACTGCGGCGAGCTTGTCGTTGTCGACTACAAGACTGGCAGCCGCCGGCTCACCGTTGATGAGGCCCGCTCGTCACTCGCGCTGGCTCTCTACGCGATTGCGGCGGGACGGGTGCTGCGACGGCCGTGCCACCGGGTCGAATTGCACCACGTGCCCACTGGCACCGTGGCCGGCTGGGAGCACACGGAGGAGTCGCTGGCCAGGCAGCTGGGCAGAGCCGAGACCATCGCAGGCGAATGTGCCGATGCCGACCAGCGATATCAGGCCGCGGCATCCGGCGGCGGGCCGGCCGATGATGTCTTCCGGCCGCGGCCTGGCCCTGGCTGTGGCTGGTGCGACTTCCGGGCGCACTGCCCTGAGGGTCGCGCTGCCTCGCCGCAACGCCGGCCATGGGATGGTCTCAGCCTGGCGCCGGCCGACGAAGACATGGCAGCGGACTCCGAGGCTGTCAGCCAGGACTCTCTCTGACCGCGGCCGTCGACGTTTCCTGGGTTGGCGGGCTCTCCCTTACCGGGCTCGCGCTTACCGGGGTCAGTGGCCGGCTACCAGATCTGGCGTCTCGGCCGGCGCCTTGTGATGGCTGCGGCCGCAGTGGTGCACCGTCGGGCGCTGCCGCTCGGCTGCATTCCAGAACTTGGTCAGCGTGCTCGCGGTCGTTACCGGCGCGTCGATGGAGGGCGAATGCGCCGCTCCGGGGATACAGGTCCGCTCCGCCCCGAGCCGCCGAGCCATCATGTCCTGCACGGCCGGCGGCCAGGCATCGTCGTTCTCCCCGTACACCACGTGCGCGGGAAGTCCGCGCGCGACGACGTCGGCGAGGGCGACCGTCCGGTCCGGGCAGGTGAGCAGGTAGCGCGCCAGGACAATCAGGCTGACCGGACAGGTCCGCAAGATGCGCTCGCGCAGGAACGCGATGATGTGCTCGTCGGTGCCCTCGGCCCGCGCGGCTGGCTCGTGCTGCTCATGCCAGGCCAGCCGCACCAGTGCGGATAGTTGCTCCAGGTCGTCATCGGATGCGCCGTTGTGCGGATCCAGCATGGCCAGCACGTCCCGGAGCTCGGCCGCCCTCGCGCCGTCGATCGCACCAGGCCCTGAGCCGAGCAGCGTCAGCGACAGGAACCCCGCCGACCGCGCCAGGACCGCCTCCCTGGCGACAAGGCCGCCCATGGAGTGCCCGACCAGGTGGACGCCGTCGGCGTCACGAGCGACCGCGTCGGTGATCGCCAGCACATCCGCGGCCATGGCAGCAGGGGCATACCCGGAGCGGTCGGCGGCGTGCGGGCTCTGGTACTGCCCGCGCAGGTCGACCGCGACCACAGGCCGGCCAGCTGCCGCGAGCGGCTCGAGGATCGGCAGGAAATTCTCCTTGCTGCCGGTGTAGCCGTGAAGCAGCAGGGCCGGCCGACGGTAGGGGACACCGCGAGCTGGCTGAGCCTCGAGTACGGCGAACCGGCCGCGGGCTGTCGCCAGCGCGGCCGACCGGACGCCTTCGGGCAATTGCAGAGACCTGAGGGTGCTCACGAGGTGGCAGCCTATCGACAACTTGCTGAAATATAACAGGCAAATAACGCAGGCTTCGCTGTCAGCCTTCCGTCGGCGTACTGACCGGATCTGGCCGATCCGCTCGCTATCACCTTCCGCCTCGCTGGCCGGTCTGGCAAGAGGGATGAGCTGACCACGGGTTTCGCCGGCGCAAACCCAGCCGCTGGTCGCCTCTGCAGTACCGCCGCTACTGTGCCGGGGCCGACCCGGATTCCGGCTGACCCTGGGCCGCGGAGCTGCCTGCGTGGCTGCGGGCTGGCCGGCGCCTCCTCCGGCGCTGGCCACCGCCGTCTGCTGTGGCGCCCGCGGCGGCAGGGCCGGAGCTCTGCTCAGGTCGTGCGCGATCGGCTGCAGCGGTACCGGACTCGGCGCGGGCCGGCTGACCGCCGCGGGTCCGCTGCCGGCTGCGCTTGCGGGCGCCAGGATCACTGGCCCCGTCGGCCGGGGTGGTTCCCCCGGCCGGCCTGCCAGTGTGGCTCCGGCGGTCCGCTGATCCCCTGGACCGCGTCTTGCCCGTCTCGCCGATGTCCTCGAGCGATTCCGCCTCGAGGCCGAGGCGGTCGCGCTGTGCGCGCGGCAGCACGCCGGTTGCGCCTGCCGGGATGCCGAGGTCGGTGAACAGGTGCTCGGACGTGGAGTAGGTCTCGACCGGCTCGGGGAAATCCAGGTGCAGGACGTCGTTGATGGTCTTCCAGCGAGGCAGGTCATTCCAGTCGACGAACGTCACTGCCACACCGTCACGGCCCGCCCGGCCGGTACGGCCGATGCGGTGCAGGTAGGCCTTCTCGTCCTCGGGGCACTCGTAGTTGATGACGTGCGTGACGTCGTCGACGTCCAGGCCGCGGGCAGCGACGTCGGTGGCGACCAGGACGTCGACCTTGCCGGACCTGAACGCGCGCATCGCGCGCTCGCGCTGGCTCTGGCCGAGGTCACCGTGGACAGCCGCGGCGGCGAAGCCCTTGACGCTGAGCGAGCTGGCGACGTTGTCGGCCGACCGCTTGGTCCGGCAGAACACGATGGTCAGACCACGGCCCTCAGCCTGAAGGATCCTCGCGAGCACCTCGATCTTGTCCATCTGGTGCGCGCGGAACACGTGCTGCTGCGTAGAGGGCACGTGGGCGGGCTCATCATGCTGCTCGGCCCGGATGTGCGTCGGGCGGTTCAGATGCCGCCGCGCCAGCGTCACGATCTCGCCGGGCATCGTCGCCGAGAACAGCATGGTCTGCCGGGTCGCCGGAGTGAGCTGAAGGATGCGCTCCACGTCGGGGAGGAAGCCGAGGTCGAGCATCTTGTCGGCCTCGTCCAGCACAAGCTGGCGTACCTTGCCGAGCTTGAGGTGGCCCTGGCGGCTCAGGTCCAGCAGGCGCCCAGGCGTGCCGACCACGACGTCGACGCTGGCCAGGGCGTCGATCTGCGGCTCGTAGGCACGGCCACCGTAGAGCGTCACCACCTTGGCGTGGATCCGCGTGCCAGCTGCGCGCAGGTCGTCGGCCACCTGAATGGCCAGCTCGCGCGTCGGAACCACAACCAGAGCCTTCGGGGCGGCAGGCTCGCGCGCGCCCTCGTCGAGGCGTTCCAGGATCGGGATGCCGAATGCGAGCGTCTTGCCGGTGCCGGTCCGCGCCTGGCCAATGAGGTCATGTCCGTCCAGAGCGATCGGCAGCGTCAGCGCCTGGATAGGGAACGCCGTGGTGATGCCCTGGGCTTCCAGCGCGGCGCAGATCGGCTCGGCGATACCGAAGTCCCGGAAGGTCTTCGCCGCCGTAAGCGGCTCTGTGCTCGACGGCTCTGTGCTCGACGGCTCTGTGCTCGACGGCTCTGTGCTCGACGGCTCTGTGCTCGCCGGTGCAGCGTTGGACGGTCCGGGGGCGGGGGGCTGGTGAGTCGCCAGGTCGGCGGCGTAGTTCTCGTCCATGCTTGGTGTGGTTGTACTCAGGGCTAACGCCTCCAGTAAAGCTCGTGGCGGCCCGGCATGCTGTTGCCAGACAGTCACGCCACGGGCGGGCATCCAGCCTCGTTCGCGGGCAGCCATCCGTCACGGGGCTGCCGTCGCCGGCCTTAGGGCCGCGCACTCGCGAAGAGGGATCGGCGTCCTCACCGGTACCAGCACGACGCCGGCGACCAGATGATCCTTACGCCTAACGCTCTGTATAACACGGTCGGGGACCACCACATTCCTGATGTGGATCGCCTCACACTCTACCAACGCGCCGGTCGTGCGCTTGTGCACCATGCCGGCTCGCGGTTGTTAGGCTGCGCGTTGTGGTGAGTGACGGAACGGCCGGCGACCAGCCCGCGAGTGACACTGCGGGTGACGAGGCTGGGCTGGCCGAGGCAGGGCTGGGCGAGGCAGGGCTGGCCGAGGCTGGGCTGGCCGAGGCTGGGCTGGCCGAGGCTGGGCTGGCCGAGGCAGGGCTCTCCGAAAGCGCCGGCGGTCCGGCGCCTGAAGGCGTCCTCGATCTGCTTGGCCTGCTCGCCTACGCCTCGCTGACGGCTTTCTTCCGGCTTGCCGACGACGCGGCGCTGGCGTTGTCGCTGTCCGACAAGACCGCGCTCGCTGAGATGGCGGTGGCCGAGTTCGGGCACTTCCAGTTGCTGCGGCAGCGGATCGAGCAGATGTCGGCCGACCCGACCGAGGCCATGCGGCCATTCGTCGCGGCGATCGACGCCTTCCATGCCAGGACGGCGCCGTCGGACTGGCTCGAGAGCCTGGTGAAGGCCTACGTGGGCGACGGTATCGCCGCCGACTTCTACCGCACGGTGGCCCAGGTCCTCGATACCGATACAAGGGACCTGGTCCTGCTGGTGCTGGCGGATACCGGGCATTCGGACTTCGTGATCGCCAGAGTGCGGGAGGCCACCGAGGCCGACCCGCGGGTGGCTGGCCGCCTGGCGCTCTGGGCGCGACGTCTGGTTGGCGAGGCGCTCGGCCAGGCCCAGCGAGTCGCCGCGGAGCGCCAGCCGCTCGCCCGGATGCTGGTCGGCGACGAGTCCAGCCAGCTCGGCGATATTGGCCGGATGTTCGCCCGGCTGACCGACGCGCACGCTGCCCGGATGACGGCCCTCGGCCTCGCCGACAAGACCGAGCGGTAGCGGCGCCCTGGGGACGCGCTCCGGCTATCGGTGGCGGTCAGGATCCGCCGGGCGTTAGCGGCCCCTCGGGCGCCCGGTGTTGCGGTGGCCTGCGAATCCCCGGTGCCGTGCGGTCAGAGCAGCGAGCTAGCCGTTGCTGAAGCCCACTCGGCGTGGTCCGATGCTGCCGAACTCGATATAGGCGATCTTGTCCGCTGGCAGGAGCACCTGGCCGCCCTTGGCGTTGGTCAGGGTGAGGATTCCGCCGTCGGCTAGCGCGGCTTTGAGCGCAGCCTCGACATCCTCCGGCTCGGAGTCGGTCTCCAGCACGAGTTCTCGTGGCGCGGACTGTATCCCGATCTTGACTTCCACGGCTCTCCTCTCGCCAGTCTGAGGCTAGCCTGCGGGCTGCAGCTGCGACCCGGGCACCTGGCGCGAGTCAGCGGCCCAAGTCGACGCCGCAAATCCGGCTCATGGGTCATGACTCACGGATCGTTGCCCCAAGAAGGGCATCAATCCGCGCCTCACGCCCTTAGGGCGATGTCTGCCGGCTAGATCAGCCGGTCATGGGCCAGCCGCTGATCCCGCGCCAGGCAAGGCGGGCGATCAGTTGCTCGGCCGCATCCTTCGGGATCTCCTGCTTCGTGCTCAGCCAGTACCGCGCGCTGACCTGGGCCATGCCGACCAGCGCCATGCCAAGCAGGTGCGATTCTGCCTCGCTCACTCCGGCGTCCTCCCGGATGAACTGGCTGACCATGTAGGCGCAGTCCTCCATGGCGCGGTCCAGCCTGGCCCTGACCGCGGGCTCGTTGCTCAGATCCGACTCGAACACCAGCCGGAAGGCTTCGCCCGTACCCGCAACGAAGTCGTAGAACGCCTTAAACGTGGCATGCACCCGCTGCCGGTTCTCGGTCGTAGAGGACAGCGCCTCGCTCATGATCTTGACGAGCTCATCCGCGCTCTCATCAAGAAGCGCCAGGTAGAGCTCAAGTTTGCCGGGGAAGTGCTGATACAACACCGGCTTGCTGACCCCGGCTCGCTCGGCAATCTCGTCCATGGCGGCCGCGTGATAGCCCTGCGCGACGAAGACGTGGCGAGCGGCTCCGAGCAACTGCAGCCTGCGTGCCGGGCGCGACAGCCGCGTGCTGCCAGGCCTAGCCTCCGGCGAGCGCGCCTCAGGCGAAACGGCCTCAGGCGAAACGGCCTCTGGCGGATGGGCCTCTGGCGAAACGGTCAATGACGGCTCCGGATCAGTCTTGTCGTGCCTGCGTCTGTGCCTGCGCGTACCTCGCTGTGCTGACGCGAGCTTCCGTGTACCTCCGCAAGCCCGCCGGGGCGAGAGCAGCCACAACACCAGCACCTCGGGTAGTTATCCTATGACGACTTCACCGCCCTGCCTGGTTAGCGGTATTCGTCGTCATCCACCTCGAGGATCCGGGTCTGCTCGTCGGCATCGGCTGGGTCCGCCTCAAGCGGTGGCTCGAGCGCCGCTGTCGGCTCATCTGGCTCGCTGTCCTCCGGCGTAGCAGGGGCGTTCTGCTCGGCCGCGTCGACGTCCGGGGATTCGAGGTCCATGTCGCTCATTACCGCGCCTCCTCACCAGACCGGTACTCGAACGTACTGCCGAACAATGCTTCCAGACAACACTTCAGATATCAGTACCCGACACGGGCCTGACATTCGCGCCAGTGCGAGGGGAGAATTGCTAGTCAGGACGGCGTGGGGTAGGGAGAGTGGTATGCGCAGCATGTGGAAGGGAGCAGTGTCCTTCGGGCTCGTCATGATCCCGGTCAAGCTCTACACCGCGACCGAGACCAAGGACATAGCCTTCCGGCAGGTTCATCGCGAGGACGGCGGCCGGATCAGGTTCCGCAGGTTCTGCACCATCGATGACCAGGAAGTGCCGTACGAGGACGTGGCCAAGGGATATGAGCTGCCTGACGGCGAGATCGTCATCCTGACCGACGAAGACATGGCCGAGCTGCCGCTGCCGAGCACGAAGAACATCGAGGTAGTTCAGTTCTGCCCGGCCGAGCAGCTCGACCCGATCCTCTTCAACCGCAGCTACTACCTGGAGCCCGAGGCAGCGGGCGCGCGTGCGTACAGCCTGCTGCGCGAGGCACTCGAGCAGTCGGGCAAGATCGCAATCGCGCAGGTTGCACTCCGGCAGCGCGAGTCCCTGTCCATCCTGCGAGCGCGCGACGGCGTCCTCGTGCTGGAGACGCTGCTATGGCCGGACGAGGTCAGGACGCCCGACTTCTCGTTCCTGGGCGACAACATCGACGTGCGCCCGCAGGAACTGCGGATGGCGAGCTCACTGATCGAGTCGATGACCGCCGACTTCGATCCTGACGAGTACCACGACAGCTACCGAGAGGCGCTGGCCGAGCTCGTAGAAGCCAAGGTCGAGGGCCGCGAGGTGGTCGAGCCAACCGCCCCGGTGCGCGAGAAGGAACCGTCGAGCCTGGCCGACGCGCTGCGCGCCAGTCTGGCCGCGGCGAAGGGCGGCAAGCTCGGTGCTGTAGCCGATCAGGACGAAGACGAAGACGAGGCAGAAGAGCCTGCTCCCCGGTCAGGGAGGGCAGCGAAGGCCGTGCCAGCGCAACGCAGCTCGGTGGCGGGCAAATCAGCAAAGTCCAAAACAGCCCAGGGTAAGTCGGCAACGGCCGGATCAGCGAAGACTCCTGCGGCTAAGGCCAGCTCGGCGAAGGCGACCAGCGCGGCCACGCGGGGCCGGGCTGCGGACGAAACGCCCGCTGCGGACGGGAAGAAGCCGGCCGCCCGGAAGACTGCTTCAGATGGCACTGCCGGGTCGGGGCGGCGAACGCCGGCCAAGGCCGGATCGCGCGGCAGCAGCACGGCTGCCAGCGAAGACGACAAATCGGCCGACCGTCGGCGCCGCCGCGCAAGCTAGTCGCGCGGACCGGCCAGTCGTGTGCTGAGACGTGTGTCCTGAGCCGGGGCTGGCGCCACCCAGGCGAGGCGGCGCCACCCGGACTGCTATGGATGGAAACCTGGGCCCGTCGGCGACCCTGAGTCTTCACGGTCATGGAGCCATGCGGGGCGTGGGAAGCAGGCAATGGGTAGCGGATGGCCATTCCGGCATTTCAGCCGAGCAGATGCGAACTGCCGACATCATGCAGTAAGTGAGCGGACCCTCCGTGCTACCGCCGGGTACCCTAACTCTTCATGACCAATCAGTTCGTCCCCGCCGAAACCCTTGCGCCAGCTGCGAGCCTGGCGCCGTCAGGGTCGGCAGGTTCCGGGCCGGTAGAGCCGTGGCCCGGCAGGCTGGTGCGGCTCGGAGCGGACGACGTTTTCGTCCGCAGCACGCCTGAGCAGCCGGGCGCCGAGTCCGCCGTCTTCGTGCACGGCCTTGGCGGGTCTGCGCTGAACTGGACCGATCTGATGGCCAAGCTCGCTGAGCCATCCGCGCCCAGCGACGCGGGATCGCCTGCCATGGCGCTGACCGGTGACGCCATTGACCTGCCAGGATTCGGCTTCTCGCCGCCGCCGGCGGACGGTGACTGCTCGCTCAACGCGCGGGTGGCCGCGGTCATCTTGCTGATCGAGCGTCGCGCCAACGGCCCTGTGCACCTGATCGGCAACTCGCTCGGCGGCGCGATCAGCACCAGGGTCGCGGCCCGCCGTCCGGACCTGGTCTCGACCCTCACGCTCATCTCGCCGGCGCTGCCGGACCTGCGGCCGCGGCCGATGCCCGCCCGGCTCGCCCTCGTCGCCATGCCCGGGCTCGGCCGGTGGGTGCTGAACCGGATGCTGGAAATGCCGCCGGAGCGGCGCGCCGACAGTTCGATTGCCGGGCTGTTCGCGGACCCGAGCCGCCTTCAGCCGGAACGCCGCGCCGAGGCGATCGCCGAGG
>Ga0335075_10004231_pt1 | contig 22503 bp, 20 predicted proteins | sample Lox_Sample_24_FD_206723 | JGI IMG/M metagenome (GOLD analysis project Ga0335075, IMG submission 206723) | Soil microbial communities from Loxahatchee National Wildlife Refuge, Florida, United States - Lox_Sample_2.4 | ecosystem: Environmental > Terrestrial > Soil > Wetlands | place: USA...
GCCCGTCGCACGCGCGGATCGCGATCCTGTGAACGCGTCCCCTGATTCGGTCGCACAGGCACGAGCCGGTCAGAGGTCAGCTGCGTTTAGGCAGCCAGAGCGTAGTTGTCGTCGTTGGCAACTATGAGATTGCAGCGGGATTTACGAGGACACTGCGCCTCGGTACGCCCCTAGAAGGTTCGCAACCCACGTCGAAACCGGTCGCCCCCAAGGGTGTCCATAGGATACCCGAAGACTCGCCGCGCGGCGCGGAAGTTCCCGCCGGGGCTGCGGCTCAGCCCGCCGTTCGTCGGCGATATGCGGCAGTTCCCTCGACCGGCGCTTTCCGGTAAGGTCGCGCGCTCTTCATGCGCGTCTCAGCGGGAAGCTACGAGCGCGCACGGTCGGGTCTATCTCCGGGAGTCGCACATAATGCTGAAGAAAACCATGGCGGCCGTCGGCATCGCTATGATGCTCCACGGCTTCGCCCAGGCTGCGGATACGCCATCGGCGGACGCGGGGACCGCAACGGATGCGGACTCGAAGTCGCAGGCGCCCGCCGGCACCTGGGCTGCTCAGGGGCAGCTGGGGCTCATCGTGACCAGCGCCGATACGACCACGAAGAGCGGCAACGCCAGCTTCAATGCCGCTCACATCATGGGACCCTGGACCCTGCTCGGTGGCGTGGCGGGGCTCTACGCCAGCACCGGCGGCTATTCGACCCAGCAGGACCTCAATGTGAACCTGCAGTCGGACCTGGCCCTGAGCAAGCGGACCTTCTGGTTCTCGACCGCGCGCTGGGACCGCAACCTCTTCACCGGTTTCGCCTACCAGGAAAGCGTCGCGACCGGTGGCGGCTACAACTTCGTGCAGTCGCCCGCCACGGTGCTGGCCGGCGAGCTGGGCGTGGGCTTCCGCCGCGAGCAGCCGGAGGTCCTGACGACGGGCCCGGTCGGCAATGTCCTCACGCGCCAGCTGCAGCCCGTACAGGACGACGCCGTGCTGCAGGCGGGATTGAACTACTCGCACGCGATCACTCACACGACCAAGCTGGTGAACTCGCTGTTGGTGCAGTACGGCTCGAGCGACACGACGACGACCGACAACCTCTCCCTGCAACTGCAGGTCGACGCGACGCTGTCCCTCGCGGTGGGCATGCAGCTGGTGAACAACACCGCCCCGCCGCCCGGCAGCGCCAGACATACCGACACGGTGATGACCGTCAATCTGGTCTATGCGCTGAAGAATCCGAAGCTGTCACCGACGGCCGGGACGACGGCGGTGGTGAACGGCTTCAACCTGCCCTGACGCAGCGGCTGCGCCGGCGACCCGCATGGCGAATCGCGACAAGTCGACCTCGCTCGACATCGCCGAGCTCGCCGGAGTGTCCCAGGCCACGGTGTCGCGAGCGCTGCGCGGCAGCCCCATGGTCAACGAGAAGACCCGGGAACGCATCCTGGAGATCGCGCAGCGCCTCCACTACACGGTCGACAAGAACGCCTCGAACCTGCGCACCCGGCAGACCCATACCCTGGCGCTCCTCTTCTTCGAGGATCCCACGGCCGACGAGTCCAACATCAACCCGTTCTTCCTGGCCATGCAGAGCTGGATCACGCGCACCTGCTCGGAGCGCGGCTACGATCTTCTCATCTCGTTCCAGCAGATGACGCACAACTGGCACGCCGAGTACGCGGACAGCCGCAAGGCGGATGGGCTGATCCTGCTCGGCTACGGCGACTACACGGCCTACCGCGGCAAGTTGGACACCCTGGTCCAGTCGGGCACCCACTTCGTGCGCTGGGGAGCCGTCACGGGCGAGCAGCCGGATGTGTCCATCGGCAGCGACGACCGGCAGGGCGGCCGCATCGTCACGGAGCACCTGCTCGCTCAGGGCCGGCGGCGCATCGCCTTCCTCGGTACCACCTCGGGCTACTCGCCGGAGGTCTTCGGCCGCTATCAGGGCTACGAGGAGGCTCTGGCCGCGGCGGGCATCGACGTCGATGCGGCGCTGCAGGTCGACGCAGTGACCAATGAGCAGTCCGGTCACGATGCCATGAGCGCTCTACTCAACCGCGGCGTCACCTTCGATGCGGTGTTCGGCGTCAGCGACCTGATTGCCATCGGGGCGATGCGTGCGCTGATCGATCACGGCGTTGCGGTGCCGAAGGATGTGGCGGTCGCGGGCTTCGACGATATCCACATGGCGAGCAACGTCAGTCCCCCTCTGACCACCGTGGCACAGGATACCCGCCGTGCCGGCAGGCTCCTGGTCGATGCCCTGATCAGTCTGATCGAGGGCAAGCCCGCCAGCAGCATCAAGCTGCCGACCCGCCTCATCGTTCGCCGCTCCAGCGTCTCGGCGAGTTGAGTGCGGGCTCTTTGCAAACGTATTCATCCGGATACGCATTTGCACCGCATGTAATCTTGCCCGGGCGCTCTCTTTCATGGCGCGCGTGAACTCATGCAATCGCAGTCAGCCCTATATCCGAGCCTCGCGGGGCGTGCCGTGTTCATCACCGGCGGCGGCTCGGGCATCGGTGCCAGCCTGACCCGGGCTTTCGCCCGGCAGCGGGCCAGAGTCGCCTTCGTCGACATCGCTCACGATGCCAGCCGGCGGCTCGTCGATGAGATCGGGCGGAGCGGCGGCGCCGAGCCGCTCTTCCTGCCATGCGACCTCCGCGATGTCGAGGCGCTCAAGGCCAGCATCGCCGCGGCGGCGGAGCGGCTCGGGAACATCGCCGTTCTTCTCAACAACGCCGCCAACGACGATCGCCATCGTGTGGAGGAGGTGACCCCCGCGCACTGGGACGAGCGCATCGCCATCAACCTGCGCCCCATGTTCTTCGCGGCCCAGGCGGTTGCTCCGCAGATGCGCGCCCTGGGCGGCGGCTCCATCATCAACTTCGGCTCGATCTGCTGGCGTATCGGCACGGCCGACGTGCCCGTCTATGCGACGGCCAAGGCGGCCATCCACGGGCTCTCCCGCAGCCTGGCGCGCGACCTGGGTGTCCATGGCATCCGTGTGAATACGCTGAGCCCCGGTTGTGTCATGACCGAGCGCCAGTTGCGGCTCTGGGTCACGCCGCAGAACCGCGAGATCATCCTCGCCAATCAGTATCTGAAATCCCTGATCCAGCCGGATGACATCGCGCGCTTCGCGCTTTTTCTGGCGGCGGACGACAGCGCGATGTGCACGGCGCAGGAAATCATCGTCGATGCCGGCTGGGCATGAGGCGGTAACGGGCGGCGGCCGCGCCCGGATGCCCAAGCCGGAGCTGTCGTTCGGGCAGATCTGGAACATGTGCTTCGGCTTTCTGGGCATCCAGTTCGGCTTTGCGCTGCAGACGGCCGACGTCAGCCGCATCTTCCAGACGCTCGGGGCCGACATCAATCAGCTGCCCATGCTCTGGCTCGCCGCGCCGCTCACCGGACTGATCATCCAGCCCGTCATCGGCTACCTCTCGGACCACACCTGGACCCGGCTCGGCCGCCGCCGGCCGTACTTTCTCGGCGGGGCGCTGCTGGCATCGCTGGCGCTGCTGTTGATGCCCAATGCATCCACTCTCTGGGTCGCCGCCGGCGTGTTGTGGATCATGGATGCATCCATCAACGTCTCGATGGAGCCGTTCCGCGCCTTCGTCGGCGACCAGCTGCCGGAGCGGCAGCGCCCGTTGGGCTTCGCCCTGCAGAGCTTCTTCATCGGCGTCGGAGCGGTCGTGGCCTCGATGCTCCCCTGGTTGCTGACCCGTTTCGGGGTCGGCAGCGCGGCTGCCCCGGGGCGGATTCCCGAGACCGTCCACTTCGCCTTCTACGCCGGCGGTGCGGTGCTGTTCGGCACCGTGCTGTGGACGGTGGCGCGCAGCCGCGAATACCCGCCGGAGCAGCTGCAGGCCTTCGCCGACTGCGCGTCGCCGCAGCCGCCTCCCGCTGCGGACCGTACCTGGCGGACGGGTCTCGTGTTGCTGCTGTCGGGTCTGGCCGGAGCCGTGGCGATTCGCTCCTTCGGCTGGGAGGCGCAGCTCTACCTCTTGGCCGCGGTGCTGCTGGTCTTCGGGGTATCGTTCCTGTGGCTGAGCTGCACCCGCAGCCGGGGAATGGCCTGGCAGGTGGTGACCGACCTCCATGCGATGCCCGCAGCGATGCGGCGCCTGGCGTGGGTGCAGTTCTTTTCCTGGTTCGCCCTGTACGCGATGTGGATCTACGCCACGCCGACGGTGGCCGCGCTGCAGTTCGGCAACGCCGACCCGCGCTCGGCCGCCTACAACGCGGGCGCCAACTGGGTGGGCGTCCTCTTCGGCGCCTACAACGCCTTCGCCATCCTGGCCGCGGCGGTGATTCCGTGGATGGTGCGGGTCATGGGCCTGCGCTGGAGCCATCTGGTGAATCTCGCGGTGTGCGGCCTGGGGCTCGCCTCGTTCGCGTTCGTGCGCAATCCCGACTGGCTGCTGCTGTCGATGGTCGGAGTCGGGTTCGGCTGGGCATCGATCCTGTCGCTGCCCTACACCATGCTCTCCGACAGCCTGCCGGCGGCGAAGATGGGTGTCTACATGGGCATCTTCAACTTCTTCATCGTGATTCCGCAGCTGATCGCCAGCGCCGCGCTGGGCGTGCTGCTGCGGGTGCTCTTCCACGACCAGCCCGCGGACGTGCTGGTGTTGGGCGGAGTCAGCCTGTGGGTCGCGGGCGTCTGTACGCTGGGGGTGCGAGCAGGAACGTCATCGGAATCGCCAGGCGGGCCGACCAGGAGCGCTCGCTGTGATCCGCGCCCGGGAACACCAGGCTCTCGTAGTGATCGCCGACCCAGCCTTTCGCCGCGAGTATCCGGTCGACGCGACGTTGCGTAGGGCCATACCAGGCATCCAGCGTGCGTGTGCCGTGATCGAAATAGATGCGGTGGTGCGCAGGCGAGGGAAAGTGCGCGCGGATGTAACGCACGAAGGCATCGGGAGCCGGATCGTCCTGCGCCGGCCCGAGCGACAGCGCTGCGCCGGGCCAGTGAGTGGAGAGACACGCCGCGCCGCCGAACACCCCCGGGTATCGGGCCAGGGCGTACCACGCCATCAGGCCGCCCATGCTCGAGCCCATGACGAACGTCGCATCGCGGCGCGGATCTACGGCGAAGCGCCTGTCGATGGCGGGTGCCAGCTCCGCGGTCACGAATCGCAGGAAGGCATCGGAGAAGGGCGCCACCGGCAGCACCTGCTGGCCCCACAACTGCCGGCCGAACTGCTCGCGGCGCTGGGCCGGCGTCAGCGATTCCCAGGGCTGCTGCGGGTAGTACTCGCTCATGCGTTGCGGCGAATTCCAGATCGCGACGATGATGAACGGGCGCGTGCGGCCCCAGGACATCAGTCGCGAGGCGGTGGCCGCGGCCTGCCACGACTGGTGGTTCCAGGTGCTGCCGGCGCCGAACACGTTCTGACCATCGAACATGTAGAGCACGGCGTACGGTGCGTGCGCCGGGTATCCGGGAGGCAGCCAGACATCGACGTTGTGCGGCGCCACGTATTGCGATGGAAAGCGGCTGATCCGCACGATGCGCCCGGCAGGCACCTGCGGTACCTGCGGCACCTGCTGCGCCGCCGCCGGTGCGGGACGCGGCAGCGGCAGCAACGCGGCCAGACCCACGATCCAACTCAGGCCCCGGGAGCGGAATCCCCGAACGACGGATGGCGTGTCCATTTGAATTCCTACCGATGTGTCGCGAACAGCGTTCCGTAGCCCGGCAGGCGCACCCGGTTGCCCTCGATGTGTCCCGCGGGCAGGCCGTGTCCGGCCAGCGGCCGCGCCTCATCCACCGGAAGAGGCACGACCATCTCCGTGGCGCCCAGGTTGAACATCGCCAGCACCGAGGCGCCGCGCAAGCTGCGCACGAACGCGAGAACCGGGGAGGGGGTGTCCAGGAAGCGAATGTCGCCCCACACCAGAGGCGGATGCCGGCGCCGCCATTGCATCAGGCGGCGGAAGGTGTTGAGCGGCGAGTCGGGCCGGCTTTCCTGGCGGTCGACACTGAGGCGCAGATGGTCCGCGCTCACCGGCAGCCAGGGCGCGCCCCGGGTGAACCCGCCATGCTCGGCGTCGCGCCACGGCATCGGCGTGCGGCAGCCGTCGCGGCCCTTCGCATTGGGCCAGAACGCGATGCCCAGCGGGTCCCGCAGCGCTTCGTAGGGCACGTCGGCTTCCGCAAGGCCGAGCTCCTCCCCCTGATAGACGCACACGGAGCCGCGCAGCGAGCAGGCGAGCGCGCTCAGCTGTCCCGCGAAGTGCTCGGGCGCGCCGCCGCGGTCCCACCGCGAGCGCACGCGGACGGAGTCGTGGTTGGAAATGGCCCAGCATGGCCAGCCGTGCGGCATCTTGCGCTCGAGCTGCTGCACGATGCGGCGGATGTGCTCGGCGGAGAACTCATCGGTCAGCAGCTCGAAGCTGTAACCCATGTGCAGCCTGTCCCCGTGGGTGTATTCCGCCATGGTCGCCAGCGAGTCCTCCGAGGAGACCTCGCCCAGCGCAACCGCGTTCGGATAGCCGTCGAGCAGCCGCCGCAGCCTGGTCAGAAAGCCGAGGTTCTCCGGCCGGGTGTTGTTGAAGTAGTGGTACTGGTAGGCATAGGGATTGTCCGCCGAATAGCCGCGGCCGACGCGCTCTTCCTTCGGCTTGGCGGGATTGTCCCGCAGCAGCCGGTCATGGAAGCAGAAATTGATCGAATCCAGCCGGAAGCCGTCCACGCCGCGGTCCAGCCAGAAGCGCAGGTGACCCAACATCGCGTCCGGCACCTCGGGGTGGTGGAAGTTGAGGTCGGGCTGCGAGGCGAGGAAGTTGTGCAGGTAGTACTGCTCGCGGCGCGGCTCCCACTGCCAGGCCGGGCCGCCGAAGATCGACAGCCAGTTGTTCGGCGGCGTGCCGTCGGCGCGCGGGTCGGCCCACACATACCAGTCGGCCTTGGGGTTGTCGCGGCTCTGCCGGCTCTCGCGGAACCAGGGATGCTCGCTCGAAGTGTGGCTGAGCACCTGGTCGATCATCACCCTGAGGCCGAGGCGGTGCGCCTCGGCCAGCAGCCGGTCGAAGTCGGCGAGCGTGCCGAACATCGGGTCGACGTCGCGGTAGTCCGCGATGTCGTAGCCGAAGTCGGCCATCGGCGATCTGAAGAAGGGCGAGACCCAGACGGCGTCGACGCCGAGGCCGGCGATGTAGTCGAGGCGCTCGATGATTCCCGGCAGGTCGCCGATGCCGTCGCCGTTGGTATCGAGAAAGCTGCGCGGATAGATCTGGTAGATGACGGCGCCGCGCCACCACGGTGAGTCGGTCATGCTGCTCCCTGACATTTGGCAGGCGGCACTATGACACGTCGTCCCCCGGCGCGGATCGGCCGCCCCACGCCGCTGCAAACGTATTCATCGAATGTATACGTTTGCATGGGCTGTGCCGCCCTCCGGCCAATCCCTACCATCACCCGCAGCCGGTAATGGGGGGCAGACCAATCATGAGTTTCGAACGCAAGGTTTTCATCGCCGCTCTCGCGTCACTGGGAATCGCCGCCGCCGGCGGATCCCGCGCCAATGCGGCGCCGCAGGACGCCGGCGCCAATCAGCAGACAGCCAACCCGCAGGCGCCCCAGGGCACGAAAGGCGCCGCGAAGAAGGCGAAGCAGAAGAGGCGGAACAGCCAGCAGCAGCTGCAGCAGACTCTCGAGACCATCACGGTGACCGGCTTTCGCCGCAGCATCGAGAGCTCGATCGATTACCAGCGGTTCGCCGACGGCATCGAGAACGTGGTCACGGCGGCCGACATGAGCGGCCTTCCCGACCAGTCGATCGCCGACGCGCTGACCCGCCTGCCCGGCGTGGCGGCGGAGCGCATCAGCGGCGAGGACTCGCAGGTCAACATCCGCGGTCTCAGCGGCAATTTCATCCAGACGACGCTCGACGGCCGCGTGCAGCCCTCGACCAGCGGCAGCAACTACATCCAGTTCGACGACTACCCTTCCGAGCTCATCAACCAGGTATCGGTCTACAAGTCCTCGCAGGCCGACCTCATCGAGGGCGGCATCGGCGGCACGATCGAGATGCAGACCGCCGACCCGCTGAAGAATCCCAAGAGCCAGTCGCTCGACGTCGATGCGCGCGGCAGCTATGACACGCGCGCCGGCCAGATCTACGGCGACGGCGCCTATTCCTACCGCGTGAGCGCGGCCTATCAGGGCAAATTCCTCGATGACACGCTCGGCGTCGGCATCGGTTTCGCGCAGCTGAAGCAGCCGCACGTGTCCGAGCAGTTCATCAATGAATCCTACGCCACCTCGCTGCAGGCGGTCGGCAATCAGCAGGCCTACGTCAATTCCGGCATACAGCTCAATCAGGACGGCGGCTCGGAGACCCGCAACGGCTACATGGGCACCCTGGTCTGGAAGCCCAACGATCATTTCAGGCTGAAGGGCTCCGCCTTCTACTCGCACTATGACGACGGCTCGTACCAGCAGGGCCTGCGCGCCCAGCTCTTCACGGGCGGCGCGGGCGACATCACCAACCCGGTGATCGCGTCCAACGGGGCGCTGATCGGCGGAACGGTGAGCAGCATCCCGGGCGGCTTCTACGGCATTCCGGGCTTTCAGGCATTCTCGGTCGAGACGACCGACAACAACCAGTCGACCGCGACGGGCGTCTTCTCCGGCGGCTTGAACGCCGAGTGGACACAGGGTCCCTGGACCGTGAACGCGGATCTCTCGAGCTCGCGCGCGAACAGCTATACCGTCGGCTCCGATGTGACCGCCGACGCCTTCACCGGATTGAGCACCGGAGACCCGACGATCGCGGATCAGTCGGTGTCGTTCCTCCTCCATGGCCTCAACGTCGGCCAGTTCTCGGTCGCCAACCCCGGCATGTACACGAACCTCAATGACGAGGCGCTGGACGACTACGGCGTCTATCCGACCGCCTATCACGACAAGATGGAGGCGTTCAAAACCAGCGTGACGTACCGGTTGGCGGACAACCCGGTGCTTTCCGCCCTCGAGGCGGGCCTGTACGGCCAGAACCACACCTATGCCGCCGCGCGCTCGGTCTGGATCTATGGCTCGGACTACGGCGAGTACGCGCTGTCCTCGCCCGGCCAGCCGCCGCTTTCGTTGAGCAGCAGCGATGCGCACGTCGCCTGCTGGTCAGGCTCGGAGTTCGGCGGCATGCCCTGCTTCCTGGCGATCAACGGCAATGCGGTCCTGGCGGCGCACGGCATCACGCCTGATCCGACCAAGCAGTGGGCGCAGGACTGGACCTTCCAGCAGAGCGGCGAGGTCGACGAGAAGATCAGGGACGCGTTCGTGCAGGCGGATATCGACACGACCGTGCTCGATCGCGAGCTGAGCGGCAACGTCGGCGTGCGCATGGTGCACACTTCGCAGTACAGTCCTGGCCTGCAGGACGTCGGCAACGGACAGGGTGTTCCCATCACCGACGGTGTCGGCGTGACCGACTCGGACTTCATCTACGTGGACCCGGGCCAGTCATATACCAAGTTCCTCCCGTCCCTCAACCTGAACTATCACCTCGATCCGAAGGATCAGCTGCGCTTCGCGGTCGCCAAGGTCATGTCGCGGCCGCCCATCGACCTGCTGAAGTCTGGCACCGCTTCCTGGATCACCGGCGGCAACACCTACAATCTCTACAGCGGCACCAACCCGCTGCTCAATCCGATGTATGCGACCCAGTACGACCTCGCCCTCGATCATTACTTCGATCATTCGAGCGGTGTGATCGGCGCGGATCTGTTCTACAAGCACATCGACTCGTTCGTGCAGACGATCACCGACGACAACTTCGATTTCGCCGGCGCCGGCATCAAGGTGCCGGTCAATCCGGCGACCGGGCAGCCGTATCTCGACGGCGAATACGACACGGCTTACAACAACACGCAGGGCGGCTACGTGCGCGGCATCGAGCTGCAGTTCCAGAAGACCAGCTTCCTGCCGGGCATCTGGTCCGGCCTGGGCGTGAGCGCCGACTACGCCTACACGCAGAGCAACGTCGAAGTGCCGTCGGATCTCGGCGGCTTCCCCCAGCAGCAGGCGTTGCCGGGCCTGTCGAAGTACGTGGCGGACGCGGCCCTCTTCTTCGATTACCGGGGCTTCTCCACGCAGCTCGAAGCCAACTACCGCTCCGCGTTCGTGTCCGCCTCGCAGGTGTCCTTCAACTTCCAGACCGTGTACTTCGCCCCCGAGACGGTGGTCGATTACCAGGCGGCCTATGACTTCACCAGCTACCTGAGCGGGCTCTTCCAGGTGCTCAATCTCACCGATCAGCCCACGCGGACCTACTTCGGCAATCCGACGGAGACCAGCACCATTCAGTACTTCGGCCGCACGCTCTACCTCGGCTTCAACCTGAAGCTGTAGGAACGGCAATGAGGCGAAACATGTTCATCGCCCTGATGGGGCTTCTGGCAGCGCTGCCGTTCGCGGCGGCGCATGCCGCTGCACCGGCAGTCCGGTCCGCGACCACCAGCGTGCAGGTGGACGTGGATGCCCGTTCCGCGGGCACGGCGTTTCCGCACTTCTGGGAACGGATGTTCGGCTCCGGCCGGGCAGTCCTGGCGTTGCGGGACGACTATCGCGCAGATCTCACCCAGGTGAAGAAGGCGACGGATTTCACCTATGTCCGTGCGCACGGCATCCTCGACGACGATGTGGGCGTGTTCCATCTGGACAAGGGGAAGCCGGTCTACAACTTCTCCTACGTCGATCAGATCTACGACGGTCTGCTGGCGCGGGGAGTGAAGCCGTATGTGGAGCTGAGCTTCATGCCGTCGGCCCTGGACAGCCATCCGCAGGCGGCGAAGCCCCTCTGGTACCACCTGATCGCCTCGCCGCCGAAGAGCTACGCGCTATGGGACGGGCTGATCAAGGCGTTCGCGCAGCATCTGGTGCAGCGCTACGGCATCGGTGAGGTCTCGACGTGGTACTTCGAGGTCTGGAACGAGCCCAACATCCCGTTCTGGAACGGTACGCCGGCGCAGGCAACCTACTTCGAGCTGTACGATCACACCGCGCGGGATCTCAAGTCGGTGAGCAGCCGGCTGCGCGTCGGCGGTCCCTCGACCGCCGCTGACGCGTGGGTACCCGCCTTCCTGGCTCATGCGCACGCGAGCCACGTGCCGGTCGACTTCGTGAGCACGCACGCCTACGGGGACCCCTGCGGTCCGGTGGCCACCGTGCACCGGCAGATCGAGGCATCGGCTTACCCGCATCTGCCGCTCATTCTCAGCGAGTTCAATGCCACGGCGTTCACCGTGCCCGACATGCTCGATTCGGTGTACATGGGTCCCTACATGGCGAAGGTCATCCAAGGGTGCGCCGGCAATGTGGACATGATGAGCTACTGGGCGTTCTCGGATGTCTTCGAGGAGCAGGGAGTGGTCACGACGCCGTTCTACGGCGGCTACGGCCTGATCGCCGAGGACCGCATCGCGAAGCCGGCGTTCAACGCGTTTGCCCTGCTCCACAAGCTGGGTGACACGCGCCTGCCGGCCGGCAAGGGGCCGGTCCTCGCGACCCGGCGGCGCGACGGCGGCATCGTGCTGGCCCTGTGGAATTACGCGCCGCCGGTGAGCACGAAGACCATTTACGTCGCCGGCCCGGCCAAGGGCGGCAACGAGCGCTTCATGGTGAATGTGTCCCACCTCGGCGCGGTGGACGGCGCCACGGTATGGCGTCTGGATGACGATCACGGTAACGTGATCCGCGCCTTCGATGCCATGGGACGGCCGGCCTATCCCACTCGCAGGCAGATCCTGGCGCTGCGCGCGGCCGCGCGCATGGCACCGCCAGATAGAATTGCCGTGCATGACGGCAGGTTCAGCCTCGAGGTGCCGCCCCAGGGACTCGTGGTGGTGCAGCTCGGCCGGGACATGGAGAGACGGCATTGAAGATCGATCTTGCGCGGCACTATCCGCTGCTACCGGAGCAGGTGGCGCAGTTCCGCCGCGATGGCTTCATCAAGCTCAAGAGCGTGTTCAACGCCGACGAGCTCGCCTACTACGGGGAGCAGATCACGCGTCTGACCATCGCATTCAACACCCAGACCCTGCCGCTCGAGGAGCGCAGCACGTACGACCGCGCCTTCCTGCAGGTCATGAACCTGTGGGAGCGCAGCGAGCGGGTACGGGAATTCGTCTTCGGGCGGCGCCTCGCCGGGATCGCCGCGACGCTGCTCGAGGTCGCGGGCGTGCGCCTGTACCACGATCAGTCGCTGTACAAGGAGCCGCGCGGCGGCATCACCCCGGCCCATGCGGACCAGTACTACTGGCCCGTCAGCAGCGACCGCACCGTCACCGCCTGGGTCCCCCTGCAGGCCGTGCCCCAGGAGATGGGGCCGCTCGCGTTCTATGTCGGCAGCCAGGGGGTGGAGTTCGGCCGCGACCTGATCATCTCCGATGAGAGTGAGCGGGCCATCACCGACAACATGCAGGCGCACGGCTTTCGCGTGCTCGATGAGCCGTTCGAGCTGGGCGAGGTGAGCTTTCATCTCGGCTGGACCTTCCATCGTGCCGGCCCCAACCGCTCGCCGGATCCGCGCTCGGTGATGACGGTCATCTACATGGATCGCGACATGCGGCTGTCGGCGCCGACCAACGCCAACCAGAAGAACGACTGGGAAAAATGGTGCCCCGGCGCCGTCGTCGGCCAGGTCATCGATACGCCGAAGAACCCGGTGCTGTTCGAGCGCACCTGATGAACCGCGGCGTCCTCCACGGACCGGCAGCCGTTGCGGACGGCAAGGGCGGCTTCGGCATCGAGGAGGTCACGGTCGATCCGCCCGGCCCGGGAGAAGTGCGGGTCGAGCTGCAGGCGGCGGGAGTCTGTCATACCGACCACGCGTCGCTGCGTTGGCCGGCACCGCTGCTGATCGGCCACGAGGGCGGCGGCACCATCGAGAGTGTCGGCGAGGGGGTGGCGGGGCTCACCGCCGGGCAGCCGGTGCTGCTCAACTGGGCGATCCCCTGCGGCGCCTGTTTCCAGTGCTCGCGCGGCGCCGATGCGCTGTGTGAGCGCACGCAGGAGCTTGACGGAGGCCGGTTTGGCGACAGCCGGGCGCACGTAGGCGTGACCCGTTGGCGAGGCCGCACGCTGGAGCGGTCCTTCCACCTGGGTACCTTCGGCAAGTACACGGTGGTGCGCGCGGAGGCGGTGACGCCGCTGCCGGCAGACCTTGCCGTGGATCTTGCCTGCATCCTCGGCTGCGCGGTCATGACCGGCGTTGGGTCGGCGATCAACGTCGCGGCGGTCGCCCCCGGGGCGTCGGTGGCGGTGCTCGGCTGCGGCGGAGTGGGTTTGAACGTGATCCAGGGCGCGCGCATTGCCGGCGCCCGAACCATCATTGCCATTGACCGCGTCGCCAGGCGCCTGGAGCATGCCGTCGGCCTGGGCGCGACACATACGTGGCAGGTCCATGACGGCGATCCGGATCATGAGTTGCTGCTCACCGCGGTGCGGGCATTCACCGACGGCCGCGGCGTCGACCATGCCTTCGAAGCGACCGGAGTGCCTGCGCTGGCGTTCCTGCCGTTGCGATTGGCGCGCAATGGCGGCGACGCCGTGCAGGTCAGCGGGGCACATGGCTCCGCCACGCTGGAGTTGACTCAGCTTTTCTGGAACAAGCGATACCTGACACCGCTCTATGGCGGTTGCGTCCCGGCCCGGGATTTTCCGCGTCTTTTCGACTGGGTGCGCCGGGGAGAGCTGCAGCTGGCTTCGCTCATCAGTCACCGCTATCCGCTCGAGCGCCTCGGCCAGGCGTTCGACGACATGCTCGCCGGGCGGAGCAGCAAGGGCGTATTGCAGATCTCATGAGCGGAACCGACGTGAAGTTTCGTACCGTGGAGCGCTCCGATTCCACCGTCGGCGCCGAAGGCCTGGAGTTCGTCACGGTGAAGAGTCCCGCTCTGCGGCGGCGCGCCGACGTGACGCTCTACGTGCCACCCGCGGCGAGGGGCGTGCGCGATCTGCCGATCGTCACATTGCTGCACGGTGTATACGGCTCGCATTGGGCCTGGGCGCTGAAGGGCAGGGCGCACCTCACCACCGCGCGTCTGATCGCGGAAGAAAGGCTTCCGCCCGTCGTCCTGTTGATGCCCTCCGATGGGCTGTGGGGCGACGGGTCGGGATACGTGCGGCAGGCCGAGCTGGATGCCGAACGTTGGATCATCGACGAAGTCCCGGCACTCGCCAGGCAGCGGATCGACGGTTGCACCGAGAGCTCGCCGCTGCTGGTGGCGGGGCTGAGCATGGGGGGCTTTGGCGCGTTGCGCCTGGCGGGCAAGTATCCCGACCGCATCGCGGCGGCCGCGGCGCTGTCGGCCATCACCGAGTCGCAGCAGCTGGAAAGTCTCGTGGAGGAGAGCCTGGAGGGATGGAGCCCGTTGCCCGCGGACCGCAGCGCCCTCGCCGCACTCACCGGGGCGTGCGGGCAGCTGCCGCCGCTGCGCATCGACTGCGGACTCGACGACGCGCTCCTCGATGCGAACCGCGCCCTGCATTTCGAGCTGCAGCGCGCCTCCGTGAGCCATCTCTACGGCGAGCGCCCGGGCGGCCATGACTGGCCCTACTGGACGCGCACGCTGGCAGACACCCTGAGCTTCTTCGGTGATGTTCTGAAGGGTCGAGACTGAGAGGAACGGCAAGGTGCGCATCATTCGATCGCGGATTCTGGGGACGCTCGGGTCGCTCGCACTGTTGGCGGCGGCGGTCGGCTGGCACTCGCCGGCGGCCGCGGGCGTGCCGCCGCCATCTCGGCCGCCGCAACCTCGGCCGCAGGTCTTCTACCAGATCTTCTTTCGCAGCTTCCGCGACTCCAACGGCGACCGCATCGGCGATCTGAAGGGCCTCACGTCCGAGCTCGGCTACATCAAACAGCTGGGCGCGACGACGATTCTCCTCACCCCGCTGCAGCCTTCGCCCTACTACCACAACTATTTCGCGACCGCTTTCAAGGCGATCGATCCGGCCTACGGCACGATGGCGGATTATTTCGCCTTCGTCCGTGCCGCTCATGCCTTGGGGCTCGAGGTCTACCTCGACGAGGAGTTTCAATATGTCGCCCAGGGCCATCCCTGGCGGCGCGACTCGATCTGCAGGCCGCACGCGCCGTTTGCCGGCTATCTGCTCTGGAAGGACCGGCGGCACTGCATTGCCGAGCCGTTCCTGAACAAGCCGCGCTGGCAGGGCTACGACGGCCGCTGGATCGGCATTGCCATGGTCAATCTCGAGAACCCGGATGTGCGGCGCTACTTCCGCGAGCTCCTGCTCTTCTGGGCCGACCCGCACGGCGATGGCAGCGGACGGGACGGCGTCGACGGCTTTCGCATCGATCACATGATGGACGATCTCGATCACAAGGGTCTGGATACCCACCTCTTCGCCGACTTCTGGGCACCGATCTTCCAGGCGCTGAAGGCGCGGCGGCCGGCGCTGCGCATCCTGGCCGAGCAGGCAGACTGGGGCTACGGCGGCAAGTGGCTGACACAGGGTCATGTCGACATGGTGTTCGCGTTCCCGCTGCGCCAGGCGCTGGTGAGCCTGAACAAGGCGCAGATCGTGCGCGCGATCCGCGCTACCGCCGCCGCTACGCCGCCCGGCAAGACTCAGCTGATCTTCCTGGAAAACCATGACGTCGACCGTTACATGTCATCGGTGGGTGACGACCCGGCACGGGCGCGCGCAGGCGCGGCAATCGAGCTGACGCTCGCCGGCGACCCGTTGATCTACTACGGCCAGGAGCTGGGCATGCGCGGCCGTGCCATTCCCAACGACTTCTCCGACGAGACGCAGATTCCCTCCCGTGAGGCATTCCGCTGGCAGCGCGACCTGCTCGCGCCGGGCTCTGCGATCTGGTATCGCTCCGACCCGCGCGCCTGGCACGCACGCTACAACCGCTCCGATGACGGCGTGTCGCTGCAGGAGGAGCGGGCCGATCCGGATTCGCTCTACCACTGGTATCGCAAGCTTCTGACCCTGCGCCGCACCCGGCCGGAGCTGAGTGAGGGTAGCCAACGGCTCGTCTGCGCCGCGTCGCCGGGCGTCCTCTGCGTCCTGCGGCAAAAGGGGCGGCAACGGACGTTGCTGCTGGTCAATCTGGGTGCCGACAGCGCGCGGCCGGATCTCGCCGCCGGCGTGGGCGGCAATGGACGGTGGGAAGATCTTCTGCGCGGCGGCCGAGTGTCTGCCGCACGAGTGACGCTGCGGCCGCTGCAGGTGATGTTGTTGAGTACGCCGTGAGCGTGCCCCGGAGTCTCTGAGCTATCCCCGCTTGAGCAAGCGGGCTTTGTCGCGCTGCCAGTCGCGGTCCTTCTCGACCGCGCGCTTGTCGTGCTGCTTCTTGCCCTTGGCGAGTCCGACCTCGAGCTTCGCGCGCCCGTTCTTCCAATAGAGCTCGAGCGGCACCAGCGTATAGCCCTTGCGCTCGACGGCGCCGATGAGCCCGCTGAGCTCGCTGTGATGCAGCAGGAGCTTGCGCGTGCGCACCGGATCGGCGACCACGTGGCTGGAAGTCGATGGCAGGGGGGAGAGGTGCGCGCCGATGAGGAATGCCTCGCCGCCGCGCAGGTAGACGTAGGCTTCCTTGAGCTGTGCGCGCCCGGCGCGCATGGCCTTGACCTCCCAGCCCTGCAGCGCGAGCCCGGCCTCGTAGCGCTCCTCGATGAAGTAATCGAAGCGCGCCTTGCGGTTCTCGGCAATGAGTCGGGGGGCGGTCGCGGCCTTGGGCGGCATGGTCTGTCTGTGGATAACTGTGTTCCGGGCCAGGGAAGGCATTGTATGGGACAATCCCGCCCATGCGAGAGGTCAAGCGCTCGGCGCTCGTCGCCCAGCCACCGAGCCGCATGTTCGCGCTCATCAACGATATCGAGAGCTACCCGCGCTTCCTGCCGTGGTGCACCCACGCTCGCGTGCGGTCCCGGACCGAGCGCGAGATCGTGGCGACGATCGGCGTCAAGCGGGGGCCGCTGCACGGCGAGTTCACCACCCGCAACGAGCTCGAGCCCGACAAGCGGATTCTGATGCACCTGGTGGAGGGTCCCTTCAAGACCCTCGAGGGTCAGTGGCTGCTCACTCCCATTGGTTCCGATGGCTGCCGCGTGGAGCTGACGATGCGCTTCGCCTTCAGGAACGCCCTGTCGGCCGTGATGTTCGAGAGCAAGTTCGCCGAGACCGTCGGCTCTCTCGTCGATGCATTCGTCGCCCGCAGCCGTGCCTGACAAACATTGCGTCGTGGCCTACGCAGACGCCACACGTCAATATTTGTGGCCGGTCGCGTTGCCGCCCGAGGCCACCATCGCGGCGGCCATCGAGGCCGCGCGCCGCCTGGCGCCGGACATCGGTATCCCCTGGGACAGCGCTCCCGTCGGCATTTTCGGCGAGCCGCGCACCCGTGCCGACCTGCCGGCCGACGGCGACCGCATCGAGCTCTACCGGCCCTTACCCGAGGACCCCCGCGCGAGACGTCGGGCCCAATCCGGGCGCCGTCCGAAAGCAACTAAGTGAGCGGCCCAGGGCCGAGCAAATTGCCGGGAGCAATTTGCGCCAAATAAAAGACGGATTTGCGCCGATCAGAAGATACTGAATTTAGTGACGGGGGCCAGACGGCCGGGACCGATCGGGCGGCCCTTGGGCACGTTGTAGAGCGCCAGGCGCTGCACCTTGTCGCCGGTGAAGTAGACGATCACCCGGCTCTCGATCGGCTTACGGACGTAGCCGCGCTTGTAGTAATAGATGTAGTCCCAGCGGTCTGTGTCGAAGACATCCTCGACCATCGGAGTGCCGAGGATGTAGCGCACCTGGCTGCGGGTCATGCCCACCTTCAACTGGCTCACGGCCTTGCCGTCCAGGTAGTTCCCCTGCTGAATGTCCATGCGGTACACGCAGCCCGTCAGCCCGATGCAGGCGGCGAGCGCGGCGAGGATCAGCAGGCGTGGGCGCGCCAGCGGGCGGAAAAGGGAGATCAGGAGTTCGGGTCGCATGGAGGTCCGTCGGGAGGGAAAATGCGCAATAATGGGTGCCGATGATACCTGATCGCGAATCCGCCGCGGCCGATCCCATGCGCGGCGCGGTCCGCGGGAGATGACGCGGTGGAAGGCAAGGACCTTCGTAAAGCGGGTCTGAAAGTGACCCTGCCTCGCCTGAAGATCCTCGAGATCCTCGAGGGCGGTGCGACGCGGCATCTGTCGGCCGAGGACATCTACCGCACGCTCCTCGACTCCAATGAGGACATCGGGCTCGCCACCGTCTACCGGGTGCTGACGCAGTTCGAGGCCGCGGGCCTCGTGACGCGGCATCACTTCGAGGACGGCATGGCGGTCTTCGAGCTCAACCAGGGTACGCATCACGATCATATCGTCTGCCTGGACTGCGGCCGCGTCGAAGAGTTCATGGACGCCGGAATAGAAGAGCGGCAGACGGCCGTGGCGCAGCGGTTGGGCTTCACCATCCGGGATCATTCCCTGATCCTCTACGGCAACTGCCGCAAGACCCACTGCCCCTATCGCCGCGCGCCCAAGCGCTTGCCCGCGACCTGAAGCATCTCGCGGGCGTGCTCCCGCGCCTTGGAGGTGACATCGACGCCGCCGAGCATGCGGGCGAGCTCCTCTATCCGATCGTCACCGGAGAGCGTCGTGAGCGACGTGCGGGTGGTCTTGCCGTCGGTCAGCTTCGCGACTCGCAAATGATGATGGCCTTGCGAGGCGACCTGCGGCAGGTGTGTCACGCACAACACCTGACCGCGTTCGCCCAGCGCGCGCAGCTCGCGTCCGACGATTTCCGCGACCGCGCCGCCGATGCCGGAATCGACCTCATCGAACACCATGCTGCGTGTCTCCTGCGCGCTGCCTGCGACCTGCACGGCGAGCGACAGGCGTGAGAGCTCGCCGCCCGAGGCGATTTTCGCGAGCGCGCGAGGCGGCTGGCCGGGGTTGGTGCTGACGCGCAGCTCGACGTCGTCTATTCCGTGTTGTGCCGGCTCCGCGGTCCGGCTCTGGGACACATCGACCTCGAGACGGCCGCCGGCCATCCCGAGGGTCTGCATGCGCGCGGTGATGTTCTTGGCGAGCGAAGCCGCGGCGGCCGTCCGTTTCCCCGAGAGCTTCTGCGCCTGCTCGCGATAGCTGTCCAACGCCGCCGACAGCTCCTTGCGCAGCACGGCCAGGTCGACTTCCGCGCGCTCGAGCCCCTCCAGCTCCGCGGCGAGAGCCGCGGCACGCGGCAGCAGCTCGAGCGGCGTCACACGATTCTTGCGCGCCAGCTCCTCGATGGCCGCCAGCCGCCTCTCGACATCGTGTTGGCGCTGCGTATCGAGGTCGAGGCTCTCCCCATAGCGCTCGAGCTCCCGCGCCGCTTCGCGGATCTGCACCGCCGCCTCGTCCGCGAGGGTGACGAGCGGTGCGAGCTTCGGATCGAGTGCCGACCCCGCGCGCAGCGACTGCAGGGCCCGGCTGACGCTCGCATGCGCGTTGCCGTCCTCTGCCTGATAGAGCGCTGCAAGTGCCGTCTGCGCGACTTCAGCCAGACGTCCGCGGTTCATGAGCCGCGACCGCTCTTCGGTCAGCCGGGCGACTTCGCCTTCGGTGAGCTGCAGCGCCTGCAGCTCGCCGACCTGGTACTTGAGCAGATCGAGCTTCGCCTCGCGGTCGCGCGCGCGGCTTTCGAGCTCGAGGGTGCGCTCGAGCATCTCACGCCAGACACGATGGGCGATGCCCACCTGATCCGCCAGCGGCCCGAGACGGCCGTATTCATCGAGCAGCTCCCGCTGGGCGGCGGCGCGCGTCAGTGACTGGAATTCGTGCTGGCCATGGATGTCGATGAGGATGCTGCCCGCTTCGCGCAGGAGCTGCACCGCCACGGACTGGCCGTTGAGGTACGCCCGGGAGCGTCCGTCCGCCGACAGCACACGGCGGACGAAGAGCTCATCGCCGCCATCGATCGACTGCTCCTCCAGCCAACGCGTCAGCCCCGGAGGCGCCCTGGTGAGATCGAAGGTCGCGGCGATCTCGGCCCGCTCGGCCCCGTGGCGGATCATTTCAGGTCCCCCACGGCCGCCGGCGAGGAGCTGCAGCGCATCGACGAGGATCGATTTGCCCGCGCCGGTCTCGCCGGTGAGTACGGTGAGTCCGGGGCGGAGCTCGAGCTCGATGGACTCGATGATGGCGAAGTCGCGTATCTGCAGTCGGATGAGCATGGGTCGGGACTCCCCCCGGGCTCAGCGCTCGGCGTTGCCGCGGCCCCAGTGGAGCTTCGAGCGCAGCAGACGGTAGTAGTCATGGCCGGAAGGGTGAAGCAGGGTGATCCGCTCGCCGGCGGGCTTCACCTCCAGCCGGTCCCCCGGGGTGATCTCGCCGAGAATCGTGCCGTCGCAGGTCACCTGAGCGCGGGCGTCCGGGCGCTGCAGGAGCTCGATCTCGATCCGCGCGCGCGCCGACACGACGATCGGGCGATCAGAGAGGGTGTGAGGGCAGATGGGCGCCATGACGAGCGCATCGAGGTGCGGCTCGATGATCGGACCGCCGCAGGACAGGGCGTAGGCCGTCGAGCCGGTGGCGCTTGCGACCACGATGCCGTCGCCGGCGTGGGTGTTGACATATCGGCCGCCGACCCGGGTTTCGAAGTCCAGCATCCGGCCGGTCGCCGTCTTCTGCAGCACGACATCGTTGAGCGCCAGCGCCTGCGCCATCGCACCGCCCGCCTGATGCAGGCACGCGGCGAGCAGAGGCCGCTCGTCGGCCTCGAGCCGGCCCTCGAGCGCGGCATCGACGCAGCCGAGCATATCCTGGGGCATGACGTCGGTGAGGAACCCGAGCCGTCCGCGATTGATGCCGAGAAGCGGCACCCGGTGGCGGGCGACGAGTCCCGCCGCGTAGAGCAGGGTGCCGTCGCCGCCGATCGCGATCATGAGCTGCGCGCGGCTGCCGAGCTCCCCCTCCGGCACCCGCCGCAGAGCCGCCCCGGCGCCGGCCATGGCGGCCGTATCGCTGACGAGGACCTCGACCTGACGGGTCGCCAGATGCGCCAGCAGGGCGTGCGCGGACTCCGCGACGCGCGAGTCCGTGAATCTGCCGACCAGCGCGCACGTGCGGACGGGGAGGGCCATTCGCGGGATCGTAGCAGGACGGCCGGGGGCTTGCTTGACGGTCGCCTCGGCCGTCTATAGTTTGAGGTGTAGGGTTCGAGACTCATGACAGTAGAAAGCCGCGAAGAGCAGCTCAACGAGCGGGCGCAACACCTGCTGCGGGTGCTCATCGAAAGCTATATCCGCGACGGGCAGCCCGTCGGCTCCCGCTCGCTCACGCGGGAGTCGGGCCTGCAGCTTTCCTCGGCGACCATCCGCAACGTGATGGCCGATCTCGAGGAGCTCGGCTTCGTCTCCTCGCCGCACACCTCCGCGGGGCGCATCCCGACCGACAAGGGGTACCGCTTCTTCGTCGACACCCTGTTGCAGGTGCAGCCGGTCGACGAGGCCGCCGCGGCCGAGATCCGCCGTCAGCTCGGGGGCCGCCAGCTCGAGGCGGCGCGCGAGAGCTCGAAGGATCTCATCGCCACCGTGTCGCTGCTGCTCTCGAGCGTCACGCGCCTCGCCGGCGTGGTGACGCTGCCGCGCGCCGCGGAGGCGTCGATCACGCAGATAGAGTTCGTCACCCTCTCGGAGAACCGCGTCCTCGTCGTGCTCGTCTACGGCGAGCGGGAGGTCCAGAACCGCATCATCCAGCTGGAGCGCTATTACTCTCCGGATGAGCTCAAGCGCGCCTCCAACTTCCTCAACGAGCAGTTCCGCGGCCGCTCGCTGACACAGGTGCGTCAGGAGATCCTGCGCCAGTTGAGCGAAACCCGTGCGCACATGAATCAGGTCATGCTGGATGCCATCTCGATGGCGCAGCATGTCTTCGAGGCGGGCGCCGCGGGCGACCAGCAGCTCGAGTACGTCATCAAGGGCGAGACCAATCTCATGGGGATGGGGGAGCTCTCGAGCGTCGAGCGGCTGCGCCGCCTCTTCGAAGCGTTCAACGAGAAGCGCGACTTCCTGAACCTGCTCGATCACAGCCTGCGGGCCGAGGGCGTGCAGATCTTCATCGGCCACGAGTCCGGGTATCAGATCCTCGACGACTGCAGCGTGGTGACGGCCCCCTACGGCGCGCCGGACTCGGTGGTCGGGGTGGTGGGCGTCATCGGGCCGACGCGCATGGCTTACGAGCGTGTGATCCCGATCGTGGACATGACCGCGAAGCTGCTCGGCGCCGCCTTGAATTCCCGTCGTTGAGTATTATCTCATTGGCGCAAAGCCGCCCTGCGGCCATGGGCTGCTTACTTATTGTTTTGGTACGGAGGTTCCAGATGGGCATGGGGGAAAACGGCGAGACCGGAGAGTCCGGGGCACGGGCCGCGGGGTCTGCGCCAGCCGAGCTCGAGCGGCTGCAGCAGGCCCTCACGGAGTCCGAGGAACGGGCGCGCAGCAACCGGGACCAGTACCTGCGCGCGGTGGCGGAGCTCGACAACATCCGCAA
>Ga0335075_10004232_pt1 | contig 22500 bp, 10 predicted proteins | sample Lox_Sample_24_FD_206723 | JGI IMG/M metagenome (GOLD analysis project Ga0335075, IMG submission 206723) | Soil microbial communities from Loxahatchee National Wildlife Refuge, Florida, United States - Lox_Sample_2.4 | ecosystem: Environmental > Terrestrial > Soil > Wetlands | place: USA...
GGCTCGGGCGCGCGGCGGATGCTGCTGCGCGACCCCCTGAGCACGTTCCTGCTGCTCGCCTCGGTCGCCCTCGCGGTGGCCTTCGCCACGCTCCTCGGCGGCATCAAACCGGCCAGCTCCGGCAGGCAGGTGCCGATCAGCACGGTCCAGCAGCTGGCCAAGCGCAAGGACGTGGCGAGCGCGCTGCTGCTCGATCACGACAGCCGCGTGGAGGCGGTGACGACGGCGGCCACGCCGCCGGTGGGCGCCGGCGGCTCGCTGCCGCCGCTGCCGAAGCCCGTTCCCAAGCCCGCTCGCAAGGCGAGCAAGGCCGCGAGGAGGGCCTACGCGCGGGCGCTGGCGGCGGCCGCCGCCAAGGCCAGGGCCGAAGCCGAAGCGGGGGTGGTGCAGCACCTGTGGGCGGCCTATCCGGCCTCCGGCGCGCAGACCCAGCAGTTGCTCAACGAACTGTCGCTCGGCGGCGCGGTGGTGAGCGTCGACCAGCAGGCGGGCAAGGAGACGAAAACGATCATCGTCCAGTTCCTGATCCCGATCCTGCTGCTGGTGTGCCTGTTCTCGCTGTTCATGCGGGTGGGCGGCGAAAACGCGGCCGGCGGCATCGCGGCCTTCTCGCAGTTCGCCGGCAAGGGACGCAAGAAAGGCAAGGGCAGCGCCGACAGGATCACCTTCGCCGACGTGGCGGGGGCCGGCGAAGCGGTCGCCGAGCTGCGCGAGATCCGCGACTACCTGGCCGATCCCAGCAAGTACCTGGCGGTCGGGGCGGCCGCCCCCAAGGGGGTGCTGCTGGTCGGTCCGCCGGGCACCGGCAAGACGCTGCTAGCCAAGGCGGTGGCGGGCGAAGCGGACGCGGCCTTCTTCTCGCTGTCGGGCTCGGACTTCGTGGAGTCGCTGGTGGGCGTGGGCGCGGCGCGCGTGCGCGACCTGTTCCGCAAGGCCCGGAAGGCGTCGCCCGCGATCATCTTCATCGACGAGCTCGACGCGGCCGGGCGCAAGCGCGGCGCCGGCATCGGCCAGGGCAACGACGAGCGCGAGCAGACGCTCAACCAGATCCTGGTCGAGATGGACGGCTTCGCCGGCGACGGCGGCCTGGTGGTGATGGGCGCGACCAACCGTCCCGACATCCTCGACCCGGCGCTGCTGCGTCCCGGGCGCTTCGACCGCCAGGTGGTGATCGACACCCCGGACGTGCACGGGCGCCTCGAGATCCTGCGCCTGCACGGGGGCAAGCGCCCGCTCGCGCCGGACGCCTCGCTCGAGGAGGTGGCGCGCCAGACCCCCGGCTTCAGCGGCGCCGAGCTCGCCAACGTGATCAACGAGGCGGCGCTGCTGAGCGTCCGCGACAGTCGTGCGCAGATCGACCAGAAGACGCTGGAGGAGGCGATCGACCGCGTCGTCGCGGGACCCGCCAAGCACCACATCCTGACCGAGCAGGAGCGCTGGCTGATCGCCATCCACGAGTCCTCGCACGCGGTCGTGACCGAGGCGCTGGGACACGCCACCTCCACGCGCAAGCTCTCGATCGTGGCGCGCGGGCGCCAGCTCGGCACGGCCGCGCACATGCTCTCCGACCGCGACCAGCTGATCATGACCAAGCCCGACCTGCAGAGCCAGCTGATCGCGATCACCTCCGGGCTCGCCGGCGAGCGCATCGCCTTCGGCCACACCTCCACCACGGTCAACGACGACCTGCACGCCGCCACCGCGCTGGCGCGCAGCATGGTGACCTCCTTCGGCATGTCCGAGGCGCTCGGGCTGGTCACGATCGGCGAGAAGAGCGGCGAGGTGTTCCTCGGCGCCTCGCTGCAGGACCTCGGCTCGGTCGGCCCCGAGACGCTGAACCTGATCGACAACGAGGTGGAGCGCCTGGTGGGCGACGCGGAGGCGCGCGCGGCGGCGATCCTCGATCGCAACTGGAGCACCGTGGAGGAGACCGCGACGGCGCTGCTCGAGCAGGAGACGCTCTCGGGCGTGGCACTGGACGCGGTGCTCTCGACCGTGCAGGAGGTCTCGCTGGAGGAGCTCCAACAGGTGCGCCGCGCGGCTCCGCCGCGCTTCACCGTCCGCGAGCCGAAGCAGGACGGATGAGCTCGCGCCGTCCGCGCATGCCCTCGCCGGCGATGATCGTGGCGCTGCTCGCGCTGGTGTTCTCCACCACCGGACTCGCCGACGCCGCCCGCCGCGCCGTCGTCAGCGCCGTCGCCGGCCATCCCGTGAGCGCCAAGCCCCACGCGGGCGGCATCCTCGTGCTTGGCAGGAACCGGAAGTTCCCAGCGTCGGCGATTCCCACGGTGAAGGACGCCAAGGAGGTGGGCGGCAAGACCGCTGCGCAGCTGGAAGGGAGCTGCCCGCCGGAAACGGTGGAAGTGGGCACCTGGTGCCTGGAAAGCGCGCCCTACCCGCTCACCAAGGAACAGCTCGGCAAGAACAACTTCATCTGGGCCAGCAAAACCTGCGAGCAGCAGGGCGGCTGGCTGCCGTCCGCCTCGGAACTGGTGGGCGCGGCGGAACGCGTGAAGCTCGAGTCCACGATCACCGACTCCGAGCTGACGGCCACGATCGACCTGGACCCCACCCGCGGGCTCAAAGACGAACGGGAGATGAGCTCGACGCTGGTGACCACCGAAGCCGGCTCGGCGGCGGCCGGCTTCGAGGGGGTGACCGAAGGGGCCACCGGCGACCCGCGCCAGGGCCAGGCCAACCCGCTGCCGCTGCCGGCCAACCCGGTGCCGGAATCGCTCCAGTACGTGACCGTCTACGACAACCACAACAACGGCGGGTTCGCGGGCTCTGAGCCGGTGAACGACCCGGAGAACTTCCGCTGCGCCTACAACAAGTCCGCGGGGGCGATCCTCAAGAACACCTCCTGAGCGGTGCCGGGGCGCAGCTGCGATCTCTCAGGCCTGCTCGCGCGAGCGCTGCTGGGCGCCGCGCTGTGCTCGCTCGCGCTGGGCGCCTTGGCGGCGCGCGCGCAGCCCGCCGCGGCGGTGATCCTGCCCGCGCAGACGATCGAAGGCCCCGGCGAGGAAGTCGTGGGATTCGGCGGCGTGGCGATGGCCGAAGACGGCACCGGCGGGCTCGTCTTCCTCAAGCGCGTGGACGGCGTGCCGCACGTGTTCGTCTCGCGCTACGTCGAAGGCAAGTGGCTTGCGCCGATCCGGGTCGACACCGAAGACCAGTACGCCGCCAGCTGGCCGCGCATCGGCGCGGCCGAACACGGCGAGCTGATCGTGGTGTGGGCGACCCCGTTCGCCACGCGCGAGGGCAAGCTCCTGTACGAGCTGGTGGGCTCGCTGCTGGGTCCGGGCGGCTCCACGTTCGGGCCGCCGATGATCATCGACCGCAACGTCGAAGAAGCGACCGGCACCAGCCCCGACCTGGCGGTCAGCTCGACCGGGCAGGCGGACGTGGTCTACCGCGTGGTGGAACCAAACAACACGAGCGTGACCCCGCTTCGCTCCGGCGACGTCACCGAGCAGGTGAGGCTCGCGCACTTCGACGGGGAGCGCTGGACCAACCTCGGCGCGATCAACCGCAACCTCGGCGTGTCGATGCGCCCGCCCACCGAATACAACGCCCCCAAGGTCGCGATCGGGCCGACGGGCAACGGCGTGGTGGTGTGGCAGGAGCCGGAAATCGAAGGCGTGGCGGAGATCTGGGCGCGGCGCGTCTTCGGCACCGCGCTCGACTACGTGATGCCGGTGTCGGCGAGCAGCTTCGACGGCGCGCCGATCCCCGACGACGCGGAAGCGCCGAGCGTGGCGTTCTCGCGCCTCGGCCAGGCCGAGGTCGCCTACCGCCAGCCGGCGGGCGCGGGGTCGCCGCTGCCCGGCCCGCGCATCTTCCTCAACGTGCTCTCCGACGGCGAATCGGAAAGCGGCGCGGAGTTCAAGGGCGCGCAGATCCTCGACGACGAAGTGCCCGGCGGCAAGAGCGCCTTCGTGGGGCCCCCCAGCATCGACATCGACGAACAGCGCTACATGCGCACCCTCTACGACGACGACGGCACGCCGAAGGTGATCGACGGCACCGACCGCGGCCTGATCACCACGGTCTCGCTCGGTCCGCCCTTCGCAGGTCCGGAACCGCTGGCTGTGAGCGTGATGAACCCCCAGGGCGGCGGCGTGTCGGCCTGGCCGAGCGAGAACGGGCAGGGGCAGCCCGAGGTGGCCGCGCGCGAGGACTTCCCCGGCGGCGCCGTGCAGACGGCGCTGCTGAGCGGCGCGGGCGGCGGCGAAGTCACCGAACTGTCGGTCGGGCGCTCGGGTCTCGGCGACGGGCTGATCGCCTTCCGCCAGGGTCCGCTGGGCAATGCAGCGATCGTGGTGGCGGAGGTGACGGCGCCGCCGGTGGCGGCGCTGATGACCGTCCCCAACGGCTGGGTCAAGCCCTCGCAGGCGACGATCTCGTGGCTGCCCGCCACCAGCGCGGCCGGGCCGTTGACGTATGAGGTGGTGGTCGACGGCCACGTGCAAGAGCCCCCTGCGGGCGCGCTGCGCTTCCACCTGCGCACGCGCGGGCTGGGCCCCGGCCGCCATCAGGTGCAGGTCCTTGCCGTCGACCGCAACGGCCAGTCGACGCTGTCGGCGCCTTCCGCGCTGCTGATCGACGGCGTGCCGCCGGCGGTGAAGGTCGAGCGCGCCGACCACGGCGCCGGCGTGAGCGTGCGCGTCAGCGACGCCTACTCCGGCCTCGACGCGCACGCGGTGCAGGTCAGCTTCGGCGACGGGACGAGCGCGCACGGGCGCGCGCGGCTCTCGCACCGCTACGCGCACGCCGGCGTGTACCGCGTGGTGGTGCGCTCCCGCGACAAGCTCGGCAACGCGGGCGTGGTGCGCCAGTGGGTGAGCGTGCGATGAGCCGTCCCCTGCGTGCCGCCCGGGTGGCCTGGCTGGTGGCGGCGCTGGCGGCGGCCGCGGCGCTGGGCGCGGCCCCCCGCGCCGGCGCCGACGTGTTCGGGGCGATCTCGCTGGCGTCCGAGGGCAGCCTCGACGGCGCGCCGCCGCAGCAGGTCGAATACGCGCACGACGCGGCCATCTCCGGCAACGGCCGCTACGTCGCCTTCGACGGCTCGGTGGGGGGCATGACCGGCGTGTGGCGGCGCGACCTCGCCACGGGCGCGATCGAAGCGGTCGCCCCGGGCGACTCCGAGCTTCCCTCGATCAGCGCGAGCGGGCGTTACGTCAGCTTCACCAGCACCGAAGACCTCGTGCCCGCGGACGAAGCGCTCGGCCCCAACGTGTGGGTGCGCGACATGGAACCGGGGCCGGGCGAAGCCGAATACGTGCTCGCCTCGGCGGTGGACGGATCGAGCCGGGCGCTCACATACGAGTACGGCACCGAACCGTCCAGCGAAGAGGCCAAGTACGGCGCAGCTGCGGTCGGCCGCAGCGCGATCAGCGCCGACGGCCAGGAGGTGGCGTTCGTCACCACCGCGGTCTCGAACCTGGCGGGCCCGCATACGCCCGCCCTGCAGGTGGCGGTGCGCTACCTGGAAACCGAGCGCACGGAGCTGGTCAGCGGCGAATACGACGCGGCCACGGGACAGACCACGGAAACGCCGGTGTTCTCCGAAGAACAGGGCCACCGCTTCGGGGCGGTCTTCACCGGCCCGGGAGCCAACCCCGGCTTCAGGGCGCCGCCGCCGGACGGGAACTGGGAAGTGCACCCCCCGATCGGCGCCTCGATCAGCGGCGACGGCTCCGCGGTCGCGTGGCTCGGCGACGACATCGCCCGGCAGGCGCCGATGCTGGCCGCGGAACACCCTCCCAGCCTGTACACCGAGCCGCTGTGGCGGCGCATCGAGCCCGGCTCCGAAACCCCCACCGAGCGCGTCACCGGTGGCTCTGAACCGGAGAACCCCGCATGCGCCGCGAGCGGGGAGAGCGCGCTCCCCGGCAGCTTCCCGGCCTCCGGCTCGGACCCGTGCCAGGGCCCCTTTCAGGTGGAACTCGCCACCAGCGCCGAAGAGCCGGTCGGGATCTGGACCGAACACGCCGGCGCGCCCAACGAATCGGTCGACTTCGTTCCGCGTCTGAGCGAAGACGGCGAGCGGGTCGCGTTCGTCGCATCGGCCGTGCCGCTGTCGCTCGGGCTGGGTTTCACCAGCTCCGACGGCGAGGCCGCCGACCTGTACGTGGCCGACATGCAACCCGGGCTGACGCGCAGCCAGGCGCTCACGCCGCTCACGCAGATCAGCGGAGACAACATCGGCGCCGGCGACGCCATCAACGACTTCGACATCTCCCCGGACGGCGAGCAGGTGGCGTTCACCACCCGGCGCGCCGAGTTCCTGCTCGGCTCGCCCGCCTTCGTCAGCGCTCCGCTGGCCGAAGCCGGCGAGAGCGAGCTCTACGACGTGGACCTCGAAGACGACACGCTCACGCGCGTGACGCACGGCGTCGACGGCGAACCCAGCGAACAGCCGCACGGGAGCAAGCTGGAATGCATCGACGAAGACGATGCCTACTGCAAGCCCGCGAGCCGCGGCGCGCAGTCTCCCTCCTTCTCGCAGGACGGACGGGTGATCGCGTTCTGCTCGACCGCCTCCAACCTGGTGGCCGGCGACGGGAACGGGGCGCGCTTCGAAGGCACGACGCACGGGGCCTCGCTGCCCGACGGCAGCGACGCGTTCGTGGTGGAGCGGGAGTCGTTCGAGCCGTCGCCCACGCAGCAGTACCTCTCGCCGGCCCCGGCGCAGTCGATCGCGCCGCTGTGGCGACTCGGAGCGAGCGCGGCGAGCCGTCGCAACGGCACCGTCGTGCTGTACGTGCAGACGCCCGGGGCCGGTGCGCTGGCGGCGGGCGCGTCGGGCGCGGTTCCGGCAAGGGCGCCCGCCAAGCTCTCGCGTCGCGGCCAGCGGGGCAAGTCCGGCGCAGCGGCCGGCGCTCATGCGAGCGCGCGGGCAGCGGTGCTCACGCGCACGGTCGCGCGCGTCTCGAGGGACGTGCACGAAGCGGACGGCCAGCTGGTGACGCTCGTGCTGAAGCTCGACAAGCGTTATGCCGCCCTCGCCACACGCTCCGGCGGGCTGTACGCGCGCGTGACGCTGCGCTTCACGGCGCCGGGCCACGCCGTGGCGAGGGACGCGCTCGAGGTGCGCTTCGAGCGGGTGCTGCCCCGCCGGCGCCGCGGCCGCGCCAAGGCGAAGGCCAAGAAGGCGACGGCCAGGCGCGCACGGGGGGCCGGCGGCAGGTGAGCGGGACGCGCGCGTTCATCGCAGCGGCGCTCTCGGCGCTCGCGCTGGCGTTGGCGTGCGCCATGCTCGCCTGCGCGCCGGCGCTCGCGGGCGAAGCCACCTGGAGCGGGCTCGAACAGCCGCTGCCGCCCCCGGCGACGCGCGCAGGCTGGCCGGTCGGCCTCGGCTACATCGGCGACATCGAGTTCTACGCGCCAGATCGCGGCGTGCTGGTCACGGACGGCGAGGAACCCACGATCCCGAAGGGCGTGTGGGCGTACAACGGCGTCGAATGGCACGAGTACGCGAGCCAGTGCGGAGCCAGCGACGGGCGCGTCGCCTGGGCCGGCCCCGGTGAATTCTGGACGGTCTCCGACGGGCGTCCCGGGCAGGCCAACGAAATCGGAGCCGGCGGAGAAGAAATTGTGGCGCCGCTGGAAGACAACACGCTCTGCCATTTCGCCGGCGGGCAGATCGTGGGCTCCTATGCGCATCCGGCCTTCCAGGCCGACTCCTACCAGGCGATGAGCGGCGCCGCCTGCCTGGGCCCGAGCGACTGCTGGTTCGCGGGCGCGCCGCTGCCGGAACCGCAGCTGGGCGCCTTCCAGCTGCACTGGAACGGCTCGTCCGTGACCGCCGAACCGTACCCGGAAGAAGGTCACGCCGGCGAGGCGCTGGCGCCGTTCGAAGGCTCCGTGTTCGAGAGCGTGCTGCTCGCCGAAGGCGACCGCGTGAGCCAGGAAAAGCCGCGCCCGCCGGTGCTGCACCGCATCAACCCCGAAGGCGTAGCGCCGCCGATGGAACCCGAAGAAGGCCCGTTCGGGGAAGGGCTGCCGCTGTACGCCAAGGACGAGCCCTCCAAAGCGCTCTCCTACCTGCGCCTCTCGCAGGCGGACGGCGCGCTGTGGGCCGCCGCCGGCGCCAGCGAAGCGGGCCTCAAAGACGGCGAGGGCCAGGTGACGGTGATCCGTGACGTGGGCGGCGAATGGAAGCAGCTGATCGGTCCCGGCGACGAAATGGGGGCGGCGCCCAGGCCGCTGGGGCCGGTGCTGTCGAGCCCCAGCGAAGAAGCGGCGCTGCTGGGCGGCAGCGAGGAAGAAGCCGCCGCCGGCGGCACCGCGCGCCACGCCGTCGTCGATGCGATCGCCGCGGAACCGGGTACGGGCACCGCGTGGCTCGCCCTCAGCGCGCGCAGCCAGCCCTCCAGCCAGCGCGCGGTGCTCGTCCACATCGACGACGAAGGCAACGTGCTCGAAGAGCAGACGCTCCCCTCGGCCGCGGAAGCGAGCGTCGGGATCGGACCGAAGGGCGCGGTGTCGGCGCTGGCCTGCCCGGCGGTGAACGACTGCTGGATGGGCACCGCGCAGGGATGGCTGTTCCACCTCGCCACCGCCTCCGAAAGGAGCCTGCTCGCCGAAGGCCGCCTCAGGGACCCGCACGAATCCGAATACTTCTCGGGCGAAGTGATCACCTACCGCCCCAAGGACCAGGGGCTGCCGCAGGTGGTTCCCGACGCCCCCCCGGCGGACGACTCCGGCGTGAACGAAGAAGTCGTCGAGCCCGAAGGCGCTTTCAAGGAACAGAAGCAGACGGCGGAACAGCCGAAGGTGGAGCTGCCGCTGCTCGCGCGCGTGCACAGCCGGCTCGTGCACGGCACGACCCTCGAACTGCGCTTCCACCTCGCCGTGAAGGCGCGCGTGCGGCTGATCGCCAGGCGCCATCGGCGGGTGATCGCGAGCACCCCCGCGCACGTCTTCGGGGCCGGTGAGCACAGGCTGAGGCTCGCGCTCAACCGGCGCCGGTGGCCGACCAAGCTGACGCTGCAGACGAAGGCGCTCGCGCCGCTGCCGCTGGTCTCCTCGGTCACGGGCGAAGGCGCGGGCGTCACCACGGAGACCACCGGCTTGAGGGCACTGCCGAGCGTGTTGCCGACGGGTGTGCTGGGAACGCTTCCCTGATGCGCTTGCCGACCGGCTCAGGGGGCGGGGGGCGGCGGCTGCGCGCGCGCTCGCTCGTGCTGCTCGCCGCGCCGCTGGTGCTCGCCGCGGCGCTGGCCCTGGCCGGGCTGCCGGGCGGCTCGGGCTCGCCCCCGCACGCCGCGGCGGCCACGGCCGCCGGCGAAGTCAGCGCGCAGACGGACGCCTCGGTGCCGGCCTCGGCGGTGACGCTGATCGGCGCCACGCCGCAGGAACCCGGCGCGCCCGGGGAAAACGAGGCTTGGGGAATCGGCCAGCTCGCCGGGGAAGCGGTGGTCGTGCGCTACCACCGCGATCACGGCGAAGAAGGCTCGTGGACGCTCGAACACGCGCTCCCGGCCGGCTTCAAGCTGCTGGAAGGCGAGCCGCTGGCCGGATCGCTGACGGCGCGCGGCACGATCGCGCTCGCCGGCACGGCGGGCTCCGCGCAGGCGGTGCTCGTGCGCGCGCCCGGCGGCTCGTTCCAGCAGGCCGCCGTGCCCGACCAGGAAGAAGCGGCGGCGGCCGGCGAAGAACCGCTGCTCGGCCCCGGCGAAGAGCTCTTCGGCGAAGCGCGGGCGCCGCTGATCGCCGCGATCGAAGGAGCCGAAGGGCAGGCAGAAGCGCTGGTGGCGCCCGTGCAGAAGGAAGGCGGCGCCGGCGAACACCAGGTGCTGCACTGGAACGCCAGCAAGTGGGAAAGCGAGGAAATCGAACTGCCCGAAGGCACCGGCGGCGAATTTCGCGTGCTCGCGATCGCGGCGGGCTCCCCGGCCGACGCCTGGCTGCTCGGCCAGCTCTCGAGCGCGGGCAAGGTCGCGCTGTTTCGCCGCGTACGTGGTGAAGAAGGCAGCTGGAGCTGGAAACCGGTCGCGCTGGAGGGCGCTCCGCTTGCAGAACCGTACACGCTGAGGGTGCCGCTGCGCGAAGGCGAACCGGCGCCGTTCACGGTCGCCGGTCACGGCCAGACGGTCAAGGCGTCGGGCCAGCTGCTAACGCTCGCCGAAGGCGGGAACGGCCTGTGGGTCGACGGCATACGGCAGGGCCTCGAAACGATCGAACAGCCGTCCGTGACGATGTATGTCACGCCCACGGGCAGCGAAGCGGCCGAAGTCAGCTCCAGCTGGTGCTGGCCGGCCGGGGCGGCGGCGGCGCCGTGCCAGCACGAACTGCCGGAAGCCCTCCCTTCGGGCGAGGCGCCCTATCGCAGCTTCGCTTGGAGCGGCTCGGGCTTCGGCGAGCGTGTGATCACGGGAGCGCCCGAAGGGCTCAGCCTGCGCCTGGAAGGGGAAACCTTCGCGCGGGTGCTGGGGCTGGGCGCGGGCAAAGGCGCCGGTGAACGTCCGGGCGCCAAGTACGGCGCGGCGTTCGCGAGCCCCACCGAGGGCTGGCTGGGCGAAGGAAGCTTGCCGGTGCACCTCACCGAGGAACCGATCGCCACCAGGCTCGCCGTCTGGCCCGCGCCGTTTCGTCATCCGCTGCTGGCGATCGCGCCGGAGCCCGACGCCCCCGAAGGATCGCTCTCGAGCGAAGCGCTGGCGGTCGGGGTCGACGGCGAGGTGGCGCGCTACCGCCCGGGCGAGGGCTGGCAGCCGGAAAGCCTGTTCGGTCCGGGCGAGCGGGTCGAACGGAACGTGCAGCTGAGGGCCGTCGCCTGGCCCACGCCGATGCGCGCGTTCGCGGTCGGCGACGAAGGCGAGATGTGGCTGTGGAGGGGCGAAACGGGCCTGTGGGAACGCGACCCCGCGACCCCGCAGAACTTCCGGGGCAACCTGCTCGGCGTCGCCTTCGACCCCAACGACGCGGCGCTGGGGTACGCCGTCGGCACGAGCGAAGTGGGCCTCGGCGGCGTGCTGCTGCGCTACGGCAAGACCTGGACCGAAGAAACCAGCCTGCCCGCCCAGGTCCAGGGCGCCGCCTTCACCTCGATCGCGTTCGCCGGCTCGGAGGCGATCGTCGCCTACCGCAGGCAGCCGAACCCCAAAGAATCGAGGTTCGAAGGCGGTTTGCTCGTCAACGACGGCTCGGGCTGGCACGTGGACGAACAGGCTGCTCAGTTGATCGGCTCCGGCGTGCCCGCGGCCGTCGCCGGGTTGCCCGACGGCGGCGCCGCGTTCGCCACCGTCAGTGGCGGCGTCGGCCGCGTGTACGAGCGCGAATCCGAAGGCGCGCCCTGGCAGGAAGCGCCGCAGCCGCTGCCGCGAGGGGTGGGCCAGATGGCGCTGTTCCGCGAAGCCGGCGCCGTGCGCGCGATCGTCGCGGTCGGCTCCGGGACGGGGTCGCTGTCCGTGGAAAACCCGCCGCCGCCGGGCTCGCCCCCCGACTACTACCCGCCGTCGGGCATCACCGGCACCGGCGCCCTCACGGGCGAGGTCCTGCGCCAGACGGCGAGCGGGTGGAGCGACCAGCAGCACGAACTGGCGCCCGCCGGAAATCCCGAAGGCTCCTACACCTACTACGACATTCCCTACCGGCCCGATCCGATCCGAGCGGTGCTGGTCAACGCCGACGGCACGCAGGGCTGGGCGGTCGGGGGGTACTCGGGACAGCAGGCGCTGCTCGACACCGGCGACGTCGAGCGGTACCCCGCCGAAGGCGGCGAACCCACCGGCCAGAGCAGCTCGTCGGTGCCGCTGCAGACCGAAGCGGAACGGGGTGAAGAACACGGTGCGCAGGCGCATGAGCCCGAACCGCTGCCGGTCACGTTCGCCGTGGGCGGGGACGCGCAGTGCGCCGCGCCGTGCGTCGACCGCGTGCGGGCGAAGCCCGGTCCGCAGGTTTGGCTGACCGAAGCGCTCGCGCTGGCTCACCGCATCGACGGCGTCCACACCTTCGTCTACACGGGCCCGTCGGTCACGGAGGGAGAGGTCTCGGGCATCCGCTCGCTGCCGATCCCGTTCGGTGAAGAATTCGAGCGCGAGCGTTCGATCTTCCAGGCCAGCGGCCTGAACGTGTACGTCGCGGCGTCGCTGCCGGACCGCAACGCGAGACCGGAACAGGAAGGCAACCTCTCCACCTTCGAGCAGGTGTTCGCCGGGCTGCCAGCGCCCTTCGGCGAATCCGAAGACGCTTACTACTCGTTCTCCGAATCCTCGCCCGAAGGCGACGCACGGGTGCGCGTGATCGTGGTCGACGACGGCGGCGAAGTCGGCGAAGCCCAGCTCGACTGGCTCAAAGAAGAACTCGTGAGCGCGTCCGGCGCCGGCGAACCCGCGGTGGTGATCGGGAGCGCGGACCTCAACTCCCAGCTTGCGCTGCACGAGAACGAGCGTCTGGCGGAAGCGCTCGTGTACGGAGCGAACGGGCTCGTCGGCGGCAAGCAGGTCGCCGCCGCCTCGGCGTACTTCTTCGACTCGCCCGAAGCGGACGTTCAGGAACCGTTGCAGCTCGGCTCGCTGTCGATGCCCACCTTCGGCTCGGGCACGCTCGGCTACGAGGAGGTGACCAAGGAGGCCTCGGCAGACTTCCACGGTGCGAGCGGCGTCCTGCTCGCACAGGTGCAGACGGGCGCCGGCAAGCGCAACCCCACCTCGAACGTGGCGCCGGTGAGGGCGAGGCTGATCCCGGTGATAGGCGAACTGGCGATCGAAGCCAAGCAGGGCACGCTGCTGCGCCGCAGCCAGCCCGTGCGCTTCGAAGCGCTGGCGCGCCGTCCCCGCGCCGGCGGCCGCGCGAGCGAGACGGCGATCGAATCCGAAGTCGACCCCTACATCCCGATCCCCGCCGAATGCGTGGGGCGCGAATGCCCGATCGGCGTCTTCCCGGAATACTCGTTCACCTCCTCGAACCCCTCGGTCGGCCAGTTCGTCGAGCACAACGTCGAAGCGGCCAACGACCCGCTGGCGGTGCTCCAGAACGCAGAAGGCAAGCCGATCGGCGACGAAACCGAGGAAGGCGCGGTGACGCCCGCAGAACCGCGCGAGTTCGGTCTCTTCTGCCCCTACAACAAGGGCGAAACGACGATCACGGTGAGCGCCGGCGGCTTGAAGGCCTCCCTGCGGGTGGTCGTGCAGGCCGGCAGCGTGCGCGAGCCGTGCGGGACGGTGCCCGCCAAGGCCGAGTCGACGCCCCAGCAGCTCGCGAGCCCGTCGCCGCCGCCCGCGCCGGCGCCGGCGCCGGTGAGCCCCGCGCCGGCCACCGCGCCGCCGCCGGTGCTGCTGCCCCCGCCGCCCGCGCCGCCGCCCCCGCCGGTTCGTCAGATCCCAGTCAAGGTTGCGCCGCCGCCGCCCTTCATCCCGCTGGTCGTGCCCAGCACGCCGCTGCTCGCCTTCGTGCCGCCGCCGGTGCCCACCCCGGCGCGGCCCAACCCGCCCACCGGAACCTCGGCGGTGACTTCACCCGTGGAGGCGGTGGAAAAAGAAGAGGAGGAGGAGAGCGCGACCGAGCAGGCCTCGAACCTGGCCGTCGCCTACCGAGCCGGCGAAAGCGATCCGCTGCCCGAGTATCTGCTCGGCCTCGTGCTGCTGGCAGCGCTCGCGGGAGCATCGATCTGCCGGCCCCGCCGTGGCCGGCGCGGCGTGCGCTTGGCCAAGGTGACGGCGCCCGCGTCTCGCAACGCCGATGTGAGCAAACCCGAGCGGTGGCGCAGGCGCCCATGAGCTGCGTCTTTCGCAAACTGTTCACCGGTTGGCAACACGCGCGGCCCGTGAATCGAGCAGGCTTCCGGACGGGGCCCAAGGCAATGATCTCTGCGCGTGACAAAGCACGGGTTTGCCGCCGCGCGTCGGTGGCGCTGGGAGCGCTGCTCGCGACGGCTGCGGTCGTCGCTGCGCCGGCCGGCGCAGCTGGCGTCTTCGGTGGGCTCGGCGCGGTGGCGAAGTACGAATACGGCGCCGGCGAAGGGAAAATAAACCCCCTCGAAGGCATTTTTGCGTTCGCCGTGGACCATGAAACGGCTCGCTACCTGGTGGCGGACGTGGAAAACGGAAGCGAAGTGCGCCTGCAGGAGTTCAACGGGACCAAACTCGAAGCGCAGGCGATCGTGAAACCCAAGAAGCGCAATGCGAAGGAAGGCGTGGACATCTACGACCTCCAGCTCGCGGTCGACGAAAAGGAACATGCCGTCTACCTGCTCGTCGACCAGAAGCGGCCGAGTTACACGCCGAGCGTCGCGCAGGAGATCGTGGAAAAGGAAGCCGAAGAAGAACAGGCGCTGAAAGAATGGATTCACGCCCAAAACGAACTCGAAAAGGCCGAAGAAAAACACGAGTCCGAAACGATAATCAAGGAACTCAAGAAAAAGGAAGAACAAGCCTTCGCGCACTTCGAGAAGGTCGGCGAAGAAGCGACGGCGCTCGAAGAAGAGACGGTGTTCGACGCAGAAGTGCCGGTGGCGGCGGAACTCTACGGCTTCAAGACCGCCCCCAGCGGCTCGCAGCTGCAGAAGCTGAGCACCTTCAAGACGCTCGAAGCGGAAAAGCTCGAGCCCTACGCGACCGAAGTGGCCAAGGAACACGCCGTGCCCGTGCTCGCCCCCTCCGGGCTCGCGGTGGATCCCGAGACGCACGAAGTGCTGATCTCCGGCCAGCAGGAAGAAGGCCTCGGCGAAGAAGCCGCCGAGCTCGGCGAAGAACAGGAATTCGAAAAGCCGCTGACGATCGTGCAGCGGGTGCACGCAAACGGCGAACTCGGCGCGCGCTACCTCGACGCCGGAGACTGCCTGGATGACGGGGAACTGTTCGAAGACGACGAAGGCAACCCCTGTGCGAAAGACGAAGGCGAAGAAGAATTCCCGACGGGGCTGGTCGAGTCGAGCGAAGGTCGCTCCTACCTCCTGGATGCCGGCGCCCCCGAGCTTTCCGCAAACCTGTACGAAATATGGGAATTCACGACGGACCTCGAGTCGGCTGACGCCGCCACCTACGCCAACGCCGCCGAAGCGGCCAAGGCCGAGGTCAAGGACGAAGGGGCGACCGCCCCCAGGCACGTCTTTTCACTTCCTGAAGCGGAAACGGGCTCGCGGCTGCTGACCTCACGCCTGCCGACCGTGGAATACGCCAGCGGCGAAACAGCGATCGCGATCGCGTCGCTGGCGAAGGGCGAAGATCAGCTCTACTCGCTGGTCAACCTGAACTCGCCGTTCGGAGGCGAGCAGGAACAGTCCACGGCGCTGCTGCTGCTTCGCCTCGAGGAAGCCGGCGCTGCGACCTCGGTCACCGAGGAAGGCGGCGGCTGGACCGCCGGCAGCGGCGAAGGGCATCTCAGCCTGACGAAGTGCCGCATCCCGCACAACGCGCCGCTGTCGCTGGCCGCGTACGGAGAAGACGCGCTGGTGCTCGCGCTCAGCCGCGGCTTCGAAGGCGCCCAGCCGGAAGTCCTCGAGTTCGGTCCTGCGGGCGAAGCCTGCGGCGAACCGAAAGCGAGCGAACCGCACGTCTCGCGGCTGGGAGCGGAACTGCGAAGCGCCAAGGCCGGGGAAGCGGTTGTGATCAGCTCGAACGTGGAAGACGGCGACGCGGTGTCCAGCAAGTGGCAGTTCAAGCTCGAAGGCGCCGCCATCGAAGAAACGGCCGCGGCAGCCTTCACGGGGCGCACGTCGGTCCTCGAACACACCTTCGAACACGTGGGCAAGTACGAAATCATCGACACGATCACCACCGACAACCTCGCGCATCCGCGGGTGCTCGCGCCGGTCCGCAAAGAATTCACGGTGACGCCGACTCTCGAAATCAAGAGCATAAAAGCGGAGTCCTCGCCGGTGGCGGGCGCCCCGGTCACGTTCGAGGCGGCCGTGGCCGACCAGGATGAACCGAGCATCAAACTCGAATACACCTGGAAGTTCGGCGACGGCGTCGAAGTCAAGGGCGCCCAAAGCGGCGGCTCCGGCGGCGTCAACCTCTCCCAGGCCCACGCGTACGCGAGTCCCGGCGCCTACGAAGTGACGCTGAGCGTCAAAGACGGCTCGGGAGCGACCAGCAGCTCGGCGCTGAAGGTGAGCGTCTCCTCCTCTGCACCGCCGCCGCCCACGGAAACCACGACCACCACGCCGCCGCCGACCACCTCGAGCGGCGGCTCTACGGGCTCCGGCTCCAGCGGCGGCGGCACGTCGAGCGGCAGCGGCGGCGTTCTGGGCTTCGTCGAAGCGAAGCTGCTGTCGGCTACGACCGTGAGCCTGCACGGCGTCTTGAAGCTGAAGGTGAGCTGCCCGGGGAGCGTCGCCGATTGCGCCGGCAGCGTGCTCGTCAAGAGCGCTGCCGCGGTGAGCGCCGGGCGTCACGAGAAGAAGGCGGTGCTGACGCTGGCGAAAGGCGTCTTCACGGTGACCCCGGGCGGCGCCGAGGTGGTGACGTTGCACGTCTCTGCGGCGGCGCTGAGGTTGCTGAAGCACCTGCACTCGCTGCGAGCCACGGCGACGTTCACCACTGCACAGGGTGGGGGTCCGAGCAAGACCACCAAGCGCGCGGTCATGCTGCGGCTCGCCAAAGCCGCCAAGCATCACAAGTAGACCGACTGCCGGCCGTCGCTGGGCCCGTCCGCGCAGCCTGGTTTCACCTGTGCCCGCGCGCCCCGTCCGCCCCGTCCGCCGCGCGCCGCCCACCCGCCTGCGCCCGCGCGCCCACGCGCCTGCGCCCGCGCGCCCACCCGCCTGCGGGTCGCGCCGTGAAGTCGATGTGAATCGCGTGTGAAGGTTGCCCGGCCGAGATGTCAACAGGTGGTGAAGGGCGCGCTCCCAGCACAGAATCGTAACGCCGCGCGGTTGTGCGTCGGAGACACTGCCCGTCGACGGGGAAGCAGCCCCGCGTGCGCGGCCTCGCGCCGTGCGGCAATGGAATCGCAACCAGGAGGCAGCTACGTAATGACCTCTAGCAAGGCGCGGCGTGTACTCGCCTGCGTGGCCTCGGTGGCAATGGCCGCTGCGGTGACGCCGGCTACGGCCAGCGCCAAAAAATCGAAAGGCACCGAAGGTCCCGAAACGGATCGCGGCGCGCAGTGCTCGGGCTCGGCCGTCAACGGCCGCGGCTCGACTTTCCAGGACCCGGCCCAGAAGGTCTGGAACCCTGGCTTCAACAAGACCTCGACGAAGAAGGGCGGCTGTCCCGGCGCCCCCGTGGTGACGTACAAAAACACCGAATCCAAAGACCGTGGCAGCGGCTCTTGCCTGAAGGCGCTCGGCGCCGAAAAACACGCCGTCGAACGTGAAATCGACTTCTGCGGCACGGACGAAGCTCCCAACGCGACGCAGAAAGCCGAAATCGAAGAAAAGGCCGAAGCGGGCGTCGAAGCGGAAGCGCTCGAGACCATCCCCGTGCTCCAGGGCGCGGTGGCTGTGATCGTGCACCTGCCGACGGGATGCACCGCTCACGCCGAAGCGGACATCGGCGGCGCCACCAAGGCGATCGGGCGTCTCGTGCTCGACCAGTCGACGGTGGAGGGCCTGTACCGGGGTACGATCAACACCTGGGAAGCGCTGCTGACCGCTCAGGGCACGCACGGCGACGACACGATCACGTGCAAAGAACCGTCTGCGCTCAAAGACACGATCAAGCGGGTCGTGCGCCAGGACCACTCCGGAACGACGCACATCTTCAAGACGTTCCTGGAGCAGGTTTACACGGGTAAATTCGAGGCTGAGGAATATCTCGAAAGCTATGACGGCAGCGGCACCGGCTGTGGCAAAGTCTTCCCGCCCGAAGAAAAGACGTGGGAAGAAGTGTCCGAAGGCTGCCCGAACCAGCGCTGGCCTGAAGCGGCGCACGTCGTGCGTCCCGCCGAATCCGGCAACCCGGGCGTGGTCAACGAAGTCGCCAACACCGAAAGCAGCGTCGGCTATGCCGACCTTGCGGTGGCGCGCGAACTCGGGCAGTTCTCGGCCAAGGGCAAAGGCGGCGAAGGCCTGTCGCGCTTCTGGGTTCCGGTCCAGAACAGCTCGGGGCTGACGTACGCCGAACCGTCCACGGACGGCGACACCGAAAAGGCCGCGGACTCGAACTGCCGCGGCACCGACTACATCGAAGGCGAAGGGAAAGAATTCCCGCCGGCGAGCACGCGGGCGCTGTGGAACGAGGCGAAGGCAGATCGCTACGAGAGCCTGTACCCGATCTGCGGTCTGACCTACGACCTGGCCTACCGCCAGTACGGCTTCTTCGGCTTCGGCTCTGAAGAAGTCGCCAAAAAGATCGCCACCACCGTCGAGAACTACCTCTACTACGAGGTCGACTCCAAGGGTGGCGGCAAGGCCATCGCCAAGAAGCACGACTACGAAGCGCTTCCGCTGAACATCATCAGCGAGGCCGAGAAAGGCATCGCGGAAATCGGTTGGAAGAAAGCGTAGTCAGCTGACCGAGAGCAGGCGCGCAGTCGCGTGACGGGCTGAAGGCAAGGAAGCCCCCAGGCAAGGAAGTCACCAATCGGGCCGTCCCGTTCGCGGGGCGGCCCGATTGCCTTCCCCGTCGGCTTGGTTGCGCTCAGGTCACGAAATCACGACAACTGCGACCGCGCGGAGGCGCAAGCTGTTGGCGATGAGCACGGAGGCGGCAGGCTCGATCGGCAGGGAGGGCCCGGCCACGCCCGCTGCGCCGGCGAGGCGCGCAGGCGCGGGCCGCGCGTCGAGCCCGCTAGTCTCGCTCGACCTGCTCCGCCGAGCTCGCCGGTGCGAGCTGCACACGGCTTTCGGTGCCGAGCGGGGACGCGGACGCGGCCCCCGCGGCGGGCTGGTCGCCGCGCAGCCACGGCTTGCCGACCAGCGCCCATGTGAGCGCGACCGCCAGCAGCACCGCGCACAGGACCCAGCCGAGCGCGGTGGTTTCCACGCCCACGTACTTCAGTCCGGAGGCGAAGATCACGAACGTGATGGCGGGGCGGACGTAGCGGTCGGGGGCGCTCGCGGACAGCAGCGAGCCGAGCAGCACCGCCGGCACGCTGCCGATCACCAGCGAGGCGGTCACGCCGAAGTCTACGTGCCCGAAGGCGAGCGCGCCCAGGGCGGCGGCGAGCGTCAGCGGTACGGCCTGCGTGAGGTCGGTGCCCACGAGCTGGTTGGCGCCGATCATCGGGTACAGGAACAGCAGCAGGATGATCATCAACGAGCCCGATCCGACCGAGGTCATCCCCACGATCACCCCCCCGATCATGCCGATCGCGATCGTGCGAAGGGGGTGGACCTCGAGGTCGTGCACCACCGCGGTGCGGCTGCTGCCGCTGCGGCGATCGAGCACGTAGCGCAGCAGCATCGCGCTCGCCCCGACCAGCAGCGCCGCGCCCAGCACGATCTCGATGTTTTCCTGCGCCCCCTTGCTGTTGCCCATCAGGTGCAGGAGGTAGGCGCCGACGAACGCCATCGGCACCGAGCCGAGCACCATCAGGCCGACGAGGCGCCGGTTGACGGTCCCATGGCGCAGGTGCACGGCGGCGCCGAAGGGACGCATCACCACAGCCGCCACCAGGTCGCTGGAGATCGCCTTCGACGGCGTCACGCTGAACAGCAGGATCAGCATCGGCGTCATCAGCGCGCCGCCGCCGGCGCCCGTCATCCCGACCAGGAAGCCGACCACGGCGCTGCCCAGAACGATGTACGGATCGACGTGCATGATTCTCCTCGCAGCGAGCTGGCTGCAGGTGCCGCCCTCCACGGCGCGCCTGTCGCTGGGAGGGGCAGTATAGACAGATTTCTCACGTTGTGGGTCCGATTGAGCGGATTTGCGCGCGGAACGCTCAGCCGGAGCCCTTGCTTTAGGGGCGCGTGATGTTTATGATGCCGGCGAGCTTGACAGGGGCCGCGGATTCTCGACAGCTGTTGGGTCCAGTGGTTTCCCGGCGCGGGGAGCGTTCGTGGCAAGCAAGGAGGCTGTAGAGGCTATGAGTGTGGAGACCGGGAGCGGCGCCGAGACCGGTATGGCGTGGGGCGCACCGCCGTTGGTGGATTCTGGATCGCTGAGCCGTCCGCGCACGGGCGCGGGCTCTCGTGGCGTGCTCGTCACGGGTGCCCTGCGTGGCCTGGGCATGGGCGGGCTGGAAGGCGTGCGCGGCCCGGCGGCGTGCCTGCGACGCGACGCGCTGTTTCGCAGGCTGCTGCTGATCGCCGACGTGACGGCGATCGTTGGCGCGTTCCTGCTGACGCTGGCGTTGTCGCGCAAATCGGTGCAGCTGACGTGGGTGGGGGTGGCCGCGGTGCCGATCCTGATCGTGGGCGCGAAGCTGACCGGGCTGTACGACCGCGACGAGATGCTGCTGCGCAAGACCACCCTGGACGAGGCTCCGCGCCTGTTCCAGCTGGCGACGCTGTGCGCGCTGGTCGCATGGCTGACGGGGGGGCTGCTGGTGAAGGGCCCGCTGGACCGTCACGAGGCGCTGTTCCTGTGGCTCGCGCTGTCGGCCGCCCTGATGCTGGCTCGGGCCGCCTCGCGCACGCTGGCGCTGCACCTGGCCCCGGCCGAGCGGTGCCTGTTCATCGGCGACGAGGTGTCCGCCGAGACGATCCGCGCCAAGCTGGCCGGGCGCGGCGGCGTGAAGGCCGAGATGGTGGCGCACCTCGATCTCGACAAGGTCTCGGCGTGGTCGACCGACAGCTTCTCCGAGCCGCGGCTGGCCGAGATCAGGGACCTGGCGCAGACGCTCGACGTGCAGCGCGCGATCATCGCGCCGCGCAGCGTGGACGGCGGCGAGATGCTGAACCTGGTGCGCACGCTGAAGGCGGTCGGCGTGCGCGTGAGCGTGCTGCCGAGGCTGCTGGAGGTGGTGGGCTCCTCGGTGGAGTTCGACGACCTGCACGGCGTCACCGTGATGGGGGTCCGCCGCTTCGAACTGACGCGCTCCTCGGCGGCGTTCAAGCGCGCCTTCGACCTGCTCGGCGCCCTGCTCGGGCTGCTCGCGGTCGCGCCGCTGCTGGCCGTGACCGCGCTCGCGATCAAGCTCGACGACGGCGGACCGGTGTTCTTCCGCCAGCAGCGAGTCGGCCGCCACGGCAAGCGCTTTCAGATGTTGAAGTTCCGCACGATGGTCCCCCACGCGGACGCGATGAAGGACTCGCTGCGCCACCGCAACGAGGCCCAGGAGGGGCTCTTCAAGATCGCCGAGGACCCGCGCATCACGCGCGTGGGGCGGTGGCTGCGCAGCAGCGCGCTCGACGAGCTGCCGCAGCTGTGGAACATCGTGCGGGGCGAGATGAGCCTGGTGGGGCCGCGCCCGCTGGTGGTGGACGAGGATCGGCGCATCGAGGGCTGGCACCGCCGGCGGCTGGAGCTGATGCCGGGCATGACCGGCCCATGGCAGATCCTCGGTCCCTCGCGCGTGCCGCTCAAGGAGATGGTGGCGCTCGACTACCTCTACATCGCCAACTGGTCGCTCTGGAACGACCTGAAGATCCTGCTGCGCACGGTGCCGCACGTGCTCGGGCGCAAAGGGCTGTGAGCGCGCGGCCCGTGCGGGCCGGGCTCGGAGCGCCGCCCGCGGCGGATGGGAGCGCCGCCCGCGCGCCGGTCGCGGCGCCGATCAGTCGGTGAGGCGCCTGGCGGCGCGTCGCCCGCGCGCCACCGCGCGCTTCAGGGGCGGCTGTCGCGCGCCGCCCGCCTTCGTCCACTGCGCCGCGATGTGGTGGGTGCGGGGGTTGGAGGCGTCCAGCAGGTGGTCGGCCTCGTAGGTGAGCAGTTCCCGCTCGGAGGGCAGCTGGATCATCGACGGGTCGAAGCGCGAGCGCCAGTTGAACCAGCCGGCCTTGAGGTCCTCGCCGGCGTAGCGCCCGGGCCCGAACTTGAGCGCGGCGTGCTCGGGGCTGAGGAAGATGTAATGGCGCGAGTACAGCGACAGCGGCGCCATGCGCAGGCCCGGGAAGCGGATCCTGTGGCCGCCCTGGCGGGCCAGTTCCACCGGCCCGTCCTGGCGCTTCCACGCGTTCAGGCGATGCGGGAACTTGCCCACGTAGCAGTAGTAGGAGCGCATCGTCGCCGCGAAGTCGCCGCCCTCGTGATCGGGCCGCTCGCGCGTGGGCATGAAGGTGAACTCGAGGAAGTTGGCGGCGTTGTAGCCGGCCTCGTCGAGCGCGCCGAGTGTCTGCGCGAGCGTGCGCCCGCGCTCGCTGGAGACGCGCAGTTCGTCCGCGTCCTGGTGGATGAACCAGTCGGCGTCGAGCTCGCCCGCGAGCTCCTGCTTGCGCCGCAGCTGCGTGTGCAGTGAGAAGTTACCTTCGCGCGCGAGCGTCTCGACGCCGATCACACCTTTACCCACATGGCGTTCGGCGATCGCCAGCGTGTCGTCGGTGGATTCGTTGTCCACCAGGTACACGGAAACGCCCTGCTCGTTCAGATGCCCGATGCAGCGCTCGATGAAGCGCTGCTCGTTGTAGGTCTGAAGCAGGGCGACGATTTGCACATGGCAATACTACACGCGGCCTTTTCCCGCGAGCCGGGCTGCTTTCGATATGCGCGAAGGCGGCGGTGC
>Ga0335075_10004233_pt1 | contig 22496 bp, 9 predicted proteins | sample Lox_Sample_24_FD_206723 | JGI IMG/M metagenome (GOLD analysis project Ga0335075, IMG submission 206723) | Soil microbial communities from Loxahatchee National Wildlife Refuge, Florida, United States - Lox_Sample_2.4 | ecosystem: Environmental > Terrestrial > Soil > Wetlands | place: USA: Florida...
CGGCGAGGTAGCGTGCCCCGGTGTATTGCAGCACATCGCGGGTGGAAAGGTGCTTGCGCAGATCGACGGCCAGGTCGAAGCGGTACGGCGCCAGGCGCGCACGCAACGCCAGCAGGTCCTCCTCGGTGACTTTCTTTTCGCCGAGCTGCGAACGGGCATGGAAGAATTCGAATTCCAGCAGCTCGTCGATGGCCGGTTCCATGCTGGCGAAGCCCCGGGCGTGCTGGCCCGCCAGGACGGTGATGCGGGCCTGCGGGAACACCGCCTTCAATCGGCGAATCGACGGCAGCGCCGTGACGAAATCGCCGATATGGTCGAGCTTCACCACCAGGATGCGCTGAATGTCCTCCGGCAGGAACAAGGGATGCGCGGCGAAAATCCGCTGCACGGCCTCGTCGTCGGGGCGGTAGTCGTCGGAGAAGCGGGACAGCAGCGGACTGAAATACGGGTCGCCGGCTGCGAACACGGTCTTCCATCGGGTGTTGAAATGCGAGGTATCGAACACATCGGGCAGCCGTTCGCGGCTTGCCAGCTCGTGGTGCAGCAGGCTGACATGCGGCGTGTACACGGTCAGCTTGCCGGCCTCATGCGCGCGCAGGCAGAAGTCGAGATCGTTGTTGATCACCGAATGCGCTTCGTCGAACCCGCCAAGTTGGTCGAACACCTCGCGGCGCATCAGCATGCAGGCGCCGGTGACGGCAATGACGTTGCGCTGCGTCAGGGCCAGGCCGAAATAGCAGGGCTCGTCCGCGTCGGCGAAACGGAAGGCATGGCGGCCGATGCCGGCGCCCAGGAACATGCCGGCATGCTGCACCTTGTCGGACGGATACAGCAGTTGCGGCCCGACAATCCCGACCTCCGGCCGCTGCGCATGCTCCAGCAAGCCCTGCAACCAGTCATTCTGCGTGATCTCGATATCGTCGTTGAGGAACAATAGGTATTCGCTGTCGGTTGCGGCGGCGGCGAGGTTGTTGAAGCGCGACCAGTTGAATCTATCCGGAATGTCCAGGACTCGGTCGGCGTTCTGTTGCAGAAAGATCTTCCAGGCCATCTGGCTTTCAGGAATATTGTCGATACAGACGATTTCGTAATCCTGATAGGACGTGCGCGCGCGCAATGTGCCGATGCAGTTCTCGATATAGCCTTGGGCGGCACAGGTGGGAATAATAATCGCCACCTTGCCGGCCGCGGGCGTGGTACGCTTCAGTCGCCAAGTTCCGGCGAGGCAGCCATCCAATATTTCGGCATCGATGCCGCGGCGGGTCGCGGCATTTGCCAGCGCCGTAGCCCCCGCTTCATCGTCATCGAGCGCGACTGGTCCACGTTGCGCCAGCAGCTTCGGTACGTGGCGGATCGCGGCTGCTTGCTCCGTGCAGCGCAGCACCAGGTCGTATTCGCCGTCGCGCAGCAGCGCGCGCGGCGTGACGCCGGTGCGTTGCAGCAGCGCCGCGGCCGCGAACCACGGGCGGCCAATGTAGTTGGTGGACAGCAGCAGGTCGGGGGAAAAATCCGGCTTGAAAAATTGCTCGCGTTCCCGCGTCGCCGGGCTGATGCGTGCTTCGTCGGCGTAGAGGAAATCCGCGTTGCGATGCAGACCGGCCGCCACGGCGATTTCCGCCAGCGCATCCACGCCGAGCTCGTCGCCGGGGCACAGCAGGCCGCCCAGCACGGGACCGTCCGCTGCATCGGCTGCCAAGGGCGCATCGAACGCCGCGTCATCCGGGCCGATCACACTGATCCGATCCGCGTCGATCCCCGCGCAGGCGGCGACCTGCGTGCGCAGATCGGCGGCCACGTCGTCCGCATCGGCCAGAACAACGAGTTCCCAATTCGCATAGACCTGGACCGTCAGGGATTGCAGCGTGGCGCGGATACGCTGCGGCGCCGCCGCGCGGTCATGCCGAAGCAGCAGGCGGAAATGGGGATGGAAGTCGAGATCCTGCAGCACGCCGGCCAGGGCAGCGGTTTCTGCCTGGCTCTGACGGCGGCGTATCGTGTTCTGGCCGTCATCCTCGTCGGACTTCCTGACCTCGATGGTGAAGCTGCGAACGTATTCTTGGCCGTTCTTTGCCCGCACCACGATGCGCACGGTGTGCGGTCCGTTGCGGAGGCTGCGCGGGGGACAATGAAAGGCATAGCCGCTGCGCAGCGCATTGTTCCAGTCGGGGTACGCCGAGCCGACATCCTGCCGCGCGAGTCCATAATGCGCCTCGCCCAGGCGCTGGTCGCCGAGAAATATCTCCATCCCGGCGACGCCCGACCGCGCCAACACCCAGCCTTCGATGGTCAGCCGGCCAGTGACCGGTTCCAGTGCGGCGTCGTCGTGCACCGCCGGCCCGTCCAGTTCGAAACGGAATTCCGATTGTTCGATGGGGGCTGTCGGCGGCGGGGGCGATGGCGTCTCGGACACCGCCGGGGCAGGGCGGCGGAAGACGACGGCCTTGGTCTCCTCGTGCTCGTCGTCCAGACCGTTGCGCACGATGATGCGCACACCATGCTCGCCGTCGGCAAGATCGGCCAGTTCGAGAACATTGCAGCGGAAGCGGTAGCCCGCGAACCGCGCCATCGGGATGTTGGCGTGTGCCTCGCCAACGTCGGGCCGGAGCAAACCGAGCTCGGCTTCGCCGACCTTGTCCCGGCCGAGATAGATGCCGACACCCGCGATCCCCGCGGCGCAGACCGCCCAGCCATCCACTGCCAGCGTGCCGTCCGGTGCGATCAGCGCCTCGTCACAGAAGCTGTGGATCTCGCGGCGTTGGTCCTTTGGCGGCTGGGGAGGTCCCAGCACCGGCGGCTTGCTGGTGACCACAACCGTCGGTGTCGGCGGCAGCGGCATTGCCGCAAGCGGCAGCCCCAGCGCGTCAGGGGTTATGTGAAAGTCCGCGGTGAGCTGATAGTTCGGCTTCGGCGCCAGCGGGACAATTCCGCCTTGCGGGTCTGGCGCCGGCTCTGCCACCGGTGCGCGGGCCGGAGCCCGGGTCCGCAGCGCGACGCGCTCCACTGGCAGAACCGCTTCCATGGCAAAGCCGTGCATGCTGATCGCCTGCACTCGGACGCTGCTGAGCGTCCGGACGGATTGGGAAATCTGGGCCTGCAGGGTGAAGCCCGAATACCGGGCGTTCGGGTAGGTCGGATAGAAATCCGCGACGTCGTCGCGTTGCCCGCCAAACTGTGCCGCGGGCAGGCGGTCGTTCTCGTCTGCAAACACCTGCACCGTGACGACCGGCGCCATGGCCACCGCCCAGCCATGCACGGTCAGGTTGCCGTCGCTGTCGAGCAAGGCGCGCTCGACGTACAGTACGATCTGCGGCCGGCCGCCGGTATTGGCCACCCCAGCGAGCGTCGGGCCGGACCGCACCATCACGGGCTCGGGCGCAGTCGGATCGATCGCGAGGTCGAAGGTTTCAGTGTAGCGGAAACCGTCGCTGGTACGGGCGTGAATCGCGCAGACGCATGGCTCGTCGGCGCGCGCCTGCGGGCGAGCCAGCGTAAGCCGGAAGGGGCGGTGCCGGCCTTCCGATCCATCCGGCATCGTGACGATCGGGGCACGGTGCGGCTGGCCGAACGTGGCACGCGCAAGCGTGGTGCCGCCGGCCTCCAGCTCCACCTCCTCCACCGTGGCGGTGGAAGCCACCCGGCCATGAATCTCGACGTCGTACCGGCCGTGGATAAAGCCGCCGCTGACGGCCGGATCGATCTGGATGAGAACCGGCACCGCGGGAGGCGGCGGTGCCGATTGCTCATCGGTCACGGGACGATCGCCGGGAGACGCCCCGCCGGGAGACGCGTCGACCACGACCGGAGATGGGCGCGGGACATCGGGCGCCGGCACGCGTTCAGGTTCGGTGACGGTCTGCTTCGCGGCGGCCCTTGCCGCGCCGGCGCGCGTTGTCCGCCCGGTACGTGACGGCGCCGCGGCAGGTTTTGCGGCCGGAACGACCATCTGGTCCGGGAGCGGCGCCGTGGCGCTCTGGCGCGCCTGGGGGCGGCCCGGTTCCTGGACAGGCTTCGCCCTCTTCATCGATTGCAGTGTCCCGCCATACGCCCCGCTACCCAAGTATTATCTCGGAGTGTTATCCCGGCCAGCGCCGCCCCTCAGCGCCTGCCCGGCTTTATTGATTCGGAACAACCTGTTCCGGTATCGATTCGAAACAGCCTGTTCCGAGACGGCATCTGCGCGCCGGACGTTCCATAGCGCGGAACGGCATCGGCGCACACCAACACGATGGCTACAGCGGGAACGGCAGCCTTCCCTCGCGGTAGCCATCTTCATCGAAATGCGCCTGCCCGGACAACAGGGCGCCACGGCGCACGCTGTCGGCGACATCCGGATTCTGCTGCAGGTACCATTTATCGTCCACCTGCATCGGGAACGGCAGCCGGCCTTCGAAATAGCCGTCATCGACGAAGTGCTGCTGCGCCGATTTCACGGAACCGTCGGTGATCGCCTTGCCGATGTCTTCGTATGTCTGGACGTACCACGCCTCGTTCACTTCGATCCCGGCGATCATCATTTTCAGAATCCGGATGAACTCTTCATAGGACAGATTGACCCGCAGCTCCCCCTTGACGGTAGAAATCTCCACCGAGCGCCGGATCAGATCGAAGGGCGGGACGTACCTCACGAAGCCTCCTGCACGGTGTGGCGCCCACCGGGCGACCGCAGCGGATGACACTGATCAATACCCGTACGACGCCCGCAATGGAACAGGGAATCGCGATTTTTCGATATGTTGCCGGAAAAGGTACGCGACGCGGGCAATGATGCTTGGCGCAATGCCGGAGGTTTGTGCTAATCGTCGCGCCAGATGCCGGTGGCGCGAAAGCGGCGGTCTGCCGGCGTAGGGCGTTCTATATGAAAACCGACCCGGCAGCCCTTCCCGGCCTCGCCGCAAACGACATCGAACTGGCAGATCGCGTACGCCATTTCCCGGATGCGCGCGTGGCCGTGCTGGGTGACGTCATTCTCGATCGCTACGTCACCGGCAATGCCCATCGCCTGTCGCCCGAGGCGCCGATTCCCGTGCTGCGGCCCACCGGCAATCGTTGCACGCTGGGCGGCGCGGCGAACGTCGCGCTGAACATCGCGACCCTGGGCGGCCAGACCATGCTGATCGGCGTGGTCGGCAACGATGCGGCGGGGGCGGAAACTGCGCGGCTGGTGCAAGCCGCCGAGGGGATCGATTGCCAGCTTGTGGTCGCAGAAGGACGGCCGACCACGGCCAAGACCCGTTTCATGGCCGGATCGCATCAGTTGCTGCGCCTCGACGAAGAAACGACCGAGCCGCTGTCCCAGGCCACCGCGGCCGCCGTGCTCGATCGGTTCCATGCGGCGCTGAACTGGGCCGATGTCATCGTGTTGTCGGACTACGCCAAGGGCGTTCTGTGCGACGGCGTTCTTGCCGCCGTTCTGGCTGCCGCCGAAGCGCATGGCGCGCTGGTGGTCGCCGATCCGAAGCGGCCGGATTTCGCGGCCTATCGCGGCGCCACCATCCTGACCCCGAACGAGCATGAGGTGCGCCTCGCCACCCGCATCGACGCCGACCACGACGCTGAAGCCGACCGTGCCGGCCGCGCGGCGCTGGATGCCACCGGCGGCGAGGCCGTCGTGGTGACCCGCTCGGCCAAAGGCCTGACCCTGGTGCGCCGCGGCTGCCAGGCGCTGCACCTGCCCACCCGGGCACGCGAGGTGGCGGATGTCTCCGGCGCCGGTGACACACTGGTTGCCTCCCTGGCGATTGCCTTGGCCGCGGGTGCGCCGCTGCCGGATGCGGCCATGCTCGCCAACATCACCGCCGGCATCTCCGTCGGCAAGCCGGGCACGGCGACCGTGAGCGCGCAAGAGCTGCTGGGCGCGCTGCACATGGAGGACCTGGTCGCAACCGACCGGAAGGTGATGACCGCCGACCAGGCCGCTGCCCGCATCGCCGGCTGGCGCGCAAACCGTCTGAAAATCGGCTTCGCCAATGGCTGCTTCGACCTGATCCACCCTGGCCATATCCGCCTGCTGACCGAGGCGCGCGCGGCGTGCGACCGGCTGGTGGTGGCGCTGAACACCGACGCCTCGGTGAAGCGCCTGAAGGGCCCGACGCGGCCGGTGCAAACCGAAACCGCCCGCGCCACCGTCATGGCCTCGCTCGCGCCCGTCGACCTCGTGGTGTTGTTCGATGAGGACACGCCGCTGGCTCTGATCCGCGCGCTGCGGCCGGACGTGCTGGTCAAGGGCGCCGACTATACGGTGGATCAGGTGGTCGGCGGAGACCTGGTCCAGAGTTGGGGCGGTCGTGTATTGCTCGTGGACCTCCAGGCAGGCCACAGCACCACCAGCACCATCCGCCGCATGACGGCCCCTGTCCTCGCCGACCCGGCTGCGTAGACGGAACGGATCGCGGCGATGCACAGGAAACGGCTGGCGGTGTGTGCGATATTTGAGAACGTCGCAGCGCACCTGCCCGAATGGCTTGCATACCACAGCGTTGTCGGCGTGGAGCACTTCGTGCTCTACGACAACGACAGTGTGGACGATCCGGCGCGCGCGGTTCGTGGATTGCCGCTGGCCGAACATGTGACGCTGATACGCTGGCGCCAGCGGCCGGGGCAATTGGCGGCCTACCGGCATTTCATCGACATTTTCGCGCCCGGATTCGAATGGGCTGCGTTTCTTGGGGTAGAGGATCGTCTGCTGCCGCTGTCGGGCAGCAATGTGCTCAGCGTCCTCGACTCCCTCGATAGCGCTGCTGCGGTGGTGGTGAGCCGGCGTGTGTTTTCACCCGCGCCGTCGTTCGAACCGCCATCGGCACTGGTTATCGAAACGTACGGTCGGCGCGCGGGGGACGATTTCCCGGCGAATCGTCATGTACGGATGATCGCGCGCTGCCGCGATTTGCAGGATGTGGGCTCATTGCCGCACGAGTTCCGGGTGAACGGCTCGGTGTTCGACGCGGCCGGCCGCCTGACGCCGAATGCGGTGCTGCAGGACCTGCCGTGTTATCGCAACCTGGTGGTCAATCATTACTGCGTCGGATCGCGCGACGCCTGGTTGGAGCGGGTGCGCCAGGACTATGCCGCGGCATCGGGCGATGCCGCGGCTGCCGCGGCGGGCGTTGTGCTGGCGGAACTATCGCAGGTGCAGGACAACGGTATCCGGGCGTTCGCGCCGGCGGTCCGCTCGCTGCTCGGGCTGGAGCCGGTGGATATGGTCCCGCTGCCGTACGAATTGGCCGCGGCCGATGTGCCGACGCTGGATGTCCTTGCCACCGCAGAGCCCGATCGAGCTGCCACCGCGAGACCCGATCAGGCTGCCGGCGCAGCGGCGGAACCGCAAATGGTGGAAGGATTCCAGCCGTCCGCTTCCGCCGGGTCAGGCGCAGCCGCCGTCGCGGGACTGGCGGCGGCGGTCCCTGCCTTCGATGTCGGTGCGATCACGGCACCAGCGCTGCCTCTGGCCGGAGACCCTGGTCCAGCAGAGCAGATGCCACCTCCAGCGGCTGCGGTTGCCACGCCAGTTGGGCCGCGCTGGCGGCCCTGCGGCGTTGACGCGCTGGAACGCATCGGTGGGACGGGCCTCGTGTTCCGCGACCGATCACGCCCGGGCGAGTACTGGCTGGCTGCATTGCGCGGGGCTGCGGCTGCGGGGATCGATCCTGCCTTCCTGATGGACGATTTCGACCGTATCCGGGAATTTCCCAACGCCGACGAGGCGCGGGTCGCGTGTGACGCTGCTTTGTCCGGCGAGGGAAGGGCCTGAGCGGCACCCGCGGAGCACGGCCCTTCCGAGAGCGGGCGCAGGAGTCTCCGCGTTTGGCTGAAGCCTGCACGGGCGCCGTGACCCAGGTGGGCAGTCTCCCGCGGCTCCAAGCAATGGCCCGGCTTGGGTCCGCATCGCCAATCCGCGAAATCGGCCAAAGGAACCTCTGAATAATTCCCAACCGACCCAATATTCGCGTGTCTTTTCAATGGTCCGAACCGCCTCGAGGGCGCTTATTTAGAGGTTCCCCAAGTCCCGTCGCAATTGCTGCAATGTAATTGCTGCTGGCCGGAAACAACCCGTCCGTGTAGGATGCCAACCGAGATGGCGCCTCATCGCGTGCGCCCGGCTAGGCCTGGGCTCTCACGGAGGCGACAATGACAGACATCTCTTCAAACATCAGCACGGGCGTCACTCTCACCAGCCCCGCCGATACCAATCCCGTCTCGATCCTGGCGAACATCACGGTGTCCGGCGGTGCTCACGCCGCCGTCTACGCCGCGTCATCGGCCTGGACGATCGAGAACAGTGGCACCGTTGCCGGCGGCTCGTTGGACGGGATCGAACTGCGGGCCGGCGGCACGATCACCAATGCGGGCTCGGGCCTCATCTCCGGGGTCGTCGCTGCCTATCTCGGCACCGCCGGCGCGATCGTCAACGCCGGCAGCATCGCGGGCAACACGGCGGCGGCGTCCGGCAAAGGCGTTCAGCTCGTCGCCGGCGGCAGCGTCACCAACCAGGGCACCGGCTCGATCAGCGGCTATTACGGACTTTACCTCGCCGGCTCCGCCGCGACCGTGGTCAATGACGGCATCATCTCCGGGAACACAGCGTCCCAGTTCGGCCGAGGCATCGCGCTACGCGCAGGCGGCTACATCACCAACAACAGCGGCGCCTCGATCATCGGGTTTGACGGGATTGCCAGCGGCTTTTCCAGCGGCGCGGCGACGATCGTGAATGCCGGCATCATCGCCGGGAACTCGGCGTCCTCGACCGGCCGGGGGATCTTCATCCGGTCAGGCGGCGGCGTCGTCACCAACCTGAGCACGGGCACGATCGGCGGGCATGACGGGATCTACGTCTCCGGCGGCGCCGTGACGGTGGTGAACGCCGGCGAGATCAGCGGCAGCGTCGATGCCATTGCGTTCCTCGCCGGACAGACCAACCGGCTGATCGTCGATCCGGGCGCGGTGTTCGTCGGCACCGTAAGCGGCGGCAATACGATCGGTGCGGCAGCGGTCAGCACGCTGGAGCTCGCCTCAGGCACCTCGGCCGGTACGCTGTCGGGGCTTGGCACGCAGTTCGTCGATTTCGCCCAGGTCACGGTGGACGCCGGGGCATACTGGGTGCTGGCAGGGACCGACACGATCGGCGCCGGAGTCAGCCTGGCCAACAACGGGACGCTGTCCACCTATGGGACGCTGACCAACGACGGTACCATCATCAATGGCAACGATGGCAGCGTGGTCGACCTCGCGGGCGGCCGCCTGATCAACGATGGCGTGATCACTGGCGGCAGCGGCGGCAGCGGCAACGGCGCCGCCGGCGGCCTGGGCGGCAGTGGTGTCGAGCTCGTCAGCGGTAGCGTGGCCAACAACGGAACGCTCACCGGCGGTATTGGCGGCGCAGGCGCATATAGTGGCTACACAGGCGGCGCAGGCGGCAGCGGCGGCAGCGGCGGCAGCGGCGTCGATCTCGGGGGCGGCAGTTTAACCAACCAAACTACAATCGCCGGTGGAGTCGGCGGTACCGGCGGCGGCGGCGGCGGCGCCGAGATTCCGGGCGAGGGCGGCAGCGGGGGCAGCGGAGGCAGCGGCGTCGATCTCACCGGTGGTAGCTTGGCCAACGACGGCATGATCGGCGGCGGCGGCGGCGGCACCGGCGGCCAAGGCGGTGCCGTGAGCAAAAGCAACAGCCCCCTCGGCATCGGCGGCACCGGCGGCGCCGGCGGCACCGGCGGCAGCGGTGTCAGTCTCACGGGCGGTAGTCTGGCCAACTATGGCGGGATCCTGGGCGGCAGCGGCGGCGCCGGCGGCCAAGGCGGTGTCGCGGACGCAGGCGGCGCACCCGCCACCGGCGGCACCGGCGGCGCCGGCGGCTCGGGCGGCAGCGGTGTCAGTCTCACGGGCGGTAGTCTGGCCAACTACGGCGGGATCCTCGGCGGCAGCGGCGGCACCGGCGGCCAAGGCGGTGACGAGGGCGAAATCGACGACGCCGGCACCGGCGGCACCGGGGGCAAAGGCGGCAGCGGCGTCGATGTCGTGGCTGGCAGTCTCACCAACCATGGCACGATGACCGGCGGCACAGGAGGCAACGGCGGCACATTCGGCACGGGCAACACCGGCTTCCCCGGTAGCGGCGGCGGCGGCGGCGGCGGCAGCGGCGGCAGCGGTGTCTATATCGTGGCTGGCAGCCTCACCAACGACGCTGCGATCGCCGGCGGGACCGGAGGCACCGGCGGCAGTGGCCCAGCAAACACCGGCGGCCCCGGCGGCGCCGGTGGCAGCGGTGTCTATATCGCGGCTGGCCAGCTCACCAACGATGGCACGATTACCGGCGGTACCGGCGGCACCGGCGGACCCGGCAAAAGTGTCAAGTTAGGCGCCCAAGGAGCAGGTGGCGCCGGCGTCCAGTTCCGCGACGGCGGGACGTTGACCAATGCGGGCTTCATCGGCGGCGGCGGTGGCATCGGCGGCACCGCCGCGGCGGTCTATTTCGGCGCCGGCGCGTCCCGGCTGATCCTCGATCCAGGCGCCAGCTTCAGCGGCGCGGTCGTCGCCGACGCCGCGTTCAGCAACGTACTGGAGCTGGCGGGTAGCGCAGCCGGTACGCTGACCGGCGGGTTCGGCGCCGAATACCAGGGCTTCAACACGATCCTTGTCGATGCCGGCGCGAGCTGGCTGCTGCCCGTCAGCAACACCATCGCCAGTGGCGTCAGCCTCATCAACGACGGAAAGCTCGTCGCCGAGGGGGCGCTGTCCATCTACGGCGCGCTGACCAACAGCGGCTCCCTGATCAACGACGGCACGCTGCGGCTGAACAACGGCGGCATCCTTAACGGCCCTCTGACCGACGACGGCCTGCTCGAAATCAGCAATACCGGATCGACGTCACTGTCCGGCGCCATCTCCGGCTCCGGCGGCGTGCTGGTCGACGGCGGCGGCATGGTGACGCTGGCAGGGGACAACACGTTCTCGGGCGGCCTGACTATCCAGGCGGGTACGCTGGACCTCGCCGGCAAATCGGCGGCCGGCAGCGGCATCATCACCTTCGCGGGCAGCCCCGGCGCGACGCTGAAGATCGAATTCGGCGACGTGCCCGTCAATACCATCTCCGGATTGCCCGGAGAGACGATCGACCTGGCGGGCGTCGGTCTGGAAAACGAGGCCACCCTTGGCACCGGCAACATCCTTACGCTGAGCGGCGGCTCCAGCTCGGTGACGCTGCATCTCGATCCCACCCAGAACCTCGCCGGCGACGTGTTTTCCCTCACCAGTGACGGCGGCGGGGGTACTATTCTGCAGATCGCGAACAGCTTCGCGGTGACGTCCGAGGCCGAGCTGAACGCCGCACTGGCGGCAATCGACCTGACGGGGGCGTCTTCGGCACCCAATACGCACTACACGATCGCCTTCGCCAACAACATCACCCTCGGTTCCGACCTTTACGCGATCAACCTCGCCAGCGGCGACACGCTCACGATCATCGGCAATGGCGACACGCTGGACGGCGGCGGGGTGACCCGCGGCTTTTTTGTGTACGCGGGCACCGTCGCCATCGGCAATCTGGCGATCGACGACGCAGTGGCGCAGGGCGGGACCGGCGGCGGCGGCGGGGCGGGTCTGGGCGGCGGACTGTTCGTCGCCGCGGCCGGCACGGTGTCCCTGACCGGCGTGACGTTCAGCGGTGACACGGCGATCGGCGGCAACGGCGGAGACACAGCAGACGCCGGCGGTGGCGGAATGGGAGGGAACGGCGGAAGCTTAGACACCGGCTTCGGCAGCGGCGGCGGCGGGATCGGTCGGTCAGCATCCGGTGGCGACCCTGGGGTTGGCGGCAGTGCCGGCATTGTGCTGGGCGCTGCAGCCGGCGGAGGTGTTGAAGACAGTCCCGGAGGCGCCGATGGCGGAGGTGGCGGCTCCGATGCTGGCTCCGATGCTGGCGGCGGTATCGGTGGCTCTTCCAGTGTCGCCAACGGCCCAGTTTCCATTGGCGGCGCAGGCGGCTTCGGGGGTGGCGGCGGTGGCGGCGGTGCTGGAACCAGCGGCGGGGAACCAAGCGTTCCCGGTGGCGCCGGCGGCTTCGGCGGCGGCGGTGGGAACAATGTTGATGGGACTGGAGCTTCCGGCGGCTTTGGCGGTGGCGGCGGCGACGGTGCCGCCGGCGGCTTCGGCGGCGGTAGCGGCAAGGACGGCGACAGCGGGGGAGGCCTGGGCGCCGGTGGTGCGATCTTCGTGCAGCAGGGGGGCGACCTGAGCTTCGGCGCGGGTGGCGTCTCCGGCGGGAGCGTCACAGGCGGCACGGGCGGCAACGGCGCGGGCGGCAACGGCTCGGCCTTCGGCAGCGGCCTGTTCATCCAGGGCAACCAGCAGATCACGTTCGATCCCGGCGCTGGCCAGACGCTGACGATCAGCGACGTCATCGCCGACCAGTCCGGCTCGGTGCCGGGCGCGTCCGGAACCTCCGCGGACGGCACGCCGAACGCCGGCGCCGGGAGCGTGCTGATCGATGGCGGCGGCACCGTTCTGCTGACCGCCGACAACACCTACATCGGCGGCACCACGATCGAGGCAGGCGCGACCCTGTCTATTGGTGCCACGGACGAAATCGGCACCGGACCGCTGGTCCTGGATGACGGCGTCGCCCTGCTGTCGGTCGCCGTCCAGGCGATCACGGTGCTTGGCACGGGCAACGCCGTCATCGCCGCCGGCACCGGCCTTCTGCTCTCCGGCGCATTGTTCTCCGGCGCGGGAACGCTGGATGTCGAGGCCCAGAGCGGCGGCGTCGCGGACCTCACCGTCAGCAGTGTGACCAGTGCCGTCGGCGGTCTGACGCTTGGTCCCACCGGGAACGGCAACCCCGGGTCGGTCTCGATGCAGGTGCAGGGCGGTGGCGCGTTCGCCGCAGCCGGCGCCTTGACCGTGGGAGACGCCGGCTTCGCCTCGCTCGACATCCTCGGCGGCTCGGTCACCGCCGCCACCCTGACAGTCGGCAACCAGTCCGGCAGCCTCGGCGAGATCGTGCTCGACGGCGCGGACAGCGACCTGACCACCACCGGCCAGGCGGTGATCGGCGCGGCCGGCGACGCCGAACTCACCATCGGCAGCGGCGCGGCGCTGGACGCCGAAGGTGGCTTCACGGTCGGCGTCCACGGCGAGGTAACCCAGTTCGGCGGCGTGCTCGACCCGGCCAGCCCCGGCACCAATGACGGCGTGATCGGTGGCACCGGCACGCTGGTCGGAGCCGTCCAGAACGACGGCACGATCTATGCCGGCGGCGGCACCTATGCGGTGGACGGCACCGTCACCACCGGCGCGGGACAGGCTGGCCTGCTGCTGGCCGACGCGGACGCTGACCTGATCCTCGATGATGGCGTGGACAGCGGCCAGGGCGTGACGTTCGGCGGCGCCGACGCCACTGTGACCATCGCCGACCCCGCGGATTTCCAGGCAACGATGTTCGGGTTCGTTTCAGGCGAAACGATCGACCTTTCGACGGCGAGCGGCGTGACGGACGTCACTCTGCTGGCCGGGAACACGCTGGCCGTGGCGACGGGGTCGGGAACCATCGACCTGGCCCTGGACCCAGCGCGGAATTACACCGGCGCATCGTTTTTCCACGCTCCGGACAGCGGCACGGGCACCGACATCACCACCAGCGCGCTGTGCTTCTGCGCCGGCACGCGGATTGGTACCCCCGGCGGCGAGATTGCGGTGGAGCATCTCGTGGTGGGCGACGTGGTGCGCACGTGGGACGGCGACGCACGGCCCATCACCTGGATCGGCATCGGCCGCGTGCTCGCCACGCGCGGTCGGCGCAACGCCGCCACCCCGGTGATCGTCCGCCGCGGCGCGCTCGGCCCCGACCTGCCGACGCGCGACCTGCACGTCACCAAGGGGCACTCGCTGCTGATCGACGGCGCGCTGATCCCGGTGGAGTTCCTGGTCAACCACCGCTCGATCCTATGGGACGACCATGCGCGGGAGGTGCGGCTCTATCACATCGAGCTGGCCCGCCACGCCGTGCTGCTGGCCAACGGCGCACCCGCGGAGAGCTACCGTGACGATGGCAATCGCTGGCTGTTCCAGAATGCCAACAACGGCTGGGACCAGCCGGCGAAGCCGCCCTGTCTACCGGTGCTGATCGGCGGGCCGGTGGTCGATGCGGCGTGGCGGCGCCTGCTGGAGCGCAGCGGCACACGCCCGGGACTGCCGACGACGGACGAGCCGGACCTGCATTTCTCGGTGGACGGCAGGCGCATCGACCGGCGGTTCCGAACCGGTGCAGCGCATGCGTTTCATCTGCCGACACGGCGGGACGAGATACGCATTTGCTCGCGCAGTGGCGCGCCGCAAGAGCTGGGGCTGGCCCGCGATCCGCGTGCCCTCGGTGTCGCGCTGTGCCGGATCGTTGCGCACCATGGTGCACGCATGCAGGTGATCGAAGCGGCAAACCCGCTGCTGACGGACGGTTTTCACGGCTTCGAACCGGCGGATCACATCCGCTGGACCGATGGCGACGGCGTTCTGCCAAGCGAGCTGCTCACTGGCTTCCCGGGTGCGGTCGTGCTGGACGTATACCTCGGCGGCACGACCCGTTACGTCGATGACGGCACGATGCACATGGCGGCATGATAAGCGCTCGAAGATCCGCTTCACGCCATCGACACCGGATTGTTCGCGCCGCCGGTGATCGCGCTTGCCCCTCAAGGCACATATCCCGCATTGCATCATGCGCCCTGTGTCGCTAACTTGCCCAAATGATGGGCAACTGTAGTCCAACCAACACACAATCTGCCTTGCCAGCCATCGATCTCGGCAGCGGCGTCCGAATCGGCACTCCGGTCTTGCTCGCCCCCATGTCCGGCGTCACCGACCTGCCCTTCCGGTGCACCGCCAAGGAGCAGGGGGCCGGCATGGTCGTCTCCGAAATGATCGCCTCCTGGGCGATGATCCGCGAGAACCGCAAGACCCTCGACATGGCCGAGGTCGATGGCTGCGGCGGCGTCTCCGCGCTGCAGCTTGCCGGCTGCGACCCGGCCGCGATGGCCGACGCGGCCCGCCTCGCCGTGGACAAGGGCGCCGACCTCATCGACATCAATTTCGGCTGCCCGGTGAAGAAGGTGGCCGTCGGCCAGATGGCCGGTTCCGCCCTGATGCGCGATGAGGCTGCCGCCGCCGCCATCCTGGAGGCGACCGTGAAGGCTGTGCCCGTCCCGGTGACGCTGAAGATGCGCATGGGCTGGGACCACGCCAGCCTCAACGCGCCGCGCCTCGCCCGCATCGCCCAGGACGCCGGCATCCGCATGGTCACGGTGCACGGCCGCACCCGCCAGCAATTCTACAACGGCACCGCCGACTGGGGCTTCATCCGCCGCGTCAAGGAAGCGGTCCGTATCCCCGTCATTGCCAACGGCGACATCCTCACCGAGGACGATGCCGCCGAGGCGCTCCGCCTCTCGGGCGCGAACGGCGTGATGATCGGCCGCGGCTGCTACGGCCGCCCCTGGTTCCTCGCCCAGGTGGCGCATTTCCTGCGCACCGGCGCGCGCCTGCCGGAACCGCCGCTTGCGCGCCAGAAGGCCGTGTTGCTGCGCCACTACCACGCCATGCTCGGCCGCTTCGGCCAGGACGCCGGAGTCCGCCTCGCACGCAAGCACATCTCCTGGTACTCGCGCGGCCTGCCCGGCTCCGCCGAGTTCCGCGCCGCGGTCAACCGCCTGCCCGATGCCGCCGGCGTCCTGCGCCTGATCGACGGCTTCTACGACCCGCTGATCGCCCGAGGTATCGCCCGCCGCCCGCCGCAACGCGAAGACGCACTGACGGCGGAAGCGGCATGAGTTCCGTTGTCGCCCGCGCCGCCCGCTTGCTCCCGGGCCGCCAGCGTGGCGCCGTCGCCCCTGACCATGGCGCGGTCCTCTCGGCGCTGCCCGTCCCGGTCGTATTGCTCGATCCGGAAGACCGCTTCCGCTACGTCAATCTGTCAGCGGAACAATTTCTCGGCATGTCCGCCGCCTCGCTGGCGCAGCTTCGGTTGATCGACCTCGTGCCGCCGGACAACCCGCTGTTCTTGCTGATCGAGCAGGTGCGGCAGACCGAGGCGACCATCGCCAATTATGACATGACGCTGGAAAGCCCGCGTTTGCATAAGCCTGGCATAACGGTGCAGGCCTCGCCGCTGCCGGAAGAACCCGGTGCGGTGCTGCTGGTGATGCAGGACGCCTCCGCGGCCCGCGCTCTCGAGGGCCAGCTCGCGTTCCGCAGCGCCGCCCGCAGCGTGTCCGGCATGGCCGCGGTGCTGGCGCATGAAGTGAAGAACCCGCTCTCCGGCATTCGCGGCGCGGCGCAATTGCTGGAAGCATCCGTCGCCCCGGCCGATCGCGAACTGGCCGAACTGATCCGCGATGAGGCGGATCGTATCCGTGCGCTCGTCGACCGCATGGAGGTGTTCAGCGAAAAGCCGATCCAGCGCAACGCGGTGAACATCCACCGCGTGCTGGAGCATGTGCGCCGCCTGGCGCAATCCGGCTTCGCCGCACATGTGCATTTCCAGGAAAACTACGATCCGTCGCTGCCGCCGGTCTGGGGCAACCGCGACCAGCTCGTGCAGGTGGTTCTGAACCTGGTGAAGAACGCTGCCGAAGCCGCCACTCACGACGGCAACACCCACCCCGAGATCGTGCTGTCCACCGGCTTCCAGCATGGCATGCGCATCGCCGTGTCCGGGACGTCAACACGGATGGACGTGCCGCTGTATGTCTCGGTGCGTGACAACGGCCCCGGCATTGCCGAGGACATCCGCCCGCATTTGTTCGAGCCATTCGTCACCTCCCGCGCCAATGGCAGCGGATTGGGACTGGCGCTGGTGGCGAAGATCGTGGGCGACCACGGCGGGCTGATCGAAGTGGACTCGCGCCCCGGCCGCACCGATTTTCGGTTGCATCTGCCGGTGGTTACCGATGACGAGGGAGAACCATGAGCAGAAAGGGACCGCGCGGCGAGCAGCGGCTCTCCTTCCCCTTATGGAAGGAGGATGGGGGGAGGGGTGCCATGCCCGGAATGTCTACGGGAACCGCACGCCTCCTCCTGACCCCCTCCCGCAAGGGGAGGAGGAAGCTTTGCTTCTCTCATCCCCGCGCATCGACATCCTGCCCATGACTCTTCCAACCGTCCTGGTCGCGGATGATGATCGTTCTATCCGCACCGTCCTTACCCAGGCGCTCGGCCGCTCGGGCTACCAGGTGCGCAGCACCGGCAACGCCGCCACGCTGTGGCGCTGGGTGGAGGAAGGCGAAGGCGATCTCGTCATTACCGACGTGGTGATGCCGGACGAGAATGGCCTCGACCTGATTCCCCGCATCAAGCGTATCCGCCCCGACCTGCGCGTGGTGGTGATGAGTGCGCAATCCACGCTGATGACCGCCGTTAAGGCCGCGCAACGCGGCGCCTTCGAATACCTGCCCAAGCCGTTCGACCTTCAGGAACTGCTGGCGGTCGTCAGCCGTGCGCTGGCCGCGCCCGCCCCGCGCGCCTCCGGCCCCGCCGAACCCGCCGATTCCGAAGACCAGATGCCGCTGATCGGCCGCAGCGCGGCAATGCAGGAAGTGTATCGCACCATCGCGCGGCTCAGCACCGCCGACCTCACCGTGATGATCAACGGCGAATCCGGCACCGGCAAGGAACTCGTCGCGCGCGCACTGCACGACTACGGCAAGCGCCGCGCCGGTCCGTTCGTCGCCATCAACATGGCGGCGATCCCGCGCGAGCTGATCGAAAGCGAATTGTTCGGTCACGAGCGCGGTGCGTTCACCGGCGCCACCAACCGCAGCCAGGGCCGCTTCGAACAAGCCAACGGCGGCACATTGTTCCTGGACGAAATCGGCGACATGCCGCCCGAAGCGCAGACACGCCTGCTGCGCGTGTTGCAGGAAGGCGAATTCACCTCCGTCGGCGGGCGCCAGCCGATCAAGGCCAATGTCCGCATCATTGCCGCCACCCACCGCGACCTGCGCAACGCCATCCGCCAGGGCCAGTTCCGCGAGGATCTGTTCTATCGCCTGAACGTGGTGCCGATCCGCCTCCCGGCGTTACGCGAACGCACCGAAGACATTCCCCTGCTCGCCCGCCACTTCCTGGAACGCGCGCGCGAGGACGGACTGCCGGTGAAAACGCTCGATCCTGCCGCGGTGGAAAAACTGAAGCAGTACAACTGGCCCGGCAACGTGCGCGAGCTGGAAAACCTGATGCGCCGCCTCGCCGCGCTTTGCCCCACCGATATGATCAGCGCCGAGTCCATCGCCTCGGAACTGGTGGACGCCGCACCCTTGCCGCCACAGGCCGCTGCGCCGGCCGCGGCGCCCGATACGCTCGCCAAGGCCGTCGAGCGTCACATCCGTGAATTCCTCGCCGCTCACGATGACGGCATGGGCGCATCCGATATTTATGACCGGGTCATCGCTGAGGTAGAAAGGCCGCTGATCCGCCTGACGCTTGCCGCCACGCGCGGCAACCAGATCAAGGCCGCTTCGATGCTGGGTCTTAACCGTAATACGTTGCGCAAGAAGATCCGCGACCTGGAGATTCCGGTGGTGCGGGGGCTGGTGTGAACGTCACGCCGTCGCCCGAGCAATTACGTCCAGCGCCATTGCCGCCGCCGCTGCCGGCGCCGTCGCGATCCTGGCCGCGATGGCTCGCTGACGTGCTGCTGGGCAAGGTGACGACGCTGGTGCTCACCGGCATCGCGCTGGCCGTCGGACTCTCCTCGTTCCTGATCATGGCACGCGGCGCCGCGCCCAACGGTGTCGCGCCGGTTGGCCTCGTGCTCGCCAATCTTACCACCATGCTGTTGCTCGGCGCCGTGCTTGCCGGCCGGCTTACCCGCGTCTGGGCGGAACGCCGCCGCGGCTCCGCCGGCTCCCGCCTGCATGTGCGGATGGTCCTGCTGTTCTCCGGCATCGCCGTCGCGCCCACCATCGTGGTCGCCTGCTTCGCCGTCGCGTTCTTCAACTTCAGCATCCAGACGTGGTTCAACGATCCGGTGCGCGAGGCGGTCAGCAATTCGTTGCAGGTATCGCGCGGCTACCTGGAGGAGCATCGCGATAACATCCGCGCCGTCGCCCTGGAGATGGCGGCCGATTTGAACCGCGCCGGCGTGTTGCTTGCCACCGCCCCGGGTGCTTTTGGCGACGTGCTCGCCACGCAGACCACGTTGCGCGGTTTGACCGAGGCGGTGATCTACGATCCGTACAGCAACCAGGTGATTGCCTCCGCCGGTATGTTCGCCGGGCTGGGCGTTTCGCCGCCGCCGCAGGTGGATACCGACTCCGCGCTGAAGGGCGACGTGGTGGTGATGAACGACGGCGACGGCACGGGCGTGCGCGCGATCGTGGAGCTCGATTCCACGCCGCCCTTGATGCTGATGATTGGCCGGCCGGTCGATCCGCAGATCCTCGCTTACATGAAGCGCACCGAAGCCGCTGTCGCCCGATATCAGCGGCTGGACGACAACCGTTCATGGTTGCAGATCGCGTTCGTCTGGATCTTTGCCATCGTCGCGTTGCTGGTCTTGCTTGCGGCCGCCCTGATCGGCCTGGTGATTGCCAACCAGATCGCGCGCCCCATCGGCTCTCTCATCAGCGCCGCCGACCGGGTGCGCGGCGGCGACCTGGGCACGCGCGTGGCCGAAATTGCGACGGGCGACGAACTCGCCGGCCTGTCGCGCGCGTTCAACCGCATGACCGGCCAGCTTGCGGCGCAGCGTTCGGAGCTGATGGACGCATACCGCCAGATCGACGAACGCCGGCGCTTCACCGAGACGGTTCTGTCCGGTGTCTCCGCCGGCGTGATCGGCCTCGATGCGCAAGGCCGCATCGAATTGCCCAACCGCGCCGCTGACGAATTGCTGGGTCGCGACCTGGTTGCCGCAATCGGCCGGCCGCTGGCCGAGGAAGTGCCGGAATTTGCGCCGCTGATCAGCGAAGTCGCCGCCGCGCCGGAACGTGCCCGTACCGCCGAAGTGCAGATCGGCCCGACGAACCGCCGTCGCACGCTGCTGACGCGCATCGGCGCCGATCTGTCGGGCGGCCGTACCGACGGCTTCGTGCTGACCTTCGACGACATCACCGAATTGCAGGCAGCGCAGCGAAAGGCTGCCTGGGCCGACGTGGCGCGCCGCATCGCGCACGAAATCAAGAACCCGCTGACGCCGATCCAGCTTGCCGCCGAGCGGCTGAAGCGCCGCTTTGCCAAGGAAATCCAGTCCGATCCCGACACGTTCGGCCAGTGCGCCGACACCATCATCCGCCATGTCGGTGATATCGGCCGCATGGTCGATGAGTTCTCGGCGTTTGCGCGCATGCCGCAGCCGGCAATCAAGCCGGAGGATGTAGGCCAGATCGCGCGCGAGGCGCTGGTGCTGCAGAAAACCGCGCGCCCGCACATCGCCTGGCACAGCGATATCCCGGCGCGCGGGCCGGTGGCGCCGTGCGATCGCCGGCTGATCCGCCAGGCACTGGTCAATCTGCTGCAGAATGCGTCGGACGCGGTTGCCATGCGCGAAGGCGCCGGAACCATTGCGCTCGCCGTCCAGCAGGACGGTTGCGACGTGCGCATCAGCGTGACGGACGACGGTGTCGGATTGCCGGCCGATCGCGTGCGGCTCACCGAGCCCTATGTGACCCACAAGCCGAAGGGGACGGGGCTCGGGCTGGCAATCGTGAAGAAGATCATGGAAGACCATCATGGCAGCCTGACGCTGGATGATCGCCGCGATGGCCCTTCCGCGACTCCGGGCGCTATTGCCACATTGATCCTTCCTTTGCTCTCTCCGGATCGGCGTCCGGGCCACATGACCGATCCCGGTCCCCGGCAGACTCCGGAGCAGGACCAGTCGCCGGGATTAAGCCCGGCACAGGCAACTTTCTGAGCGTGGTGCCGGATGGCGCATGACATCTTGATCGTCGACGACGAACCCGACATCAGGCTGCTGATCGACGGCATCCTGGCCGACGAGGGCTATGAAACGCGCGGCGCCGCCGATTCCGATGGCGCTATCGCCGCGTTCCGCATGCGGCGGCCGTCGCTGGTGATTCTCGACGTCTGGCTGCAGGGATCGAACCTGGACGGGCTTGGCCTGCTGGAATCGTTCCATAGCGAGGAACCGCAGGTGCCGGTCGTGATGATCTCCGGCCACGGCACGATCGAGATGGCGGTGACCGCGATCCAGCAGGGCGCCTACGATTTCATCGAAAAGCCGTTCCAGTCCGATCGCCTGCTGTTGTCTGTGCGGCGTGCGCTCGAAGCAGCGGCGCTGGCACGCGAGAACGCGGAGCTGCGCCTGCGCGTCGGGCCGGAGAACCGCCTGACCGGCGAGAGCAATACGATTTCCATCGTGCGTGCCGGGGTGGAGAAGGTGGCGCCCACCGGCTCGCGCGTGCTGATCCACGGACCGGCCGGCAGCGGCAAGGAAGTGGTGGCGCGCATGATCCACGCGCGCTCGCGCCGCGCGGATGGTCCTTTCGTGGCCCTGAACTGCGCCACGCTGAACCCGGTGCGTTTTGAAGAGGAATTGTTCGGCGTGGAGGCCGGCGCCGATCCGGTGTCACAGCCCCGCCGCGCCGGCGTGCTCGAACGCGCCCATGGCGGCACGCTGCTGCTGGACGAAGTCTCGGACATGCCGCTCGAGACGCAGGGCAAGATCGTGCGCGCGTTGCAGGATTCGACATTCGAGCGGGTCGGCGGCTCGTCGCGCATCAAGGTGGACGTGCGGGTATTGTCCACGACCAACAAGGACCTGCATTCGGAAATCGCCGCCGGGCGGTTCCGCGAGGATTTATACTACCGCCTGGCCGTGGTGCCGGTGAAGGTGCCGGCCTTGAAGGACCGGCGTGAGGATGTTCCGCTGCTGGCCGAATTTTTCCTGGCACGGTCAGCGGAAAGTTCCGGCATGCCGGCGCGTGAACTGTCCGCCGACGCGATCGCCGCCCTGCAGGCCTACGACTGGCCGGGCAATGTGCGGCAGTTGCGCAACCTGATGGACTGGCTGCTGATCATGGCGCCCGGCGGTCCCAATGATCCGATCCGTGCCGACATGCTGCCGCCGGAAATCGGCGCCGGCGCGACCGCTTTGCTGACGATCGATCCCGCCGCCGACATCATGGGTCTCCCGCTGCGCGAGGCCCGCGATCTGTTCGAGACCCAGTATTTGCAGGCGCAACTGATGCGGTTCGGCGGGAATATTTCGCGCACGGCGCAATTCGTCGGCATGGAGCGTAGCGCGCTGCATCGCAAGCTGAAGCAGTTGGGGGTGAATTCGGACGAGAAGGTGGGTGGGTAGCAGCGCCCATCCGTCGTTGCGGACACCGCCCACCGGACATGGCGGGACATGCAGCTCGCGTCATTGCGAGTCCTGATTATGCATAAACCTCAGCCAATTTTAGGAGCCGATAGGGCATCGGCGTGGTTCGCACGCTGGCCCAGCAGAGGCGCGGCAGCATGGCGGCGAGATCATATCGCCGGTTGAAGCGATACTC
>Ga0335075_10004234_pt1 | contig 22496 bp, 19 predicted proteins | sample Lox_Sample_24_FD_206723 | JGI IMG/M metagenome (GOLD analysis project Ga0335075, IMG submission 206723) | Soil microbial communities from Loxahatchee National Wildlife Refuge, Florida, United States - Lox_Sample_2.4 | ecosystem: Environmental > Terrestrial > Soil > Wetlands | place: USA...
TCGTACCCGAAGAGGCGAGTCGCGGTCGGGTTCCACGAGGTCACGATTCCGTCCAGCGTTTTGCTGACTACGGCATCGTCCGAGGACTCGACGATGGCGGCGAGCCAGGCCCGCGCATGGTCCGTGCGCTTGCGCTCGGTGACATCACGGAAGACCACTATGATGCCGATGAGCTCGCCGTTCGCGAGCTGCACGGGAGCGCCGCTATCGTCGATGGGAACGCGGCGCCCGTCCCGACTGATCAGAACGGTGTGGTTGGCGAGGCCGACGATGCCGCCGGTTTGCAGGACCTTGGCAACCGGATGCTCCACCGGGGCTCCGGTACGCTCATTGGCGATTTGGAAAATCTTCTCGAAGGGCTGATCCTTTGCATCCGCCATGGACCAGCCGGTGACCCGCTCGGCCACCGGATTGAGGAACGTCACACGGCCGGCAACGTCGGTCACGATGACCGCATCGCCGATCGATTTCAGCGTGACTTCGAGGGTTTCTCTCTCTTGCCGGAGGCGATGCTCGAGTTCTGCGCTGCGGTCACTCATTCATGGAATGATGCGCAATGATCGTGCCTGATCCCGATCCAGCCTGCGGTCGGGTTGTTCCATGAGGAGCTCAACTTCGGTTCGGGCGCCAGGGCTCGGGACGCTCGGGCGGTCCGTATTGGGCCACGAGAACGGATGTCCGGGTGGGCTTGTATTCGTAAATGTCCCCGGTCTCTCGCCGCAACTCCTCGAGGCGCGACTTGAGTTGCGCCGTCAGCGGCTCGAAACCCGTCCTGCCGTACAGATTGTGGTTCTCGTCGGGGTCGGTGGCGAGATCGTAGAGCTCGAACTCCTCCGGCTGCGAGAACTCCGGGATGGCGATGAACTGGATCAGCTTGTAGCGCTCGGTGCGTATCCCCCGGTGCGGCCGGACGTTCTCGGCCACCGGGTATTCGTAGTATTCGTACAGCCAGTCCTTGCGCCAGTCGGCGATCGCAGTGCCGCGTGCCAGGGGTAGGAAGCTGCGTCCCTGCGCGGTTGTCGGGACGGGAAGGCCGGCGATGTCGAGCAGAGTGACGGGCGCGTCGATGTTGAGCACCATCTCCTCGCGAACCTCGCCCGCCGGAATCCGCCCGGGCCAGCGAACCATCATCGGGATGCGGATCGAGGGCTCGTACATCAGCCGCTTGTCGTAGAGGCAATGCTCTCCCAGGAAGAAGCCATGGTCGGATGAGAGCATGACGGCGGTCTCATCGAGCTTGCCCTTGCGCTCGAGGGCTTCCAGCACCTTGCCGACATCCTCGTCATTGGAGACCACTCCGGCGTAGTGATCCTTGACCACTTCCTCGAGCGTTCGCGGATCGTCATCGTTCACGGCAGTCGTGCCTATCTTGTTCTGCGCGTAGGCTACTGCGCGCGACTTGCCGGCGTAGTCGGTGAGGTCCTCGTCGAAATTCCCGGGAACCGGGATCTTGACGCCGTTGTAAAGGTTCTGGAGCCGGCGGGGGATGTAGAACGGCTCATGCGGGGCGTAGAACCAGACAAAGAGGCAGAAGGGCTTGTCGCCGCGACTCTGGATCCACTCGACGGCTTTTTCGGTGAGGACGTCATCGACGTAACGGTTGTATGTCTTCGGCTCCTCGTAGCGGCCGTCGCGCCCCTCGATGATCGTCGGGCGCAGGTAGTTCGCCTGTCCCTTGAACCCGAAGTAGTAGTCCCACTTGTGATCCATCAGTGCGCCGCGCACGTGGGACTTGCCGACGAAGGCCGTCTCATAGCCGTGCTCACGCAGCACGTCCGTCACCATCTTGAACTGCGGAGGCACCGCTGCGTCATCGTTTGTCGTGGCGCCGGTCGTATGGGAGTAGGCGCCGGTCAGGAAGCTGGCGCGCGAGGGCAGGCAGAGCGCATTCGTGGCGAAGGCATTCTTGAAGATCGCCCCTTCCCGGCCGATACGGTCCATGTTCGGCGTGCGCAGGATGGGGTTTCCTGCGATGCTGAATTCGTCCGTCCTGACGCCTTCGCCGAGGAAGAACACGATGTTGGGGCGGCGCAATTCCTGCGGCGTGCGCGACTTGCCCAGGGCGTCCGCGGCTGGCGCAGCGGCCGAGGCTGCGGCAATGGCCGTGGAGAGGCCCTGAAGAACTTCCCGTCGCGTGCGCAGAGTCTTGCCCATTGCGAATCTCCGGCCGAGGTACCCACGAAACCGGCAGCAGTGTACCGTACGGTCGGGCAGGCGGGCCGATGGAGGTGCCGATGAAGCGTGGCATGCGAATGATCCGTGGTCGCGAGTTCCTGATGGGTTGCGACGAAGGCTATCCCGATGAAGCCCCGGCGCGCCGCGCCGCGGTCGGGGACTTCTGGATCGACGAGACGCCGGTCACCAACGCGCAGTTTGCGGAATTCATTGCTGCCACCGGATACAGGACGCTGGCTGAGACTGCGCCGGACCCGCGCGACTATCCCGGGATGCTTCCGGAGATGGCAAGGCCGGCATCGGCGGTGTTTGTGCGGCCCGCGCGGCGCGTGGAGCCCGCGCAACCGGGTCAATGGTGGCAGTACGTGTTCGGCGCGGCTTGGCACCATCCGCAGGGTCCGGCCAGCGACGTAGCCGATCGGATGGATCATCCCGTGGTGCACATCGCGTATGCGGATGCGGAGGCGTATGCGCGTTGGGCGGGGAAATCGCTGCCGACCGAGGCCGAATGGGAATTCGCAGCCCGCGGAGGTCTCGATGGCGCGATGTACGCCTGGGGGGATGAGCTCGCGCCGCAGGGGCGCATGATGGCCAACTACTGGCAAGGCGAATTCCCCTGGCGGAATACTCTCGCCGACGGCTATGAAGGCACATCTCCTGTCGGCTCGTATCCGCCGAACGGATTCGGTCTCTATGACATGATCGGCAATGTCTGGGAATGGACCGTCGACTGGTATGGCGCACCGCGCCTGCCGGCGTCGGCCGCCGCATGCTGCGCGGGGTCGGCCGGATGCGCCGGGAGTGAGGCGGAGAGTTATGATCCTGCGACTCCGAATCTGCGCATCGGGCGCAAGGTGGTGAAGGGTGGCTCGTTCCTGTGTGCGGCCAATTATTGCCAGCGCTATCGTCCCGCCGCGAAATTCCCCCAGCCTGTCGACAGCCCGGCCTCGCACCTCGGCTTCCGCTGTATCATCCGCGCGCCGCGTGCCAACGAGTGACGGCGAGCGCGACAGCCATGCCATTGCGCCGATAGGCAGTCATCAGCGAGGTGAAACAAGATGAGCGGCAGCGATCGTGATCCCTCCGGGGCCAAATCATCCGGTCCGACGCGGCGCGAATTCGTGACCGGCTCCGCGGCCATCGGCCTCGCCGCCGCCGCGGGTGTGGCGCTGGGGGCGGAACGGGACGTCATCGAGAAGAACGTCGAGGTCAGGACCGCCGACGGCTCGTGCGATGCGGCCTTCCTCCATCCCGCGGCGGGTACGCACCCCGGGGTCCTCATCTGGACCGATATCTTCGGCCTGAGGCCGGCGTTTCGCGCCATGGGCAGGCGACTTGCGGCGCAAGGTTACGCGGTGTTGGTGCCCAATCCGTTCTATCGGACCGCGCGGGCGCCGGTCGTCGTCGACGCATCGAGCTTCGATTTCGCCAATACCGCGGATCGGGCGAAAGCTGAGCAATGGAGCGCATCGACGCGGCTGCCCGGAACGATCGAGAGGGATGCAGAGGCGCACACGGCCTTTCTCGACGCGCAGCCGCAGGTCGATCGGACGCGGAAGCTCGGCACCCACGGCTACTGCATGGGCGGGCCGCTCGTCTTCAGGACCGCCGCGCATGTTCCCGACAGGATCGGTGCCGCCGCGACATTCCACGGGGGAGGGCTCGTCACCGACAAGCCCGACAGCCCCCACCTGCTGGTGCCCCGCATCAAGGCACGCATGTACCTCGCGATCGCCGCCAGCGATGACGCCAGGCAACCGGACGCGAAGGACGAGCTCCGCGAGGCCTTCGCGGCAGCGCACGTGCCGGCGGAAATAGAGGTTTATGCCGGCACCATACACGGCTGGTGCGTGCCCGACATGCCTCACCAGAACGGCAAGCCCATTTACAACAAGCCCGACGCCGAGCGCGCTTGGGGGAAGTTGCTGGATCTGTATCGCGCCGTGCTGGCGTAAGCATTGTTAGGAAGCGCCGGATCCGGGCATATGGTCATGGCATCAATGACCGCTCGTCATGGCGCCCGAGGTCATGTGGTGGCTCATTTTCTTGCCGTGCTTGCCCGCTTTCATGTGACCAGCCTTCATGTGACCGGCCTTCATGTGATTCGTCTTCATCTGACCGGAGGACATCGCACCGGATGACATCTGGCCCTGTCCGTGCGACATCGAGCTCATGTTGCCGCCGGCCATGTGATCGCTCGAGCTCATCGAGCCGCTCGCAGCCGACTGGGCGAAGGCAGTGCCGGACAGTAAGACGCCGGCGAGTCCGGCAAGGGTCAGCAATCGGGAAATCTTCGTCATGGATGTCTCCAAGGTGAGTTGTGTTGGGGGAATCGGTACAGCGCTAGATTCCGGCGTACCAGTCGTAGCCGCGGTCTTCCCAGTAACCGCCGTGGCCACCCTCGATGCCGCGGAAATCGCTGACGACCTGAATGTGACGGACGTACTTCGCCATCTTGTAGCCGAGCTGCCGTTCGACCCGCAGCCGTAGCGGCGCGCCGTGAGCCACGTCGAGCGGCTTGCCGTTCATATCGTAGGCGATGAGCGTTTGCGGATGCGTTGCGTCGGCAAGACCGATGCTCTCGTAGTATCGGCCCGGGGCCTGGTCGCCGCCTTTGTCGGGATCGCCGTCCAGGTTGTCGGCGCAGTAGAAGACCACGTACTTCGCCCCGGCGCGGAGCCCGGCCGCTCGTAGCAGCAGGGCGAGCGGCACGCCGGTCCAGCCGCCGATGGCGCTCCAGCCTTCGACGCAATCATGCCGTGTGATCTGACTTCGCGACGGAAGCCTGCGAAGGTCGGCGACGCTCAACGACAGCGGATGAGCGACCATGCCGTCGATCTGCAACCGCCAGTTCACGAAGCCCTCGGCGACCTGCCGGTTATAGTCCGCGCCGCCGGGGTTGTACGTCCCGTTGGGCTTGAAGTAGGGCGAGATGTCGGACGGCTTGTATTCCTGCGCCATCTGGCCGCCGGCGAGCAGGAAGCGCTGCGTGGCCCGCGTCCAGCTCTGCGCGGCCGCGAGCACGCGCTGGAAGCTCGCGCTCTCCGTCAGAGCGTCGGCCTGGAAGATCTTGCTGCAGCCGCTGAGCAGCAGACCGCTGCCGGCAAGGCTGGTGATCAATGCCTGGCGCCGGGTGATGATCGTCATGTCAGTCGTGCTCCCCGGGGACGGCATAGCGGCCGGTGATCATGGAGCGCAGCTCGTTGAGCGGTCCGGCGAGCACCACTTCGATGAGATGGACCACGATGAACAGCACGATCGCCGAGGCGAACAGGAAGTGCAGGGTGCGCGCGCTCTGGCGCCCCCCGAACGCATCGACCAGCCAGGGCGCGAACGCATCGAAGCCGGGCGACATGCAAAGTCCCGTGAGCACCATCCCGATCAGGAGCATCAGGAGGCCGAGGTAGGCCAGCCGCTGCAGCACATTGTAGCGCTTGGCAGCCTCGCCCTTCGGATGCCTCAGTTTGATGTGATCGATGAGCGAGCGCGGAATGTCGCGAAGATCGCTCACGCCAGGCCATATGTCCCGCTGGATGTGCCGGCTTCCCAGGCTCCACGCGAGGTACAGCGCGCCGTTGGCGACCAGTATCCAGGCGAAGAAGATATGCCAGTGCCGCGCGTCGGCGAGGTCGGTATAGCTCGGTATGGTGATCCAACCGGGCCAGGCGTGTAGCGCGAGGAATGGCTTGTCGAAATTGGCTCCCGCCTGCCCCCAATAGAGTCGCGGGTGCGCGTTGAAGATGTTCAGGCCGCTGCCGACCATGATGAAAATCGTCAGGGCGTTGATCCAGTGGGTCAGGCGCACGGGCCAGGAGTGCCGGCGAATGACTTCCCGCCGCGGGCGGGCGCGACGCTTGCCGGTTTCGGCTACGGCTTCGGCGACAGGGGTAGGCATCTTCTTTACCTTCGATTCGCAAGAGGGCCGGAGGAGTTCGTGGCCCGCTCACCGACCATTTCGCAGCCAGCGGCGCGGTGTTACAGCGGGCCTCAGGAGATTCGGCTCACCAGCGCAGCAGCCGACCGCCGGCGATGGCGCCGAGGGCCGTTGCGGCGCCGATTCCGAGCGTATACCAAGTGGCCACGAAAGCGGCGGCCTGCTCGGGACAGTGCAGTCCGTAGAGAGTCGCCGCGAGTGCGCCCGCCGCGAAACCTGCTGCGGCGCCCGTCAGCGCCGGCCGGGTGGGCGCCAGCGTGCGAACCGCCGCGATCAGGCAGGCGTAGATGGGCATCGCGAGCAGGAGGATGAGCGGCGAGCAGACCTTCCAGGTATGGCCCAGCCACAGGGCCAGGCGCCCAGCCTGGGGCGCGGACAGAATCTGACCCACCCCCAGGGCGAGCATGACCAGGATGACGAGCGCGGCGGCGAGCGGGGCCGCGCCGATCCTCGAGCCCGGTACCGACAGGCGCCTCACGGTGACTGCGGCCGCCACCGTGAGGAGCCCGGTATAGGCGGCCTTCATCCAGAACCACGGCTGTTGCGCGGCCGCCAGCAGCGGCTGGCAGCGCAGCCACAGCGCGACGACGGCGAATGTTACGAGACCGCCTGCGACCAGAGCCGTCAGCAGCTTTCTGTTCACGGCGCCCGGCGCCGTCGGCGGCACGTCGTGCGCGAGGATCTCAATGAGGTCAGATGTTCTCATCGCGTAGAGCCTGACTCAGCCATTTGAGGCTTCGATGCAGCATGACGCGAGCCGACACGGCAGTCACACCGCGCTTGTGCGCAGCTTCCTCGACGGAGAGACCCTGCAGCTTCACGTCCTCTATCAGACTTCGCTGCCGGTCGGGCAAACGTTGCAGCAGCCGCTCGAGATCGGTACGCAGCGCACGCTCCTCGGCATCTTCGGCTGCGAAGAGCGCGCCGGCATCCTCGAGTGGGACCTGAATCGACCGGCTGCGCCGGCGCAGATGGTCGATGAGCTTGTAGCGGGCGAGCGCATACGCCCAGGGCGTGAATGGAAGAGACCGGTCGTAGCTGTCGCGCTTCAAATGCACCGCAAGGAGTGTCTCCTGGACGAGATCCTCGACTTCGGCGGCGGCGGCGCCGATGCGCCGGGCGAAGTACCCACGGAGGTAGCGACCGAGCATGCCGAGGAGCTGACGGTGCGCGCCCGGGTCCCCCTCCAGGCTGCGGATCATCAGCGGCCGGAGGCGCTCTTCGGTCTCGTCCTGGTGCGGCACTGAAGGATCGACTCGCTCGCGGCGCGCGAGCGGCCTGATTCTAATGCGGGCGCTCGGCGAATCACAAACGGATAAAACCCGACCGGCCTGTAACACACGCGGGCGCGCCGCGAAGTAAGCCGGCATGAAGCTGCTCGACCTTTGTGGGCGCCCGGCCCGGCGGCAATCCCGGCGGGCGCTGCCTCTGCGGCCGGCAGTGGCGCCTGCGCCCTCGACTCGATCCTCAACCGATTGTCTGACGTCCGACCTCCCATGAACAAATCCCAAGAACGGAGACCAACCATGAGATTGCGTAATCTGACTCGATCCGTCGCGGGGCGTGCCGGTGTGACGCTGGCTGCCGCGCTTGTCGCGGCCAGCCTGGCCGTAGCCGCCGAGCCCGACCGCGGCGTGCTCGTCCTCACGAGCACGAATGCGCCGGGCACCAATCAGGTCCTGGTTTACCAGTTGCAAAGCGGGGCGACTCCCGCGCTCTCTCTGGTGCAGACGCTGCCTACGGGCGGCCAGGGTGGCGCGAGCGGCAACGCCGGCATCGTACAAATGAAGGACGACTTCGGTGCCGTGGCAAATTACGGCTCGAACAGTGTCAGCGAGCTCGTGAGAGAGAGTGACTACATCCAGGTCAGGGGACAGATCAAGCTCGCGCCCGGATGTTTGAAGCCCGACTCGGTGGCGCTCACCAGCGACCAGCTCTTCGTGGTGGGCACGAATTGCGTCGAGAGCCATGCCTGGCCCTCGGGCGTGCAGGACGGCACGGTCGTACACCTCTCGGACACGTCGGCCGCGCAGGTCGCGGTGGGCAAGACCTGGGGTGCCGTCACGTTCACCTCCGGCGCAGTCGAGCAGGTGGGTCTCACGGGCTGGGGCGCGCTGAGCGGCGCGATCACGCCAGTCACGCTGCCGAGCGATGCCAACAACACACCGCTGGGTGCCGCGTTCTGGGGTGACGTTCTCGGCTTCACTCCAGCTCATAGCCCCGACAGCTTCGCAATCGTCGATGCGCAGCGGAATGTCTATCCGATCGCCGGCCCGACACCGCCCTATCCGACCAATGCGCCGTGCTGGGTGGTGAAAGGACCCGGCAGTGTCTGGTATACGGGCAACAGTCCCGGCCAGGCGATCTCGATATTCTTCAGCGACGGCAAGGGCGGGGCGTTCTACAAGTCCGTGCCCGTGCCCGGCGTGCCGACCGATATCACGGTCTCGAAGGATCGTAAATGGCTGGCGGTCATCTACTCCGCGAACGGCAGCGGCTACGTGGCCGTATTCGCGATCGATAGGTACGGCGACCTGACGCCGGAAGCCACTTCGAGCCCGATCGGGGTGTCCGCGTTCAGCGGTGTCGCGATCAGCGAGTGACGGAAGGTCCCGGCAGCCGCCCGGATGCGGGGCGGCTGCCGGCTCCTATGCGCACGAGGCGCCCGGTGCTATCGTCGATCCGGCGGGTGGTAGCACTTCGTGCCGAAGAACCATCGCCGCCACGGCCGGCATACATCACGGTTGGATCTCCTGGCCGAGCGGGGGCTGCCTTGACACATCGAATAACTAAGACAATACTTCTGCTCGAGAGGTAGCGCTACCAACGAAGTCTGCGCCCCCGGGGGGAGCCCGATGAGCAAGCCGAGCCGGCCGAGGTTGCTCAGCGCTGTGGCGCTGATGTTCGTCTGCGCCATCACTGTTGCGCCGGCACGTGCCGCAGGTCAGATGGCGGTCGCGCTCTCGGTGCATGCCGAGGCGCCGGGGCCGAAGATCGACCGTCACATCTTCGGCCAGTTCGCCGAGCACCTCGGCGGCGGCATCTACGGCGGTATCTGGGTGGGGCCGGGCTCTCCCATCCCCAACACGGATGGTTATCGCAACGATGTGCTCGCGGCGCTGAAGGCATTGCATGTCCCCGTCATCCGCTGGCCGGGCGGGTGCTTTGCCGACGATTATCACTGGCGCGACGGGATCGGCCCGCGGGCGCAGCGTCCGGTGCGGATCAATACGCACTGGGGCGGCGTCATGGAGCCCAACTCCTTCGGCACGAACGAATTCCTCGATTTCGCCGCGATGATCGGCGCCGATCCCTACGTCACCGGGAATGTCGGCTCAGGGACCCCGCAGGAGATGGCCGACTGGGTGGAATACATCACGTCCGATTCGCGCAGCTCCCTCGCGCAGATGCGGCGTGTGAACGGACGTGACCAGCCGTGGCGCCTGCCTTTCTTCGGTATCGGCAACGAAGCGTGGGGTTGCGGCGGCAACATGAGGCCCGAGTACTACGCTGATCTCTTCCGCCGCTACGCCACATTCGTCAGAGACCATGCCCCGGAGGGGATCTCGCTCGTCGCGAGCGGCGCGCACGATGACGACTACCACTGGACGGATGTCGTGATGGCTCGTGCGGGCGACTTCATCGATGCGCTGTCACTTCACTACTACACAATTCCCACGGGCAACTGGAAGCACAAGGGGGCCGCTTACGGGTTTGGCGAAGACCAGTGGGCCTCGACACTGAAGGCCGCGTCCCGGATGGATGAGCTCATCACGTGCCACTCGGCCATCATGGACAAGTACGATCCGCAGAAGCGGGTGGCGCTCTTCGTCGATGAGTGGGGCACGTGGTACGACCCCGAGCCGGGCACGAACCCGGGGTTCCTGTATCAGCAAAACTCCCTGCGCGATGCCTTGGTGGCGGCGATCTCGCTGGACATCTTCGAGCGTCATGCCGATCGCGTGCGCATGGCCAACATCGCGCAGATGATCAACGTCCTTCAGGCCATGATTCTGACGCGCGGCGACAAGATTGTCCGCACGCCGACCTATTATGTCTTCCGCATGTACGTGCCGTTTCAGAGTGCAACCTACCTGCCGGTCAAGGTCGACACACCGTCTTACCGGTACGGCACGATCGTGTTGCCGGCCGTCGATGCCGCCGCCGCCCGGGACTCATCCGGAACGATCCACCTGGCGCTCGTGAATCTCGACCCGCACCGGGGTGCGACGGTGTCGGCGCAGATCGAAGGCGCGAGCATGCATTCCGCCCGCGGGCAGGTGCTCACCGCGGCTGCCATGGATGCCCACAACACGTTCGAACATCCCAACGCGATTGCGCCAATGCCGTTCCAGGGAGTGCGCCAGGGTATGAGCAAGGACGGCCGACTGGTGTTCAGGCTGCCGCCGAAGTCCGTTGCCGTCGTGGCCGTTCACTGAGATGGCCACAGCCGCTCCCAGGGCCGCCTGCGGCGGCCGACGCCGCCCGCGCCGCCGGGCTTAGACATGCATCACGGAATCGGCCGCGGTCCCGTGATAGCGATCTCGGTCAAATGTTATTGAATCGGGAATTCTGGGTCCCGAGACCCAGGGGGTCGGGGGAAACCCGATGACTGAATACGTGGTTTTCACAGCCAGCATCGTGCTTGGGGCGGCCGCCGGGGTCGCCGCGTACGTCTTTGCCCACAAATGGCACGCCGGCGCGCAGCTCGCGACGAGCGGTGACGGGGCGATGCTGAGAACGCTCATCGACAATCTTCCGGACCTGATCTACGTGAAGGATGTCGACGGGCGCTTCCTCCTGGCCAATGTGGCCGTCGCGCGCATCATGGGCGCGAAGAGCCCGAGCGAGCTGCTCGGCAAGAACGACTTCGACTTCCATGCCAGGGAGCTGGCGACCCTCTATCATGAGGACGAGCAGGCGGTGATCCGCTCCGGCGAGCCGCTGCTGGCGCGCGAGGAGGAGTGTCGGGATCCGGAGGGCAATCGCATGCACCTGGAGACGACCAAGGTGCCCCTGCGGGATGTGAGCGGCAAGGTGACCGGCCTGGTGGGAATAGGACGCGACATCACCCAGCGAGTCGAGGGGGCACGGGCGCTGGATGGCGCCGTGCGCGAATCGCAGGAGATCATCCAGGCGGTGCTTACCGGCGACAGCGAGCGGCGGATAGCCATGCACGGCAAGACCGGTAACCTGCTCCTTCTTGCCCAGAGCATCAATGAGCTGATCGACAGCGTCTCGACCACGGTTGCGGAAACAGTGCGGGTCGTGGGGCTCGCCGTGGAGGGCGATCTCACATCCACAATGAGCGTCGATGACAGGTCCGGTGACTTCAGGGCGCTTGCCGCTTCGGTCAATTCCATGGTGCAGGCGATGCGGGACGTCGTTGCCGGCCTGACGAGAACCTGTCGCACCGTTCAGTCGGGGGCCGAGGAGATCTCGCGCGGCAACCTCGACTTGAGCAAGCGGACCGAGGAGCAGGCGTCGAGCCTGGTGGAGACGACTTCCTCGATGGAGCAGATGACCTCCAGAGTGAAGAACAACGCCGAGAGCGCCGTACACGCCAACAAGCTGGCGGTGGCGGCACGCGAGCATGCCGAGCGCGGCGGCAGCGTGGTCGGCGCCGCCGTCGAGGCGATGAGCGAGATCAGCGCGGCGAGCAACAAGATCGCCGAAATCATCGGCGTGATCGATGAGATCGCGTTCCAGACGAATCTGCTGGCGCTCAATGCGGCGGTGGAGGCGGCGCGGGCCGGCGAGCAAGGCCGCGGCTTCGCCGTGGTCGCATCGGAGGTGCGCAATCTCGCATCGAGGAGCGCCGCAGCGGCCAAGGAGATCAAGGCGCTCATTCAGGACTCGGTGGGCAAGGTGAATGAAGGAACCAAACTGGTCGATGAGTCCGGCAAGGCGCTCGGCGAGATCGTGACCTGGGTGAAGAAGGTGACGGAGGTCATGGCGGAGATTGCCGACTCGAGCCGTGAGCAGGCTTCGGGAATCGAGCAGGTCAACCGGGTCGTGTCCTCGATGGATTCGAGCACTCAGCAGAATGCGGCGCTGGTGGAACAGGCTACCGCCGCCGCGCGGGCGCTCAGCGAGCAGGCGACCAGCATGATGAATCAGATCGGCCGATATCGACTCGGCCGGCCGGCCTCCGCTCAGGCGATCGCGCGCAGCCGCGCGCTGGCCTGAGCCGGGCCTGCGCTGGCTCAGTGTACGTACGAGCCCGCGTTCACGTCGATCGTGCAGCCGGTCGCATGATCCGCGAGGCCGCTTGCCAGGAACACGACGAAAGGAGCGATGTCATCGGGCTCCGTCAGCCGCTTTAGGGCGATATCGCCCGCAACGTACGCTTCCCCATACTCGTCCAGGAAGTCCTGCGCCATGTCCGTTCTGGTGAAGCCAGGCGCGACATTGAAGGCCAGGATGCCCGCTTTGCCGAATCCCCTGGCGATGGAGCGTGTCAGCGCGACCAGGCCTCCCTTGGAGGCGGCATATGCAAGGTACGGAGGCTGGTCGCCGCGGAAAGCCGCGCGAGACGAGATGTTGATGATCCGTCCGCCGCCTTTCTCCATGAAATGCCCGATCGCAAGCTTCGAGAGAATGGACGGTGCGCGAAGGTTGACCGCCATCGTAGCCTCCCATACCTGAAGCCAGTCTCCCGTGGCGCCCTCCAGCGGCGAGGAGATGGCAATCCCGGCATTGTTGACGAGCGTATTGACCCGCCCGAACCGGGCGACCACCGCCTTCCAGAGCGCAGTGCACTCTTCAACCCTGGAGAGGTCCGCCTGAAAAGCTTCCGCGGTGGCGCCGATCTGCTCCGCGAGCGCCATGGCCTGTTGCCGCTGGCCCTTGTAATGAATTGCGACGCGCGCGCCCGCCTGGCCCATTGACCGGGCGACAGCCGCGCCTATTCCGCGGCTGCCGCCGGTGACGAGCACGCTCGTGCTGCTGAGGTCAATTCGCATGTCGTGGGCCTCGTCGCGCGTCTGTGCGCCGATTCGCAAGAGTATAATCGGCGGTACCGCAAAGGAGGGAGATCATGCTGCGACGTCCCCTGGGAAAGACCGGCACCACTGTTTCAGCCATCGGCCTCGGCTGCATGGGCATGTCCGAATTTTACGGGCCTGGCGACGATCAGCAGTCGCTCGCGACGCTGGCGACGGCGCTGGAGCAGGGCATCGACTTCGTGGACACGGCGGACATGTATGGCCTCGGACACAACGAGGAGCTGCTCGGACGTTTCCTGAAGGGCCGGCGCGAGCGGGTGGTGCTTGCGACCAAGTTCGGCATCGTCCGCAATCCCGATGCGCCGACGGCGCGGCGGATCGACAACTCGCCGCAATACGTCCCCCAGGCCTGCGACGCCTCGCTGCGCCGACTGGGGGTCGACACGATCGACCTCTACTACGTCCATCGACGCGATCGGTCCGTTCCCATCGAGGATACCGTCGGCGCGATGGCGCAGCTGGTGAAGGCGGGCAAGGTGCGTTATCTCGGATTGTCGGAAGTGTCGCCCGAGACGCTGCGACGCGCGCACGCCGTGCATCCGATCACGGCGATCCAGTCCGAATACTCTCTGTGGACGCGGGGGCCGGAACAGCAGATGCTGGCGACGTGCCGTGAGCTCGGCGTGACCTTCGTGGCCTACAGCCCGCTCGGCCGCGCCATCCTGACAGGCGCGGTGAAGAGCGAGGAGTCCTTCGCGCCCGGCGACTTCCGTCGCAACAATCCCCGCTTTCAGGGCGATGCTCTGCAGAAGAATCTCCGTCTGGTAGAGGGCCTCGCCGATCTCGCGCACGAGCGCGGCGTGACCAGCGGACAGATCGCTCTGGCATGGCTCCTTGCCAAACACTCCAATGTCGTGCCGATACCGGGCACCAAGCGCCCGCGCTACGTCATCGAGAATGCAGCGGCGGCGGGCATCGGGCTGAGCGCAGATGAGATCGCAGCGCTCGATGAGCTGTTCGATCCTGCCGCCGTGGCGGGCGAGCGTTACGCTCCCGCAGCCATGGCCCACGTCGAGAGAGCCTGACCGGCTCGGGGGGTGGGCGATATGCTTCTCTACGTGCTCTACGCGTGTGTGCACTTTACCGGCAAGCATGCGCCCCAGGCGGGCAAGACCCAGTGTGTCGAGTCCGGGATGTTTTTCCAGGCCAGGGAGTGCAAGCAACAGCTGCCGAAGCGGCCCGACGAGCCGCAGAAGATCAAGTCCGGCGTGAGCTGGCTGGAATGCGACGCGACAAAAGCAGACTCATGGATACCTGCCGACGCGAATGACGCGGGTAATCGCCTGTATAAGGCCCAGGCCGGCGCATCCGATGCAGGCGCGCTGGCCGCTTTGCTGGCGCCGCTGACTGCGGAAGCGCGCGCGGCGCTCGGGCCGGGCGACCTGAAAGGTCGATTCGAGAGGACGTTTCAGGGTCCGGGCAACTTGTCGTTCTTCATCGTGGGGACCGGCTCCAGCGTGATCGCTTATGCCGTGACGAACCTCGATGACTTCCAATTCACGGACATGGCGACCGATGTCTCGTCATCAGCCGCGGCGATGGCGGCCACGAAAGAAGACCTGGATTTGTCCAGCATTGCCGAAGATGCCGGTGTCGAGCTGAGCTACCCTACGGAGATGTCGCGGCGCGCCATGCCGCCGCCTGGAGGCATGCGGTCCGAGCCCTAGGGCGTGGCCGCCGGGGGCGCCAATGAGGTGGGCGTTGCGCCGGCGGCCGGATGGATGACGCCATCGAGCATCGTGCGCGCTCCGTTCCAGATGATCTGCGCGCCAATGGCCAGAAGGATGAAGGCCGTCAGCCGGATCATGATGTCGGTACCCGTCTTGCCGAGCCGCCGTGTCAGCCGATCCGCGTAGCGATAGCAGAGGTAAATCGCAACGGCCGTAATCAGCACGCCCACGACGTGCGCCAGTGTCGTGATCAACAGCGCACGCAGACTTCGTGGCGGATTGGCGCCGAGGGTGACCGCGACCGATATCGACCCGGGACCGACGGTAAGCGGCATGGTGAGCGGATAGAAGGCGCGCTGCGTGAGGCTGTCCGGGGTGGCGCTGCTGCTCGATGGGGAAACCTCCGGAGTAGTCGGACCATTCAGCAGTGACCAGGCGAACGCGCATACCACGGTGCCTCCCGCTACCTGGACGGCGGGAATGGAGACTCCGAAGAAATCGAGAACATAGGCGCCGATCAGGATCGACGCGAGCAGCAATGCGAAGCTATTGACCGCGACCAGCTTCGCGGTGCGTGCGCGCTCCTCGTGCGAGAGTTCCGAGGTCATGGCGAGGTAGATCGGCGCGCCGGCAAACGGATCGATGATCGGCAACAGCGCCGCGACGGCGATGAAGACGATGCCGGCGAAATAGTGGATGCGTTCCAGGAGCATGGGAGGATAGTGAGAAGACGTAGGAGGGACGCTACAGTCTCGCGCGAGTCGCCGACAAGCTCAAGCCTGCTCAAGCCTGATTGATAAGCTCGAGCCCGCCCTCTTTGGGATTGCGGCGCAAGGCGGCGTAGCTCACCTCCGCGCAAACTCCCAGTGAATCGAGGCAGTCAACCGGAAGGCGCGCCACGCGTTCGAGTGTCCGGGTCAGTCATTCGCCGCTCGGCCAAGGCGGGTGCAATCTCAGACGGTCGGGCGGCGAGGGAGGGCTGCGATGAGATTGCTCGTTGTGTCGATCGGCGCTCTCTGCGCCGCGTTCTTTGGCGTGACCTGCGCAGTCGCGCAGTCCGGCCAATGGGGTCAGGCGGAAGACCAGACACCCCCCTATCACACCCATGTTGACAGACGCTTCGGGCACGACCATGTGTACCCGGACCATGGCGCCGTCGTGCGCGACGTGCCGGATGGAGCACTGGCCGTCAACTACGCCGGCATCTCATACCGGTTCGCGGGCGGCGTCTGGTATGAGCCGCTCGGCCGCGTCTACGTCGTGGTCGCGCCGCCGATTGGCCTCATCGTACCGCAGCTCCCGGCGTTTGCGACGAGCTTGGACCGCGGCGGCAAAACCTATCTCTACGCGGACGATGTCTTCTATAACCCCAGGCCCGATCTCGGCGGTTACGAAGTAATAAACGATCCGGTGGATACGGCGTACCAGCAACCGCAAGCACCGGCCGCCGCATCGCCGTCCGTCACACCGGCGCCTGTACCGGGTGCGGCGGCGCGGCCGGCTGCAACCCCGCAGGCAGTCCAGGCTTCCGCGTCCGTCACGCCAGCGGCGACCGCCATTCCGGCTGCGACCGTCACTCCAGCCGCGACGCCGGCGCAGAATCCGATCCCGGCGACGAGCGCCGCAGCCGCGCCAGCGATCTCATCCGGTGTCTCCGCGAGCGTGGCGCCGGCACTGGCGAATCCGACGAGAGTCGTGGTCTCTGCGCACAACGGACAGGGCGCGGACCAGCAGGCGACCGATCGGTACCAGTGTTACCGCTTTGCCGTCGCGCAGAGCGGTTTCGACCCACTGGCGTCGAACAGTGCCGCAACGGCGCAGGGCAGGTCCGACTACTCACGAGCGCAGGCCGCGTGCCTCGAGGGGCGCGGCTATACCGTCGAATGAAATGATATGTACGCCAAACTCCCGAGGGTCTCCCTCTTCGTGGTGGTGCTCGCCGCGTCGGCGGCGGCATCGGGGCAATCTCCCGTAACGTCGCAGACCGGCGGGCCTGCGGCCACGGACGCCGGGCCTTGGCGCGTCGGCGATCTCATCGTCGCGCCGGAGAGAGATCAGAGCGCGCAACAGCTTTGGGCCGACCGCTACGCCTGCGACGCCTGGGCGAAGAGTCAGAGCGGCTATGACTCGAGCCGCGCGGCCGGCGGTGGGCTCGCGGCCGCGAGCCCGGAGCAGCGCTCGAGCTACCGCAAGGCGCTGATCGCCTGCCTGCAGACAAGAGGCTATAGCGTGCGTGACGTCGCGCAGCCTGCGCCGCCGCCCGTGGCGCCGCCGGCCCTCGCCGCGCCGCCCAGTCCGCCGCAGCATGACTTCGTGCAGACTTTCGAGCCAACCTCGGCGTTTGAGTACCGTCCTCTCACTGGGCAGATCGAGGGCGGCTACACTGTCACTCAGGGCGAGGCCGGTACGGCGCTGCAGAACGGCTGGAACGGCGGTCTCGGATTCACCTGGTCGCCCATCGCCGCGTTGCCACTCGCGTTGCGGGTCGACGGCAGCTACGACAGATTCGGTGAAACCAACCAGTCGCGGCAGCTCGAAGCGCAGCGGACCGGCGCGAGTGGCATCTTCGGTCACGAGAGTGTCTACGGAGGCGATACCGATGCGCAGATCGATCTGAAGATGGGACCAGCCGTACGTGAGTACTTCTTCGGAGGCGTCGGCTGGTACCGCGAGCAGACGATCTTCAAACAGGTGTCGCTCGAGAGGGGCGTGCGCTGCTTCTTCTACTGCTTCCCGGGCTATCTGCCCGTTGTGTCGACGGTAGCGCGGAGCACGACCGGCTGGCTGCACTCCTGGAATGCGGGCATGGGATTCGAGTTTGCGCTGACGCCTCCGGCAAGCTTCTTCATCGAGGCGCGGTATCTGCGCATCGGCCCGGCAGACAACAGAACGGAATTCGTGCCCATCCGCTTCGGATTGCGCTTCTGAGCTATCGCGTCGCGGCAGCCAGCGGCAATGAAAGAACGCTGGCGCGGCCTGCATCGTGGAACAGCGTGATGTGCGCTACGCGTGCGTTCCTCGGATCTTCATAGCCGACACGGCCGCCGGTATTGTAGTTCTTCTGGTAGTCCGGCGAGTTGAGAGGCATGACGACGAGGCGGATGCGCGCGCCGGCTGGAATGCGCCATGCCATCCAGTTGAACGTGAAGGGAATCGTGACCACCTGAGCCGGTCTCAGCAGCTCCTGCCTGAAAAAGCCATCGCGGAAGCGCGCGCGACGGATATCCTGCCCGAGCGTCACCGCGGAGCCGTCGGGCTCCACCATCTGCACTTGCGCCCACAGGTCGAAATCGGGCGCATCCGACTGCACGATCAGGTTCAGGTGCATCTGCCCGGCCAACTCCACGCCTTGCTGCAGCGGCGCGGAATGAAAGACCAGGGCGTCCTTCTCATAGGCGCGGAACTGGCTGTGCAGGTCTTCATCCGCCGCATATTGCGCAACCGCCAGCTCCGGAAGGGTGCGCGGATCGTCGACGATCTTGGCCGGCGGCTCCGCGCCGGGCTTCGACCGCAAAAGCGCGCCGGAGCGAAAGAGATCCCTGGGCGTACCGGCCGGATCCTCCAGATAGAGCGCGAGCTTGCCGCCGGCCGAGGCGCCGCCCAGCGAGTGTGCGTAGCGCCACTCGTTGGCGCCCATCATGTAGTACGTCACGCGGTCGCGCAGCAGTGCGGGCCTCGGGCCCCGGCCGAGCACCCAATCGTACCAGTCGGCATGGAGCTTGTTCATGTCGAGCACGGCCGAATCCGGAATGGTGAGACCCTCGATTGTCTTCTGCGGATGCTGCGTGCCCAGATGGTCCCACGGCCCGATGACGAGCAGGATGTTGGCGGCCTCTTGCGGCGCGGCATATTGCAGGAAGCGCCGGTAATAATGCAGCGCACCAGGCTGATCGTCATCGAAGAAGCCCGTTGCCGTGAGCACCGGAAATCGCATCCGCGCGATTTCGGCGGGCTTCGGCTCGGCGGTGAGATTGAACGCTTTGTCGCCGACATGATCGAGCCACATCTTCATGAATGACAGCTTCCTGCCGCGGCTGTCTTCCATCCACCAGTCGTCCTGGGCTATGCCGATGTCCTCATCGAGCGTGCCGAACGGCTGCTGCCGGGCATAATGCTGCAGCATTTTTTGCTGCCAGTAGTCGCTACGGATGAAATCGTCGTTCAGCGTGCGGCCTGAGACATATCCGAGAATCACGGCGGACCATGCTTGCGGAATGCCGTTTGTGTTGGGTACGTCCCAGCCGGGATAGATGGGCACGTAAGGCGCGATGCCCGCCAGATGCGGCGGAAGTTGCGTTGCCGTGTGCCACTGAGTCATACCGACGAACGAGCCGCCATACATGAAGACGTGCCCATCGCTCCAGGGCTGACGGGCGATCCATTCCACCGCATCGCGGCCGTCGCGGCCGACCTGCAGGCCGATGTTGTCGCTCTTCTCGCCGCCGGAGCGGCCGCGCCCCCGCACCTCCACCTGCACGAACACATAGCCGCGCTGCACGAACGTCTTGAAATCCTGATCGCGGCCGCCGTCGATGTCGTATTGCGTCAGCTCGAGAACCGCAGGCGCCTTGCCCTCCAGGCGCGAAGGCTTGAAGAGCCAGGCTTCCAGCTTCACGCCGTCCCGCATGGGGATCATGCGGCTCATCTCGATGTCGTAGCCCGGGCCGATCTGCGCCTGCGCCGGCGGTGCCGCGGTGGCGCTCAGTGCGAACGACGCCGGAACCAGAGCGAGCGCCAGGGCTGCGGCACGAATCATGAGAGACCCCCGAGATGTCGACAAGCACGGGCGCTTTAAACCGATCGAGCGAGGCAGAAGTCTAATACGGTAAAGGGCGGGAGTGAACTCATGGTGAAGCGATGATGCCGGCGGGGCGCCTCTGCAAGCTTGTGCCGGTCGCCATGCTCATGATCGTCGCCGGGCTGCTGCAACCGGCGCTGGCGGCGCCAGCCAAAGCCGTCACACCGGTCATCCCGGATCTCACTCCCTGGTTGGCAAAGAACGGAAAATTGGGACAGGCGGCGTGGCGGCACGCCGCGCACTTCTCCATAGCCTATGAAATCAGTCCGGGGCACAACACTCCGGCGCCGGTATCGACGCAGGTCGATGCCGGCTATACCACAGACGCTCTGTGGTTGCGGTTCCAGGCACAGGATCCCCATCCCGGCGATATCGGCTTGCGCTACCGCGAGCACGACGACATGGCCAGCTATGCCGACGATTTCGTCGGCGTGATGTTGAGCCCCTTCAATGATACTCAATGGGCCTACGAGCTCTTTTGTACGGCCGGCGGTACCGAATGGGATGCATTCCGCCAGCAGAACAATGAGTACTCGTCATGGGATGCGGTGTGGACCTGCAGCGCCTCGCGCAGCGCAAACGGCTATCAGGTGGTCATGAAGATACCGTTCGCCTCGATCAAATTCCCCCACAGCGCGGCTCCGCAGCGGTGGGGACTCATCTTCTTCCGCAACTGGCCGCGGAACATCCGGCACCAGCTGTTCAGTCAGCCCCTGAATTACGACACCAGCTGCACCCTGTGCAGCATGATCCCCCTGAGCACTGCGACGCCCATCAAGACGAGCGCCGCCGATTTCCAGTTGATCCCCGCAGTCACGGTGATCCGCACCGACTCGCAGGAAAACGGCGCGGGAGGACTCGTGCAGGGCTCGCCGACCCTGAAGGCCAGCCTCGATGCACGTTGGGTGCTGCGCCCGGATCTCGAATGGTCTGCGACCGTGGATCCCAATTTCTCGCAGGTGGCTCCCGATGTCCTGCAGCTCAGCGCCAACCGACAGTTCGCGGTCTTCTACCAGGAAAATCGTCCGTTCTTCGAGCAGGGCACGCAGGTCTTCAATACGCCGAGCATGCGCTTCAGCACGGATACGTTCAATCCGTCGGGAGCGCTCGTCGACACTCTCACGATCAGCGACCCGCGTTTCGCGACGAAACTCGTCGGTCAGGTGGGCGCCGATGAGATCGGGGCCCTGGCCACCGAGGATACCGCCACGAGCATCGTAGTCCCCGGCCCCCAGGGCTCGACGACCCAATCGTTTGACTTCACCACCCGGGATGAGCTGCTGCGCTATCGATACGATGTGGGCAACTCGGCTATCGGGCTATATGCCTCTGACCGGGACGGTGGCGGCTATCACAGCGGTCTGTACGCCGCCGACGGCGACTGGCAGATCGATCCGAGCGATGTCGTGACTGCCCTCGTCGGCTCCTCGGATACCGATTATCCGGACACGGTGGCGAGCGCCTTCGGGATTTCCCCGGGCACCGTCGACGGTGATCTCTGGAGCCTCGACTACGCTCGCACCCGACGCAATTACAACTTCGAGCTCAACCTGAGCCATGTCGCCGATGGCTTCCGGGCAGACCTGGGGTATATGCCGCAGGTGGGATACGACCAGGGCGCGTTTCTGGGTGAATACGACTTCTACGCGCCCGATGCGGACTGGTGGCAGAACTTCGGGTTCGGCACCATTTCAAATTGGACCCGCGCAACGGACGGCGGGGCGAACCTCGACCGCAAGGTCAAGCTCTACACCGTCCTTCACGCCAACTACCAGGCGCAGGTCTACTTGTACGCAACGCACGACGAACAGTATTACCAGGGCAAGCTTTTCAACCTGGATCAGCTCGAAATGGATACCACCATCCAGCCGGTGGGCTGGCTGAACGGAGAGGTCGACGTCGTCGGGGGTGACGGCGTGGACTACACCGACGTACGAAAGGCCGGACTGTTATCCGTCAATACCACGCTCTATATCCAGCCCGGCAGACACCTCAAGATCAGTATCGTGGACGACTACGAGCAGCTCGACCTTTCGGGCTCACGGCTCTTCACGGCCAACGTCTACGATCTGCGTTTGGCCTGGTACTTCACCTCGCGTCTGTTCGCGGACGTCATCGGGCAGGGACAGGACGTGCGCAACAACACAACGCTGTATCCGCCTGGCACGGCCCCTCGCACGGGTACCCTCGCTACCCAATGGCTGATCGGCTATCAGATCAATCCCTGGACGGTCTTCTACGCCGGCAGCTCCGAGGGATATCAGGAGACCGCCGACGGCCAGCTTCAGCCCCAGCAGCGGACGTTTTTCCTGAAGGGAAGCTATTACTTCCAGCCTTGAGCGCCGCTGCGAATTTCAAGGTATTCTGCCATCCAATCAAGGCATGCAGACGGGGAGGGCAGATGGCGGGACCGACGAGGCTCAGACGTGACGTAGGTGTGATCGGACTGCTGTACGCAAGTCTCGGCAGCATCATCGGGTCCGGCTGGCTGTTCGGAGCGCTGCACGCCGCCGTGCTGGCGGGACCGTGGAGCGTCTTCTCGTGGATGCTCGGGGCCGCCGCCATCCTGCTGCTGGCCTTCGTGTTTGCCGAATTGGCGACCATGTTTCCCAATTCCGGTGCGATGGTGCACATGACGCACGTGAGTCATGGCGACCTGGCCGGCAGGATCTGGAGCTGGATCCTGTTTCTCGCGTTCGTGCTGGTGCCTCCCATAGAGGTGACCGGGGTGCTCACCTACACCAACAACTACCTGTCCGGGCTGATCTACCCCGGGACCGGTCTAATGACCGAAGTCGGCATGATCTGGGCCGTGCTGCTTCTTGCCGCCGTCGTCCTCGTCAATTTCATGGCCGTGCGCTGGGTTCTTGCCATCAACAGCGTGGCCACGTGGTGGAAGCTGGTCATCCCGA
>Ga0335075_10004235_pt1 | contig 22493 bp, 21 predicted proteins | sample Lox_Sample_24_FD_206723 | JGI IMG/M metagenome (GOLD analysis project Ga0335075, IMG submission 206723) | Soil microbial communities from Loxahatchee National Wildlife Refuge, Florida, United States - Lox_Sample_2.4 | ecosystem: Environmental > Terrestrial > Soil > Wetlands | place: USA...
CCAGCCAGCCGGTGCCTCCGCCGAGCGGCTCCGCGGCACTCCGGGCGGCTGGCACGCGGTCGCAAGCACCGGCACGCCCGCCGTCACGATGCCCGGCGAGGCCGACGTCGAGGTGCCGGTCTCCGACAGTCTCACGCTCGCGCTGAAGGGCAGACCACTGCCGGCCGCGGACCGCCGCGTGCTCGGCGCGTTCGCGTCCTACGCGGCCGTCGCGCTCGATCAGCAGCGCCTGGCCGCGGAGGCCGAGGCGGCCAAGCCGATCGCGGCCGCCGACCGGATGCGGACCGCGCTGCTCGCGGCCGTAAGCCACGACTTCCGCACGCCGCTGGCCTCGGCCAAGGCGGCGGTGACCAGCCTGCGGTCGCCGGACGTGAAGTGGCAGGCCGAAGACCGTGACGAGCTGCTTGCCACCGCGGATGAATCGCTCGACCGGCTCACCCACCTGGTGGACAACCTGCTCGACATGAGCAGGCTGCAGGCCGGTGCGCTTTCCCTCTTCCCGCGGCCGGCGGGACTGGACGAGATCGTGTCCCGCGCGCTTGACAACCTGGACCCGGCCGCAAGGGGTATCACGGTCGACATCCCGGAGTCGCTGCCGGAGATCAACGTGGACCCGGCCATCCTGGAACGCGTCATCGTGAACCTGACCGAGAACGCGCTGCGCTACTCGCCGCAGGGCCGGCCGCCGCTGCTGGCGGCCAGCACCCTGGGGGACCGGGTCGAGCTGCGCGTGGTAGACCGGGGCCCGGGCATCCCGGAGCAGGACAGGGACCGGATGTTCGTGCCGTTCCAGCGGCTGGGCGACACCGACAACACCACAGGGATCGGGCTGGGCCTGGCGCTGTCACGTGGCCTGACCGAGGCGATGGGAGGGACGCTCACCGCCGAGGAGACGCCGGGTGGCGGGCTGACCATGACGGTGTCGGTGCCGATCGTCGAGGAGCGGGACTACGGGTACCAGCCCGGCCACCGCGAACGTGAAGCCGCGAGCGAGCTGGAGGGCCGCGCTGCCGACTGGACTGAGGAGCGAGGAACGAGCGACGAGGGAAGGAGGCAGCTTAAGGCGGCCCGGAGGCGAGCGGGAGATACAGTTCGGGAGATCGAGTCGTGACCAGGGTGCTGGTCGTCGACGACGAGCCGCAGATCCTGCGGGCACTGCGGATCAACCTGAGGGTGCGCGACTACCAGGTGGACGTCGCGGCAACCGGAACCGAGGCGCTGGAGATCGCCGCCCGCCACCCGCCCGACCTGGTGATCCTGGACCTGGGCCTGCCCGACCTGGATGGCGTGGAGGTGATCCAGGGCCTGCGCGGCTGGACCAAGGCGCCGATCATCGTGCTGTCCGGGCGGTCCGACAGCACCGACAAGGTCGAGGCGCTCGACGCCGGAGCGGACGACTACATCACCAAGCCGTTCGGGGTTGAGGAGCTGCTGGCCCGGATGCGGGCCGCGGCCAGGCGTACCGGGGCGGGCGAGGACCAGCCCCGGATCAGGCTCGGTGACCTGATCGTCGACCTGTCCGCCAAGCGGGTCATCCGGCAGGCCGCCGTCCCGGCGGGCGCCGGGAATCCGGCGGCTGGGCAGGATGACATCAGGCTCACCCCGACCGAATGGCATCTGCTCGAGGTGCTGCTGCGCAACCCGGGCAAGCTGCTCAGCCGCAGCCAGCTGCTGACCGAGGTGTGGGGGCCGGGGTACGCCGATGCCACCGGCAACCTTCGCCTGTACATGGCGCAGCTGCGCCGCAAGCTCGAACCCGACCCGGCGCGACCGCGGTGGCTGATCACCGAGCCGGGCATGGGCTACCGCTACCAGCCAAGCCCGGACGACGACGCGTCCTGAGATCCTTGTAGCCAGCCCTACCAGGGGTAGGGCTGGCCGTCGCGGGTGAAGGTACCGGTGGGTCCGCCATTCGGGATCGTCACGGCCCAGATGACGCTGGCCGCGGCCTGGGCGAGAGACCGGCCCTGCGGGTGGGTCTCGCTGGCGGGCCAGCCAGGGCAGACCGAGTTGACCAGGATGCCGTCCCTGGCCAGTTCCCCGGCCAGCAGCCGGGTCAGCGCGTTGAGGCTGGCCTTGGAGATGCCGTAGGCGGGCGATCCGCCGGTCATGCCGGCGATCGAGGCGGCGTCGCTGCTCACGTTGACGATCCTGGGCCGGGAACTGGAGCGCAGCATCGGCAGCAGAGCGTGAATCACCCGCCAGGGGCCGAACAGGTTGACGTCTATCGCCTCCGCGACCGTGCCCAGGTCTGCGCTGCTCGCGGTCACCCACCGGTCGTACGTGGTGGACGCGTTGTTCACCAGCACGTCGGTCCGGCCGAACCGCTGCTTCACCCAGTCGGCCATCGCGGCGACGCTGAGCGAGTTGTCCACCTCGAGCTGGCAGGCGGCAATCCGGGAACCCTCAGGATCTAGCTCCTTTGCCGCCAGTTCCCCCTTGCGCAGGTCCCGGGAACCGAGTATCACCGCGTAGCCGAGCAGGGCAAGCTGGCGACACACCTCGCGGCCCACGCCGCGGTTGGCGCCGGTCACCACCGCCACCGGCAGGTCAGAGGACACGGGCACCGCCAGCGCCGGGCATGACCGCGATGTTTCTCATGCCAGGTATCTTGCCATCAGCCGGGGGCGCGGCGCTGGCTCAAATCGTCAGCTAACGGCCACGGTCACATCAACCCGGGCGGCGTGGTGCTGGAAGCGGGCGCGGCGGCACCGGGCGGCGCGGCGGCGGAATCGGCGGCCGAGGCGGTGGCGGCGTCGTGCGCGAGCTGAGCCAGGCGGTAGCCCAGGCGGCAGAGCACCACGTTGGCGGTGCCCCGCCTGATCGCGTGGTCCAGGATCACGCCGCGCTGGTTGAACAGCAGGTAGTCCCAGAACCGCCTGGGCTGCACCTCGGGGATCAGCACCACAAGCTTGTGGTAAGTGTCGTTGGCCTCGATATCGCACAGATACTTCACGATGGGCTTGGCGATCGAGCGGTGCGTGGCATGAAGCGTTATCAGCGGGACGTTCGGGTGCCATTGCTCCCAGCGCTCGCGGAACGAAACGTCGGCCGCCTCGTCTTCGGGATCGGTGAAGCAGACGTTCACGGCCCTGACCTCATCCCCGATGGACAGCGCCGTGGAGATGCCGGCGGCGATCAGTCGTGATATCGAGGCGACCGGCACGATGACCAGCGACTTGTGTTTGGTCGGCGGCGGCGGCGTCCGGCCGATCCCGAGCAGCGAGCCGATCCGGTCGTAGGTGCGGTGCACGCGGTCGAACAGCAGCACCAGGCTGGGGATCACGATCACGATCAGCCATGCGCCCTCGGTGAACTTGCTGACCAGTTCGATGATCGTGGTCGCCGCGGTGAGGACCGCGCCGACCCCGTTGATCATGGCCCGGCTGCCCCAGCCACGGCTCCGTTCGGTATGCCAATGCTTGACCATGCCGACCTGGGACAGTGTGAAACCGACGAACACCCCTACGGCGAACAGTGGAACCAGGGCCTGGGTGTTGCCTTTCGCCGCCACCAGCAGTGCGGCGGCCAGGACCGCCAGCACGACGACGCCGTACCTATGTACCTGGCGGTCGGCGCGCAGCGCGAACATGTGCGGCAGGAAGTTGTCCTTGGCCAGCAGGGCGGCCAGCACGGGCAGGCCGCCGAACGAGGTGTTGGCGGCCAGCGTGAGCAGCACCAAGCTGATCAGCTGTACCGCGTAGAAGAGGAAGTTGTGGCCGAGCCCCGCCTCGGTGAGCTGGGCCAGCACGGTCGTGCTGGCGTGCGGCGCCACGTCGAACTTGCGGATCAGGATGCCCAGGCCGATCAGCATCCCGCCGAGCAGGAGGCCGAGCCAGACCTCGGTGTGCTGTGCCCGGCGGGCCCTGGGCGTGCGGAACTCGGGCACCGCGTTCGCGATCGCCTCCACCCCGGTCAGCGCCGAGCAGCCGGAGGCGAACGCCCGTAGCAAGAGCAGGATGCCCACGGCCTCAGTGGCCGAGGCCACGTGATGGTCGAGCGGCACGGCCGGGTGGGATCGGACCAGGCCGCCGATGATCACCGCCGCCATCGCCACGATGAACGCCAGCGTCGGGACGGTGAAGACCTTGGCGCTTTCCGAGACGCCCCACAGGTTCAGGCCGGTGATGATGGCAAGCGCGGCCAGGCACAGCCAGGTCGTGGCGCCGAACAGGACCGGGAACGCCGAGGTCAGGGCGGCGATGCCGGCCGACACGCCGACGGCGGCGTTCAGCACGTAGTCGACGATCAGTGACGCGGCCGCGACCAGGCTGGGCTGCCTGCCCAGGTGCGCCTTGGACACCGCGTAGGCGCCGCCGCCGGTGGGGAACGCCGCGATCACCTGGCGGTAGGACACCACCAGCGCGGCGAGCAGGATGATGATCGCGCCGGTTATCGGCAGCGAGTAGTGCAGCGCCGTGGTACCCGCCGCGACCAGGACGACGAGGATGGCCTCCGGCCCGTAGGCCACCGAGGACAGCGCATCCAGGGACAGGGCCGCGAGGCCCTGCGGCACGGTTAGCCTGTCCTTTTCTTCCTCGTCGCTCGTCATGGTCACAGCATGTCATCCGGGCCTGACCAGCTGGCTACTCCCAGGTGACGACGAGCCCATCCTTCTCGCCGAAGCGCTCCAGGTGGCGGCCGGTGACGTCCTCTATCCGGGTCTCGCTGTTGTCAGCGCAGGCGCGCATGACAACGGCGACTGGCTCCGCGAAGGGCGTGATGGTGCCGCCGGAGCCCCGGGCCAGGACGGTACTGCCCGGGGTTCGCGTTACTTCGATCCGGTTGCCGAAGTGGCTGGCCAGTTGCTCGCGGTACCGTTCGCCGCATTCGGTCATGACCCGCGCGGTCGGGGTGACGGTCATAGTTCCAGGCTACGGGCCTGCCGTGGCTACCGCGTGTCCGGGCTGCGTGGTTGGGTTGGTGCGTCAGGCTACGGCGACGATCACGATTATGATCGCGATGATCACGACGCTCACGACAATGAGTAGGGCGGGCGAAACGGGGGACCGGCGGGACGACGCTACATCCTCGTCCCCCCGTTCGACGAAGGCCTTGAAGCGGCCGGTATTCGCACTCGGATCTTCAAACTCCGACATGGGCACGACTTTAGCCGCTGCGGCCGCTGGTTATGGGCGGAACGAGTACGATTGGCCGCTTTATCGGCGTTTGGTGGTGTCGGCGGGCGTTGCGGTGTTAGCGGTGTTGGCGGGCTTAGTGGTGTTAGCGGGCTCAGCGGGGCTAGCGATGTTGCGGGCTCAGCGGGGCTTGCGGGCTCAGCGGGGCTAGCGACGTTGCGGGCTCAGCGGGGCTTGCGGGCTCAGCGGGGCTAGCGACGTTGCGGGCTCAGCGGGGCTTGCGGGCTCGGCGGGGCTTGCGGGCTCAGCGGCTTAGGGGGGCCATAGCGTCGGCGCGTTCGACCAGCCGGGACAGCACGATCACGCTCCGGGTACGTATCACGAACGGCTCGGCCCTGATGCGCTCCATCACGCCCTCGAAATGCCGCACGTCAGCCGCCCGGATGTGAACCAGAGCGTCCGCCTCGCCGGTGATCGTGCATGCGTCCGCCACCTCCGGATACCGCCCCACCGCGGCCGCGATCTCCTCAGGCGAGGTGCGCCCGCCGCAGAACAGCTCCACATACGCCTCGGTGGTCCAGCCCATGGCCACGGGATCCACCCGGGCTGAGAAGCCAGTGATCGCGCCGACCGCCCGCAGCCGGTCTACCCGCCGCTTCACCGCTGGCGCGGACAGGCCGACCTGCTGGCCGATCAGCGCGTAGCTGGCCCTGGCGTCCTTGACCAGCGCGGCGATGATGCGTGCGTCGATGTCATCCACGAGGACCGCCCACAGCCGCAAACCTACCCGGCTCCGGACGTACCGCGGCATACTCCGCGGTGGGCCGGGCATACTACGGTCGTGTCCGGGCCCCGCTCCTGGCATCGTCCGGGCATGAAACGAGGCTCGGCGTCCCGCTTTCGCCGAGCCTCACTAATTGAGACGCGAAGGTCCCCGCGCAGGTTGACGCGATCGGAGAAAGATCGCACTTCCATCCGCAGAGGGGTTCAGGGCGTCGGCCGCGTTCCCCGGAGGCTGGCGGCGCCGACCGCGTTCCTCGGGGGTTTGCGGGGTGCCGCCCGGGGTTTGCGGCGCCCGACGCGTTCCGCGGGGGGGGGTTTGCGGCGCCCGACGCGTTCCGCGGACGTTTGCGGCGTTCCGCGGGGGGTTTGCGGCGCCGACCGCGTTCCGCGGGGGGTTTGCGGCGCCGACCGCGTTCCGCGGGGGGTTTGCGGCGCTCCGCGGGGTTTCCGGCGCCGACGGGCCGGGGTACTTTCAGGCCGAGTGGCGTGCCGCGGGCCACGCGCGTCCCACCGGGCAACCTGGTGAGCACGGCTTCGGGGTTCCTCGCCAGCCCCTGCTGCGCAGGATCTGCGCCTGCAGCAATGCGGTATCGCAGGGATGAGCGTAGATGTCACGCCAGCCGTACCGGGACGTGTACACGCCCTGCACGCCGGCTTTGACGTCCCGTTGGCTGTCGCGCCAGCGCTCGTCGTCCGGATGGGCCAGGCGGCCATCCAGTTCGACCGCGGCCTGGTAATCCTCGTAGTACACGTCCCGGTAAATCACCTTGCCGTCGATGACGATACGCACCTGGTGCTGGGAGCGCGGCAGGCCGTGGACGCGCTCGACATCACGCAGGTACCGGTATTCCAGTACCGAGTGAATTCCGTCACCGGCGGCGGCAAGAATATCGTCGAGCTCAGTCCGCCAACGCATTTTCTTCCGCTGCGCCAGGGCCGTCCGGAGCTTTTCCTCGGTGGTCAGCCGCCTACCGCAGGCCTTGGTTATCCATCCGCACGCGTCGTCGAGCGTCCTGGACAACTGAGCCAAATCCAGGACCGTCTCCTCCACGGATGTCCGGGGCGGGGTGCGATTAGGCTGCGTGGCCCGGCCGATGCGGCCCGAAGTGCGGACCACGATGCCGCGAGTCGCTACTCGCCTCGATGGGGGAATAGTCACGTAGATGGCCTCGGCCTGCGCGTCCATGAGCTGGTGCAACTCCGCTGCGGTCTGATAGCTGAGCACGGCGCCGTCACCAGCGCGCAGCACTGCCGCCCACAACCAGGCCTCGCGGCCCGGCGGGCCACTGAACACCGCGTAGACGCCGCGGAAAAGCTGCTGCCAGCGACCGCGCTTAAGACGCTCCTTGATCATTTGAGTGTTTGTACCGGCGGCTAGTAGTTGCCTGCGAGAAATTGCCCCAGCCTGCCGACGTGCAGTTTCAGCCGCCGGCCCGGAAATATCGAAAGCCATTGCCCCACTATGCCGCGCGGCTCTGACATTTCCGTGATCGCGAAGACTTTTGTATGAAATAGCACCCCAAAGTCTTCGGGATCATGAAATTCGCCGCGCCGGAGCGCGCGGGCGCGGGGCGCGAAGGGCTTGAGGGGCGCGCGGGGCTCAGGGGGAGGACGCAGGAGGGCTGCGAGGATGCGGGCAAGCGCGAGACGCGCTGGGGTGAAAGCGAGCGGGACGCGTGGGGCATATGTGGCCGGGGCACGGCGCGGCGGCGGGGGCGGGAGCTGTGCAGGAGCTGCGGCGCGGACTGAGTTGGCGCAGGAGCTGCGGCACGGACTGAGTTGGCGCAGGAGCTGCGGCGCGGGAGGCGAAGCTGGGCCGCGTAGACGCGCAGGAGCCGTCGCGCGGAGGGGATACGACGCGGAGGGGATACGACGATGCGGCGCGGCTGTATCGTGCGGGGCAGCGGGTTCACTTGAGGCTGGGCGAGGAGGCGATGGCATGGCGGACGATGCGGGCGGCGCCGTGGAGATGGAGCGCGGGATGTTCGGGCCTGACGTCACCTTCCTCGGTGTGCCCCGGGCTGAGCTCGGCGCGCTGTCGGGGCTGGATGTCGTGTTCATCGGCGCTCCCTATGACAGCGGCACGTCGCACCGGCCGGGCGCCAGGTTCGGCCCGCAGGCCATCCGGATGACGGATTACCTGCCGCACGACGCGTCCCGGCCGCACCTCGCGCTGGGCGTGGACCCGCTGGCCGAGTTGCGCTGCGCCGACGCCGGGGACGTGCTGATGCCGCCGACCGACACCGAGAAGTCGCTGCGGCGACTGGAAAGCGCGGTGCAGGCCATCGCCGACGCGGGCGCGATCCCGGTGATCCTGGGCGGCGACCACACGATCACCTGGCCGGACGCCACCGGGGTAGCCCGGCACGTGGGATGGGGGCGGCTGTCGCTGATCCACTTCGACGCGCACGCCGACACCGGCGACAGCCAGTTCGGGTCGTTGATCGGGCACGGCACGCCGATGCGGCGGCTGATCGAGTCCGGCGCGGTACGCGGCGACCGGTTCCTGCAGATCGGGCTGCGCGGCTACTGGCCGGAACCGCCCACGCTGGCCTGGATGGCCGAGCAGCGGATGCGGTCGTTCGAGATGACCGAGGTCGTCGCGCGCGGGCTGGACGACTGCCTGACTGAAGCGTTCGCGATCGCCGTGGACGATTGCGACGGCGTGTTCCTGTCGGTCGACGTCGACGTGGTCGATCCTGGCATGGCCCCGGGAACCGGGACGCCAGAACCTGGTGGGCTCACCGCCCGGCAACTGCTCGACGCGGTGCGGAGGATCGCCATGTCGGTGCCGCTGGCCGGCATCGATGTGGTGGAGGTCTCGCCGCCCTACGACCACGCCGAAGTCACCGCGTTCCTCGGCAACCGGGTGGTGCTCGAGGCACTTTCCGGCCTCGCCTGGCGACGCCGGCGGCTGGCCGGCTCGCCTGTGCGGCAGCCGGACGCGCCGCTGCTAGACGGCCGGTGAGTGCTGACCTGGCCGGATACGTCCGAAATAGCCCCCGCGTAGCACTCTGGGCGAACTGATCAGCACGATCTATAGTCGGTGCATGTTGGACGTGACGAGGCTGCGCGTGCTTGTGGCGGTGGCGCGCTACGGCTCGGTCACGGCTGCGGCCCGGGCCCTGAACTACGCGCAGCCATCGGTGAGCCACCACCTGGCGCGCCTGGAAGCCGAGACGGGTATCAAGCTCATCCAGCGGGCGGGACGGGGCATCCGGCTCACCGATGCCGGCCGACTCCTGGCCGAGCGCGCCGCCGAGGTGATCGGCAGGCTGGATGCCGCCGAGAACGAACTGGCCGCCTACACCGGGCTGAGGGCCGGGCGGCTGCGGCTGGCGGCGTTCCCTTCCGCGCTCGGCACTATCGTCCCGGCCGCGGCTGCCATGCTGCGCGGTCGCCAGCCCAGCGTCGACCTGCGGCTGACCGAGGCGGAACCGCCCGAGGCGCTGCGCATGCTCCGGGCCGGGTATGTCGACGTCGCGCTGGTGTTCCGGTATGTGCCCGACAGTCCGAGCCCGGATGCGCCGACGGGCGCGCCGGGGCCCACGGGCACACAAGGGCCGGCCGGCGTACCGAGGCAGGCCGACGCACCGGGCGTACCCCGGCCGGGGAGCGCGCCGGGAGCGGTGGGCGTACCCGGGGCAGCCACCGCAGCGGGAACGGCCAGCGCACCCGGGGCAGCCACCGGAGCAGGAACAGCCAGCGCACCAGGAACGGCCAGCGCACCCGGGGCAGCCACCGCAGCGGGAACGGCCAGCGCACCCGGGGCAGCCACCGCAGCGGGAACGGCCAGCGCACCCGGGGCAGCCAGCGCAGCGGGAACGGCCAGCGCACCAGGGGCAGCCAGCGCAGCGGGGATAGCCGACGCACCAGGGACAGCCGATGCGGTGAGCTGGGGCGGGTGGGGCGCGGACTTCGACGAGGACGGCGGGATCGACCTCACCGAGGGCCTGCGCGAGCGGCTGATCCTCGACGAGCCCGTGCACCTGGTGACCTCCGGACACGGCTCCGGCCAGGTGCCGGCCGACTTGTCCAGGTATGCGCGCCACCGCTGGATCGCTGGCTGCGACCGCTGCCGCGCCAACCTGCTCAGGCAGTGCGCGCAGGCCGGCTTCGTCCCGAAGATCGCGTTCACCACCGACGACTACGTCGCGGTCCAGGCGCTGGTAGCGGCCGACCTGGGCGTCTCGACCCTGCCCGCGCTCTGCCTGCGGGCCGCGAGGCATCCTGGGGTCAAGACCGCGCCGCTGGCCGGCGCGCGCCGGCACGTGTTCGCCGTACGTTACGGCGACCCGCCGGACCCGCCCGCGGTGACCCTGCTCATGGACGTGCTCCGCAGCGCCGCCGAGAGCGGTGCCGCGCTACCGTCACCCGCGTGAACTGGGAAGACAGCAAGCCACGAGGCACGAAGGGACGTGCATGGCCCAAGACAGGCCGGCGGCGCTTGTGACCGGATCGGCGAGCGGGATCGGGCGGGCGGCGGCACTGCGGCTGGCCCGGGCCGGGTATGACGTCGCGATCAACTACAGCCGTTCGGTGGACGCCGCTCGTGACACCCTGCGCGAGCTCGAGGCGCACGGCGGCCGCCACCTGGCGCTGCGCGGCGACGTCAGCGACGACGCCGCGGTCGTCTCGATGGTGGCGGCGGTCACCGACGCGTACGGCCGCCTGGACGCCTTGGTGAACAACGCAGGCATCACCAGCCCGACCCCGCCAGAAGACCTGGACGGCGTCGACCTGGCCGAATGGGACCGGGTGTTCGCCGTCAACGTCCGCGGCGTGTTCCAGGTCACCCGGGCCTGCGCGGACCGGCTGCGCGCCGCCCGCGGTAGCGTCGTCAACGTGGCCTCCATCGTGGGGCTGCGGCCTGGGCCCCAGCCGTTGGCCTACGCGGCCAGCAAGGCGGCCGTGGTCAGCCTCACCCGCACGCTGTCCCGGGTGCTGGCGCCCGAGGTCCGCGTCAACGCCGTCGCGCCGGGCTGGATCGCCGGGGAGTGGATGCAGCGGACGCTGGGCGAGAACTACGAACGGCTGATGGAGCGCCGGGCCACCTGGACTCCGATGAAACGGAACGTCACCGCCGAGGACGTGGCCGAGACGATCTTCTCGCTGATCAGCTCCAACCCGTTCGTGACCGGCGAAACGGTCGTGATCGACGGCGGCTACGCCGCCACCACGTAAGGCCGGCGTAAGGCCGGGGAGATGTCGCCGGTGAGGTAGCGCTGCACGGCCGGGCCGACTGCGGCCACCAGGTCCTCGACGCTGGCCGAGGCGATCGGCTCAAGCCGCAGCAGGTACCTGGTGAAGCCAAGGCCGATGACCTGGCTAGCCACCAGGGCAGCCCGGTACCGGCCCGCTACGTCGCCGCTCAGCCCGGCTCCCCGGACCAGGCTGGCCAGGATCACGCCGGTCACGAACTCCCGTAGCATCGCCATCCCCTGCTCGGTGGTCGCCGCGGCGCGCAGCAGCCCGAGGAAGGCCTCGCGGACCTCGGCCAGGTCCCAGACGCGGAGCATGGTCCTGATCAGGACCTCGCCTACGTGCGCGGCGAACTCCTCGCCGAGTTGGGCGCGGGCCGCGCCCAGGGCCCGGCCCAGGATTTCGCCCGGCAGCACGGGCAGCCTCATCGCGGCCGCGAACAGCCTCTCCTTGGTCCCGTAGAAGTGATGTACGAGGGCCGGGTTCACCCCGGCACCGGCCGCGATGCCGCGGATGGTCGTTCCGTCGTAGCCGTGTTCGGCGAAGCTCCGCCTGGCCGCGTCGAGGATCGCCTCCCGCGTCCGGCTCTCTCCGGCCCGCCGACCCGCCCGCCGCGGCTCCGACGCGCTCACCGGGCCGGCGCTCCGGCCGCGACCAGCCCGAAGAAGCGCTCTTCCAGCGTGGCGGGCTCCTCGGCGACCTGGGCGGGCAGGCCGGCCAGCGCAAGGACGACGTCGGCGGCGGGGCGGTCAGGCACCCGCAGCGTCTGGCCGGACAGCACCGTGCGCAGCCCGGCCGCCTCCAGCCGACGCAGCGCCTCGGCCCAGTCCTGGGCGCGCACCACCGCGGTGCGGGCCCCGCCCACGATCCCGGCCGCGGTCCCCTCGGCCACCACGCGCCCGCTGGCCAGAACGACCAGGCGCGAGCACTCCCAGGCTTCCTCCATGGCGTGGGTGGTCACGATCGCCCCGGCACCGGCCGCGGCGGCCTCCCCGATCGTCTCCCACAGCCGCGCCCGGCCCAGCGGGTCCACACCGGAGGTCGGCTCGTCAAGCAGCAGGAGTTCCGGCGCGTGCTCCAGCGCCTGGGCGAACGCGGCGCGCCGCGCCACACCGAGCGGCAGGTCGCGTACGCAGACCCCGGCGTAGCCGCGCAGCTCATCGGCATCGCCGCGCCCCGAACCAGCGGACACAGAACCAGCGGACACGGAACCAGCGGACACGGAACCGGCGAACACGGCCCGGGAGAAGGCCAGGTTCTCGGCCACCGTCAGGTCCTCGTACAGGCCCAGGCCCTGCGGCAGGTACCCGATCCGCCGCCGGCCCGCCCGCGACGGCGGCCGCCCGAACAGCCGCACCGAACCTGCGGAGACAGGCAGCAGGCCGAGCAGCATCCGGATCAGCGTGGTCTTGCCCGCGCCGTTGGCGCCGAGCAGCCCGACCACCTCACCAGGGCCGACCGTCAGGTCCACCCGGTCGACCACGGTGAGCCTGCCGAAGCGCCGGATGACCCCGGCGCACTCGGCCAGCGGCTCAGCCATCGCCGGCCCCGAAGGCCCCGTCGGCCCCGCTGGCCCCGTCGGCCCCGAAGGCCCCGAAGGCGGCCAGTTCCCGGCGCAGTGCCGCGACGCACACCGCGTCCTGCAGGTCGGGCGTTACGACCTCGCCGACGGTCGGAGCAGCCGGGGGCAGCCAGACGCGCCAGGCACCGGCCCGGCGCCAGGCCCGGCGCCGCTCGTCCCCGGCCGCGGGCGGACCGGGCAGCACGGCGATCGTCCCGGGGACGGCGGCCACGATCTCGGCGGGCGTCCCGTCGGCCAGCGTCCGGCCGGAGTCGAGCACGAGGACCCGGCCCGCCCGGGACGCCTCGTCGGTGTAGGTGGTGGACATCAGCACCGCCGCGCCGTCCGCGACGGCCCGGGCGATCAGCCACCACAAGTCGGCCCGGCTCACCGGGTCGACACCGGTCGTGGGCTCGTCAAGCACGAGCAGCTCAGGCTCGGGCAGCATCGCCGCGACCACGCCGAGCTTGCGGAGCATGCCCCCGGACAGCTGGCCGGCCAGCCGGTCCGCCGCCGCGTCAAGCCCGGTCCGTTCGAGGTATTCACCGATGTGCCGCCGGGCCGCCGACGCCGGTATTCCATATATGGCCGAACGGAACCTCAGATTCTCCGCCACTGACAAGTCCACGTAGACCCCGGTGCCTGACGGCAGGTAGCCGATGCGGCGTGCAGGCGGCCTGCGGACGGTGCCCGCGACGGGCGCCAGCTCGCCGGCCACGCAGCGCAGCAGCGTGGTCTTGCCCGCGCCGTCGGCGCCCACCACCACGGTCACCTGGCTAGGGACCGCGCTCACCGTCACCCGGTCAAGCGCCTGCCGGCTCCCGAACCTGACCGATACCTCATCGGCGCCCCACCCGGTCACTTGCCCGCTCCCGGGGCGAGGAAGGCGCGGAACCGCAGCGTCGCGAGCGTGGTGACGACCACGCCGAGCAGGGCCAGGCAGGCGAACGGGAGCCAGAGCGAGGTGATCGGCTGGGCTCGGAGCATCACGCCGCGCGAGATCTCGGTGAAGTACGTCAGCGGGAGGATGTAGGCGATCCACCGCACGCCGATCGTGACCGCGGCCAGCGGGAAGACCAGGCCGGACAGCAGCACCTGCGGCAGCAAGGTCATGACAGCCAGCTGGATGGCCTGCCCCTGAGTCTGCGACACGCTGGAGATCAGCACGCCAAGGCCGAGGGTGACGAAGACGAAAAGCAGCGCGCCGAGCGCGAAGGTCGCCGCCGACCCGCGGAACGGGACGCCGAAGATGCCGACCCCGACGCCAAGCACGATGGCCAGGTCGGCCAGGGCGACCGCGAAGTAGGGGATGACCTTGCCGCCGAAGACATCGGCGGGCCGCAGCGGCATGACCGCGAGCTGCTCCATCGTGCCTGCCTGGCGCTCCCGCACCACGCCGAGGCTGGTGATCACGGTGCCGACGAACACCAAGATCACCCCAGCCAGGCCGGGGACCATGATGAACGACGTCTTCAGCTCCGGGTTGTACAGGATCTGCACGCTGGCCGGGGCGGCCAGCGCGGATCCGGCGACGCTGGCCGTCGTGGTCGCCGCGCTGGTTATCGGGTCGCCGGGGGTACCGGCCCGGAGCGCGGCCAGCTCCTGGACGGCCTTCTGCGCGTCGAACAGCTGGCTGCCGTCGATGAGGACCTGCGGTCCAGGCCCGGCGCCCGTGACGATCGCGACGGCGGCGTGCCCGTCGCGCAATTGGTCGCGCGCCCACGCCGCGGGCGCCTGGGCGCTGGCGGACGCCTGGTAGGTGCCCGCCAGCCGGAAGGCCTTCGGCAGGGCCCTGCCCACCGCGGCCGCCCCCGGGCCTGCCACCACGGTGGGGACGTCGGGCACGTTGAAGCTGGCCGCGTAGCCGAGGATCACAAGCAGCAGGACCGGCATCACGATCATCATGGCCAGGGTCCTGCGGTCGCGGCGGAGCTGCCGGAACTCCTTAACGATCATGGCCCGCATGTCGCCCTCCCGTTGGTCAGGCTGGCCTGTGAAGAAATTATACGCTTGGTTAATTTACTTGGCGAGGGCCACCCGTTCTGGTCGGATGGGGGGCATGACGGGCGGTTCCGGAGAGTACGGCAGGCGCACGGTGCACGCCGGGCGGTGGACGCTGGAGCACAGGTTCGACTCACCGTGGCATTACCTGCCGGTTGAGGTCGGGGCGGGCACGGCCGGACTGCGGGTGGAGCTCGAGTACGACCAGTCTTCCGGGGCGGTGCTTGACCTCGGCTGCCTCGGGACGGGCGGCGCCTTCCGCGGCTGGTCCGGCGGCGCCCGCTCCTGGTTCGCCATCACCGGCGACGCCGCCACGCCCGGGTACCTGCCGGGGGAGGTCGAGGCCGGGGAATGGCGGGTGATGATCGGCGTGCACCGCCTCCCGCCCGACGGCGTGTCTTACCGGGTGACGGCGGAGGTAACGCCGCACGGCGCGGGCCTGCTGCCGCCCGCGGCCGCGGATCCGCCCGCACCGGGCGAGCGGCCGCCGCGGCGGGAGCTGCCGGCCGGGCCCGGCCTGCGCTGGCTGGCGGGCGACCTGCACGCGCACACCGAACACTCCGATGGCACGCTCACGGTCGCGGAACTGGCCGTTCTCGCGGCCGGGCGCGGCCTGGACTACCTCGCGGTGACCGACCACAACACGGTCAGCCACCAGGCCGAGCTGGCCGACGCGGCCGGCCGGTACGGGATCACGCTGCTGCCCGGCCAGGAGGTGACGACCGACGGCGGGCACGCGGGCGCGCTTGGCGACGTCGGCTGGATCGACTTCCGGCGCGAACCCGACGACTGGCTGGACGCGACGCAGGCCCGCGGCGGCCTGCTGTCGGTCAACCACCCGTGGGCCGGACCGGTCAGCTGGATCCGGCCGATGCGGCGCCGGCCGCCGCTGGCCGAGGTGTGGCACTGGAGCTGGGGGCTCGACCGGCGCTGGACCACCCCGCTGGCGTGGTGGCTGGCCTGGGACGCCGCGGCGATCCCGGTCGGCGGCAGCGACTGGCACCGGCCGGGATCTGACGCGCCGCCCGGGTGCCCGACCACCTGGGTCGAGTGCGCGGGCCAAGAGCCTGGCGACGTGCTCGACGGCCTGCGGGCCGGCCGGGTGGCGATCACGGCCGAGCGCGACGGCCCGGTCCTGCTGCGGCACGACGGCGGCCTGGTCGCGGTCGAAGCCGACGGGACGGTCCTGGCCGGACCGGACGGGCCGTGCGCCCGGGTCCGGGGCGACCTGGCCAGGCTGCCCGGCGCGGCGGGCGCGCACCGCCTGCTCGACGCGAGCGGCGCGACGCTCGCCCTCACGCCGTAGCCACCACGCTCGCCCTCACGCCGTAGGCACCACGCTCGCCCTCACGCGGTGGGGCAGCGATGATATGGCCCAGCCGAGATCGTCTCATCGGTGACAAGGCCGAGTCGGAAGGAGGACCTCCATGAGCCTGGCCAGCAGCGGATACGCGCCGGTCAACGGGTTGCGGATGTACTACGAGGTGCACGGGGCACGAGGGGTCGAGACCTCTCGCCGGCCGCTGGTGCTGCTGCACGGCGGCCTGCTGAACATCGACCTGTCGTTCGGCAACCTGCTGCCCGGACTTTCGGCGGCGCGGCAGGTGGTCGCCACCGAGTTGCAGGGCCACGGTCGCACGGCCGACATCGACCGCGACCTCGAGCTTGGCCTGCTGGCCGGTGACGTGGCCGCGCTGCTTGACCACCTCGGCGTGGCGCAGGCGGACGTGCTCGGCTTCAGCCTCGGCGGCGGGGTAACGGTGCAGCTTGCGCTGGATCACCCGGACCGGGTGGGCCGGATCATCCCGGTGTCGGTGAGCCACGCCGCCGACGGGTACCACGAGGAGATCTCGGACCCGGCGCGGCACGCCACCTCGACCCGGATGCCGACCGAGGATGACTTCCGGCAGATGCGCGAGGCGTACACACGGCTGGCGCCGGATCCGGGACACTTCGACGAGTTCGCGGCCAAGGCATCGGGGGCGGCGGCGAGCCTCAAGGGCTGGACGGCCGACGAGCTCGGCAGCATCGCCGCGCCGACCCTGCTCGTGTTCGGCGACCACGACTTCGTCCGCCTCGAGCACGCGGTGCAGATGCACGCGCTGATCCCAGGCGCGCGGCTCGCGGTGCTACCCGGCGCCACGCACATGGGGGTGCTGCGCCGCACCGACCTGATCCTGCCCCTGGTCGGCGCCTTCCTGGACTAACGGGTCAGCAGCTCAAGGCGGGCCCGCAGCAGGGCCCGGTGGGCCACCACGTCGTCGACCTGGTCGGGCTGCTCGGGGCACTCGCCCGCGCTGATCGCGCGGCCGAGCCGATGGCCGGCCTCGGCGGCGTCGAGCATCTCGAACACGACGAGCGGGTCGTCCCGTGCCGCCTGCTCGGTTTCCGCTCGCAGCCCGGTCGCCTCGGCTACCCAGGCGTCCCTGATCTTGCCGCCGCAGCCGTGGTCGATCAGCACGCTGACCGCGTGCTGTTTGTCCCCGTAGGAGAAGGTCATGGTCAGCGACTCCTGCCGGCCGCCGACGTCGGCGTAGTGCCAGCAGTCACCGACATCGGGGGAGCCGAGCGTGCCGGCCCAGGGCGGGTCGGCGACACCGGCCGCGTGCACCCGGTCGGCGGCCTGCCCGGCGGCGGACCGGAGCCCGTCGGAGCCGATCGCGGCGAAGACCCGGAGCAGGGCCAGGGATTGCGGGGTCGAGGCCTCCTCCGCGGCGGGAATCAGCGATCCGGTCAGCGCGCTGGTCAGCGAGGCCTGGCCCGCGGCGGAGGAGGCCAGCGCACCGATCAGGTCCGACCCCCACAGTTCCGCGTCCACCGGGTCGTCCAGGTCGCCCAGCAGGCCGGTCGCCTCGGACAGCACCCCGGCGAAGGTCTCTTCCAGGGCGATGGGGGCGAAGAGGCTGGCAACATCGGGATCACTCATGCCGTGCAGGATAGGCCCTCTGGCTACGGTTCGCGGGCGAAGCAGCCGGCCAGGTGGTCGTTGACGATGCCGCAGGCTTGCATCGTGGCGTAGGCGGTCACAGGCCCGGTGAAGGTGAAACCGTGGCGGCGCAGTTCGGCCGACATCGCCTTGGACGCTGGGGTGGTGGGGGGCACGTCGGCCAGCGTCTGCGGCGCGGCGGCCGGGTCGCCGGCGTACTTCCAGACCAGCGCGCTCAGCCCATCAGGCAGGCTGACGGCGGCCCGCGCGTTGACGATCGTGGCGTTGATCTTCGCGCGGTTCCGCACGATGCCCGGGTCGGCCATCAGCCTGGCCACGTCGGCGTCGCCGAAGGCCGCCACCACGACCGGGTCGAACCCGGCGAAGGCGGCGCGGAAGTTCTCCCGCTTGCGCAGGATCGTCAGCCAGGACAGCCCGGACTGGAAGGCCTCCAGGCACAGCCGCTCGTAGATCACCGTGTCGTCGCGGACCGGGCGACCCCACTCCTCGTCGTGATAGGGGAGGTATTCGGGGGCGCTCAGTCCCCACGGGCAGCGCAGCTTGCCGTCCGGGCCGGCGACGGGACCCTGGCCAGGGTCGGGGGGCGGACCCTGATCTGTCACCAGGGCTGTTCCTCCGGCTCGAGCGCCTCGTCATCCTCGACGGCCTGGGCTGCCTCACCTGACGGGCCCGGCGGCTCGGCCGAGGTGGTCTGCGCGGCCGGGCCGAGCGAGGCGGTCTCGGCGGCCGGGTGCAGCGAGGCGGTCTCCACGATCGGGTTCAGCGAGGCGGTCTGCGGGCGCTGGTCCGCGAGCCTGGACTGCAGGTAGGCGATCGTGACGTCGCGTTCACGCACGGCCCGGGCGATGCGTCCAAGCGCCTCGTCGGTCACGTCGATGTTGTAGCCCCACAGGGCGGTGGGCGGGCGCAACATCGCGATATCGGTGGCGGACACCGGTCCGAGGTCAAGCGGCGCGTGGTCGGCGTGCTCGTAGGCAAGTTCGCCGCCGCGGCCGGTGGCGGCGACGTACACGCCGATGAGGATGGCGATGGCCGCTGCGATCATGACTACAGGCACATATGAATCGTGCCACGTCCGCTGCGCGATGTCGCGCCGGCCCGTGGTATGACTAGCCGGCCATGTCCTGGCCCGCGTGTGCCTCGCGGATGATGTTGACCACCTCGGCGGGCTCGTCGACGACGCTGAGCAGCCCGAATTCCGCGTCCCCGATGTAGGACTCGGGAAGCATGGTCCCCCGCAGCCACGTCAGCAGACCGGACCAGTACGACCGGCCGACCAGCACGATAGGGAACTTGGTGATCTTGCCGGTGGCGACCAGGGTGAGCGCCTCGAACAGCTCGTCCATCGTGCCGAAACCGCCGGGCAGCACAACGAACGCCTGGGAGTACTTGATGAAGCACGTCTTGCGGACGAAGAAGTACCTGAACTCCAGGCCCACGTCGACGTAGTCGTTCAGCCCCACCTCAAGGGGCAGCTCGATGCCCAGACCCACCGAGACGCCGCCCGCCTCGGCCGCCCCCTTGTTCGCCGCCTCCATGATGCCGGGCCCGCCCCCGGTGATCACCGCGTAGCCCGCCCGGACCAGGCCCGCGGCGATGGCCTCGGCGGCCCGGTACTCGGGGGCGCCGGACCGGGTCCGGGCCGAGCCGAAAATAGACACGGCGGGCCCCAACTCGGCCAGCAGGCCGAACCCCTCGACGAACTCCGCCTGTATGCGCAGCACCCGCCAGGGATCGGTGTGCACCCAATCGGCGGCTCCGCGCCGGTCGAGCAGCCGCTGATCGGTCGTGGTCGGCGGTATCTGCTTGCCGCGCAGCGTGACGGGTCCCTGGCGGCGGACTCGCCGGTGCGGCTCGAAATTAACGCTCATGGTGGCACCAACGGTAGTCACACCGGGCGGGTGCTCAGGCGTCAATTCCATGGTCGCGCAGGATCGCGTTCAGCTCCGCCTTATTGTGCCTGACGCCCTCGGGCTGCCGCTTGAGCACCAGCACGCACGACATGCCGAACGTCCCGCCGGGGAAGGTCCGCGGCCGGGTCCCGCCCACGCACACCGACCAGGCAGGCGCCTCGCCCCGCGGCAGTTCCTCGCCGGTCTCCACGTCGATGACGTGCGTGCTTGGGCCGAGGTGGGTGCCGGGGCCGAGCACGGCGCCGGTGCGCACCCTGGCCCCCTCCACGACCATGCAGCGCGACCCGACCATCGCCTCGTCCTCGACCACTACCGGCACCGCGTTCGGCGGCTCGAGCACTCCGCCGATGCCCGCGCCGCCTGACAGGTGGACGTTCTTGCCGATCTGCGCGCCGGAGCCGACCGTGGCCCAGGTGTCCACCATCGTGCCGGTGTCCACGTAGGCGCCGATGTTGACGAACGACGGCATCAGCACCGCGCCGGGCGCCACGTAGGCGCCCCAGCGCACGATCGACCCAGGCAGCGACCGTACCCCGTCCAGCCGCGTGGTCAGCGGGACCCGGTCGACGTACCGGAAGTCGCCCACCTGCGACCTGGCCATGGGCAGCACGCGGAAGGCCAGCAAGATGGCGCGCTTGGCTCGTTCGTCGACGACGACCTCGTCGGTCGCCGGGTCGACGAAGGCCACCCTGGCCTCGCCCGCATCGATCGCGTCCACGGCGCCCACCACTGCCTTGCGGGCGTCCTCGTCGGCCGGGGACAGCTCATCCCGCCGTTCCCACAGCTCGTCGATGACTTGAGGGAGCGGCGACGGGCGCGCAGGTTCGCTCATGCACCGGCAGCTTAGCGGTACCGTCTGATGGTGTGGCACCCCCTACCCGCAGGCTGCTGGCCGTCGCCGTCATCGGGTCCGTGCTGGTGCTGCTCGTGGCGGTGGGCGGCTACCTCGCCATCCGCAGCCTGCAGCCGCGTCCGGTCGCGGCTCCCCCGCCGCCGCCCGGGTGCCAGGCAGGCACGGGCGGTTCGGCCATCTCGCTCGAGGGGGACCAGGCGGCGATAGCAGCCACGATCGCGGGCGTCGCGGCCCGGTACCGGCTGCCGCGGCAGGCGCTGATCATCGCCTTCGCCACCGCCCTGCAGGAATCGCAGCTGCAGAACCTGGACTACGGCACGCTCGATTCGGTCGGCGTGTTCCAGCAGCGCCCGTCGCAGGGCTGGGGCACCACGGCCGAGCTCGAGGATCCGGTCTACGCGACCACGAAGTTCTTCACTGCGCTCGTCCATGTCCCCGGCTACACGAAGATGCCGATCGACCAGGCGGCCCAGGACGTGCAGCACAGCGCGGACCAGGACGCCTACGAGCAGTGGACAGACGTGGCCGCGCTGCTGGCAGGCTACTTCACAGGCAAGCCGGCCGGCGGCGTGTCCTGCTGGTTCTCCGCGCCCGGGCGGGCCGACCTGGCCGGGGCGGAGAAGGGGCTGACGACGACGTTCGGGCCCGCCGGGCGTGGTGGGGTGCTCAGCGGGATCACCACGGAACGTTCGGTAAAAAAGAAATCAGGCGGAAGCGCCGCGGTCGTGCACGTGCAGCGGGACGCGGGCTGGGTTGTGGCCAGCTGGCTGGTCGCCTACGCCCAGCAGTACGACCTCAGCGAAGTACGGTATGCCGGTTACGAGTGGCGCGCGTCGGATGGCAGCATGGGCTGGCAGCGGGACAGCCCGGCCCCGGGTCAGGCGCGCGCCGACGTTGTGGCCAGCTGACTCGGCATGACCGGCGCACCCGCCATACTGTGTTAGCAGCAGGGATAAGAACCATAAAGGAGTTCCCGTGACCTACATCATCGCGCAGCCCTGCGTTGATGTGCTGGACAGAGCATGCATCGAGGAATGCCCCGTCGACTGCATCTACGAGGGCGAACGCATGCTGTATATCCACCCTGACGAGTGCGTTGACTGCGGGGCGTGCGAGCCCGTCTGCCCGGTCGAAGCCATCTACTACGAAGACGACGTACCTGAGCAGTGGAAGGACTACTACAAGGTCAACGTGGACTTCTTCGAAGACCTCGGCTCGCCAGGCGGCGCCTCGAAGACCGGCAAGACCGGCAAGGACCATCCGCTGGTGGCCGCGCTGCCCCCGCAAGCCGCGGAGGAATGACCTTCCCCACCCTCGCGGCCCGGCTGCCCGCGTTCACCTGGGATCGGATAGCGCCGCTGGCCGAGAAGGCGCGGCTGCACCCGGGCGGCGCGGTGGACCTGTCCATGGGCACGCCGGTCGACCCGGTGCCTTCGGTCATCCGTGATGCCCTGGCGGCCGCGTCGGATTCGCCGGGGTATCCGCTGACGCGGGGGACTGCCTCGTTGCGGGCCGCCGCGGCGGGCTGGCTTGCGCGTTCGCTTGACGTGCCGACATCAGCAGACGATGTGCTGCCGGTGATCGGCACCAAGGAGCTCATCGCCTGGCTGCCCGTCATGCTCGGGCTCGGGCCTGGCGACGTGATCGTGTACCCGGAACTGGCCTATCCGACCTACGACATCGGGGCGCGGCTTTGCGGCGCCTCCGCGGTCGCCTCGGACAGCCTGCTCTCGCTCGGGCCTGCGCGGGTGCGGCTGGTGTGGCTGAACTCGCCGTCGAACCCGACCGGGCGGGTGCTGCCGGTTTCGCATCTGCGCAAGGTGGTTTCATGGGCGCGGGAGCGAGGGGCCGTCGTGGCGTCGGACGAGTGCTACATCACGCTCGGCTGGGAAACCTCGCCCGTATCGTTGCTGCACCCCTCGGTGTGCGGGGGGTCGTTTGACGGGGTGCTCGGCGTGTACTCGCTGTCCAAGCGGTCGAACCTGGCCGGGTACCGGGCCGGGTTCGTGACCGGTGACCCCATGCTTGTGGCTGAGCTGCTGGCGATCCGCAAGCAAGCAGGGATGATCGTTCCCGGGCCGGTTCAGGCGGCGATGACCGCGGCGCTTTCCGATGACGCGCACGCGGCGGTCCAGCGGGATCGGTACCTGGCGCG
>Ga0335075_10004236_pt1 | contig 22493 bp, 20 predicted proteins | sample Lox_Sample_24_FD_206723 | JGI IMG/M metagenome (GOLD analysis project Ga0335075, IMG submission 206723) | Soil microbial communities from Loxahatchee National Wildlife Refuge, Florida, United States - Lox_Sample_2.4 | ecosystem: Environmental > Terrestrial > Soil > Wetlands | place: USA...
CAGGTGCGGCTGGTCGCCGCGGAGTGCCGCGGCGACCTCGCCGGTGTGCTCGCGCAAGGCCGGCGGGATCCAGGGCATCCCCAGCCGGCGGTAGACCTCTTCCTCGGTCTGCGAGACGATCTTCTCCCCGGTCACCGCGTCGAACAGCCCGTACTCGGAGAGCTTGAGCTTCCTGCGCACCGCGATCTCACGCACCGCCACGTTGTGCGCCTGTGAGCCGGTGAAGTACTGCAGCGCCGCGCCCCAGGAATCCAGCGGGACCACGCGCAGGTCGACCTGCAGGCCGGCGGCGGTGCGCACCGAGGTCTTGGCCGGGCCGGAGGCGATGACCGAGGCAACCTCGGGCAGGCTGGTGAGCGCGGCCATGAGCGGGCCGGAGTCATCCGCGGCGGCCAGGACGTCGATGTCGCCGACGGTCTCGGCGAACCGGCGCAGCGACCCGGCCGGCGCGCACCGCTGGCAGCCGGGCACCGCGCTGACCGCGCCGACCACCTGGGCCGCCGCCTCGTCCGCCACGTTGAGCAGCACCCGGCCGCCGGCGGCCTCCAGCAGCTCGATGCCGCGCAGCAGCTTCTCCTCGCTCTTGCTGCCGAACCCGCGCAGCCCGGCCAGCCGTCCCGCCTTGATCGCGTCGCGCAGCTCGGCGGGCGAGCTGACCTGCAGCTCGCGGTGCAGCAGCAGGGCACGCTTCGGTCCGAGCGCCGGGATCCTGGTGAGCTGCAGCACCCCGGCGGGGATGTCGGCGCGCAGCTGCTCCAGTGCCGCGAACGTCCCGGTCGCGCCGATCTCGGCGACCTTCCCGGCAATCGCCTTGCCCACGCCCGGGATCTGCTGCAGCTGGTCGAGGCTCAGCCGGGAAACGTCATCGGCGTGGCCGGCGATCGCGCGCGCGGCCTTCTCGTAGGAGCGCGCGCGGAACTGGTCGCCGCCCGTCATCAGGTGCAGCTCGGCATACTCGTTGAGCAGCGCCGCCACCTCATCGTTGACCCGGGGCACGGCATCATTCTCGCCGGCGGCGGATTCGGCCGCGGGGGCGCTACGGCTTGCGGGCCACGCCGCACCAGGCGCTGATGTCGTGGTTGGGGATGAACGAGCCGGGCCCGGGCCGCCACCGCGGCGGCTGGACCACGCCGGGCTCGCAAAGCTCCAGCCCGTCGAAGAACCGGGTGATGCCGGCCTTGCTGCGGAACGTGACCTGCTCGGCCTCGCGCTGCCGCTCGTTCAGGCTGCGGGCCATCCGGGCCATCGCTTCCGGCAGGATGTCCCCGGCCGGATGGGACAGGACCAGGTAGCTGCCGCCGGGCACGGCATCCATCAGGCTGGCCACGAGCGCGTGCGGGTCGTCGGCGTCGCCGATGTTCTGCAGGACCGCCAGCAGCATGACCGCGACCGGCTGGCCGAAGTCGAGCGTTCCCGCCGCCCGGCGCAGGATCGGAGCGGGATCGCGCAGGTCGCCGTCGATGTAGTCGGTCGCGCCCTCGGGAGTGCTGGTGAGCAGCGCGCGGGCGAGCACCAGCACCACCGGGTCGTTGTCCACGTAGACCACGCGCGCGTCCGGCGCGACGGCCTGGGCGACCTCGTGGGTGTTGTCCGCCGCCGGGATGCCCGTGCCGACGTCAAGGAACTGCCGGATCCCCGCCTCACCCGCGAGGTAGCGCACCGCCCGGCCCAGGAACTCCCGGTTGGTGCGCACGCCCGGCACGATGTGGGGGTTGGCGGCGATCGCCGCCTCGGCGGCCTCGCGGTCGGCCGCGTAGTTGTCCTTGCCGCCGAGCCAGTAGTCATAGACGCGCGCCGGGTGCGCGACGCTGGTGTCTAACGCGGGCGATGCCGGCCGGCCCTGCTCCGGGCGCCCGGGGGCCTCGCTGGTCACCGGCTGGCCGGCTCGAGCGTCAGCGATACCGAGTTGATGCACCACCGCTGGTCGGTGGGGACCTCGTAGCCCTCGCCGGCAAACACGTGGCCAAGGTGCGAGTCGCAGGCGGCGCAGCGAACCTCGGTGCGCACCGCGCCCAGCGACCGGTCCTCGATCAGCACCACCGCGTCGTCCTCGGTTGGCTGGTAGAAGCTGGGCCAGCCGCAGTGCGAATCGAACTTGGCGTCGGACCGGAACAGCTCGGCCCCGCAGGCACGGCAGCGGTAAACGCCCTCGGTCTTGGTGTCGGTGAACTCGCCGGTGAACGGGGCCTCGGTACCCGCCTGCCGCAGCACGCGGTACTCCTCGGGAGTGAGCTGCTGCCGCCACTCCTCGTCGGTGCGCTGAACCTTGTCCATGCCGGTGAGACTACCCGGGCCCTCAGTGCTTGCGGGAGCGCGCGCGTCGGGCAAGCCGCCGCGCGGCCGCTAGTGCTTGCGGGAGCGCGCGCGCCGGGCAAGCCGCCGCGCGGCCGCCAGTGCTTGCGGGAGCGCGCGCGTCGGGCAAGCCGCCGCGCGGCCGCTCAGATCGTCACCTCATGGGCCGGCGCCGCGCCCTCGTGCAGTTCCACGTCGGCCACTGCACCCGCGGCCTGCACGTCGGCAAGCACCTCGGCGAGCGCCTTCAGGGCCGGCGCCGGCCCGGTCACCGCCAGCCGCCGGACGCTGGCCCGCATCGGCAGCCTGGCCTCCGACTTCGCCTTGCGGACCGCGCGGATCGCCGCCGACGCGGCGTCCAGCACCTCATCGCCCGCGCCGTCGCCGAGCGCGCGCAGCGGGCCGGCCGCCGGCCAGGCCGCCCGGTGCACCGAGCCGCCGGCCGGCGGCTCGGCCAGCCGGGACCACGCCTCCTCCGTGACGAACGGCAGGAAGGGGGCGAACAGCCGGAGCAGCACCGAGAGCGCGAGCCGGAGCGCGGCGGTCGCCGACGCCGCGGGCTGGCCGCCGCTGCCGCCGTACGCCCGCGGCTTGGCCAGCTCCAGGTAGTCGTCGCAGAAGAACCAGAAGAACCGCTCCGTCAGCTCCAGCGCCAGCGCGTGGTCGTAAGCCTCGAACGCCTCGGTGCACCGGGCGACCAGGCTGCCGAGCCTGCCCAGCATCGCCCGGTCGAGCGGCTCGGTGATGACCGCGGCCGCCTCCGCCGCCGCGGTGCCGCCGGCCGCGGTCATGCCGAGCACGAACCTGGTGGCGTTGAGGATCTTGACCGCGAGCCGCCTGCCGATCTTGAGCTGGCCCGGGTCGAACGCGGTGTCCACGCCGAAGCGGGCGCTGGCCCCCCAGTACCTGACCGCGTCCGAGCCGTACTCGCGCAGCACATCCTCGGGGGTGGTCACGTTGCCCTTTGACTTGGACATCTTCTTCCGGTCCGGGTCGAGCACCCAGCCAGAGATCGCGACGTGGCGCCACGGCAGCCGGTCATGCTCCAGATGTGACCGCAGCACCGTGTAGAACAGCCAGGTCCGGATGATCTCGTGCGCCTGCGGCCGCAGGTCCATGGGGAACACCCGGGAGAACAGGTCGTCGGCCTCGGCACCCAGGCCGCCGCAGGCCAGCCGCGGGCTCAGCGAGGACGTCGCCCAGGTGTCCAGCACGTCGGGATCCGCGGTGAACCCGCCCGCCGCGCCGCGCTGGCTCTCCGCGTACCCGCGGGGCGCCTCGGCCGCGGGGTCCACCGGCAGCATGTCATCGCCGGGCACGATCGGGGCGTCGTAGCGCGTGACGCCGTCGGCGTCCAGCGGGTACCACACCGGGACCGGCACGCCGAAGAACCGCTGTCGGCTCACCAGCCAGTCCCCGGCCAGGCCGTGCACCCAGTCCTCGTACCTGGCCCGCATGTGCGGCGGGTGCCAGTCCAGTGCGCGGCCCCTGGCCAGCAGCGCCTGGCGCAGGCCGGGATCCCGGCCGCCGTTCCTGAAGTACCACTGCCGGGTGGCCACGATCTCCAGCGGGGCCTCGCCGTACTCGTAGAACTTGACCGGGTGCACGACCGGCTCCGGCTCGCCGTGCAGCTCGCCGGAGGCGCGGAGCAGCTCGATGACCCGGGCCCGGGCCGCCGCGGCCGGCGCGCCGGCCAGCTCCCGGTACGCAGCCTGAGCGGACGGGCTGGTCAGCCACGGCAGCGGGCCCGGCAGCAGCCTGCCGTCCTTGCCGATCACCGGGCGGGTGTCCAGTCCCAGCTCGCGCCACCACGTCACGTCCGTGGTGTCACCGAACGTGCAGACCATGGCGATGCCGGTGCCCTTGCCCGGATCGGCGAGCCGGTGCGCGAGCACCGGGACGTCCACCCCGAACAGCGGCGTCCGGACGGTCCGCCCGGTGAGTCCCGCGTAGCGCTCGTCGTCCGGGTGCGCGACCAGCGCCACGCACGCCGGCAGCAGTTCCGGCCGGGTGGTGGCGACCAGCACCTGCGTGTCACCGCCGGCGAACGCGATCCGGCTGTAGCTTCCGGGCACGTCGCGCTCTTCCAGTTCCGCCTGGGCGACGGCGGAGCCGAACGTCGTGTCCCACAGCGACGGGGCCTCGGCGAGATACGCCTCGCCGCGGGCGAAGCCGCGCAGGAACGCGCGCTGCGAGATGGCCCGGGCGGCGTCGCTGATCGTCCGGTAGGCCATCGACCAGTCGACCGAGAGGCCGAGGCGGCGCCAGGCCTCCGCGTAGACGCGCTCGTCGGCCTCGGTCAGTTCCCGGCACAGCTCGACGAAGTTGCGCCGGGACACCGGCACCTGGTCCCGTGCCGCCGTCCGCCCCCTTGCCGGGCCGGGGGGCACGAACCCGGGGTCGTACGGCAGCGAGGGGTCGCACCGCACGCCGAAGTGGTTCTGCACCCGGCGCTCGGTCGGCAGCCCGTTGTCGTCCCACCCGACGGGGTAGAACACCTGTTTGCCGCGCATCCGCCAGAAGCGCGCGAACAGGTCGGCGTGGGTGTAATGGAATGCGTGCCCGATGTGCAGTGACCCGCTGGTGGTCAGCGGGGGGGTGTCGATCGCGTAGACGTCGGCGCGACCCGCGGACCGGTCAAACCTGTACTACACGCCCCTCGTCCCACCGGCGCGTCCACTTGTCCTCGATGCCGTCAAGCGTGGGGCGGGGCTCAGGCTTCATGGCGGTCAGTGTACCCGGCCGGGCCGCCGGGCTGCTCGCAGAATTCGCCCGCCCAGAACTCGTGGGAATGCGGAGAAGGGGTATCCAGAGGAGAGCGCTCACGGCTTGTGCGGGGGCGCTTGCTCATGGCTCTGCAAGCTGGGATCGCGCCGAGACGGGGGGATCAGGATATGGCAGGCATTCTGGGCAAGGCCGCCGCAATCCTCGCGGCAGCCGCGGGTACCGCGCTGCTCACGGCCGGATGGGCCGCACCAGGGGACCCGTCGGGCACCCAGAGGTTCGTTTTCACCACGCACTCGACGGCGGCCATGCCGGTCTATCACGCGGTGGCGAGCGGCGTGTTCAGCGCCACGGGCACCGTGCAGCCGACGTCGAAGGCGCCGACCGCGCCGCTCAAGGCCACGTTCCCGGGCGGCACGTTCCTGATCCACCAGGTCTCCGCCGGAAAGGAGAGCGGCACCATCGACCCGAAGACCTGCGCGGCCGCCTACACCAACACCGGGGCGAAGTACACGATCGGCAGCGGCACCGGGAAGTACAAGGGGATCAAGGGCGACGGGACCGCGAACCTCAAGTTCACCGGGACGCTGCCCAAGCTCAGCAACGGCAAGTGCGACGAGTCGCCCTCCGCCACCCCGACCGCCGCGTCCTCGGTCGTCCGCGCCAGCGGCCCGGTGACCCTGCCGTAGCGCGCACGGCGTTACTTATTGGTCCAGCGCGGGCGGCGGAACCACTGGCCGAACCACGGGCCGTAGCGCGGGTGCCATGACCCCGAGACGCGGTCTTCCCGCTCCATGTCCGGATGGAGCACCGGCGGCCCGCTCGGCGCGGGCAGCTCGGACACCTTGTCCATGTCGAACGCGCACTTCACGTACGCGGGGGTGATGGCCTCCACCTGGTCGGCGTCGACGAATCGGATCCAGCCCCGTGCCTGCCCGACCCGCAGCATCTCCGCGCGGGCCAGCCGCTCGTTCTTCGGGTGCATGGCCGCCAGCCCGGTGCCGGTGTACACGACGATGCCGTCGAACACATCGAGCTCCGGGACCTGGAGCACGTGCTCGACCACCCCGAACTGCTGGTCCGAGTGGGTGACGACGGGCACGCCGAGGCCGATGGCCTTGTAGGAGATCGTTGACAGTTCCCTGTCCGGATCTGCCGGGTCGTAGGACATGCGGGCATCTCCCATCGCGTGGCGGACGCCAGGCGCAACCTTCCCGCCGCGGGTGTTTTGGCGCAAATAATCGTATCGTCGGTGTTACCGGTCCCAGTCACGGACGGAGGGCCGCGGTGACTGCGGAGATCAACCTAGTAGACCCGGACACCTACCAGCGCGGCGGCGCACCGCACGATCAGTTCGCCTGGCTGCGCGAGCATGCGCCGGTCTACTGGCACGCGGACGGCGGCGACCCGGCGTGGCCCGGGTTCTGGGCGGTGACCAGGCACGCAGACATCGGCCACATCTCCAGGCATCCCGAGATCTTCTCCTCCAGCCGGCGGCTGGTGCTGTTCGGCGAGACCCCCGAGCCGGAGATCGAGATGCAGCGGCTGATGATGCTCAACATGGACCCGCCGCAGCACACGAGGCAGCGCGGCTTCGTGAACCGCGGGTTCACGCCGCGCATGATCAACAGGCTGGCCAAGCACATCAGGGAGATCTGCGACACGCTGATCGACGAGGTGGCGCCCCGCGGGGAGGCCGACTTCGTCACCGACATCGCGGCGCCGCTGCCGCTGCAGGTGATCTGCGAGCTGGTCGGCGCGCCGCCGGAGGACCGGAACTGGATCTTCGACCTGTCCAACAAGCTCGTTGGCTACGACGACCCGGAGTTCCGGCACAGCCCGGAAGAGGGCATGGCCGCGGCCGCGGAGATCTACACGTACGCGGACGCCCTGGCCGCGCGGCGCCGGGAGCAGCCGGCCGATGACATCGTGACCAGGCTGCTGCAGCCCAACGAGGCCGGCGAGGTGCTGAGCACCAGCGAGTTCGACCTGTTCTTCCTCCTGCTGGCCGTGGCGGGCAATGAGACCACCCGCAACGCCGCGTCGGGCGGGATGCTCGCGCTGTTCGAGCACCCCGGCCAGTGGCAGCGGCTGCTGGCCGGCCGCGACCTGATCGCCACCGCGGCCGAGGAGATCGTCCGCTGGGTGAGCCCGGTGAACCTGTTCCGGCGCACGGCCACCCGTGAGACCCAGCTCGCCGGCCAGGCCATCGCCGAGGGTGACAAGGTCGTGGTCTTCTACGCCTCGGCCAACCGGGACGAGAGCGTGTTTGACGACCCGCAGGCGTTCGACGTCGGCCGCGATCCCAACCCGCACATGGGGTTCGGCGGCGGCGGCCCGCATTTCTGCCTGGGCAGGCACCTGGCCGCGCTTGAGCTGCGCGTGCTGCTGGCGGCGCTCGCCGAGCGGATGCCCGACATCCGGCTCGACGGCGAGGTCAGCAGGCTCCGGTCGAACTTCCTCAACGGGATCAAGCACATGCCGGTGCGGTTCACGCCCTCCGAAGCCCGAACGTAGCCTCTGACGCGCACGCCAAGGCCTGGGCTGTGGTTAGCTCAGCCCAGGCCTGTGGCTCGGCGGGATCGGCGCCGCCGTGCTCATCGGTGCGTGGTTTGGCCCGGCGGGGTCACGACGCACCTGGGATCGACGGCGGCACGTGCTCGGTGATCGGCGCTCCCAGTTTTGTGGAGCTTCCCTTGAGCGACGCGACGTTCGTGGCCGTGCTGGAGATGCTGCCGCCGTTCAGCTTCCCTGACTTCAGCCCGCTGCCAAGTGAGGGCAGCGACGCGGCGAGCTTGTCGATCGGCGCGACCAGCTTGCACAGTGTTTTATTGGACTCGGCGAATCCCTTGGCGACCTTCAGCTCGTGCAAGGTGAAGAGGGCGGCGGCACCGGCGATGGCCATGGCCTTGACTCTGCCCTTGGCGCCCTTATTGAACTTCCCGGCCTTGAACGGCGTGTACACGAAATGACGGAATGCCCCGATTCCCAGGCCTGCGTGGAGCAGGAACCGGGTCTTCGACAACTTTTTCGTGCCCACCTTGGAGCATGCAGCGGCGGTGGTGCTTACGTGCGTTGCCGTGCTTACTCGCGTTGCCGAAGCGGCCGCCCGGGTTGTATTGCTGCCGTAGCCGACGAATGCGACAAGCAGTACTACAGCGGCGATGTATCCCAAAGCTTTTCGCATCTATCTCCCCCGTGACCGCGTACCCGCGGCTTGATCAGATAGCCCAACGCCCTTTATGCCATTGGAACTCCGATAGGCGTAGCCGCGAGGTGGTTTACCCGGTGGCCTTATGAGACAAACACCGGCGTTAAGCATGAGGGTTGAGGGCTGCCCCTGCCGTTCGGGAACCACCGGCGCGGAACTTAGGGCAGCCGCACACGCAGTCGGCGCCAGGACGGTAATGGGCGTGTGCGCTCCGGGGATCTCCGCACCTGCAGATGGATACGTCCTCCTCTCCGGACTCAGGCTGCTCTCGGTCTGCTGGCCGCCGCAATGCGTCTCGCCGCGCGTGTGGGTCTCGCATAGCTCGTGAGCGTGCGCGATGAGGCCTGGCGTTACTCCGGTCGCGATCAGCGCGCCGTCGCGGCACGGCTGCCGGTCCGCTTGGCCAGGGCTGTCAGAGCCGGCTGGGATACTTAAGACATGCCGGAAGAAGCAGTTCAGGCACGACTGGTGGGCCGCGACGCCGAGCTTGGCAGGCTGCTCGCGCTGCTGGACGAGGCCGCGGCCGGCCGGCCCGTGGTCGCACTCGTCAGCGGCGATGCGGGGGTGGGCAAGACGCGCCTGGTCACCGAGCTGTCGGCCGCCGCCAGGTCGGCCGGCTTCGCCGTGCTCACCGGGCGCTGCGTGGAGCTGGCGGATACCGTCCCGTACCTGCCGCTGGCCGACGCGCTGCGGGACGCGGCGGCGTCGGCAAGCGGCCCGCTGCGTGACGCGCTGGCCGCCAGGCCCGTGCTTTCGCGGCTGCTCCCCGACATCGGCCCCGACCAGCCGCCGGGCGGGGATATGCCCGGACTGGCGCAGCAGCAGCTGTTCGGCGCCGTGCTCGGCCTGCTTGCCGAGCTGGCCGGGGCCAGCCCGGTGCTGCTCGTCCTCGAGGACCTGCACTGGGCGGACCATTCCACGCGCGACCTGGTCATGTTCCTCAGCCGGGCGCTGCACCGGGAACGGCTGGCGATCGTGGTCACGTACCGCACCGACGACATGCACCGCAGGCATCCGCTGCGGCCCGTGGTCGCCGAGCTGACCCGGCTGCCCAGCGTGACCACCGTGGCGCTCGGCCCCCTCGGGCCCTCCGCCATGGCCGAGCACCTTACCGCGCTCGCCGGGCATCCCCTGGACGCCGGCGTGCTGGACAGCCTGATCACCCGCGCCGAAGGCAACGCCTACTACGCGGAGGAACTGCTCGCAGCCTCGTCCGCGGGCAGCGAGCTGCCCGCCCGGCTCGCGGACCTGCTGCTCGCCAGGACCGAGCGGCTGTCGCCCGCCGCCCAGCAGGTGCTGCGGACCGCGGCCGTCACCGGGCGGCGGATCGACGATGAGCTGGCCAGGCAGGCCTCGGGCCTTGCCGGGCCGGAGTACGACGACGCGGTGCGGGAGGCGGTCGCGCACCAGCTGCTCGTGCCGGACGGGGAGCGCGGCTACGCGTTCCGGCACGCGCTGCTGCGCGAGGCGATCTACGCGGACCTGCTTCCAGGCGAGCGGACCCGGCTGCACGGCCGCCTGGCCGAGCTGCTCGCCGACGAACGCAGGCTCGCCGACGTGCCAGGGACAGCGGCCGAGCTCGCGCATCACAGCCTGGCCAGCCACGACATACCGGGCGGGTTCGCCGCCTCGGTGGCCGCGGGACAGGAAGCGGAGCGACTGGCGGCGCCCGCCGAGGCGCACCGCCACTACGACCAGGCGCTGGCGCTCTGGGAGCGGGTGCCCGAACCGGAGAAGCTGAGCGGGATGGGCCGCGGCAAGCTCGCGTTCCGCGCCGCGAACAGCGCCGCCGACAGCGGTGATGTCAGCCGGGCCGTGCACCAGCTGCGCAGGCTGCTGGGCTTCCTCGGCGACGGCTCGGCCGACCCGGTGCTGTTCTGCCGGGCCAGCGAGCGGCTCGCCTACTTCCTGCTCGACCTCGACGAGCACGACACCGCGATCGCCGTTGCCGAGGCGGCGGTGGACGCCCTGCCCGAGGAGCCGGCCCGGTGGGAACGTGCCCGCGCGCTGGGCACATACGCCCGGGCGCTGCTGTCCATGAAGGACGATGCCCCGGCCCGGGAGCAGGCCGAGCGGGCGCTCGCCGCGGCCCGCGCCGCGAAAGCGCCGTGGGTGGAGGCCGACGCCCTGGTGACCCTGGGCCAGCTCAGCGAGCGCGGTGGCCGGCCTGAGGAGGCCATCGACCTGTTCACCAGGGCAAACCAGCAGGCGGCCGGCGCTACCGTGCTCGGCGTCGAGCTCCGGGCGGCATTCCAGCTGGCCAGGGTCCAGCTGGAGTGGGGGGACCTGGCCGCTGCGAGCACGACCGCGCACCAGGGTGTGCGCCAGGCCGAGAACGCGGGCCTCGGCCTGGCGCCGTACGGCTACGACCTGCAGTACCTGCACTACCTGGCGCACTACGCCGCCGGCCAGTGGGAGCACGCGCAGGAGCTCGCCGACGGGTTCTCCTGCCGGGTCGTCAGCGCTCCGGAGGCCAGGCTGTCGGCGATGGCGCTGTTCATCGACGTCGCCGCGGACCGGCCCGCCGTGGCCGACCGCCGGACCTGGCTGGAGCCGTTCTACGGCAAGGACGGGTTCGCCGAGTACATCGCGCGCGGGTTGCTGGCCGAGCACGCGTTCTGGCGCGGCGACGGGGAGACCACGCTTGCCGAGGTGGAGGCGGCGATCCGGGCCGGCGAGGCGAACAGCGGAGGCTACGGGCCCACGCTGATCAGGCCGGCCGCGGTGGGCCTGGCGGTGCTGGCCGACCGGGCCAGAAACGCGCGTGCGGCCGGGGACACCGCCCGCGCCGAGGCCGCGGTGGAGGCCGCGCACCGGCTGGTGGTGATCGCGCGCGAGGGCGCGGCGTACCCGCTGCATCCCAAGGCCGTGCTGGGCGTGGACGGGCGAGGCTGGCTCGCCCGTGCCGAAGCCGAGTGGCGGCGGGCGCAGGGTGACAACGACCCGGCCGCCTGGCAGGCCGTGGCCGACGCGTTCGGGCCTGCGTTCGTCTACGAGACCGCCCGGTCACGCTGGCGGCTTGCGGAGGCGCTGGCCGAGGCTGGCCGCCGCGCCGAGGCTCAGCAGGAGCTGCTGCTCGCGGCCGAGGCGGCCGACCGGATCGGCGCGGCACCGCTGCGCCGAGGCCTGGCCGACCTGGCCCGCCGCGCCCGGCTGGCCGACCGGGCGGTGCCTGCCGCCGCCCGCGCTGGCGGGCCGGGCGGAGCCGCGGCACGCGACCCCCTGGCCGGGCTCACCAGCCGGGAGGTGGAGGTGCTGCGGCTGCTCGCGTCCGGGCAGAGCAACAAGGAGATCGGCGCCAAGCTGTTCATCGCGCCGAAGACCGCGAGCGTGCACGTCTCCAACATCCTGGCGAAGCTGGGCGCGGCCAGCCGCACCGAGGCAGCGGCGATCGCCCACGCGCAGGGGGTCGGGCTGCCCGCCGGGCGCACGCCCTGACGGCAACGGGCCGGTGCGATGCGGCGCCGGTAAAACGGCCATGCCGGGCGGCCGGACTCGAACGTGTGTTTGACGACGTCGCGTACCCTCGAACCATGGCGCGAGAACTGCAGGCTTCGCTGCTCGACCTGCTCGACCTGCTCGACCTGGGCGGCGAGCCCGGCCCGGGCCCGCTCGGATCCGCGGTTCAGCGGAAGCCGCTGGCCCGCGGAGCCTGGGTCGATCTGCGGCCCGGCTGGATTGCGGGGGCGGATGCGCTGTTTGAGCGCCTGGCCGGGACGGTGCCCTGGCGCGCGGAGCGGCGGCACATGTACGACCGGGTAGTCGACGTGCCCCGGCTGCTCTGCTTCTATGCGGAAGGGGAGCCGCTGCCGGACCCGATGCTCGACGAGGTCAAGCAGGCGCTCGACGAGCACTACGGCCCGGAGCTCGGCGAGCCGTTCCGCACCGCCGGGCTCTGCCTGTACCGCGACGGCAGCGACAGCGTCGCCTGGCACGGCGACACCACGGGGCGCAGCAGCACCCAGGACACCATGGTCGCGATCGTCTCGCTGGGCGCCCCCCGCACGCTCGCGCTCCGCCCCCGCGGCGGGGGCGGCCCGGCGCTGCGCTACGAGCTCGGCCACGGCGACCTGCTGGTCATGGGCGGAAGCTGCCAGCGCACCTGGGAGCACGCCGTGCCCAAGACCGCCAAGGCCACCGGCCCGCGGATCAGCGTCCAGTTCCGCCCGCGCGACGTGCGCTAGGACGGGATATCAGCGCGGCTCAGCGTGTCCAGCTTCTCCAGCGTCGCGGTCATCGCGCCGATCCAGCGGCTGCCGCCCTTGACGGCCGTGCGCAGCCAATCGGGCGACCGCGAGCAGTCGAAGATCTCGGTCACCAAGGTGGATCCCGCACCCAGCGGCGTGAGCTCGTAGGACCAGCGGTGCTCCGCAGGTTGGCCAATGGCGCCCTGGTCTTCCGGGCGGGAGGCTGCCTTCATGACCGGCTCCCAGCCGATCCGGCGGCCCGGTTCGTACTCGACGACGTGGTTGGTCATCTCGTAGTCGCCCATCTCGTCGTTGTGCATCTTCATCGTGAAGACGTCACCGACACCCGAGATGACACCGCCGGACGCCTCGCGCAGCATCCCAGACCCGTCGATGCGGGGATGGTTGGCGGGATCGGCGATGAGGCCGAACAGCGTCCCGGCCGGAACCTCGATCGTCCGGGACACGGAAACGGGCGGGCTGCTGGTCATGGGGATCGCTTCCTTCCTCGGCGTGCGCGACGTTCCGCGATTAGGACGCGCGGCGGCAGCGTAACTCATCGCCAGCCCGGCGGACATGTGACGGGCGCCGTGCGCGCGGCTAGCGCGCCGAGGGGCGGACGGGGAGGCCGGCCGCGCGGTAAATGTCGTCGGTGAGCTCCATGGTGACCACGGCGTGCCCGGGCGTGGTGGGGAACGCCGCGCAGGGTTCCGATGCGCAGCCGCTCCATGCCGGGCCGGTTCAGCCGGCGGCCGGGGCGAGCGCGTCCAGCAGTTCGGACGCCCGGGCCGTCGCCGCGCCCGGGTCGGCCGCGGGCGAGCCCACCTGCGGATCCCAGTTCAGGTCGTAGAAGATTTCGGTGACCCCCTGGGCCGCCAGCCAGTCGGTGTCCTCCCTGATCTGGGCGGGGGTTCCGGACAGCAGCAGCCGCTCGCCCCCCGGGCCCGGCACTTCGGCGCCGGCCCGCACCACGCCGCGGCAGACGATGCGCAGCGTGTCCGGGTCGCGTCCCGCCTCCGCCGCGGCCGCGCGGACCACCCCGGCGCCCTCGGCGATCCGGGAGAGGTCGGTCCGGCTCGACGTGACCCAGCCGTCCGCGATCCGGCCCGCGCGCTCGAGCGCGGGCCTGGCCAGCCCGCCGAGCAGTACCGGCGGACCGCCGGGCTGCACCGGCTTGGGCAGCACGCTGCCGAGCGGGACCTGGTAAAACTCACCGCTGAACTCGCAGGGACCGGCGGACCACAGCTCGCGCAGCACCGCGACGTACTCGGCGGCGCGCGCGCCGCGGCGGGCCATCGACGCGCCGGTCGCCGCGAACTCCTCGGCCATCCACCCGATGCCGAGGCCGAGATCGAGCCGCCCGCCGGACAGGATGTCCAGCGTGGCCGCCTGCTTCGCCAGGTAGGCCGGGGACACGAACGGAAGGTTGATCACGGCCACGCCGAGCCTGATCCGCGAGGTGACCGCGGCGGCGTAGGCCAGGGCTGCCATCGGGTCGAGCACGCTGTGGTACACCGCGTCCATGCCGGAGCCCTCGGGAACGAGCAGCCGCTGGAAGCTCCACAGCGACGCGTACCCGGCCGCTTCGGCACGGGCGGCGAAGCTGGCGAGGTTGTCCGGCGTAGCCCAGGCCCCGGACACGGGAGCCCCGAAACCGATCTTCATGAACCTCACCATAGGGCCACAGGGCCGGTCGGCGCAGCGCCCCCGGCGCGGCACCGCTGACCGTGCGTGGGAGCCTGTACACCTGAACTCGAGAACGGAGTCGCCCATGCAGCGGGATCCGCACGCCTGGATCGCCACCTTGCGGAATTCGCACGAGCGGCTCGCGTCGGTGGTCGCGCCGCTCACCCCGGAGGACCTTCGCAGCCAGTCGTATGACACCGAGTGGACCGTGGCGCAGGTCCTGTCGCATATCGGCAGCGGCGCGGAGATCGCGCTGATGATGATGCCCGGTGCGCTGGGCCAGAGTGAGCCCGTCGGCCCGGAGGCATTCCGGCCGGTATGGGACACCTGGAACGCCAAGAGCCCGGACGAGCAGGCCGCCGACGCGCTGGTCTCGGACGAGAAGTACGTCCGCCAGCTGGAAGAGCTCAGCAACGACGACCTGGCCAGCATCAGCCTGCCGTTCGTCGGCAGGAAACTGGACAGCGTCGGGCTGGTCGGGCTCAGGCTCGGCGAGCATGCGCTGCACACCTGGGACGTGGCGGTGAGCTTTGACCCGGCGGCCACGGTCTCCGCGGACGCGGTGGCCCTGCTGATCGACAACGTGCCCGGCTTCCTCGTGCCGCGGATCGGAAAAGTGCCTGACGTGCCGTTCCGGGCCCGGATCCGGACCACCGACCCGGAGCGCGATTACCTTCTGGTCGCCGCGGACCCGATCACGATGACGGACTGGCCCGGGAATGGCGCCGACTTCGAGGTGACGATGCCGTCCGAAGCGCTGCTCCGGCTGTCCTACGGCCGGCTGGACCCCGAGCACACGCCGGCCGCCGTGCAGGCCGACCAGACCGATCTTGAACGTTTGCGCCGGATGCTCCCTGGCTTCTAGGGAACCGCGGCCTCGCGGAGGACGGTTGCGGTCACCTCGTCGGCGCAGCCCCAGGACAGGGTCACCCCGGCGCCGCCGTGGCCGTAGTTGTGCACCAGCAGGCGGCCGTCGAGGCTCTCCGCCTCGAGCCGCACGCTCGGCCGGACCGGCCGCAGGCCAACCCGGTGCCCGGTGACCCGCGCGCCCTGCAGCCGGGGCTGGACCTCCGCGCACCGGCTCAGGATGCGCTCCGCGGTGGCCGGATCGGGCTCGAGGCTCCAGTTGCCGGCCTCCTCGGAGCCGCCCAGCACCGTGCTGTCGCCGTGCGGAAAGTAATACCTGACGTCGCCGGGATCCTCGCCTCCCCCGACGAAGAACTCGGTCAGGCCGGGGTTCTCGACCACCACGGCCTGGCCGCGTACCGGTGTCACCTGGGGATCGGGGACGAGACGGCTCGCGCCGATCCCGGAGCAGTTGACGATCACCCGCGCGCCGGTGAGCTCGGCGGCCTCGCCCAGCGAGCCGAACTCGGCCTCGCGGAACGCCGCCCCGGCCCGCTCCAGCCTGGCCAGCAGGTAGGCGAGGTAGACCGGCATGGACACGAGCGGCGCGGTCAGCCGCCAGCCGGCCGCGTACCCGTGCGGCAGGTCCGCCGGGTCGCACGGGACCAGCGGCTGCATGGCCCTGATCCAGTCGAACGGCTCGCTGCCGCCGTCCGCCGACGCCGCGACGCCGCCGGCGAGGTGCACGCCGGTCTCCGGGTCGGCGGCCAGGTCGGTCAGCCTGGCCAGGGTCACTCCGCCCCACCTGGCCACGCGCTCGCTCGCCTCGACCAGGTGCGGGCCCCAGATCGCCCCGGCGGCGGCCGATGTGATGCGCGGCGGCCGCTCCGCGGCCGCGACGGTCACCGCGCGCCCGGCCTCAGCCAGGCAGATGGCCGTGGTCAGGCCGGACACGCCGGCCCCGATCACCAGAACGTCAGGAGTCGCCATAGAGCAGACCGTAACGCACCCGGCCGGGAAGCTCAGTGCCTACGGAGCGCGCGCGTCGGCGAGCCGCCGCGCGGCCGCTCGGTGCCTACGGAGCGCGCGCGTCGGCGAGCCGCCGCGCGGCCGCGCGGTGTTTTCGGGAGCGCGCGCGTCGGCGAGCCGCCGCGCGGCCGCTCAGTTGCTCGTGACCCGGGTGAACCCGGCCGGGACCGGCACGTTCAGGCTCGCCAGGTTGGCCCTGGTCGGCGGCAGCCGGCCGGCTTCCTGGCTCCCGGCGAGCAGCACCGCGGCGTGCAAGAGCGGCTGGCCGCGGGTGGCCAGGAACTCTTCCAGGACCGCGACGGCCTGATCGCCATGACCACGGCCCATCGGGTCCCTCCCGTCCCGTTCAATCTTTAAACACGACGACGCGGGCGGGAAGGTTGACTGGCGCTACCGGGCGCTGGCAGTGAGGAGCTGGCCGGCCATGCGGGGGACCGCCTCGCCGATGGGCTCGCGGATGACCGCGGTGGCGGCGGCGTCATACGGCGTCGGGTCGCGGTTGATGATCACCAGCGCGGCTCCTGCCTGGGCGGCGATCGCGCACAGCGACGCGGCCGGCTCGACGGTCAGTGTGCTGCCGACGGCCAGCATCAGGTCGCAGCGGGACGCCGCGAGCGCCGCCCGCTCGAACACGCCGGGCAGCAGCGGCTGGCCGAACATGACTGTGGCCGACTTCAGGATCCCGCCGCAGCGCGTGCACGGCGGGTCGTCCTCGCCCGCCCGCACCCTGGCCAGGGCGTCGGCCATCGCGGTCCGGTCGCCGCACCCGGTGCAGACCACCGCGAACATCGTTCCGTGCAACTCGATGACCCGCTCCCGCGGCGTGCCGGCCCGCTGATGCAGCTCGTCGATGTTCTGGGTGACCACCTGGGTGTCGATGGCGCTGGCGGCCAGGCGGGCCAGCGCGCGGTGCGCGGCGTTCGGCTCGGCGGCCCAGGCCGGGTGCCCCAGCCTGGCCTGCCAGGACCGGCGCCGGACCTCGGGGTCGGCCATGTACACCTGGTACGTGGACAGCTTCTCGGCGGCCGGGTTCTTCGTCCACAGCCCCTGCGGCCCCCGGAAATCGGGGATCCCCGAGTCCGTGGAGATCCCGGCGCCGGTCAGCACCGCGATGGCCCTGACCTCGCGCGCCCACCCGGGCGCAGCCGCGCCCTCCGGCTCGATCACCGTGCCGTCCTCACGCGGGTTCACTCCCAGCCCAGCGGCACTAGGTCGCGCTCGCGTTCGTCGGTCGAGGGCTCGCCCCCCGCAGTGGCGAAGGCCCGGAGCGCCCGGACCAGGCCCACCCGGTCTCTGGGCGACATCCGGGTGATGATCGCGGCGATCTCCTCCCGGCGCCGGGCGGTGACCTCGTCAACGATCTGCCGGCCCGCGTCGGTCAGCCGGAGCAGGGTCTCGCGCCGGCTATCCGGGTTGACCCGGCGGCTGACGAGCCCGGCGTCGGCCAGCCGGTCCACCATCCGCAATGCGGTGGACGGGTTGACCACCAGGCGGTCGGCGAGCGTCACCAGGTTGGTCTCGCCGTGCGTCGCCAGCAGCACGAGCATGCGGAACTGCGGCAGGGTCACCCGCTCCTCGGCCGCGGCTAGCGACCTGGCGGACACGGCGACCAGCAGGCGGGAAGCGGTGAGCACGGCCGACGTGAGCGCGGTCACGTCGTCCTGCGGGGCGGCATCGTCCACATGCTCTTTCTACCTGGCCGGACCGGCTCCTCGCAGCACTCAGGCGAGGGCGCGTGAGCAGATTCCTTGGCTTAGGCAATAAACACCATGTGCTACTATTGCCTTAGGCAAGTATCTGAGATGGCGTGGGTGTGACCGAGCATCAACTGGACGAGACCGCGGTGGACGCCGTGCTGACGGCGAGCCGGACGCTGATCGCGATGGCGACGCAGTCGCTGGGCGCTGCGGCGGAAGACACGACGATCGCTCAGTACCGGGAACTGGTGGTCCTGGCTTCGCGCGGGCCGCAGCGGATGGTTGACCTGGCTACGGCCTTGAACGTCACGCCGTCCACGGTTGGCCGGATGTGCGACCGCCTGGTGCGCAAGGGACTGATCCGCCGGCATCGCGACCGCGCCGACCGGCGTGCCGTTCAGGTGTCGATCACGGCTGCCGGGCGGTTGGTGGTGGACCAGGCGACGCGGCGCCGGCGGGCGCTGATCGGCGGCATCCTGACCAGGCTTCCTGCCGAGCAGCAGCGGGCCGTGGCCGGGGCCCTGCAAGTGTTCGCGACGGCGGCCGGGGAGATACCGGACAGCCAGTGGCCCGCGGCTCTCCAGGAAGACACGACGACCCGGGTGGAGCCCGCTCACGCTGGGAAGGGGCGGAGATGATGGCCGCGAGCGGCAGCAACGTGCGCACGTTCGCGCCGTCATGGGCGGCAAAGGCGGCCGGCTGGCTGCGCAGTTCCCGGGCTGGGCTGTTCCCGGTCGCGGTGCTGGTGGGTGTGGGCTCGGGGTTCGGCGCCGTGGCGTTCCGGTACCTCATCTACTTCATCACCTGGCTGGCCACCGGGCACTCCCAGTTCGGCCAAAGCGGCTACGTGGGCAGCTCGCACCTGCCGTGGCTGGGTCTGGGCTTCTTTGTTCTGATACCGGTGCTGGGCGGGCTGGTCTACGGGCCGGTCATCTACCTGTGGGCACGCGAGGCCCGCGGGCACGGGGTGCCCGAGGTGATGATCGCGGTGGCGGAGAACGGCGGCCGGATCCGGCCCCAGGTCAGCGTGGTCAAGGCGCTGGCGTCGGCGATCTGCATCGGCACCGGCGGGTCGGTGGGCCGGGAAGGCCCTATCGTGCAGATCGGCTCGGCGCTCGCGTCGAGCTTCGGCCAGTGGATCCGGATGCCAGAGAACCGGATGCGGATTCTCGTCGCCTGCGGCGCGGCCGGAGGCATCTCCGCCACGTTCAACGCGCCGATCACCGGTGTGTTCTTCGGTGTCGAGATCATCCTGCGCGAGTTCTCCATCGACGCCCTGTTCACCGTGATGCTGTCGGCGATGCTCGCCGACGCGGTAGCGATCCCGTTCCTGGGCAGCGCGCCGTTCCTGCGCGGCTTCCCGCACGGCATCGCCCTGCACCATCCGCGCAACTACGTGCTTATCGCGGTGCTGGCCGTGGTCGCCGCGCTGATCGGGCTGCTGTTCGCCAAGGTCGTCTACAAGATGGAAGACCTGTGGGACCTGGCCTGGAAGAACCGCCCCGAGTGGGCCAGGCCGGCCATTGGCGGGGTTGCCCTGGGCCTGCTGCTGCTGGCGCTGCCGCAGATGTACGGCGTGGGCTACCCGGTCATGTACAAGGCCATCGCCGGCAACTATGTCCTGTGGTTCCTGCTGGTGCTGGCCGCCGGGAAGATCATCGCGTGCAGCCTCACCCTGGGCATCGGCGGCTCCGGCGGGATCTTCGCGCCGTCCCTGTTCGTCGGCGTCACCTCGGGCATGGCCTTCGGCGAGATCGCGGACCACGTGCTCGGCCCGGGCGCCGGCCAGCCAGCCCTGTACGCGGTGGTCGCGATGGGCGCGGTTTTCGCCTCTGCGGCACGGGCACCGCTGACGTCGGTGGCCAGCGTGGTCGAGATGACCGGCGACTACACCCTGACCTTGCCGGTCATGCTCGCGGTGGCGATCGCCACCGCCACATCGCGCGCGCTGAGCTACGGCACCATCTACACCACCAAGCTGCTGCGCCGCGGCCAGGACATCGACCGGGCCGCGCCGTGGCGGGCATTCGGGGACCTGAAGGCCGCCGATGCGATGCAGCCGTTCCGGAAGCCGCTCACGGTCCCCGACGGCCGGCAGGACTCCGCCCTGGATCTCAGGTCGCTGCCAGCCCCCGTGACCTATCAGCGTGACCCGCAGGCGGTGTTCGCCGACGAGTCGCTCACCCAGACGATGCGCCAGCTCGACGTGTACGGGCGCGACGGGTTGCCGGTCATCTCCACCGATGGCGACCAGGTGGAAGGGTGGATCACGAACCAGAGCGTGATCCAGGCGGTCGCCCGGAAGATCGGCAGTTCCCCGCCGGGACGGGCCGACCTGACCAGCGGGCCGGCGATGAACGGCGCCGCCCGGGGAGACGGGGCTGGCGGAGATGCGGCCGGCAGAGACGCGGCCGGCGGAGACGCCGCCGGGGGAGACGGGGCGGGCGTAGATGCGGCCGGCAGAGATGCGGCCGGGGGAGACGCCGCCGGGGGAAACGGGGCTGGCAGAGACGGGTCTGGGGGAGATGCGGCCGGCGGAGACGCCGCTGGGGGAGACGGGTCTGGGGGAGACGGGGCTGGGAGAGACGCCGCCGTGGGAGACCGGGCCGGGCGAGGCGGCTTCAGGCGCGGCGCGGCCGGGCAAGGTGCCGCTAGGCGAGGCGCCGGCGGATCGGCCGAGGAGCCGCCCACTCCGCTGCCGGGATACCAGGTCGTAGAGATCACCGTCGGGAATGACTCGCCCGCCGCGGGCAGGAAGCTCGGCGCCATCGCATGGCCGCCCGGCTGTATCCCCGTGTCCGTCCTTCACCACCGGAGCCTGCGAGAACCCGATCCCGGTCTGACGCTGGCGCCCGGCGACCGGGTCAGCCTGCTCGCCCCGACGCCCGGCGGCTAGCCGGGATATGCGGCCGGACGTCCTCCGGGCGAGGCGGCGCGCGGTCCCGGGCGGTGCGGGCAATCTCTAGGGCCAGGTCATGTCGATCTGGTGGCCGGTAGTGACCCACCCGGCGCGGTGGAAGGCGCGCGCCATCGGCACGTTGCCGAGGTCGGTGCTGGCCCGGATCCGCGGAGCATCTTCCGCCGCGAGGATCCGCGTGCCCTCGGCAAGGATCTCGCCGATGTATCCGTTGCCCCGGTGCGCCGGAACGACACCGAGGTAGGCGATGATCGCGTTGTAGCCGTTGTGCGCGGGGATCACGAAGCCGGCCGGCTCGCCGCCGGGCAGTTCGGCGATCCGCCACCACTCACGTGGGCTGGTGTAGCGGTCGAGTTCGCCGTAGTAGTGCTTGGCCGCCGCCTCTTGCGGTGACATGCGGGTCAGGTCGTCGCGGTCGTGGGCGTCCAGCGTGCCGTCTATGACCAGCGTCATCAGCGCGAGGAGTTCGCCTGGGCCGCGGACCGGCCGGAAGGTGAGACGGCTGGTTGGCGCCGGGATCTGCGTACCCGGCCGCCATTCCAGATTCAGCCTTTCGACGAAGAACCGCGCCCCGCAGCGCCCGGCCGCTGCCATGCGGTCCTCGGTGGCCTGGCGCTCGGCCGTTTCCTCGCGCCAGCCGGGTGTCAGGAAACGGATGTAGTCCGGCGGGCGGGTGCCCACCGGGATCACCTCGGCCATCGCGGTCGTCAGCAGCCGGGCCGCGGTGTCCACGGCGCCAGGGCGCTGCGCGTCGTCGATGTCGAGGATGTCCAGCGCGTGCGGCAGGTCCGCGCCGGGTCTTGTCCACCAGGCGGCCCGGGCAACGAGGTGAGCGTCCCGCAGGGCCATCCACAGCCAGCCCAGCTGCCGGTGACCGTCGCGGAGGTCGTCAGCCAGTTCCTCGTTGAGCCGATAGGGCAGGGTGCTGAACAGTTCGAGTTCACCGGGCCCGGTGATCGGGCGGATGGTCAGATCGCTGTCTTGCAGGGTCACAGCACACTCCTTGAGCGGAGGCGCCCTGCCCGCCCCGGGGATGATCTCGTCAGCGCCCGGGGGAGGGCAGGTGCGCGATCGTCGTGGGACTCATCGGCTCGCCCTCCTTCCTCACATCGGCCCCGCTGGCGCGGGTGCTTGCGGCACACGAGGCTAACGTGCCAGGCGTACGGCATGCAAAGTGTTTGGCGCCAAGCAGATCGCGGCGCGCCTCGACGCGGGTGTGCGACACGAATGGCGAGGTGGCCAGCCTGGCTGCCGCGGCTGCGGCGGCGCTGGCGGGCGGCGCCGGGCTGGAGGTCGCGGAGAAGGTGATCCGGGCCGGGCTGCTCCGGCTCTGCGTGGGCGTGCTGGAGGACCTGCTGGCGGCCGATCTGGGCTACACGGGCCCGCGCGCTGACTGTGGTCGCGGCCACTACAGGTCCTTAACTGCGGGGGTTAAGCCTCCGGTGCCGGGTGTGCGTGGCGCCTGCCGCGCCGGCTCACGGCAGGCCCGCTGCCCCGGCAGGCCCGGGCCGCCGGTTTCATGATCTGGGTGCTTTACCAGCGCTATGAGCTGGCCAGGTACCCAGATCATGGCGACCCTGCTTCGGGACCGTCCGGAAACCGGGTTCCGGACACGCACTCAGCGGCCATAACCCAGCCAGGATCGCTGCCAGCCCGCCGATGCGCCAGCTGAGCCCGTAACCCCCGCCGTTACAGATCGTTGGGCGCCGTTCGACGGCACACTCAGACAGCAAAGGTCAGCAGAAGCTACCTGCCAGTGACCCACATTGATGTCCCGCACCCGGAGCCGACGCACCGGCCCCAGAAGTGTCAGACCCTGGCTGTAGGGTCGAACTGACGATCGAACCTGATCCCCTGAGCCGGTGAGGAGGTCCCCCGGGTCATGTGCTTAGCAGCCCAGGCAC
>Ga0335075_10004237_pt1 | contig 22487 bp, 19 predicted proteins | sample Lox_Sample_24_FD_206723 | JGI IMG/M metagenome (GOLD analysis project Ga0335075, IMG submission 206723) | Soil microbial communities from Loxahatchee National Wildlife Refuge, Florida, United States - Lox_Sample_2.4 | ecosystem: Environmental > Terrestrial > Soil > Wetlands | place: USA...
ATGCGGTGGTGAGCGCGTCGAGTGCGCCGATGCCGTGGCGGGCGGCGGTGGCGAGGTAGGAGCGGAGCGCGCAGAATTCCTCGGCCCCGGCCGTGGAGCGCATGCAGCCGGAGATCTTGATCCGGAGCTTGCTCATGCGGATCGCCTGCTCAGCGGCGTTATTCGTGAACGGGGTGCGCAGGTCGCGGGCGAACCGGAGGTAGTCGCCCTCGCGGGTCTTCATCCTGGTGGCGAGGGCGTGCCGTTTCTGCCGGAGCCTGCCCTGGCGGGCGGCGTTGAGGGCGATCCCGGCCTCCGCTGCCTGGCGGTACCAGTCCTCGTGCTTCGTCCGGGTTCCGCGTCGATGGCGTCCTGGCCTGCGGCGCGGGCGGCCTCTGCGGCCTCGTTCAGGGCGAGCAGCGCGTCGGCGGCCTGCCGCGCCCAGGTCTTGTCGAGGTCCGTGCCGGTCTCGGTGACCGCGGCCAGCTCGCGCAGGACGTGGGCTCCGCATAGTGCGTGGCCTGCGACGTTGCCGAAGGTGTCATACGGCGCCCAGGCGTCGTGGACGGCGATGCCGGCGAAGTGCGGCAGGACCCCGGCGGCCTTCATGCCGTCCTTGCCGCGCTTGGCGTGGACGGTGAACAGCGCGAACTTCCCCGCCGAGGCGGAGTGGACCCAGGCGAGCCTCCCGGCGGTGCGGAACCCGGTCTCGTCGAAGCGGACGACTTCCGCGGCGATCAGGTGCCGGGTGATCGCGGCCACCGCGGGCGCGAGGAAGCCCGCGGTCTTCCGTGCGGCCGCGGCGAGGGCGCCGGGCGAGGGGGCGCAGGCGAACAGGTCGGAGAGCGCCTGGCAGGCGCGGTCGCGGGACAGGAACTGGCCGTGCCAGAGGTAGACGCCGGCGCCCATGAGCCGGGGCCCGTACCGGACCGGCGCGGTCACGCCGCCCGGGGCCTGCGCTTTCGTCTCGCAGCCGCACCCGCACTTCACCGTGAGCATCTGGTGCTCGGTCGTCACCGCCTTGACCGGCGGGATCTCGATGACCTGCCTGCGCTCGACCGCGGTAACCGGCGCTTTCCCCAGGGACTTCCCGCAGCGGCCGCACTTCGCCGGCCGGTGCCGGACCTTCTTGTCCGGGTGCTCCGTGAGTTCCATCGTGGCCCCGGGCTGGCCTTTCGGCCTGCCCGGCTTGCGGCCGGACTTGCCGCGCAGCGACTTCGGCGCCGGCTTCGCGGGCCCGTCCGACGACGGGGGCCTCGATGAGTTCCGGGAGTTCGCCTTCACCTGGGCGGCGAGATCCGCGACCTGCGACTGCAGCGCCGTCACCAGCTCGCGCAGCGCCGCGTTCTCCGCGGCCTGCCCCTCTATCCGGGCGTCCCGCTCGGCCAGCAGCTCCCGCAGCCGCGTGTTCGCAGCACGAAGCCCGCCATCACCGCCGTCGGGAACACCGGGCATCTCGGGCACGGCCGAACGCTGCCACGACTCCGCCCGGCCCGCAAATAGGCAGGCATCGAAGCGACTGGACTAAAACGAGAAAGTGCAGGCAGCGAATGGACCAGCCAGACAGACCTATCTAGTTACAGTAAATTATGGGGCCACCTGTACCGTGGACCCGTTTGAGGCATGCAGGGCACAACGACCGATACTCTGAGCTGAGCCGATGGTGACCATTCTCTCGGCAGGCATGCCTTGTGAAGCATACAGGGGACGGAAGAAGACTTCATCGCAGACCGATGGCGCTCGGACAGCTCTGCTCGCGGGTTGAGGTGCTCCGGCCGTCAGGCCTGGGACTCTGCCTAGGCCTCGCGGACGGAAACGTGTCGGCTCACTTGTCTTTGCGGGATCGCAAGCCGTCTGACGGGCTACGGTAGGCGCAATCGATGTTCTGAAGTAACGCACCGGTCGTGTCAAGAGCCCTGATGGAGCCCCTTGGTCTCCACCGTGGACACGAGCAATCTAACGGTGGACTTCTTATGATCAAGTCCGCGCCACCTGATCATGGCGCGCCGGGTGTGGAATGGAGGCCGACCGTGGGGGGCGTGCTACGGCTGGAGGTGCAGGACTACACCGGCCCAGCCCAGTGGCGCTGGGTCCTGACCGACGCGTCCGGATCTTTCATCGCTGACCATGAGGTCCGGGTGGACGAGCGAAGCTCGCAGTACGAGGCGTTCACCGACCTGGAGTACTACATCTCGTCGTACGCCGCAGGAGACCGCTACGCCGAGGCCGAGGCGCGCATCGTGGCCGAGGTCGGTCAGTGGCTGGGGTCTGAGGTCTTCGGCCATATCGCCGAGGCGCTCGCGCGGGCGGCCAGAAGGGCGCCGGTGACTGTGCGCGTAGTCGTGCCAGAGGATGCAAGATTCCTACTGTTCAGGCCGTTTGAGCTGGCGTACCTGGAAGGAAGGCCACTCGCTGCCCAGGATGTCACGCTGGTTATGCAGACAGCCAACGACGACGGAGCCGACAACGCGGTTCCTGTGGGAAGCCGACTGCGCGTCCTTGGGCTGTTCAGCCTCCCCGAGGGAGAACAAGCCCTCAATCTCCGTCGCGAACGGCACGCCCTCGTCCAGATGATCAGGCGCGTTGCGGGCCGCGGAAAAGCCGCCGAGGTGCGCGTGGCGCAGTACGGGGTCACGCGCGACCGGCTGCGCAAGATCCTTGAAGAAGGCGAAGGCTGGGATGTCATCCACATCTCCGGCCACGGTGCCCCCGGCGAATTGCTGCTGGAAACGGCATCCGGCCAGCTTGACACGGTCACCGTGGCCGAGTTGTCAGACATGCTCGCCCCCGCTCGCGAGCGCGTAAAACTGGTGACAGTCTCTGCCTGCTGGTCGGCTGTTATGACCATCGCTGAGGAACGGAGGCTACTCGGGTTGCCTGTCCCGAGCGCCGATTTTCCGGGGCAGGTCGGCGGTTTCTCCGTTTCATCGGGCAGCTTCGCCACCGAGCTCACGGAGCGCCTAGGCTGCGCTGTCCTCGCGATGCGCTACTCGCTCGACGACGATTTCGCGATCGAGCTTTCGCAAAAGTTCTACGAGCTGCTTGCCGACCGGGGGCAACCCGTGGCACGTGCAGTTGGCATGGCGGTCAAGGACCTCAGCGCAGGAGGCAGGTTCTCGGCACTGTCGACCGCGACGCCCGCGTTGTTCGGCGGATCGGCACCGGAGATGAGGCTCGCGGCGCCCAGCCGGACGGAGTCACCGTCCTACGGCACCGCTGAGCTGAAAATGGCCGGGTTCCCGCCCCAGCCGGAGCGCTTCGTCGGCCGCACCGGGGTGATGGCCCGTGCTAGTGCCGCGCTAGCGGACGAGAGCGGCATCCCGGGGGTTGTGCTGCGCGGCATGCCGGGCGGCGGCAAGACAGCCTGCGCGCTCGAACTCGCCTACACGCATGAACACGCGTTCGAGCGGCTCGTCTGGTATAAGGCACCCGACGACGGCATGGAGATCAGCCGATCGCTCACCCAGTTTGCGCTTGCCCTGGAACGCGGCCTGGGAGACTTCCAGATGGTCCACCTGGTCAGCAGTTCCGAAGAACTGTCCGTCTTCCTGCCGCGACTCACCGAGCTGATGGAACGGAATCGGATCCTGCTTATCATCGACAACGGCGAGTCACTGCTGACCCGCGACGGCCAGTGGCGCGACGAAAGGTGGGGGCAGGTCATCGGCGCGCTAACGGCGCATCGCGGCCTTGGCCGCGTGATCGTGACCAGCCGCCGTGTTCCCGAAGGAGATCCCAGCACATTCGCGTCAGGCGGCTCCGCGGAGACATCCGGTTTCATCGTAGAGCCGGTAGACGCACTGTCCGCCGACGAGGCGTTGCTGCTCGCACGTGAGCTCCCCCACCTGCGCGCCCTCATGAACAGCGAGTTGCCCGGGATCGACCATGACGCGGCGCGGAACCTGACGGTCGGCGTGCACAACGTCGCCCAGGGCCACCCGAAACTACTCGAGCTCGCCAACGGACAGGCGGCGCACCCGGAACGTCTTGCTGCTCTCGTCGCAGCAGGAGACCGGGCCTGGCAGGACCAGGGAGGCCTCCCGGACGGGTTCTTCACCACCGGCGAGACGACCGCAGACTCCGGCGATTACCTCCACATCCTCGGCGCCTGGACGGACGCTGTAAGCGACGGACTGTCTCCTGCCGAACGCGAGCTGTTCTGGCTCCTGTGCTGCCTGGAAGAGCCCGACCGCGAGCGAGCGGTCGTTATGCCCGTATGGGGAGCCCTATGGCAGAAACTCGGCCGAGACAGCCAGCCGCCCGCCCTGGAAGGCGCGATCGAGGCCGCTGCTGACCGCGGCCTGATCGAAACGCTTCCCATGACCAGTGGCGAAGGCCAGTTCTACGCCGTCCATCCGGGCGTCAGCGAGGCCGGTCGAGTCCACGCGGGGAAGCCATTCCGGAACATGGTAGATGAGATAGCCGCCTCCTTCTGGCGGGTCGGAATGGATACGTCCGGCGGGGCCAACCAGTATGGAGTGAATACCGAGCTGATAGTTCGCTCCGGGTTCGCGGCCGCGCCCTACCTGATACGCCAGGAAAAATGGGAGGAGGCTGCCGCCATGCTGGAATTCGCGTTCAATAGAAACCCATCAGAAGCTAATGCGGCGGCGATCCTGCCGTACGTTCAGACCATCGCCCGTAACCTGGATTCGGTGGCACTTTTCGCGGCCACTCTGATTGAGGGAATTAACCCGACTGCGGCAGAAGCCCAAGTATGCGATTACCTCGCTGCCGCTGTAGCCCGCGGCGATCACCGGGCGGCCATGGTCGCCTCTGGCAAGTTGGCCTACCAGTGTCTCCACAGTGGTCGATTCACCGACGCACTGGCCTACGCTGATCAGGCAGTCAGCCATGCGCAGCAGGCGCAAGTAGGGCCATGGACCAAACTGGGCGCTGAAGTGCAACGACTGCAGATGCTGAACGAAACGGAAGATCCCGGCCGCGTTCTCTCCGAAATATCGCGGCTCCGAGAACTCATGGATGTTCTAGCCAGCCCCACCGACGAGGACGACGCTGCGCGGTGGTGGGATGTCCGCGAGGCTCTCCTCAATATAGATCGTTCTGTCAGTATCGAGCTCAGGCAATGGGAGAAAGCCCTCGCTGTAAACGCTGAAATTATCGCGATCATGTATGACCGGCGCGCCCCGGATGGCCTGATCGCCGTGGCCGCGCTGAACGATTACGGCCCACTGCTCAGACTCGGCAAGGCCTGCGAGGCACGAGTCCTCCTCGTGAATTGCCGACAGGCTCTTGAGGCTGTCGGCGATCTCAGGACGCTCAGCGCGGCTATTGGCGCCCTCGCGGATGCGGAAGAGAAGCTCGGCCACTCCGAAAATGCAATAACGCTCGCACTCGACGCACTACGCTATGCATACACGGCGGGAGCCGTCGGCACAGTCTTCGATATTTATCATAACCTTGGTAATTACCTCGCCAAGCACGCCGGCCAGCCAATTTCCGCTCTCGCCTGTCACCTGTGCGCTGCCCTTCTCAAGACTCTCACGGGTGCAGGTAGCGCTGAGCGCTCTGTTCGCGCCGCCTCGGTTGAGTTCTACGTCTTCGGCGACGCCGCCGTGCCGCCTACCAGCATCGCGGACCTAAGCAGAAAGATCGGCGACATCCCGGGTACCAACCCCGTAGCACTGATCTCACGACTGTCTCCGGACTCGCAGACCGCCGAACAGACGCTTCAAGACCTAGTCGCACGAGCACGAGAACTGGCTATCGCGCCACCGGGTGTCGCTACCCGCAACAGACCTGCCTAGAAGTACGGTCCGTGCGTGCTCCAAACACTCGGCCACCGACACCAGCAACGCCTCCGGCTATACCGGAGTCGGGCTCCGGGACAACTTCGGCGAGGTCGGCCACTCTCTGTCGACATGCCAGCCCAGTTGGCCGCGACAACGAGGGCCACGTCCTTATGAGCCGCCCAGCGATGGGCAGGTTCACCACTCCGCTGACCGACAAGCACCCCGAGCGGTTCGAGTCGCTGACTGTTATGTTGCCCAGCAGGAACGCGTCGACGATCGCGTTCAGCTTCGTCGTGGAGTACGTCACCGCGATGTCCCGGCACGGACTGCCGCTTGTAGGCCTGGACCGTGCGGGCCGCCAGCTTGCACCGGTCAAGGTGCCGTCCCGGAACGGCGACGGCGGCCCGGGCGGCGCCGTGACGCCCACATCATCAGGATGCAGACCGCTGCGCGGTCAACGAATGGGGGCCGCAGATCATTCGGGAGACGGACGCCAACCAACTGTGAAGGAAACGGGAAAGGACTATCTACACGGGTCCACGGCACCTGCAACTCGTCCCCGCCTGACCTAGCCCCGGAGCTGCTGTTCGTCCCGGCGGTCAAGGATGGTCTCGACGATATCTGCAGCGTGTCCGATTCCTGAGATGACTGGCTGGCGAACGGCCCTCTCGCCGACGGTCACCTGTGCTTCCTGGCAGGCCTGGACTTCCGCTTCGACGCAGTTCCGCGCGGATGTATCCTTCGCCCGCAGCCAGGGGCGCTACGAGACGCTCCTCAGCGACACCGCCGAGTACGTAGATGCCCTCATGAACATGGATACCTGACGAAATGCCGCCGCCGAGGATACAGGCAACGACCGGAAGCCTCTGGCCGAAAGGGGCAGATGATGGGTACGCTAGCTGAGCTGGTCGATCAGTTCCACGCGGAGGTTGACTACCCCGGCGGCATCAGGTCAAGACGCGATGCTGAACGAGCCGAACTGGCACCGGCACTCAGCCGCGACGGGCTCGACGACCCGGACGCGCGGCTGCTGCGTCGGCTGGCGGGACGGGCGTACGGGCTACCAGGCGCCCAGCCCGGGTACTACTCTCTGCTGAAGACCGATGCTGGCGTCGCGGCAGTCGCCGCGACGTTCCGCTATCTGCTCTACGGACCGGGCGAGGTCGAAGACAGGCTGGAGGACTGCATCCGCGGCGAGCACAAGCTACCTCTCGTCGCCGAGGCCATGATGGTGAAAGCACTCGCGGTAGCAGATCCGGGCCGCTGGTTCCCGAACCACGTCACAACCGGGAAGGTCGGCAAGCTTGCGGTCCTGAGGGTGCTCGGCGAGCAACTGCCGGCGGACCTGTCGGCGGGCGCCACCGCAGCCGCCGGCAATGACCGGATCCGGCAGCTTCTGGACCCGCACTTTCCAGGCGATCCGTGGGGGATCCAGGAGTTCACCTGGTGGCTGACGCACCAGAACCTGGCACCGCTTCGCGTCCCAGACCCTGACACAGCCGACGATGCGTACACGCCGCCGCCGAGAGGCGGCGAGGTGCCCAAGAGCCTTGTGTTCGAGACCGACCCGGACAAGATCGATCGGGGCACCACGGCGCATAAGGACACCCAGGATGCGCTGGCCGAGGCGCTGCGGGACCTCGGACTGAAGCCGAGGTCGCCAAAGCCAGGCGACCCGGCGTTCGACATCGCCTGGTGGGGTGGCGATGCCGAAGGCACGGCCTTCGTCTGCGAAGTCAAGTCACTTACCGCCGAAAACGAGACCGGGCAGATCCGCCTGGCAATCGGCCAGGTCCTCGACTACGTTCACACGCTGGATTCGCTGCGCAAGGCAGGTTCGCTGCCGCCGCACTGGAGGGGCGTCCACGCCGTGCGCGGCGTGGTGGCGGTGGAGCGTCGGCCCACAGAAGACGTCCGATGGACGAGCCTGTGCGAGGAACACGGCATCATCCTCACCTGGCCCGAGGAATACGCCGGCACGCTCGCCGCCTACGGTTCGGTCTCGACTCCCCAGTAGGCGAAAGCAGGTGGTCTTACGACTTCTAGCCGGACCCGAACGGCTGTGGTCCCCTCGCATTGCGTGCACGCTGCGGCGGCGCCTGGCCTGTTCTACGATTCAACCTGGCCCGGCTGCCGAGATGGCATCGTGCTCGTCGCACTGCGCCGAGGCGTGGGCAGGAGGGGCGAGGACTTAGGCGGGCGCGGTTCGACCCGGGAGGTCATGGTGAGTGCGAGCAGCGGGTGGACTGCCTTCGATACGTCGGCACCTAGTCCAGGGGGGCGGGGACGCAAGGAGACCCTCTGGCAGTACCTAGAGCGCAGCACCGACCCGATTGCCGTCGATACCCGCGTCCGGTGGGATTCCTGGCTTGCCAGGATGCCGGCTGGCCCGCGCGACGCGCTGCTCGTCCGGCTCAAGGGAGGTAACGACAACCAGGTCAGGGCCTCGGTGACCGAGCTCGTCACCTTCGTGCTGCTGGACTCCGTCTACCCGGCGGCCGTCGACGTGGAGCCCGCGACCGTTACCGGGAGCAGGCCGGACTTTGCCGTCAGCACGCCGGTTCGGACTCACTTCGAGGTCAACCGCAAGACAGAACCCGAGGAGCTGGCAGGGGACATGCGCCGCCGTGCAGCGCTCGCGGAGGAGCTGGAGAAGATCGAGTCGCCCGACTTCTGGCTCAGTATCGATGCCTTCTCAGGCGCGCTGGTCCCGGCCATGCGCCAGGTGAGGCAAGACGCCGAGGTATGGCTCGCCTCCCTGGTCTACGACGATCTGGTACGCCGCGAAGAGCGGGATCGGCAGGAGCGCAGCACGCGGCTGGCCCAGCCGATGCCAGGCCTTGACGCCGGGTCCCTGGAGCGGGCGAAGTACCTGGCCGCCCAGCGGCAGGACCCGCCGCCGGTCTTCAGCAAGTCCGGAGATGGCTGGCAAGTCGAGATAACCGCGCACCCCCGGCCGGCTGGCAAGCGAGGGCCAGGGCAGCTCACCATCGGGATCCGGGCCGCCGGTGAGCTCCACATCGCGAATCCCGGGGACGTCGAAGCGGCCATCGACCGCAAGCTCAGCCAGCACAAGGGCGTCACAGAACCGCTGGTGATCGTCCTGGACCTGAGCGCGGCGGTCATCGACGACTCCGAGATCGCCGTCGCGCTCTACGGGCCTGTCACGCCCGCCCTCAGCCGGGACCGGAAGAAGGGAACCTGGCCGGAACCCGTTAGCCAGCCGCCCCGCCCGGCTGCGGTACTGACCCTGCGCGGGATCTGGCCCGCCTGGCAAGAGGCGAACGCTGACCTATGGCTCCCGCCGGGCGCCAGCTCTCCGGTGCTTCCCGGGCCGTGGAGCATCCGGACCCTAGGCCAAGACCAGCAACCGGTGATCACCCGGGTGGCCACGCAGCCTGCGGCTGATTACCTGAAATAGCGAGGTCGAGCAGGCCATGGACTTGACAGTCATCTACTCGGGCCTCGGCGATCTCGTCGCGCTCGGCGCAACCGCAATCGCGGCGGTCGCGGCGCGGCAGTCCAGCAAAGCGTCCAACAAGGCCAACCAGGCTGCCGGGGCGCTTGCCGACATTGAGCGGGATCGCCGGCACTCCGAGCTGACGCCACGGTTCAGGGTCCGGGTCGAGCCATGGACAGCAGGCAACGACCAGGATCTCCGCCTTCGCATCATGCTGTCCGGCCCAACAGGGCTAGACCGCGTCAACGGCCTGACCGTCAAGATCCGCGACGATCACTTCAGGAGGGGCGAGGGCACGCTGACCGCCGGCGGGCCGACCCGTGAGGAGATCAAGGCGCAGGTCTGGGGACCATACCGGTTCAGGCCCGGCACCGGCCCGGACGAGTCTCTGGCCGACAGCGACGGCCGTGTAACCGCCTATGAAGCAGAGCTCCCGATCGGCGAGGAACTGCCCTACCTCCTCGAACGCACGAGGCCGCCGGCATGGGCAAGGTCGACGACCCAGGAACAGTGGAATGAGCAGCGAGGGCCCGTCATCCGGATCGTGCTGGAGGCCTGGCATGACGATCACGGACGGTGGACCCTCCCGTGCGAGATAGATCTCAGCGCTGATCACGACCCCCGCTATGCGGGCTGGCTGGTCGACGTTCCGCAAGCGTAACCGGGCGCTTCCGGCTAGAGTTTCCGGTCAATCGCAGGTCAGAGGCATATCTGCTGAAATTCGTCAGGACTAGCGGGACCCCTGTAGACGGCAAAGGATGCCGCGATCCTGCTTGTGGTCAGCTATGTGCCGTCAGGTGTCGCTTCGCCCGAGTCGCAGTGGCCGCCATCCTTCGATGAGTTCGGCGAGTTCGGCTTCGATGTCGACGGTGATGAAAACGAGGAAGTTGATGTTCTCGCGATGGCCGGGGGCGATGGAGGATAGCAGTTCGTTGGGGACCTCCCGGCCCTGGCCGCGTAGCTCGCCGATGCCTATGCCGAAGTACTCGGTCGTCTTACGAATTACTGAGTTGGCCAGCAGGGTTAGGCACCAGGCCTGCTCGGTCTGGTCGACCAGGTGCGGGCGGACGATGCTGCCCTGCTGGGCGTAGTGAAGGTCGCGGCGCAGCGCGTGCAACGATTCGCCCTTGTTGAGCTGCCAGGAGATCTTCCTGCGGTAGACCGGGTCGAACAGGTAGCGTGGATGGTGCGCCGCATCCGGCCCCACTCCTTGAGCGCCGCCGCGAGGGTGTTCTGGCGGGACGCCGCTGACCACTTCCCGACGATCAGCGAGGCTGTCGCCTCCCCGAACTTCAGTGACCCGCCCATGCGCAGCAGATCGCCCCAGCAGTCGGCGACCAGGTCCTCGCTCTACCGGTCGGCCAGCAGTGGCTCGCGTGCGGGTACTGCGCGTTGGTGGCGGCCGGGGGGTCGCCCCGCGCCAGGGTGATCTTGCCGAGGTCGCGGATCCGCGGGGTGAGGGACTTGCCGACCAGGTCGAACAGCCCGAGGTTCACCAGGGTGGCGCCGTGGTTGTCGGTGGCGTGCTCGCGGATCGGCAGGTCGGTCTCGTTGTCGAGCAGCTCATCGAGCGTGTAGTGGCCCTCGCGGTGGTCGCAACTCCAACAATCTCCGCGGAAGCACTGGGACCAGTAGGAACTGTAGCGACAGAGATCGTCGGCCGTCCCAACAACTCGAATAACGCTAGGTCAGCGGTGGGTTCATGTGATTTCCCCAATCGCTACCGGGACCCCAACTCGGGTTCGGCATGTCAACAATTAATGCCGTCAGCGTGCGGTAGAGCTCCAACCGGGCGTCCCGCATGCGAGCGGCGCGTGAGGTTGCCAGAGTTACACGTATACGTGTAACTTGTAGTCCTCACGCAAAGTACCCACGTACATGCACAGGAGGCGAAGTGCCAAGCAATTACTCCGACGCGATGCTGCGCCATCTCCAGGAGGAAGTGCAGCGAGCGCTCACCATGCAGGACCCAGCAGGCCGGGCGGACCTCCTGGCCGGAGTCATTCAGCCGTACGCGGGCTGGGCCCTCCGCTGGGCGATCGAAGACTGCCGCGCGCGGGGGATGTCCTGGGCGAGCATCTCCGCCGTCGTCGGCAGGCCATACCAGACGATCGCCCGGCAACTCCAGGCCGGCGGCCCGGTCTACGTGCACCAGGCCGCGCACTCGGAGGGCACACGGAACTTCGACGCGCAGACCCCACTGCGGCGCGCGGCCACCGAATTGGCCCAGCGGATGGCTGGGCTCGCGATGCGCGACCCGGACTCGGTGACCAATTTCTATCTGCGTCAGCGAGTGCTCAAGCTCAGCGATGCGCAGGGAACCGTGAAGGACCCTGAGCCCTTCCTCGACGCCACTGCGATCGTCGTGGCGACGAAGCAGGAGATCGGCGGCCAGGTCCCCCCTCGAGAGGCCATGTCTGAGTGGGAGCGTGCTGTCTGGGAAATCCTCGATGAGCTAGAAGCCTGTTATCAACGCGACAGGCGTGAGATCGAGATCGCGCACCAGGTGATGACCGAAGCGGGGATGATGCCAGATTACGGGTGAAAAAACCCCTTCTGTCTTCGCGCATTACCTGATCGGTGATTTACCGCACGTCCAGTCCCCGAAGGCCTACTGACTATCACCATGAACTCACCGAGGCTCCCCCGAGCGCGATGAGTGACAGGTCGCACGACTCCCGGCTAGACTGTTGCTCGTGATCCCGGTTGGAGAATCCGCGTTCCGGCCATGGACGGCCAGGGTGACATACCGTCCCCTGAGTGTCGCATGGGAGCAGTTGCGCGGCCTGTTTGGGATCTTGCCCAGGAAGTCAGCTTCTGTTACGTCACCGCCGCGGTATCTGCGCCAGGTGGCGGTCCCCGACAGCCTGGTTGATCTGAAGGGGCCGGGCTCTGGCGTCGTAGAGCTGCCGATCACGCTGTTCTGGTCCCGTCCCGACCGGAAGTTCAACCTAGATGACCGCTACCAGGCGATTGACATGTACCTGACGGTCCTCGATAGAGGCAGCGTCGATGAGTTGGCCACCTACCTAAACAGGAAGCTCCTGGTGGAGTTGTGGCCGGATCTGCACCTCACTAGGGCCAAGCGCCTCCCCTGGCAGGCCCGGTTCGCTGAGTTGCGTCCTGCCGCCGTAGCTGCCTAGTGACTATCACCCCTCGGCAGCTCGATGTCGCCCAGAGGGCTCTCGCTGCGACGGGACGCAAGTACGGGGTCGCGCTCGGTGGCGGCAACGCGCTTAACATTCATGAGCAACTGATCCACGACGCTGCGGGCATCGCCCGCGAGACTCAGGACCTGGACTTCTTCGTACTTCGGCAGCGGAACGTGAAGCGCGCTGTCGATGCGGTCGTCGCGGTGCTGGAAAACGCGGGGTACGCGGTAGACAGGCGCGATAAGGCCAGCGGAATCGCGGCTCTCGGATTCGAGGATGCCGATGACGAGTTGGCACAGCTCGTCGTGTCGCATCCGGACGATGATCCCCCGGTGCTGGTGGAGGTGGAGATCGCGCATTTTGACTACGCATCGGTGGTACGCAGTCCGATCGGACCGGTCCTGTCGCTGGATGACCTCGGCGGATTTAAGACGGCGGCGTTCGCAGGGCGACGAGAATTGCGCGACCCCCTAGACGTGGCGGCGTTCGTGGCGGCTGGGTATTCGCCATCGCAGCTTATTGAGCTGGCGATGGCGCGAGACGAGGGGCTGGTGGCTGAGGATTTCGCTGAGGCCGCAGTCTGGGTGGATGAATGCCCTGACGAATTGTTTGCCCCGTACCTGGGCGGCCGGGACGGTGGCGGCGAAGTGCGGGACATCACCTGGATGCGGCGAATGCTCGCCGACTGGCCGCGTGAACCACTGCACGTCGACTAGACCCTGTCCCTGCGTGCAGTCATTAATGTAGGGAGATCAATTGTGCTCCTGACGCTTTTCTGGCGAAAGATCCTGGGATGGAACCGGAGGACATGGCGGATGCTGCTGTCAGGTCAGCCCGCGGCCCGGCCCCAGATGCCAGCCTCGCTGACTCGTGGCTCGTGAGAGAGCGGGGATCGCGACCTGGCTCATACCCGCGCAGCCAACATTGAGGGCATCCGCTGCAGGGGCGCGTCACCCGACCATGGGTCGGTAGGGGAAGCCGATTCGGTTAGATCAACTGTCTGTCCCCGGTAGGCCTGCCGAACTCCGGCAACCAGCGCGCCCAACTTTGCTGATCATGCTGGTCGGCGACCGCTGTTACGAGATGGCCCGTGTGCGCAAGAAGCAACTGGTGATCGGTACGTGACCTGTAGTCACCTTCGATACGCGTGCAGCCGATTGTCGGTGCCCGTGGGTAGGCTTGTGGGCAAGTGCAAGAAGAAACCCCGGGCGCGTCGCGTCTGGGCGACGAGGCACCGGGGTTTCCTCCTGAGTGACACCTGGACAATACCCTGAACACATCCCTCTGCGGCATATGGCTGCAAAGTGATTCTCGCCTCGTTCGCTCGCGCGTGCGCCTGGGTTCACCCTCGGTATAAGGAGCCCGTCAGGTGCGTCCAAACCTGGCCCGTTGTGGCCGCAGTACCGCCAGCAGGCAAGAACAAGCCTCGTGTCACTATGCCGTGGGGGGCTGCAATGAAGACTGACACGGCCTTTGACCTTCACCAGGGCGTGGTGAACGCGACATTCGAGAGCGTGCAGGAGGCGCGTAGGCGTCGTAATTTCTTCTGCAGCGCATTCGACAAGCAGGCCGACGTTGCGGAGACAATTCCCTCGGGGAGCCTGGCCCGTGGTACCCAGCGTGACCCGATCCACGATGTTGACCTGATCATCGTCTTCCGTGATGAGGACCACCCGGACTGGGACACGGGAACCGGAAGCGCCGAGGCCGCGCTAGAGTATATCCGGGGCCAGGTTACGGACTTGCTTGGCGTCACGGCCGGCAGTTTCGCGCAGGAGGTCCGTCGCGCTCACCTGCGCACCCACGTCGTAAAGTGCTTCCTTGACGAGCCAGATGCCCCGAACGCATTCGCTGTTGAGGTAATGCCTGCCCTCCGCAGTTCGGACGGCACCCTGCGGATTCCCGAGCGAGGCAATGCTATGGGTTGGGTCACCGCAGACCCCGAGCTCCTCATCTCCGAGGTCGCGGCCCGGCACCGTGAGTGGCGGTCCTTCGCGCCCATGGTCCGGGGAATCAAGAAGTGGAAGGACGTCGCGGACATCGGCATGAAGTCGCTCACCGCGGAGATCCTCGCTCTGAAGTGCCTGCCTGTCCCGCAGTCCGGGCAGGCGTTGACCCGGCCTTTCGCCCTGCAGCAGTTCTTCACGGCGGCAGCCGCCTCAGTGATGGGCGGCGTGTACGACCCGGCTGGCTGGTGCGGCGAAATTCAGCCAGAGCTGGACCGTGCGGCCGCGCGGGCCGCTCTGCTAGAGGCCGCCGATGTCGCTGCCCGAGCGGTCGATGCCGGACGACGCGGTGATCACGACACGGCGGTGTGCTTGTGGCGGTCGATATTCGGGCCAAACTTCCCGGAACCTCCCGGCGGCTGCCCCGCCGCCGGGCCGATCGCCTCGGCGACCGCCGCCGGTGGCGCAGCGGCGGTCGCGGCACCAGCCCTGATCCGCCGGCCGGTCAAGGACGCGCCGCAGGGATGACCCACACCGAACCCGCGCGGTCCTGGTGGCAGGACGAGCCGGCCCGGCTCGCCGCCGAGCAGGCCGCTATGAAGGCAGCCGCCCCAAGCTTGGCTTGGCTTGCCGACGAGCCTTCCGGCGGCTGGCAGGGGGAAGTCCCGCTTTGGCCGTTCGACCGGGCCGAGCCGACGGGTTTGCGGGGGCTATTGGGCGGCAAGCAGCTGGAGGTTCGGATCACCTGTGGGCACGCCTTCCCGATGGTGGAGCCGAGCGTCCGGCCGCTGTCGGTTGAGGTGCCCTTCCAGGCGCTGGGCTGGACGAACTGGCATGTCGCCCCCGACGGGACGCTGTGCCTGCTACAAGAGTCCGCCCAGTGGGATCCCGCCGGGGCCGCCGCCGACCTGATACCGAAGATCAGCGGTTGGAACGTCGAGTTCTGGCTGATGATGAACGGCCACATCGACGCGATGACCGTAATCGGGATCGCTGATGATGACAGCCACGACGACCTCCTCGCGGAGCTGGGACGGCAGCAGTGAAGACTGGAGGAGAGGCGTTCGTTCTGACAGACAGCGCCGCCTCGAGGATTCGGGACGCGACCGCGACGTGGGGCTCGCTCAAGCTGGGCTTCAGCGAGCCCGATCACCTTATCGGCGTCACCGGTGCCGGCGAGCGCATGGACTCCATGTACGACACCGGCCGCGCGGAGCTGAAAGGGCACGTCCTGTCCCAGGTGGACGAGTATGGTGCATCGGGTATCTGGTACCGGGCCCGACCGGAACTGCACGAATGTTATGCGTGGCTCATGCGAACCGGCAGTGCGATCCCGGCCGAGGTGTTCCGCAACCTGATCGTCGACGGCTGGCGCCAGCCAGCCGCAGAGGCGGCCACCCCGGTGATCACGCACGTTCGCGGTGTGGACCGAGAGTGGGCAGCGTGGTCGGTGTCGCGTGACCGCGCCGCCCCGGCGATGATCACGATCCTGCGTCCACCAGGCGCGGACCCGCTTGCCGGGCTGCCCCCGGCCTGGCCGCTGGACGACATGCGATCAGCAGTGGTCGCGGTGGTCGGGGCGGGAAGCATCGGCAGCGCTGCCGCGAACGCCCTGGCCATGTACGGCGCCGGCACCATCATCTTGCTCGACGACGACCGCCTGCTCTGGCATAACCTCTCCCGCCATCAGGGGAGCCGGGCAGACGTCGGTCGTTACAAGGTAGACGCGGTCGCCGAGGCTATAGCCAGCCGGTGGCCCGGCACCGCCACGGAACCGCTGCGCCTGAACGTCATCAGCGACGCTGACAAGATCCGCCCGCTTTTCGACCAGTGCCAGGCCATCGTGTGCGCGGCTGACGGGGTGTCACCCCGGCGCGTGGTCAGCCACCTCGCCCGCCGGGCCCGCAAGACTGCGGTATTGGCCTGTGTCCTGCTCGACGGCGCGGTCGGCGAAGTGCTGCGGCTGCGGCCCTGGCCGGGCCACGGTTGCCTGCTCTGCCAGCGTCAGCAGCTTATCGACCAGGGCAGCATTGATCCCGAGCCGGATCTGGACCTCGGGTATGGCACCGGAGGCCGGCACCGGCCGATGACTGCCGTTGGCTCTGACCTGGCCATGGTCGGCCAACTGGCCGCCAAGGTCGTAGTCGCCACGCTCCTCGAAGAATCCGGGCACTACGACCAGGTGATTACCGCTGAATACGCCATCACCGGGTTGCGCCGCGATGTGAGCGCAGCACCTCCGTTCGACGTCGAGACCGGCCAGGTCCGCTGGCTGCCTGCCGCGCCGCAGCGCGATGGCTGCCCGACCTGCGGCGCGCCGTGACCACCGTCTTGTTCACTCCCCAGGCCGCCGACGCAATCTCCAGTCTTGCCGCCATGGCCAGCGACGGGCTGGAGACCGGTGGCATCCTGCTCGGTACCGACGACGGCCTGGCCGGGCCGATCGTAGTCAGGCAATGCGGCGGTCCAGGTCCCGCTGCGATCCGCCGCCGAAGCTACTTCCGCCGTGACCTAGCACATGCTGCGGCCCTAGCCGCGAATGCCGAGGCAGACGGGTCGGCGTGGATAGGCGAGTGGCACACGCACAACATCGAAATGCCCGAGCCGAGCGCCCGCGATCTGCGCACCTACCAGGCCCTTCTAGACGACCCGGAGCTGGCTTTCGCCCGCATCCTCTCCGTCGTCGTCCTCGCCGACCCCGATTCCGGCTGGCTGGTGCCACAGGTGCACGCGTGGTCGTTCACCGGAACCGTGTTGCGCCGGCTCGCAATTGACATCGCCAGTCCTGGCCTGTCAGCTAACCAGGAAAGGGACGTGCCATGAGCCTGCCACCCCGCGCTGCGGCAGTCCGCGGCGACGACTACCAGTACGCCGTCGGCTGGACAGCGGCCTGCGAGGCACTCTGCTCCCCAGACATTCAGTCAGTCAGCATCGAGGACGCCCAAGGCGGCCACTTCGACGACATCGTCACCCGGCGGCTGTCCGCGCCGGACACATTCATCCAGGTCAAAAGCTCCAACTCCGGCAACGTCATCGTGGACAGCACCTGGCTGCTCACCCCGGCCGCCCCTAAGGGAAGGACCCCGCTGCAGCACTTCCACGCCACCTGGGCCACCCTCACCGCAGCCGGACGGCCCTTCGAGCTCATCCTGCTCACCAACCGCGGCTTCGACCACCAGGACCCGATCCTCGGCGGCCTGCGCGACCTGATCACCAACCAGATCAGGGTGGACGACCTGCGCACACAGTCACCAAGATCGAAGGCAGGCAAGGAACGCCGGGAGTGGGCCACCCATCTTGGCGTGACCGAGCAGGAACTGCTGGTCTTCCTCGCTCAGGTGACCTGGCGACACGCCGACGCAGAACCGGACTGGGACGAACGGGCCAGGCTTCTAATGCACAAGGCCGGGCTGCGGACGGATGACGAAGCTATCACCGTCGGCAAAGCGCTCGTCCGATCCTGGGTCACCAGCGGTTCAGGACCGCAGACGCGAGATGAGATCCGCCGCCAGGTGGCCGGACGGAACCTGCTGGCCAGATCGGGCACGCTCACCCTGGCGGTCCATGCAATTGACCGCCAGGCCGCAGCTGATCCGGCGAACGTAGAACTCGACTTCATAGCGCTTTTCGACGGAGACACGCCGTTCGCACGCAGGCAACTCAAAGATCCGTCAGGCTGGCGGCAGGTCATAGTGCCGCAACTCGCACGTGCCGCACGCGCTCTCGAAGCATACGGCCCCCGCCGTGTCCACGTTACCGGCTCCATGCGTCTTCCCTTGTGGTTCGCCGTCGGCAGGGAACTACCCGACGTCCGGCAATGGACCCTGTCTCTAGATCAGCACGGGCATGAATGGAACACCAGCCCAGCAGAGGAGGTGACGCCACGAACGCTCGCAGAAGTACAGATCGGCCTGGGTGCCGATTTGGCAGTAGCGGCCGCACTCACCCATGACCCGACTGCTGACATCGAGGCTTACCTCAGCGAAGCCGGGATCCCTGTCGGAACTCTACTCGTCCTGGGCCCCGAAGGCGATCCTGGTCCTCAGTCGGTCCCCAATGGCCAGTGGGCGGCGGGTTGGGCAAGGACAGCCCGTGATCAGGCGCGCAATGCCGCCCGGGTGCACGGCGCACGGCGTATCCATCTGTTCATGGCCGCGCCGCAGGCCATCGCACTTATGCTCGGCCATCACTGGAACCTCACGCCTCCTACAACCGTGTACGAGCACCGCCCACCCAGCGATTACTTCCCAGCCATCAATTTCGATTAACAGAAACGGATTCTGATGCACTATGGGCGCGATGGAAGACCCCGTTCGGTGCCGTGGATGCGAGGCGAACGCAAGCACTAATATTTTCGGAGCTAGTACCGTTCTGGTAGAATTTCCGGCCATACGATCACGGCATCACTAACGCGCCGCACCGCTCGTACGCCACCGTCGAATGACACGACAAATGCGGTTGCTTGAGGCAAAGTCCAGCAGAATCTGAATGCAGCGCGATGCCGCGTTCCAAAGGACTCTATCGGGACTTCATGACCCTCTGTTCCTTGCGGATCCTCGGTTAGCCGGACGAATTGCAACTCGGGCGCCGATGCAATTACCTCAACGCCATAGCCAATTATCTCGAACTGGTCAGTCATCAAGATCGCTCCGTCGACCGCTGATAGCGACGTGGCGAACGAAAGTAGGTCATCGGTACGGTCCGCTATCTCTTGGCGTAGCAGATTGAGTTCGACGAATCCGATCCGCTCGTCCCGAGAAACGGGATCGTAACCCCACAAGTGTGAGTTAAGATCGCTATACTTGCGATTCGCCACCAGATTATCGACGAGAAGTTTCCAGATCCTAGCATCGTTGATAGAGTATTTGACTGATACGGTAGAACTCCAGATTGCCGCATCGTTTCGCTGACTGTTTGGGATTAGCAAAAGGGAGCCGCCGTGCTGCTGATCCTCTATGCCGACCAGCAGACGTTGTATTACATGAAGATATGATTCTGGCGGCCATCTGTCCTCTTGAGAACTTCGATTCTCTTGCGTTAGCTGTAGGCGGGCTTGGCGGTAACATTCGCTTCGCGCATCGCCGAAGAACTCGTTAATTGGCCCCTCCATAAAAACTCCTGATGCACTCCCGCTGACGATTGAACCGCCCCTTAGCGTCGCGATTGTATAGCCACCTCGGGAGACACTTAGATGACCGGGCTCGGAGGAGGAAACCATCAAATAATTCGGTGGATTTATACCGCTATCGCGTTCGTGACGGAGCCAGCCCATCCATGATCGACCGGTGTCGACTAGTCCCCAGATAAGAAGCGGCGTGCTCGAGCCCTCGGCTGCGGCCCTGACGCCGATAAGCACGCTGTGTGGACGCGTGGCTGGCGCTAGTCGACGCACGTGTGCTGCATCGAAAGGCAACGATCGAGCAAGCCTTATATGCACAGGCCCTGGTTCAGCACTAGACTCTTCCGGCGGCCACAGTATGACGCTAAACCGAGTTGGGCGGCGCTCATCGTATGTCAGACTGGCCAGGAACGCCGTTTCCAGCAGCTCATTTAGGAGCTTTCGATCCGAAACCGGGTCGGAGTCTGGGTCCGTGTCTCCTTTAAGATACCAAAAGATGCTAGATCTAAGCCATTGTTCTCTGACGCGATCAGCCAACGCGCCGATGTGATCAATCATCGTAACTCTTTCGAATTTTCTCGTGAATAGGGTTGGACTCGCGAGAGGCCGCTTGGAGCGGAACCACATTCGTCGTGGCCGCGAGGCGCGCCCGGAGCCTGTTGTTGTCCTCGTTAAGTTGGTAATTGGCGAGGGCTAGGACCTGGATCTGGTTGGCGTACGTCGCGGCCGTTCGCCGGAGCTCGCGGACCTCATCGGCGTGCTCGCTCCGCAGTTTCCGCTCTGCCCGGCAGAGCTTCTTGACCTCGTCGCAGAGCTCATCCAGCTCGGGGCGACGGGCTTGCGGATCCTTAAGGATCTCCTTGACCGCGCTGGCCACTGGTGACCTGTAATAGGACGCCCGTGACACGCCTGCCTCCGTGCAGATGTTGGTGACTGTGGTTGTGCCGTCGGTTACCTCGGGGCGGCCGAGGCGCTCGAACGCGGCCATCAGGCGGCGGTCAGTGTCAGTGAGGTCAGGATGATCGCGGACCAGGCGTGCGAAGACGGCCTGTCCGACGTCAACGGTGTCAGCAGGCATTTCCTGCGGCCTCTCCTGGGGTGAGTTCCTCGATGAGGCGGTCGAATCGGGCGACGTACCCGGTGAGCGCGAGCCGCTGCAGGGGCGCGAGCGGCTCCTTGCCCTTCTTCTCCTCGGCGAGCGGGAAGAGTTCCCTCTGCGCCTGGTCACGGGCGGCGACGAGCCGGGGAAGATGGACCTGGCTCCGGCGCGAGTTCGGGCACACTGTGCACATGTCCAGCAGCGGCAGTGGTCGCCCGAGATCCTTAGCCCGCTTGGCGCACAGAGCCGTCGCCGGATTGTGGAAGCAGTCGTTGAGGGTGCCTGGGTGCAGGACTTTGGCCAGGTGCGCCAGCATGGTCCGGAGCCTGGCGGGACTTGCCACCACGCCCGGTATGTCGCCGAGCTCTCTGCGGACCCGCTCAAACTCGGCATCAACACGCTGGGCCGCACCGCCGCCTGAGCGCATCCCATCGTTCCAGTCCCGGTAGAGATCCTCGAGGTAGTCAAGCTTGGCAATGGCCTGCTCGCTGGCGACCTCGGCCGCGAACCCGGAAGCCGAGGTACCCGCATACCCCTCGAAGATCGCGATCTGGGCATGCTGGTACTGCCGGGCGCCGGCGACAACCCCGAACGGCTGGTGCGCGATGTGCCAGGCTAGTGTCCTCCTGAACTGGACAGTCGTGAGGTGCCATGGCTTCGCTGCCGCGTCCTCTGGACTTTCCGCGTCATGATCCCTGCCGGGAACGGTCTCGGATCGTGTCGTGGTGTCGAAAGGGATGAAGGGACTGCCTGGCGCGCTGAACAGTTCATTGACGTGATCACGGAAATTGCCGAGCCGCTCGAACATGGAGCGAAGCAGGACGTACCTCGTACTGCCGCCACGATTGTAGCCGAACAGGTGCGTTGCGTCGTCGTTGATTTCCCGCAGTATCGCCACGGCCCGGTGCACGATCTTCAAGACCACCCATTCGGCTTCCTCGCCGGTCAGTTCGCGGCCCTTGAAGACCTTGCCACGGAGCTTGTAGCGGATGCGCCCGTCCTCACCAGGTTCAGTGAAAGCGCAGTCTCGGCCCAACTCGCGGACTTCAGTGTCGCGCATACCGGACAGGTAGGCGATTACGATCCAGCAGGCCGTGCGCAGGTGCGTAATCTCGATGGCAATGCTGCTCGGGTCGAACCCGGGCCGCCATGGCCGTCCGGTCTCCGGCCAGATGGCGCGGGGCGTATCCAGTCCGCCGATCTCATAACCGAGTTCCGCTCCCGCCTTGATGAGCATATCGTTGTGATACTGGGTGCGGTTGGCGTTCACGAGGAGGGAGATCAAGGCCACATTCGGCGCCTGCGCAATACCGTCAACGATAGGGGCTCCGATCATGCGTGCGCTTCCTGGCGGAATTGAGGGAATTCCTTGGCCTGTTACACGACGTCTGTTAACGAATGCCTCCAGCGCGGCCCGCACCTCCAGGCGGGCTGTAGGACCGCCGGAGCGACTGACTTCTAGTTGTCGGAGTTCGGCTTTGGCCGCGAGGATGTCTTGCCCTGCTATCTCGACATAGAAGACGGCTGCCTTCAGCAGGGGAGCGATGATTTCCTCGGGGATTCGCAGCGTGGTGTTCTCCTGGCTGTATGCAAGGCCGACAGCCATCTTGGCGCCTCGCCCGGGCCAAGGCGCCACCGTCAGCCTGTCCTCGCTTAGAAAAAGGCTGTGGGAATAAAGGTGTTTCAAGGCTGCCACGTTGTTCGCGGCACTGTGAAGCGAAATGCTTTTCCACTCGACAAGTGCCACGCGCAGCTGTTCCTGGGTGACGTCAGTTAGTCGTTCAGCTCCTAGCCCACGAAAAGTCCGCAGAATCACCCGGATCAGGTTAAACTCACTGTAAGCATTTGTGATCGTAACTAGATAGGTCGGCCGCGATTCTGGCTCGGGCTGGCCGGCGTTCTGGTGCCGGGCTCGGTTATCCGGTTTCGGGGATCCAGGGATCGCCCTGGAATGCGGTGGTGAGCGCGTCGAGTGCGCC
>Ga0335075_10004238_pt1 | contig 22485 bp, 17 predicted proteins | sample Lox_Sample_24_FD_206723 | JGI IMG/M metagenome (GOLD analysis project Ga0335075, IMG submission 206723) | Soil microbial communities from Loxahatchee National Wildlife Refuge, Florida, United States - Lox_Sample_2.4 | ecosystem: Environmental > Terrestrial > Soil > Wetlands | place: USA...
AGGCGTCGTTCCGCTCCGCGCCCTGCAGCTTGCCCGCCAGCGACCCCGTCGCCGCGATCACCAGGAGCCAGAAGACCAGCACCAGCCACTTCGACCGCCGCCCGCTGGGCATCGCCGCCAGCCGCCACCCCAGGCCGCGGCGGGCGGGCGCCCCCGGTCGACCTGATGGTGTTTCCCCTCGCCTGCCCGTCACGGGCAGTCCCGTGCCGTCGTATTCGTGTGTCCCGCCGTGTTTCGCCGACATGATTACTCCGCTGCATTTCCCCGATGACATGACAGAGCCTGCGGCACCCCCAGGCCCGGCGGGTTCCGCGCGTCGCCGTCCCGACTGGCGACATGAAATACGATGTATCTTGAGTTAGCCGACTGTCAAGTTATATCTCAAACTTTGACGGCGACATCCGGTGATCGCGTCTGCGCCGCCCTTCACGCGCGAAGTTCAGGTACCCCCGACGATGACCGGGCAGTTCCTTCAGGGACTCGGTGATCAACGTGGCGGCCTGGGCGACGGCCCCAGCGGCGCCATCAGGGCAAGCTCGAGAACGTGAGCCTTCGTGGCCAGTCCGGCCGCATCGGGGGCAAGGCACCATGTCCTGGAGATCCTGGACGCGATCAAGCCAGCTTACTGTGACGGCGTGATCCACGGAAAAAGTGTTACTGTGAAAATGTGAAGAACATCACGGTCTCCGTTCCCGATGACGTCTACCGCAATGCCAGGGTCGCCGCCGCGCACAACGACACCTCGGTGAGCGCGCTGGTGGTCGCCTACCTCGAGCAGCTGTCCGGACGGATGGATGAGTTCGCCAGGCTTGAGGCGCTGCAGCGTGATATGCAGGCCGGGATCGGCCAGTTCCGCGCCGCCGACCGGCTGAGCCGTGATGAGGTGCACGATCGTGCGGTTCATTGACACCAGCATCCTGCTCTACGCGATCTCCCGCGACCCGGCGGAGCAGGACAAGGCCAAGCGCGCCAACGACGTTCTAGCCGAGCGTGACCCGGCACTGTCAGTGCAGGTACTTCAGGAGTTTTACGTCCAGGCAACTCGCGCGAGCCGCCCGGACGCGATCGGTCACCGACAGGCGGTGCTGCTCATTGAGTCGTTCCGGCGCTTCCCGGTCCAGGACATTACGACCGGGATCATGATGGCCGCCCTGGACACCCGCCAGCGTTTCCAGCTCTCATATTGGGACGCCGCGATCATCGAGGCATCCCGCGCGCTGGGCTGCACGCAAGTTCTGTCCGAAGACCTCAGCGACGGTCAGGACTATGGCGGCGTCCGGGTCGCCAATCCGTTCCGTTGAAGAAGCTAGCTCTCGTCGACAACGGCTGCCGCGCTGGTCGCCGCCGGACTGTTGTCCGCGGCCCTGTTCCCGGCCGCGGCGGAGCCGCTCCTCGCTCGTGTTGCTCGCACTTCACCCGCCAGACCCCTGAGCTCCGTCGGACCCGTCAGCCGGGAGGTCGTCGAGGGGCCAGTTAGCCCTGGCCATTGCGACCGCCACTGATCGGTCTTGGCCTGGTAAACGTGGCCGGGGCGCGAGCACGGGGTTCGGCCGCGCGGGCCCGACGCAGTAGCTGAACTGATATCGGTCACACTGACCCGCAGCCGAAACTAACCGGCCCAAATGTTCTGAGGTTAAACGAGGACGGGCAGTGTGGGCGGCGGCAGAGGGGCAGATCGACTTGGCTGAAGGCAGAATGTCAGTGGGGCTCAGTAGCATCGGTCTAGGTGAACCACCCTCCTACCAAGGGATAACATGACCCCCACGCGCCTCCAGTTGACCGACGAGCGGCTGAAGGAAACCCTGCACAGCTATGACGCCCATCCAGACTTCTATACGCGCCGGTATCGCGCAGTAGACATGAGCAGTTACCGCCAAGCCTTTCTATCTGCCCTGCCCAAGCCCGATGGCAGGGTGCTCGACGCAGGATGTGGACCCGGGCGGGACTGTGCGGAATTCAGCAGCGCTGGAGTTTCGGTGGTCGGGCTGGACCTGTCTCCGCGGCTTCTCGCTGAGGCCCGTTCCTACGCTCCGAACACAAGCTTTGTGAACGCGGATATCCGGGCGATGCCGTTCCACGCGAGAACGTTCGACGGCGTGTGGATGTGCTCATCCCTGGTTCACTTGCCGCCAGAGTCTACCGCCGAAGTGCTTCGTGAGGTCCGGAGAGTGCTTCGCTCAGACGGTGTTTTGTTTGCGTCGGTAATGGAGGGCACCGAAGCGGGCTGGCGTGAAGATGGACTCGGTGGAAGGCGGTGGTTCGAGCCGTTCACAGAGGATTTGTTCACGGCACTTGTTAAGGAGTCGGGCCTCGCGCTGGTCAGCTCCCGGAGCGAGTCCGGCGTCGCAATGGGAAGATGGGTGAACGTACTAGCCAGACGGGAAGGATAAAGCGGCATATGATAGATTTGGTCGCTTTCGCGGATGCTGCAGCTTCGCAAAGTGACACCTCGGATAGCACCACAGTTCTCGTCGCGGGTATCGCTGCCGGGGCCGCGCTTATAGCCGCTGCTATTGCAGCGTGGTCAGCTCTCTATACGGCCAGGGAACAGGGTAAATACCAGCGGATTCAGTCTGATCGAGACTATTGCTTTCGCCAGCTATACGAGCTGTACGGACCTTTGATGATGCTCCGGTCTGAAAGCAAGGAGATCCGTTCCAAGATCGGTCCGCCCGGGCAGGACTTGGCAAATCCGGACGACTGGCGCCTCGTGGACCATATTACCGATATAGCTAGCGAGCCGGAGTCTCCCGAGTACGGCATGGTAAACGCGATCATCTCGATTAACAAGCGCATAACCGCTATCCTCTACGAAAAATCCGGCCTATCTGTCGAATTTCCGCCTCCGGAATCCTTTCAGCAGTTTCTGGCGCATGCCGAGCTGCTGGAGGAAAGCTGGCGCACGCACAGAAACCAGCAAGGGGCGGACCGTACCCCCTTCCCGAGAAGCTTTGACAAGAACGTCGATGATGCGATCAAAGAAGTCAGAAAAAGGCTGGGGATAGAGCAGAATGGTAATGATCAAAGGGAAGGTGGCCGTGGATAAAGTAGCGATAGTACGTCTTTACGATGTGGATCACGCCCACCCAAAGGTGACTGACTTAGCTATCGCCGCTGCGAGGGCGCCAACCATAGGCCTCCAGACGCGCACGCGCGCGCTCTCGTTCTTCGTCCGTAAAGAGAGGCTCGAACTCGGTGACTAGGATGCGGGCTTCAACTGTGAGGTCCAAGCGACGGCGCTCCCACAACGTAGTGAAACCTTCAGACGGAGCGTCGCTCCACAGCAGCTGCCGAGCAGCCGCCAGGCCACCATGCTCACTGATCATCTGCAGGAAGCGGGTGGCGTTGTATCCAAGCTCGCGCTTAGCAGTGCCGTATATCGAGATCATCGCGCGATGGAACCGACGTTCAATCTCCTCCAAGGTCATCCTCCATGCCAGGCCCGGGGAGACGTTCGTGGCGAAGCTTGGCCGTGGCGAAGGGCATGGTACGAAGCTGCTCAGGGGGCGCTGCCGCGTGTTTTGATGGCGTGCCAGTTAGGCCCAATCTGGCTCGATTGTCGTCCCTACCCAAAGGCGAGCTCGCGTGAGACGAAGGGTTTACTTTGACTGCCTCTTCACTAGTCGATGTCCGGCAAGACGCCATCCCTCTTCTTCAAGGAGCTTGTTCCACGTGCTACGCAGACCGATCCCCGGGACTCCCAGGAGGTCGGCCCGCTCCTCCTGGGCAGTGAGCCTTGCGAACTTGGGGTACAACGGATTATCTGACGAAAGCAAAGTCTCCTTCCGGTGAAGGATAGGAGGGTTTCCTGAATCGCGATAGTCCGTGAAACGGATGTTGAAAGTTTTCAAATCCACTCGCAGTGAGGCGCTGAGTGCAGGATGAGGGTCCTTCTCGAAATCCTGATAGAAAAGGTAAGATACCTTACGCTGTTGGCGATGAAGCTTTATCACGGTACCCGGAACTGATCCAGCCAAAACAGTTCCACACCCCTCGTAGACACGCAGGAATGGCGGAAGCCCAGGTACAACCGACGCGTGGAAATAAAGCGCATCAGGCAAAACCTTTCCCACCGACAAACCCTGGACTATACGCGCAAGTTCATCGTCAGATCCGAGGGAGAATAGGAGGCCGTCAGCTTCAGCAGAGGCAGCGCGGTATGATCCGAACAGTTCTTTGATATCTCGTTGCATATCAGGTCGAAGAGCGTGCATTCGGGGGCGTCCCGCAAATGCGGATAGGGCGAGATATACGAGGAAGTTGTCGCGCGCACGTGCTGCCTCAGCAGACCAGTCACTGCGACCAGTCGCCCGACACAATACTCGGAAAGCCTGCTTGACGCTGCCGAAAGCTTCCAGCAGTGATTCCCCCGAATTCAACTCTGAAACGTCCGGCAAACGACCGCGGTCCTCAAGGAAGGAAGCGAGCTCCTCGAGTAGGTCGCTATGCTGTTCATATATCAGCTGCGCCATTGACTGCCTAGGAGCCGCGGACGGACGGCGGACCTGGCGAGCACGCAGCGATTCGGCATCGGAGGGATTTCGGAATACATAGAAGACTCCAGGAGCCGCCGCATAGGTCCCACATTCAAGGACCGATTCAATCCAAGACTTCAGCTCATACTGGGTGAAAAACTTCTGGAATGTACCTCTTCCAGTCACGATGCCATCAGCCGATGGCTTACTGACGACGCCACGTGCCTCCCAGTCAACGCGGGCTGCGACCACTAGAACTGAACGGGCGAGGTCCCACGCCTGCTGAAGTGTCTGCGCGCGCTCTTCAGCTGACTCGATGACATTGACTACGTAGCCGAGGTTCACAATGTCAGCTGCTACGAGCGGCTGATCAGGGGAAAATACCGGGTCCCAGCCAATAACCGTGTAGCCGAGCTGTTGCAGGCGTCTCACGTCACCACCGCGTCCGCAGCCGTAATCGAGCAAGGACCGTCCCGCAGTGATGATTCCATCCTGGATAGCTTGCGCGACCGGCTTGGAGAGGTCAGTTCGATTAATCGCGGTTCGGGCGCGCAAGGCAGGTAGGTCGATGCTCAATGCACTTGACTGCATGAGTGGCGCTGTCATACCGAGAGACTCATCCCCAGGTTATTGGCCTGCTATCGAAGCTTCTGCCTTTTGGCTACAGGTGGCATACGGAGCACGCTGTCGTATCGTCGTCTTCATCCAGCGCGTCAGACAAAACCTCGATCAGCGGTCGGTTGGGCTTCACACGGCTGCTAGCGCGCTCTACTGCTTGCTGGTGTCGCGCCTCGATCTCATCTCGCCGGGCTAGCAGCTCCGTGAGGGCCTCGTTCTGGGACCACGTGTACTTGCGTCCCTGCATTGCAGTAGTTTCGTAGCTAACCTTGTCTTCGTAAGCGACAGCCTTCTTGAATAGATCAGGGTGGCGTTCTGCAAGGCCGACCCACTCATGCTTTCGTTGGAAGAAACAGAAGTAGCAGCCGGACCGGGTACGCCATTCGTAGTAAGCTGGCAGGCCGACTCCGGCTTCATCCAGAATGCGCATGACGCCGTCCTTATCGATGCCTTCATCCCGGAAAGGAAACACAGCATTGATGTTCGGCTTCGTGCTGACGTAGCCGAGGCGGTGCTCATCGGCGCGGATCGCGACGTAGGAGATCGCCTGGTCGTCACCTATCCATGCCTCTAGTGGCTTGATCTTGAGGTTCTTGGTGCACCAGCGCATCTGGGGGCTCGGGAGTGTTCCCCCGTACACCTGTAGCCAGTGATCGAAGTCGCGCTGTGCATTCAAGCGTGTGATCGGCTTACCCAAGGCCGCCTCCAGCAGATCAAGATACTCGTAGGTCTCCGGAAGCTCAGCACCAGTGTCGCAGAAGAAATATTCCATCTGCGGGACCCGATCACGCATGTAGATCGCGAGGGCAGACGAGTCCTTCCCGCCAGACAATCCGAGCACGTGCCGGACTATCTTTCCATCCGACTCCCGTTCCGTCCTCGGGGCCATGCGTCCTCCTTCAGATAGAAAAGCGATCGATCGACTGCTGATGGGACTAACCCTCTGGGTCATATGACGCGGCGAGGGCCTGGACAAGCGTGGCGAGAAGTACACGTCGGCCGTCGGCTCCGAGCCGATGATCAGCCATTGCTGCGACCTCGTCCGCCAACTGAGTGGCAGCTTCCCGCAACGTGTCGGGGACGTGAACTAGAATCCTCTCTTCGTGTCCATCGTTACCGGTCACACTCACCAACTGAACCTGACCGCCGATAGGTGGAGTGGCGCTAAATCCGGGCTCATATAGGTGCGTTAGCCTGTCCACTGCCTTGGCTAGCCGGCGGGCAGCGTTCTCAAATTGCCCGAGGTGACTGTCGTTCCAGCTTGCGAGCCCAACGTGAACCATGCGCACGACCACCGGATCGAGCCACTCATCGTCAGCTAGGCCCTCATTAAGCGTAAGTGAGATGAATCCGCGCAGATCAGGCTCGCTAATTTGCTCCGCGAATGCGGACGTGCGCGCGGCAAGCGCACCGCGCATACCCTGAATGTCCTCAGGTAGCCTGAATTCTCTTGCTAGGACTTGACCAACTTCGGCTCGAAGCGCCTCGTCAGCGCCGCGTATTTCTCCTAGTGCCTCGGCGAGTCTGTTTGCAAATTTAATTGCCAACTCGTGGTCACATGGGCCCCCAACCGCAATGAGCGGCAGACCTAGCACATGCGGCAGCGTGGTGAAAAGCAGTTCGTCTGGGTCGCGCGCTGCTTTCAGAACGCTTCGTACGGCAAGCGCGCGCTCACTGAGACGTTTAGTGTTCGCCCCATATGTAGTTAGGGCGCGTACCTGGTTGAGGAGCTCCCGAGTAACGGTAAGGAGCGCCGGGTTCCTGTCCGGTGCTGACTGCGTCTCAGCGCGGCTTATACCGAGCGCCTCCACGATCTTGTCTAGGACAAGATACCGCTGCCCGTCAGTCGCCGGGGAATATTTTATGGAGTAGCGGTTAGGCGCCTTAATGAGACGTTCCATCAGATCGGGTGTTAGGACAGGCTGGTAGGTTCCCTCCTCGAAGACCGCGATTTCACCGCGGCCTATGATCAGTGCGGCAGTTATGATGACTGGAACAACTCCGGCTTTAGCCCCAAATGGCGGAGCCATGAGAAGCCGGAAAAGCTCATCAACGGCAAGCTCCCTAGTCGTCTTCGTGAGCTCGCGGCGGAGGGCAACCCATGCCGGAGCCAACGTGCTGTCTGGTCCTGGTTCCGTCAGCTCGTAATCGCCTGAGACGTCAGCGAGTTCACCGGGTGCTACTGGCCGCCCGTGCAGACCGAGGTATGCGAGAACCCCGTCGTACATCGCCCGCTCCGGGCCGTATCCAGTGATGCCGAGGCAGGCGCTGGAAGGTTCCGTGAGCATCGCCATGATGAGCTCACGCCTGGCCTTGGCCCCCTGGCTGGTGAGCTGGTGGCGGCCGAGCATCTCGTTACGTATATGAGGGGTATGCCGATAGAAGACGTCACATGCATCGGAAACGACTCTCGCCAGGCTCTGGCCCCTCAGGACCCTGGGATCGGGACTGCCGTCCTCTGTCTCAACGCCTCCGGCTTGGGTAACGAGCTTCCACTGTGCCCAGGGCTTGCCTGGGCTGAACGCCGCGGTTAGAACCGCCGCAAGTTCAGCCCGTGCTTGCCCCGCGCGTTCAGTGATCTCGCGACGAGCTGTCGCATCGAGACCGTCTGAGGACAACAGCTCGTCAAGTGCAATAACTTCATATCCGGCATCCAGCACCGTGCCAGTATTTTTGCTGATCCCTACTACGACAGGCAATGACGACCTGACCTCAGGTAGGTTGTGATCGTCGCCGAAATGGAAGATGAGAACGCCATCGGCCGGACTTGTCGCATCTGGACCGCCCACAGTATTAGTGTCCGGACCAGTCGCCATCGTTGTGAAGTGCCGGAGCATCCCGGTTCGCTGACTGTGGCGCCCGGCGACCACTGCAGCAGGTAGTTGTCCAGCAAGCATCTCCACAACCGCGCGGTCATCGCATCGCTCGCGAGCCTCCGCTATACTGGCTCGCAGATCGACGGCACTGCCTCGCCAGATACGATATTCATCGCTAAATTCGCGGTAGACCAGAAAGCCACGCTCGACCAGGTTCTCTAGACGGCGGAGCTGATTCTTGCGCACGACGTCATCGTCGTTCATCGGATCGCTCAGCGCGAACAAAATGGTTCCGGTGCAGGCACGTAGTGCCCCGGAGGCGTCTACTAGGTTAAGGATGCCTACCGTCTTTAGAATCTGCAGATCTTGTTCGTCGAGCCCATGCGCCTCGCTGAGAATCAGGTCGATCTCAATCCAGCGGCTTGCGGCTGCCGATGCCAGCATGGTGGTGCGGCCAGAAGCGAAAAAGAAATCATACAATTGAGAGAGCTGTACCGTCGAGGCAGCAGTAGCAGCAGTGGCCTCATGCTCAGTAACGAACCGCTCGACCGTGAAAGGCTCATCGCCGACCAGGAATCCGGCCAGCGAGCGATCGTGCTGGCCGACTTGGGCCGCGACGAGCGGAGCTATAGCGGCGGTAAGTGGGTGCAACGGGTACAAGGCGCTGAACAGGTCGTCGTCAGCAGGCATTGCACCCTGGAGCCCTAGCCGCGACCACGCCATAGCGGAGACGTCGCCATGGCGGTGCACCAGGTCTCGGCCGGATTCTGCTAGCCCTTCTTGAGAAATGGAGCGCCTGATCAGCTGGACTGCATCACTGGGATCGGGGACGAACGTCACGTCTTCGAAGCGGCCCTGGACCTTAGCCCATTCCTGTCGCTGTAGAACGGCGGAATGCGCAGAATAATCCAGAAACGATAGATGCTGCAATGTCAGAGTAAACAGGGGCAAGCCTGATGAACCCGCTCCTGCCTCGGCGATCTCCTGCAACGCATATACGTCGTCAAGTGCGCTGCCGTCGTTGTGTTCACTTGCGAGGTGTTCCAGAAGCTTGCCGAACTCATCGATAACTAGCAGCACAGGTGCTTCCTCGCATAGGGCTCCTAGAGCTGCGAGAATCTCGACGCTGCCGGCATCAGGGCTCCTCAGCGCTTTCAGGCAAGTGCCCACATGCCGCGGGCACTTGCCATCTGGCCAACGGCGATTCACGCCTCGGGTCAGGGCGCGCTGGAGCGTTCTGGGGACCGACTCGCGGCGTGCAGTGGCAACGGCAGATATGAATCCTTCGCGTGCGATATGGTCGCGAGCCGCGATGATACGCCTAGCAAGATCGGCGTTCGCCTCGGTGAGTAGCTTCTCTACTTCGCAACGGCGGCTGTTGTCTTGGCCGAGAAGAGCCGCAATCAGGAGGGCTATCGTCGATTTCCCTGAGCCGTAAGGACCGGTGAGCGACCAGGCCCGAGTTCTGCCAGTATCTTCGATCGCAGTTGCGACGCGATTGAAAATATCTAGCACTCTGGTACCCATATAGACCGGCCCTATGTTGGGCAGATCGCTATCGCGCTCTAGGTTGACCGAACGCAGCCTAGAACTCACAAGACGGACGCCAGCCGGTACCTGCCTGGACAACCGCTCCGTAGAGTTCTCGACCTGCCCTGCTTCTGTCATCACGCGACCTCCTGCCGTGACGCGAGCGGACTATCGCTTCGCTGGTCGCGGCTCCGAAGCTTCATCGCGAGTTCAGGATGGCTTTCCTCCCACTCTTGGCGGCTTGGCACCCGATCACGAGCATTGCCGAAATGTGCGTCCAGGATTCCCCAACCCAGGTCGTAAGGGTTCGCGCTGGTGATCAGGCTTCTGCGCCCTACCGCCTCGGTGACAGAAATTGCTGGATGGAGACTTGCGACCTCCTCTAGAGCGGCGGCTAGGTCGGGTTCCCGAAGCCGGAACGCGCGTCCAGGTGATCCAGGCTCGTTAGCCAGTCGCGCTAGGGTGACCGACGCCCCGGCCGGGTTATGACGGCTCGCGTAATCCAGGCACGCATAAGCGATCACGCGTGGCGGAAGAGACGCGCTAGCTGTTCTAGTGAAGCGCCACTGATGAGCCTTTCCAGCCGTAGCCTCAATCAGGCCGAGCTCGCGGAACGGGCAGTCGAGTAGGTCCTCAAAACTACCTGGCGATCCTTCCCTAGGAGCCTTCCGAGGCGCGTACATCTTTGTCAGACAATCGACGTCCTTGGCGATCGAGGCAGCTGCGGGCAGGTCCCAGCCAGCAAGTCGGACCTGCCGTACCACAAGCTCGGCAAGTTCTGCCTCCTCGAACCGCGATGACGGCAACGCGTTGAACGCAACCCACCATGTCGGTGCGAGGCATGGCGTGCCTTGGCCGGGAGTGAGCAACCACCAGTGCAACAGCCACAAGGCAGCGGGATCCTCTAGGTATGGGTCTGCGCCGTCCTCGCTCAGCAGCCAGCAGGCCTCCCAGGTCGGCGATGCCGTGTGGGCGCGCGAAGTACCCCCCTTAGGGTGCTCGACCGTTAGCTTAAAGGCTATGGACCAGTAACGGATAGCGTTCACCATGTTCTTACCGACGCCTAGGGCAACCGGGGCATTCTGCTTTAGGAAGACCTCAGGATCGTCGCTAACAGCAGTAAAGCCCTTGCGCAGCCAGCCGAACCTGGGTGCGAACGTTTCGTGCCGAGCAAAGGAAGGGATCGCGGCTTCGGATAGCCGAGTGTCATCCACGAGTAATCGTTCCTCCCCCAGTCGGACTCACTACAATTGCGTCACAGTCAGGTCTTCCTGCGCCAGGACCTGCACTTTCCTCGGGCCCGACTGCCGCGCGGACTTCTTTCACGGCCCTTTCCACTGCCTCCGCGGCAAGTTTGACATGTTCTCGGGTTGTTCCATAGCCCAGCGAGAACCGGATGGTACTTTCAGCCTCCTCGACCGTTCTCCCCATCGCGAGCAGGACATGGCTAGGAAGTGGTGAGCCGGATGAACACGCACTGCCGTCGGAGGCGGCCACCTCATGCATTCGGGCCAACACAGCATCCGCAGGTGCACCGGGGAAGGTAACGCTAGAGACGTTTGGCAGCCGTCGCTGTAGATAGCCGTTAACGTGCGCCCCCCGTATTTGGGTAAGCAACGACCTCTCGAGAAGGTCTCGAAGGTCGGCGACGCGTCCCGCTTCTACCACCAGCCCTTCCTGCGCCGCCGCGGCCGCAGCCCCCACACCCACGATGCCTGCGACGTTCAGCGTCCCTGCCCGCCAGCCATTCTCTTGCCCACCGCCAAACAACAACGGGCTCTCCGGAAGTCCTAGGCTTCTTCGGATGAACAGTGCCCCTACGCCTTGTGGCCCGCCGAACTTGTGAGCCGATAGCGACAGCAGGTCAACGTCGACAACCGACAGGTCAAAGGGAAGACGGCCGATCAGCTGGGTGGCATCGGTGTGAACGATCGCGTTCCCTCTGTGCGCGACTTCAATTATTTCTTCGAGGTCGAACAGGGTACCCGTCTCATTGTTCGCTGCCATGATCGACACGACCGCTGGACTATCACCTTGCAGTGCTTCGTGGAAGGCGTCACGAAGTAGTTGGCCATCCCTGCTGACGGGCAGGACGGTAACCTCGAGCCCACGTTCGCGTGCGAGCGCGCGAGCGGTCTGTAGCACTGCGGGATGCTCTACGGCACTAGTGATGAGCCGACTCGCTCGGGTCGAAGCGGCGCGCAGCGCCATGTTGTTGGCCTCGGTCGCCCCTGAGGTGAATACAAGCTCGCCCGGCGAGCAGCAGAGCAAGTCGGCGAGCTGACGCCGCCCCGCCTCCACGAGTGCTGCACTCTCCCTCCCGAGCACATGCGGACTCGCTGCATTGCCAACTGACTGCAGGACAGGCAGCATGGCCGACAGGGCTTCAGGGCGCAACGGCGCAGTCGCGTTGTAGTCAAGATATGCCACCGCAGTCACAACGTCACCTCTAGGATTCAGGGGAGCCAAGGAGAACGATACCGGGACGGCTGGACACCGCCGGGCAGGCTCGCCGAACTTCCTCCAGCCGTCCCTCCTCGCCACTGCGGCAACCCTACAGGTAGGCAGTGACATTCCGCGGGCGACGACGGGCGCCACACTGTCCAACCTTGTCTCCTGACTCACATCTGCCGGAATGATCTTCCCCAATACACACATTCGCCAGCACAGAAGGAAATAAGCTGAATCATCCGGAAGCTACTGCCGAAGATAAGGCAGTGGGCGCTATATCCGGATACCGAAATCATGATCTTCGAGCAGCCTTCGACGCAGCTTGCCCCATCGCTCACTAGGCCGAGCATCCCCCACGGGGAACCTTGGAAGCACCGGCTCGTCAGACGGCGCACGCAAGAATCGGTTGCCTCGATGACCGCTAAGATCGACGTCATGTCCGGACATAATCGGCCTGGCCATGGGCCCGGCTTGTGAACTTTGGACAAGCCCGCTAACGTCATGAGCTAATGAACGCACAGAGGTCAACATGCTAGGCGCGTCGCTTTCGGATATATTTTCGATCCCTGTCCCGGCCCTCGGTGTCATCCTCAGGGAGTGCGAGCTGTCCCCCACAATGTCCGTTGCCGACTTCCTTTCGATGGGCGTGGCAGTACCGGGTACGCTAATCGCAATCGCTGATTACGTCATGGACAATGACCTGAACGTTCGTCTGGATCAGGTTGCCCCTGTCCTCCAGGACTGTCCGATACCGCTTCAGCTCCAAGCCTTCTCCACTAGACCAGCTAATGGCCTCCGAAAGGGAGGCGTCTCGAGTTGGCAGCAGCTTGTCGCCATGACTCCGGCAGACCTTCTTGCATTGCCTGCTGTCGGACGCAAGTCCGCCATCGAGATCATTGCTGTGGCGCTTAGCAAGGCCGCCGTTAGATCCCTCCAGGATCATCGTCAGACCACAACATCGTCGCCCACGGCTAGCACCGCGCTCCGCGATTGCGGCAAAACTAACGAATCGCGAGATTCTCCCCATGGTCAAAGCGACCCGGCTCAACTAGCTAAGGCAATCCTTTCGAGCCTTCAAATAATTACACGTTGGGCCATTTGCATCGGAGATGCTGAAACTATCGGCGCGGCTCTAGAGCTAACGCAGTCGGAAAAACTTCCAGACGACGTTTCGGATACCATGCAGGAACTTCTCCAAATGCCCCTAAACCTCCAAACCGGTATCGAGAGCAACATCGCCGTGGCGTACGATCGCCTTTGGAAAGCCTGCGGCGACGAACGCCGACGGGAGATCTTCCGCCGTAGAATCGCAGTCCAACCACAAACCCTCGACAACCTCAGCGCAGAAATGATGGTCACGCGAGAGCGAGTGCGCCAGCTTCAGCGTGCAGCGGAGGACAGCATATTGGCGGCACTACTACTCCCGGAATGCGCAGAAATCCGCTGGCGAGCAGTGCAACTTCGGCGCAGACTAGGGACTACTATTTCCGCAAATAACATGGTTGTGCATGAGGCGCTGGCCTCCGCCTGCCATGGGATTGCTGAAGACAGCACTACCGCCAAGACCCTGATGCTCTGGCTCGCAGGCCCGTACAGAATGGATAAGCAGACAGGCTGGCTATTCGCCGAAGAGCCGGACACTGTAGATAAGGTAGGGCCGAGGACTGAGATCGGGCCTCCACCGCAATCTTCGCTTCTTAAAAGCCTGACCGAAGAGGGCATTGTAGATATCGAGGAAGCGAAGGCGCGGGTGGCAGCCGCGGGTCTTGTTCCTGGCGCTATTGAGGACTGGATTGAGATTTGCCCATTTCGCGATGTTGGCGGAAAGCTTATTCTATGGCAAGGTAATGTTGCAGATAAAGCCGCAGCACTTCTCACAGTCATTAAACGGCCAACTACAGCCGACGAGCTTAACAGCATGATTGCCGAAGGGCATAGCGTGCGGGCACTTCGCGATCGGCTGCTTGGTGACGAGCGGTTCATCCGGACCGATCGTTTCCGGATGGGCCTTCGCACATGGGGACTTGAGGAGTACTCAGGAATCGTCGATGAGATCGAGGAAGAAATCGCTCGACGCGGTGGGGAGGCAGATCTGCACGACCTCATACAGAATCTCACAGAACGTTTCGGCCTTCGCGGTAGCTCCATTGCCAGCTATAGTTCCGTGCCGAGATTCGTCGTTGACAGCGGCCGTATCCACGTACGACGACCCGATGAACCCTTTGTGCCATCGCGAACTCTATTCAATGAAGCGCACGCATTCTTGCTCGAGGAGAATCGGTGTTCTTACCGGGTTCGGGTAGACGAGGACATACTTCGGGGAAGCGGACGCCCTTTGCCGCAAGGAGTAGGTAGCTGGCTTGGTGTGCTCCCGGGTATGCGTCGCGAGTTCCATTTCCGGGACGGCGACGTTCTACTAATCTCATGGCCGGACAGTGCGCTTCAAGGACCGGCACTCGGCTCTTTGCGTCGTCAAGCGCTTGCACGCGTAGCCAACCCTGGCGACTGGCTCTTGTTGGAGTTCGATCGATCCAGCGACGAAGTCGAGGCAATGTTGGTGACTCGATCTGAAATGGAAACGGCAACCGGCTGGCTACGTGGGACGCTCCTCACGGGTATCGACGCCGGCAGCGAGCTTGAATTCGAACAACTGTTGATCCAAGCGGTCGGGGCATCGTCTGAGCGCGACCTGCGGAAAAAATGTCGCGACCGCGGCGATCCCGAGCTCGCTGAGCTAGTGCGCGTGAGCACTTCTCCGGCTCTCGAAGAGGCGCTTGAACGAATAAAGGGATTGCTATGACACTTGGCCTTCGCAACCTAGCACCCATGCATTCCCTTTACACTATTCCTGCCGACGACGTGATAGGTGACGTACTTATTCCGGCCATGACAGCCGCAACTTCGCTACAGTGCATGGCAGGCTTTTTTGGATCAACGGCATTTCGCTATGCCGCTCCGGGAATAGCAGCATTCATCAACGACACTAGCGGCTCCTTTCAGCTGCTGATCAGTCCGGCAATCGACGAAGCTGATCGCGAAGCTATCCGGGCTGGCATTGCACGGCGGGAGGAAGTCCTCCAGAAAGCAGCTGATTCTCTCCTGAACGAAGCTAGGCTAAGCATCTCTGCCCTGGAACAGCATACTCTTGAATGCTTGAGCTATCTCCTTGCTGCAGGTAGGCTAGAGATTAGGTTCGCTTTGATGGCAGATGGTGGCACCTTCCATCCTAAGGTCTGGATATTTGATGACGGTCGCGACTTGCTGGTGGCGCATGGGTCTAGCAATGTCACGGCAGCCGGACTACTTTTTAACTTTGAGACTGTCTCTATTGAGAGAAGCTGGGCAGGGGAAGAGGCACTAGGACGAGGGATAAAGTTTCGTGATCTATTTAAGCGGCTTTGGTCCGGTAAGGATGCTAATACTTTGACGCTTGACGTCTCCGTTGGGCTCGAAATGGCCTATTCAGCGCCCTCGACCCCACCGACCATAAATGACTTCTGGCGGGCTTGGTACTCTGATGTGTCGCGAGGACTAGCACCACCGCTCCCTGAGGGAAGATTTGTTGCAGACCCGAACCCCGAGTTCGCACGCCGCGAACAGCTCCGCATTCCCCAAGGCCTAGCCTGGGAAAAAGGACCTTTTGCGCATCAAGGACGCGCAGTCCGCGCATGGGAAAATGCGGCAGGCCGTGGCCTTCTGTCCATGGCTACCGGATCGGGCAAGACAGTTACATCGCTCATTTGCGCTACACGCCTCCAAGACAGTTCTCAGACGCCACTACTTATGATCATCGCGGCTCCATACAGGCCTCTTGTAGAGCAGTGGCAGGAGGAAGTCCGCGACTTCGGAGTAGAGCCTATAGGGTCGGCGCATCTCGGAAGTGCAGAACGATCTTCTGTTATCCGAGAAGCCGTCCGCGGGCTCCAGCGTGGCGTCAGTTCGATTGAAGTAGCTGTAATTACTCACGACTATCTCTTGAGTGATGGGTTCTCGGCCATCCTCGAATCACTCCCGCCCTCGATTACTAGCCTTCTGATCGCTGATGAGGTGCACAACCTCGGTCGCCCGCGATTCATTGCCAGACCGCCTGAGAGTTTCCAGAAGAGAATCGGTCTATCTGCTACGCCCGTCCTACAGTACAATGACATAGGCACACGGGCGATTGCCAATTTCTTCGGTGACACTGTGTTCGAGTTTAGCCTTGCAGATGCAATCGGCGTGTGCCTTGTCCCGTATAACTATTATGTCCATCCAGTTGACCTGGCTCCAGATGAAGTCGCGCAGTGGGAAGATCTAACGGATAAACTCTTGCGCGCAGGGTTCGTCAGCCGAGATGAGGGCCATGATGCCCAGCTCTCACCCGAAGTCCTCGCACTGCTCGTGAAGCGCCGCGCAGTGCTCGAGGCCGCATCGGCAAAGGTGGGAATGCTGCGGGATCTGCTTGAGAGTCAAGGTATCGACAATATTCGTCATACGCTCGTGTATTGCTCGGACAAACGTCCGGAGCAGCTAACTGCCGTCAATCGGGAGCTGCTCGACCTTGGCGTCTTTGTCAGGCAGCTGACTGCTGAAGAGACCTCAGACCGACGTCGAACAGCGGAGATTCTCCAAGACTTCGCTGCTGGCGACTACCAGGTGATCACGTGCAAGAGGGTACTCGATGAGGGGGTCGACCTCCCGCAAGTGCGTCAGGCCTTCCTGCTAGCAAGCAGCACCGTGCGTCGACAATGGGTCCAACGCAGGGGGAGGATACTTCGAAGGTGCGACAGCATCGGTAAGACGGTTGCGGACCTCCACGATTTCCTGGTAATACCAGAACATCCTGGTAGCCGCGCAGGTAGGGCGATCATGGCACAGGAACTGGAGCGCGCACGGGCGTTTGCGGAGCTAGCAGCAAACTCTGGTGCTCGCGATGGACCGTTTGCCACCATAGATGAGGTGACCCGGGGAAACCGCTGACCATGGAGGTAGTAGCCAATGCCCGTGCCCCAGGGACTCGTAATTGAGCGCATCCGCGCTAGGTGCGAAGAGCTTGATGAGCGCTATACCGGATATCGCAAGGACCTCGTTGGGTATCTAGCTGAGGTCTTGACGATCGAGCGTGCCGCGCCCCACAACGTGATCCAGCAGGTGGAGGCACAGCTGCAGACGTTTGGCGACCTATTCCATCGCAAATCGGGCGGTAAGGCTGAATGAGACTAAAATCGGCGCGAATTAGGAACTTCCGCCTACTCCGCGATGTACGCCTCGAGTTCTCTGGTGACCCTGAGCGCCCATTGACGGTGATACGGGCGGAGAACGGATCGGGCAAGACTTCTACGCTGATAGCCCTCAGGTGGGCACTATACGGGTTGCAGGGCCTCGACGACACTGCCATGCGACTTAGTTCCACCAATTGGCCAAACGGTGAACCCTGTGAAATATCAGTACAGCTTGACTTTAGTCATACCGTGTACAACATCATAGCCGGGGAACCCATCGGCTCCACCAACGATTACAGGCTGATGCGCTCGGTTACGGAACGCCCACAAGGAGATAAACCGAATCGAGGATCCGATCGCGTAGTCCTCTATAAATTCAGTGAGCGTGGCCTCGAGCGTGAGGATCCCCCGGAACTCCTGATAGACGAGATGTTGCCGCTGGAAATGAAAAATATTTTTTTCACTGACGGCGATGCAGCGCTCACATTCATCTCCCCACAGCTCACAAAAGCCAGCAGGCGGGATCAGGTCAAGGAGGCGATCCGCTCCCTGCTCGGGCTCGGCCTTCTTGAAAATGCAGACTCTCACATTGGCACCGCGAGAAAGCATTTTAACAGTGAGGTTGCAAGGCTGTCAGGCTCTGGGGAACTTGCGCATATTACGGACCAGCTAAACGCTGCCGAAGATAACATCCAGCGCGATCGGGATCGCCTCAAGGATGTGGAGAGGCAGATTGAGGACCTTGCGCGCCGACACGAAGACGCCGACAAGCGGCTCCAGCTAGCCCTGCAGGCCGGCGACTTCGAGGAGCTCGCTCAGCAGCGAACCCAGGCTCAAGCCCAGCTCGCCACTGCAAAGGCCGCCGAAGAGCCGCTAAAGCGGCTACATCAGCAACTGCTGCAAGACGAGCGCATTTCCTTGGCACTCCTTGCACCTGTCCTCCAGAAAGGCTTCAACCACCTCGCGCAACTCCACGATGCGGGCGTGATACCAAGCGGATCAATCCCGGTTCTCCAGGAACGACTCGACATCGGCGTGTGCATTTGTGGCGCCCGCCTTGCGGACGAATCTGATGCCAGGCGACACGTCGTAGAGCTGATCGAGCAACAACGTACTGTCGATGACAAGCGCAAGGTCCTTACGGAGCTTTATCACGCTGCGAAGGTCGACTTGCAGCGAGGCGTGAGTGCTGCGTCCAGCTGGACAGATGAGATCGACGATCTTGAACGCACGCGCCTGAATAATCGTAAGGCAATCCGGTCGGCGACCGATCAGCTCAAAGTCTTGAAGGATAAGATTGAGCGAATCGATCGGGCTCGAATCAACGATGCCCGCAAGGAGCGGGACTCCCTCCTTGTCAGCTTGACAGCGAAACAAGACGAGCGTCGTGATCTACAAGCATCAATAGACAAATGGCGTGAGGTAATTGACCGGCTAAAGCCGCGTCAGGAAGAGTTTCTTCGTCTCGACAAGAGGCTTGCCGAAGTCAAAAGTCGTCTAACGGTAACAGAAGACATGTCAGCTGTCGTCCGCGGTACTCTTGAGGACCTTCAACAGGATTATCTTGCACGGGTGTCACAAAGGTTGAACAGCTTGTTCTTGGAAATGGTGGGGGCGGACCCTGAGAGCATGGCCGAACTAGAAGGAGGCGGCGAGAAAAAGGCGAGTCGCATACTTGAGCGCGCCGCTATTAATCCGGACTATGAGATCGTGGTGTACAGCGCTGACAATACGACTCTAAATCCCGAATACGAGCTAAGCGGCGCACAGAAGCGCGCACTAACTTTTTCATTTATTTGGGCGCTTACGGAGGTCTCTCGCGTAGTAGCGCCTCGTGTTATTGACACTCCACTAGGGATGATGTCAGGACGGGTAAAGCGTCGAGTCGTCGAGCTTATAACAACTCCTTCTGGGGGAAGCGCAGATATCGAGAAGCAAGTAGTGCTCTTTCTTACGCGCGACGAGATTCGCGGGATAGAATCACTCATCGACGAAAGGGCTGGGCATATAATTACTTTTACAAACAGCGACAATTACCCGATCGATCTTGTAAATGACCCTGACCTGCGCATGCCAGAGATCATGACATGCGAGTGCAGTCATCGGCAGTATTGCCACGTGTGTGCGCGCCGCAATGATGACCAGTATGGTCTTGTCGAGCGACCGTTGACCTAGGAGAGATATGGTATCGATAGCGAACCCGTATGTAAATTCGCAGCTTAGGATCCCTGAATATGAGTGGGACGCGGTGCGGAGATTTACGACCACCTTCCGTCCGGAAGCGGGCGGAAACCCGGATATTGATCGAAGCCCTTTTGATCGCTATGTCGACCTTTGGTGGGCGGCTCTCTGCCTTGGTGTGCGTGAAGGGAGGCAGTCGCTTCCACCCAAGTGGCACGATTTCGTTACCGGCGTCGTGCTCAATCAGGATCCTTGGCGTATACGCCATCTTGAGCTGATCGCGCTGGCGGATCAGGGCCCGAGAATTCTCGAAGATCCGGGAAAAGTGATTGCAATAGCTAACGGATATGCGGCTGCCGGCATGGGTACGCTGATTGACGTCATGACCGGAAAAACAGAACCAGTATGGGACCTGACAAATCTACTTCGTTCTCTCGTACAAGATCATACCTAAGCGTCAGTAAGCGGAGCGGCTCCGATGCACGTCACGCAGGACCTTCTTCCTTGGATGGAGGCGACACCGCAACCTGTGGCTCTGGCGACGGGCCGGGTGGTGCGCGCGATCGGCGCCCCAGAAAAACTCGATGCTTGCATTAAAGCGGCCGAGGTCATAGCCAGGTTTGTGTCGATTGCTTCTCTTGCCTCCTCAGCTGCGACGCGGCCGGCCAATGTGGAGCCACCGCAGTTGGATTACTTCACAGGAAATCTGTCCTTTGGCGCATTTGAGAGTGCCGTGCGGGCCTGTGCCTTCGTCAGTTGGGATCATCCTCTTCGCGAACAGTTGCGCAGCTGTTTCAGGAAACGTCACGGCGTCTCAGGAAAGCGGCTTCACGAGTTTGTCGAGCTCCGTAATTTGCTTGGCCACGCGATTGCGCCTGCCGACGAAGCTCATGCTCGGATGCTCTTGGAGCGCGACGATCCAATTGGCAATCTGATGGAGCTACTAGACGATCTCAAGGATATCTTTGCGTACCCGCTCCTGGTACTGCTCAGTCAGGAGCACCGTCGCGGCCGCTTTCTCGGACGGTTTATTTTCTTTTCAGGGGAAGGTGAACCTATTCCTCGAGAGATAGCGCTTAAGAATCCTGTGTTTGAGTGGGAGACCCCGTATTTGTGCACTGCCGAAGGTCTTATCCCCCTACACCCCGGCATGCTTTACAAACCACGCTCCTCTGACGGACGACTCGGTTTGTATCTTTTGGACAAGATCATTAATAACTCATTGTGTTACAAAAGCATTCAAGACAGCGGGCAAATTACCCGCTCTGACACCGTTGGCAGTATCGGCACGTGGGTAAAGCTAGCTATTGTGCCATCGGTCATTCAGCCCGTATATCCCCTACTCGAGCCCATTAGCTACGCTGATGGGCGCAGCTTGTATACATATTTGCACGAGGGCGGCCCGGGGCGCAGCCTCACAGACGCCGTAATAGCAGCTCATTCCAACGGTCAGGATGCTGTAGGAAATAACAGTGAGCAAGCAATCGGTACCCTCCATGAATTCGAAGATGTTGTCAATCGCATTGCCCTGGGCAGTGTGTTCAGAGATATTCTTTATACTTTTGGCGAAAACAACTCTCTGGCCGAGGTTCACGATGGCGGTATTCGCATTATGACTTCTTTCGATCCCGCCAAAACCGTTGCAACTATTGAGGTGACTCCAGCAAGGAAGCTGCGGGTCACAATATTTGCAGGCGTCTTGACATCTGATCCCGACCAAGAAGCTGACTCCTATGAACTAGGTCCCGGGGAATCTGCAGATGAAGTCGTAGATCGCATCGATGCCCTGTTCGGGCAGATGAATCAGGGGACAGAGTAGTTCCGATCGAATACTACGTTCATGACAAGCCGATAGCTAACGCCATGCGCCAAAGCCATGGCGATCATCTTTAGCCCGCGCCTCGTCTAGGTGTCCATGCCGCAACGCTCCGACAGATGACCCTGGTGAACACCTCTGCCGAGTCTGGGAGTGGGCGGCTGACGGCCTGGCTCTACAACGGCAAATGGTTGCGGCGACGCGGCCAACGTCGTGTAATGCCAGCGTGCCCCGCCGGGAGTAAACCCGGCGGGGCACGAAACCGGTGACGGCTAGAGGTCGTCCGGATCCTCGTCGGGGAGGATCCAGGTGACCTCGGGGATGTGGCTCGGCTCGTAGACCTGCGGGGCGGCGGACGTGATGCCGTCACCGTGGGAGTGCAGCCAGCGCAGGCCACGTTCGGGGAAGATTCCGACCAGGCCGCCGCACTCACGGCACACTGCAATGGGCTCGTCGTCGCCATCATCGCCTGGGTTAAGGCGGACCGCCGTAAACGCGATCTCGAACGCCTCCGGGTCGAGCATGCTCAGCAGGGAGAGCGCGGCCTCCATCTGGTCGGCAGTGGCCCTTGCGAGCCGGTCCGCGCGCTCGCGCGCGGACGCATCCAGGTCTGCATGCGCTTTCGGTCCGGACTGGGTCATCATGGATGACATGGTCTCCTCCAGGTACTGCTGGTAGGGGGTCAAGGGCCGCCGTGGTGTTCGCGCACCTCGGCGGTCCGCTGGAGCTTCAGGAAGGAAGCCCACTCACGGCATATATTTTACTCGTACAGGTGTGCTAATGCAATAGGTCATCGATATAGCACTATGTCTCATGCTTGATAATATTCAAAGTGCAAGTCGCCGATCGCACGTTGTGGATCTTGGCGCTCAGACCGCGTGTCTCGGTCCTGTTCTCAGCCGTAGAGGCGGTCGAGGTCGACGAGCAACATGCGCCGATCGCCATCCGGCGTGAGCGGCGAGAGCCGCGCCCAATTCGCGCAGCGAGTCCTCCGCGGTCGTCTCTGTGGCCACGAAGTAGAACGCTCCGGTGGCTTCGGCGAGCGCGTGCAGCAGGAACGATAAGTAACTGTGTTAACCACTAACGTGTGTATGAGATCCATGCTTACATCGTGTCCCTGAGGGTATAGAGCCGGCGATGTGGTCAGGTACGTAGGGCGGCGAGGGCGAATGTCGCGCCGTCGGGGGTCGGTTGATCTGGGACTGAGCCCGGCACGTCTCGGGTGAGTGCGCCGACGCGGACGAACGCTACGTATATGTCCGCTGCGGCGTCGCGGGCTTCCCGGCGTGTCACGGGCGTGCCGTCAGTAAGCGCCCAGCCAGCCTCGCCGAGCATGCGGGCGACGTAGTCGAATTGCTCGTGTCCCGTCGCGTCCGGGCCAGCGGCGACGGCGGCTA
>Ga0335075_10004240_pt1 | contig 22481 bp, 16 predicted proteins | sample Lox_Sample_24_FD_206723 | JGI IMG/M metagenome (GOLD analysis project Ga0335075, IMG submission 206723) | Soil microbial communities from Loxahatchee National Wildlife Refuge, Florida, United States - Lox_Sample_2.4 | ecosystem: Environmental > Terrestrial > Soil > Wetlands | place: USA...
CTCCGCCCTGGCCCCGGTCCTGACCACCGCCACCACCGCCCTGGCCCCGGTCCTGACCACCGCCACCACCGCCCTCACCCCGGTTGTCACCGCTGTGACCGGCACCAGCACTCCAGCTACCGACGTTCTCGCCAGCGTCCCCGGCACGCGGGCCGCGGCTCCTGGCCCGCAGGTAGCCGCCGGGATGCCCGGCGGCCCAGGGGCGGGCAGCGCCGCCAGTTCGATGCTGGCCGCGGCGCCGCTGGCTGTCGGCACGCCCGCGTCGCCGAAGACGTTCTCGGCAGGGGGCGGTGACGGTGCGCCGTTGCCATCACAGCCAACGTCGCTCTTGCTAGCCGGCGGTCCGGCTGGCGGCGCAACAAGCAGTGCCAGTGGCTCCGGCAGCGGCGGCGGCGGTTCCCAGGGTGGCGTCAATGCTGCCACGTACGCGGTACTCGCACTCGTCCTGCTGTGGCTGGCTAGTCATGCAGCCGCAAAGCTGATCTGGCGCTCCTATCTGCCGGAGGTTTCGCCCGCTTAAGTCACTTTCCTTCCCGACCAGTTCGTCATTCGGCGTCCGGGCCAGCAGTGCCCGCCGCTGATCCCCGAGGAAGGAAAGTGACAGCACCGTGCGTGTGTGGACTAAGTCCGCGTGCGTCGTGCTCGCCTGGAGCCTTCTGCTGATCCTGGTGGCAGTCGGCATCGGGGCAACCTTAAGCCCAGACCAGGCGCACATTCGCAGCGCGAAATCTACTGCGGTCACATTGACCAGCACCCTTAGCGTCGCCGGCGGTCCTCACACCGCGGCGACCACCAGCCCGAGGTATGTCGTGCAGTACGGCGACAGCCTGGCCGACATCGCCAGCCGGTTCGACGTGCGCGGCGGATGGCCTGCCCTTTACGCGGCCAACCGGAGCGCCATCGGCCCCGATCCGAACGTCATTCAGCCCGGCACCGTTCTGCTGCTGCCTGGCCAGACAGTCCCGGTCCGCTACACAGTCGCGGCAGGGGACACCTTGTCGCAGATCGCCGCCGAGCTCGGCGTGCCTGGCGGGTGGCCTGCCCTGTACGCGGCCAACCGGGGCGCCGTCGGGCCCGACCCGAACACGATCCAGCCCGGCACCGTGCTGACCGTCCCGACCACGGCAGCGCGGTCGGGGCCGCAGCCGAGCCTGGGCCACCACCCCCTGTACCCGGCACCGTCGGCAACGGCGGGCGGCGGCGGCCGACCCTTGCCGGCCAGAACAAGCAGGCCAGCGTCCACCGGTATGCCGCAGTGGCTCAAGACCATGCTGCTGGCCGTGGGCCTGCTGATCGCGGCGGCCTTCCTTGCCGAGCCCGTGCTGGTGATACGTCGCCGGCACAGCAGGGCCGCCAGCTCAGATAGGGCCGCCAACTCAGATAGGGCCGCCAACTCAGATACCGTTCCGCTCGCCGACGAGCCGGATCAGCGGCCAAACTCCGGGCGGCGAGCCGCAGCCAGCGGCCGCATCGTGCTCGCCGATTACGACAAGCTGGTCGTGACCTGCAGCAAGCCCGACGACACGGTCTACGTGCTGCGGCCTGCCGGGACCGACCCAAAGGCGATCCTGCGGGCGGCCCGCCTGGTGCTGCCGGAAGGCCGGTACGGCGAGCTGGCCAGCCTGCTGGGAATGCCCGCAAGCTGGCCGATAGTCATGGCCGACCATGACCGGCTGGTCGTGACCTGCAGCAAGCCCGACGACACGGTCTACGTGCTGCGGCCTGCCGGGACCGACCCAAGGGCGATCCTGCGGGCGGCCCGCCTGGTGCTGCCGGAAGGCTCCTACGGCGAGCTGGCCGAGCAGCTTGGGGTACCTGCGGGGTGGCCGATGGAGTAGCGGTGCTAACGATCTTCTGGCTCGCGGGCAGCCTTGTGCCGGAGCGATTCGACCAGCGCGGCAACATGCCGCCGGTCTTCGGGCGTCAGCTCGTCGATGCTGGCGATCAGGAGTTCCCGCTCGTGATCGCCGGGGCTATCGGCCGGGACCGTGACGTCGTCGTAGTAGTGCAGCCCGGTGGACTCGGCCGCGGCCGCGCGCACCACGGAGACCGGAACGTCGAGGCCCTTGGCGAGGCCGTCGATCGTGGCCGGGCGTGGCGGACGGCTCAGGTTGCGGGTCACGGCCAGGGTGTAGACGGTCGATCGGGGGAGCCCGCCGCGCCGCGCGACCTCACCGTAGGACAGCCCGCGCTCGCGCAGCCGCTGGCGGATCAAGCGCTGAAGCGGGTTGATGACTGGCTCAGGCGCTGCCGCGCCGGCCGACGGCTGCCGCGCGCGGAGGTCGCGTTCGTCCCCTGCCGGGTGCGCCGTCATACCCATCAAAGTAGCCCGTCTGCGTGTGCGATGAGCTCGGCCTCAACGTTGACTGACCCGAGACTCTATTGTACGTTGATGGCCGTACGATTCGTATGCCTAATAGCGTACGAAGATCCATGGCCCGGCGCCACATGGCGCCGGGTAGCCGCAGGCCTCGGGCTAGCCCGGGGGGTTGGCCCGAGGGTCACCCCTGAAAGGAGGCAACATGTCCAACGCTGTGACAATGCAAGACCTCGAGCTCGAGCAGGCGGAGCTGCTGCCGAGCCGGGAGACCCTGAACTGCTGCAACTACTACCGCAGTTCCGGCTTCGGCTTCTCCCAGGTCGCGGTCGGCCAAGGCAACACGAACCAGGTCGGGCTGCTGAACATCTCGGCGCTCAACGGCAACCTCAGCGGCAACGAGATCGTGCTGTAGCGGCTGTCTCGCACGCACAGCCCGCCCGCCGCGTACTGAGGCGATACGCGGCAGGCGCGAGGGCCGCCCGTCACGGCCGGGCGGCCCTCACTCTTTTCCGCGCAGAACCGGCGATGGCTCCTGCCGAGACGAGGCCGTCGGCCTCCCGCCGGGGGGAGGCCGGCGGCCTCCTGCCCGGGCGGGGACGCGAAGGGAGGAGACGGTGACCGCGCCCCCAGCGCACATGCCCACCGCACCCACGGGAACAGCCCCGCCCCCGGCCTGGTCCCCTGAGCACGGCGCACCGCGGCTGGCCGACGGAGTCGAGCTGCTCGGTGCCTACCAGGACTCCGGCTACAGCCAGCCGCCCTCGCTGCTGCGCCGGGGCGACGGCCAGGTCATCCAGATGTCGCCGCTGCTGTATCAGGTCACCTGCCGGATCGACGGGTGGCGCAGCACAGCAGCCATCGCGGAGCTGGTCAGCGAGGACATCGGCCGGTCGCTGACCGCCGATCAGGTCCGCCATCTGATCACCGCAAGGCTGGTGCCCCTGGGCGTCGTCGCCGGCCAGGCGGCCCCCGCCGCCCTGCCCACGGCCAGCCCGCTGCTCGCGCTGCGGGCGCGGGGCACGCTCCTGCCCGAACCCGCCGCGAACGCCGCCGCGGCGCTGCTCCGGCCGCTGCTGCGGTGGCCCGTCGTCGTTGCCGTGGTCGCCAGCATCGCGGTCGTCGACTACTGGCTGTTTGCCGTCCGCGGGCTGGGCGCCGGGCTGCAGGAGGTGCTGCGTGACCCGGCCGCCCTGCTGGCGGTGCTCGGCCTCACGGTCGTCTCCGCTGTGTTCCACGAGTGCGGCCACGCCACGGGCTGCCGCTCCGGCGGCGCGCGGCCCGGTGTGATCGGCATCGGCCTGTACCTGCTGTGGCCGTCGTTCTTCACCAACGTCACCGACTCTTACCGGCTCAGCCGCGGCGGCCGCCTGCGCACCGACCTGGGCGGCGTGTACTTCAACGCGGTGTTCATCCTGGCCCTGGCCGGCCTCTACGCGGCCACGTCGGCACCGGTCCTGCTCCTGGCCATCGCCCTCACCCACCTGGAGATGCTCGAGCAGATGCTCCCGGTCGTGCGGTTTGACGGCTACTTCATCCTCAGCGACCTGGCCGGCGTGCCGGACCTGTTCGCCCGCGTCATCCCGGTCCTGCGAAGCCTGCTGCCCGCGGGCCACCCGGATCCGCGCGTCGCCGGCCTGCGGCGCCGCGCGCGGATCGTGGTTACCTGCTGGGTGCTGTGCGTCATCCCGCTGCTCTCGGTCACAATCGGCTACCTGCTGCTGCATCTGCCTGCGATCAACCGGGCGCTGTGGCGTGCGGTCGGCCTGCAGGCTCGCCTGATGGCCACGGCAGCGGGGGCCCATGACTACGCGGCGGCGGCCCTCGACGCGGTCGGGGCCCTCTTGCTGGCCCTGTCGCTCGCCGGGACGGCGTACGTCGCGGTGGGGCTAGCCCGGAGGGTCATCTCCGCAAGCCTGCGCTGGTCGGCCGGGCGCCCCGCCCGCCGCCTGGTGGCCGCCGCGGCCACCCTGGCTTGCCTGGCCGCACTGGCCGGCTACTGGACCGTTCAAGATCAATTCCACGGCTGGTAACCGCCGCAGCATCGCTGGCAAGGCGCAGCGCACGCCTCAGGCGCCCCGCCAGACGGGCGCGCGCTTCTCGGCGAAGGCGACGGCGCCCTCCACAGCGTCCGCGGAGGTAAACACCGGGCCGAGCACCTCGCCCTGTTTCTTGAACGCTCCGCCGCTTGGCCAGTCAGCCGATTCGACGATGACTCGCTTGCTGGCGGCGAGCGCCAGCGGGGCACCCAGGGCTACCCGCGCCGCCAGTTCCCTCGCGCCGGCCAGGGCCTCACCGGAGCCGACCAGCCGGCTGATCAGGCCAGCCTGGTACAGCCGTTCGGCCGGGAAGTGCTCGCCAGTCAGCACGATCTCCATCGCCAGGTGATACGGCACCCGCTTCGGCAGGCGGATCAGGCCGCCAGCCCCCGCGGCGAGGCCGCGCCTGACCTCGGGCAGGCCGAACTTCGCCGTCTCGCTGGCCACGATCAGGTCACAGCTCAGGGCGATCTCGAAACCGCCGGCGAGCGCGTATCCCTCGACCGCCGCGATCACCGGCTTGACCGGGGGCCGCTCGGTGATGCCCGCGAAGCCGCGGCCCTCCACCACCGGCGAGTCCCCGCTGAGGAAGCCCTTCAGGTCCATGCCGGCGCTGAAGGTGCCGCCCTCGCCGGTCAGGATGATCACCCGGACGTCGCTGGCGCCGTCGAACTCGTCGACGGCAGCCGCGATGCCCTGGGCAACCTCCCCGTTGACCGCGTTGCGGGCCTCCGGGCGGTTGATGGTGATGACGGCGATCCCGCCGCCGGCCTCGGTCCGAACCGCGTCCGACATTGCTGACCCTGCCTCGAGCTACGTGGGCTGGAAAAGGTACGGGCCCTGACAGGGTACCCGGGCAGGCCCGGCACGCATGCCCCGGGCCTGGCCGCTGGCCTGCCCGTTCTCGCCATTCGTCGATCGTCGCTGCGTGCCGGCATGAGCCGCCGTTCCCGGCTGCCTCGCGGCTCACAGACGGTTCATCCTTCATCCGCAATGCGGCCGGCCGCGCTGTATGGCCGGGAAATCACGAGAAGCGGTGACGTGGACGGGCCCTGGAAGGTCAACTTGGTTATGGACCTCACGCCGGCCGTCGCGAAGTGACCGGGGCAGGGCCATGGCCCTTCCTCCCGCGCGCATGACCAGCCTGGCCGCCCGACAAACAGGGAGAGAATAAATGGCTTATGTGCCATTCGTGGATGTAATGGGTGTTAACTCTGCGAAGATCCCGGCCGTCGCCGGGCTGCGCATGATCGCGCTCTACGCGACAGGAAGCGAGGGGATCCAGGCAACCAGCGCCGAGATCGCCCGGTTCAAGAACGCCGGGGTTGCGGTCGTGCTCATCGACCAGTCACCTTCGCTCTCGGTGTTCGCAGCCGGACGTGCCGACATTGCCGACGTGGAGCAGGGCGCGGGCACCACAAAGGCGGCCGCGGCCGCGATCCTGGACCGCCAGGCCCATGGCCTGCAGTCCACGATCTACGTGAGCCGCGGCAACCTGGACAGCATGACCAGCGCGTTCACCCGTGAGGTCGACCGGGACCAGGTGCGGTTCGGGGTGGCCGACTACAGCTGGTCACAGGCTCAGGCCGAAAAACAGCTGGCGGCCAACCCGAGCTGGGCCTACTGCCAGTACGGGGACCCCGAGTCCAACCCCGACACGCTGGTTCCCGGCACGAAGCTGACGCTCGCGCAGGCGCAGTGCGATATCGACATCGCGCAGTCCAGCTGGGCGGACCAGTTCATGCTGACGGCGTACGCCACCCCCACCGGTGAGAGCCAGACGGTCTGGCCCAGCGGGGTCAACTTCGGATGGCAGCCCGTCACCGGGGCCGGGGCATACCACGTGCAGGTAGCCCAGGGCTCCGACAACGTCGTCGACGAGCACGTCACCACGCCTTACCTGCACGGCGTTCAGCTGGCGTCTGGCAGCTACCAGTGGCGGGTGGCTGCCGATCGGAGCCCGTCTCACCTGGCCAGCGCGTGGTCCAGCTGGCGCCCGTTCACCGTTTCCTCAGCTGAGCCCTCATGAGCGCAGCTCAGACCGCATTCCCTGTCATTTGGGCTGGAACCTGATGCCGCCGTCGAAGCGGATCACTTCGGCGTTCATGTAGTCGTTCTCGACCAGGGCCCGGACCAGGTGCGCGAATTCGGCAGCCGTGCCCATCCGCTTGGGGAACACCACCGGCGCGACCAGCTTGGCCTTGAACTCGTCAGCGGCGGAGCCCGTGCCGTAGATGGGCGTGTCGATGATCCCTGGGCAGATCGTGTTGACCCGCACCCCGATCGCGGCGAGGTCACGGGCGGCCGGCACGGTCATGCCGATGATGCCGCCCTTGGATGCCGAGTAGGCGACCTGCCCGGTCTGCCCCTCGATGCCGGCCACGGACGCCGTGTTGATGACCACGCCGCGCTGGCCGTCCTCGTCGGCCGGCTCGGTCTTGGCGATCGCCGCGGCACCGATCCGCATCAGGTTGAACGTGCCGATCAGGTTCACGTCGATCACCTTGCGGTAGGCGCCCAGGTCATGCGGGGTGCCGTCCCGGCCCACCGTGCGGGCGGCCCAGCCGATGCCCGCGCAGTTCACGACCACGCGCAGCGGGGCCCCGGCGGAAGCCGCAACGTCGACCGCCGCCTGCACCGACTGCTCGTCGGAGACGTCGGTCCCGACGAAAACGCCGCCGAGCGAGTCGGCCACCGCCTTGCCGAGCTGCTCGTTCAGATCGGCGACGACGACTCGGCAGCCTGCTGCGGCGAGCGCGCGGGCGGTTCCCTCACCCAGGCCGCTCGCCCCACCGGACACGATTGCTGCGGTTCCGCTCAGTTCCATGGTCGAAGCTTACTGGCGCCGTTCCCGCGTGACCGAACGGGGTTCGGTCCCCGCGCTCCCTGCGCTCTCTGCGCTCCCTGCGCGCCGCATCCGGCGCCCCCGCGACCCCGGGCGACCCCGGCTGACCCGCCATAAATGTCGGTGGCACCTGGCATCCTTGAGAAAACAGGAGTCTCGGAACGCCACCGCACGCGGCGGTGCTGGGGCAAATGGCGCCGGCGCCGGAACCTGTGGCCCGGGAGGCCCCGGCAGAAGTGCACGGCGGCGCTGGCGTGGCTGGATGGGCGACGCACAGCCTTCCTGGCTGGCGGGAATGGGGATGCGCGGTGCGGAAGTACGCCGGGAACCCGTGGCTGGTGCTGCTGGTGGTCTCGCTCGGGTTCTTCATGACCCTGCTGGATCTGACGATTGTCAACATCGCGATCCCCAACATGATCACGAAACTGCACGCGTCCCTTGACGATGTGCTGTGGGTCATCAACGCCTACGCTCTTGTGCTTGCCGTGCTGGTCATCACCGCGGGGAGGCTGGGCGACCTTTTCGGGCCGCGGACGCTGTTCATCGCGGGCGTTGCCCTGTTCACCCTCGCCTCGGCCGCGTGCGGGCTCTCCCCGAGCCCGGGCTGGCTGATCGGGTTCCGGGCGGTCCAGGGGCTGGGCGCCGCCATGCTGATGCCGCAGACGCTGACCATCATCACGAACACCTTCCCGCCGGAACGGCGCGGCGCCGCATTCGGGGTATGGGGCGCCGTCGCCGGTGTGGCGACCATCGCCGGCCCCACCCTGGGCGGCCTGCTGGTGACCGCTTTCGACTGGCGCTACATCTTCTTCGTCAACCTGCCGATCGGCGTTGCTGTGCTCGCGCTGACCGTGATCATCATCCCGGACCTGCGGCCCGGGCGCAGGCACCGGATCGACATCGCGGGCGTGCTGCTGGCCAGCGCCGCGCTGCTGGCGATCTGCTATGGCCTCGTTGAGGGCCAGAAATACGACTGGGGCACGGTGACCTCGTTCATCAGCATCCCGCTGATCCTGGGCTTCGGCGTGGTGATGCTCGCGGTCTTCCTCGTCTACCAGGGGGTCACCCAGAACCGCGAGCCACTGGTGCCGTTCGCGGTGTTCCGCGACCGGAACTTCGCGGTGATGAACTGGGTGTCCGGGGTGCTGGCGGTCGGCATGATGGGGATCTTCCTTCCGTTCACGATCTACCTGCAGTCCGATCTCGGTTTCTCCGCGCTCAAGGCCGGGCTCACGATGGCGCCGGCCTCGCTGATCTCCGTGTTCGTCGCCCCGGCGGCCGGGCGGATGACCGACAAGATCGGCGGCAAGTACATCCTGATGAGCGGGCTGGCGCTGTTCGGGGCGGGGATGGGCTGGCTGGCCCTGATCGCCACGCCCACCTCCTCGTGGCAGAGCTTCCTGCCGCCCCTGATCGTGGCCGGGCTGGGCATGGGCTGCGTGTTCGCGCCGCTGGTCACCGTGGCCATGCGCAACATCCAGCCGCAGCTGGCCGGCGCCGCATCCGGCGTGCTGAACACCGTGCGGCAGGTCGGCCTGGTGATCGGCACGGCGGCGGTGGGTGCCCTGCTGCAGAACCGGCTGGTGTCGACCCTGACCAGTCAGGCCAGGTCCCGCTCCGCGGCGCTGCCGCCGCAGGTCCGCGGCAGGTTCGTGACAGAGATCCGGAACTCGGCAAGCAGCGGCATCCAGGTCGGAGCCGGGCAGGACGGCGGCGTGGCCAGGCAGTCGGGCCTGCCCGCACATGTGGCGGCGGAGGTCGCCAGGATCGGCCACGACGTGTTCGCTTCCGGCTACGTCGAGGCCATGCGCTCGACCATGCTGCTGCCGGTGATTCTGCTCGGCGTCGGCGCCGTGAGCTGCCTGGCGCTCGGGAAGCGCGCGCCGAAGCCGGGCGCCCAGCCAGGCTCGCCCGCCGAGGGCGGCGCGCCGGCTGCGGCGGAGGCACGCACGGCTGACCAGGCGGGCCTCGCGTAACGGCCCGTGAGATCAGCCCATCGAGGCCACCACTTCGGGCGTCCAGAGACCGCCAAGCTCTTCCGCGTCGGTCTCGAACGGGAACCGCGGGGCGAACGCGGGCTCGAGGTCCGACAGCCAGATCGCGTCTGGATCGAACCGGGCGAAGAACGGCCTGCCCACCAGGGAAGGGTCGCGGGCCTGGATCATGTGCAGGACGAACACTTTCTCGCCGGCTATCTCCGCGACGCCGTCAACACAGACCTTGCCCGGCGTGGCCGACATCGAGGGGCCGCGCACGGTGCGGCAGAGGCCGGAGACGCTGGCGTACGCATCCCGGAAGATCTCGTGCGCCCGCAGCAGCGGCACGGCGAAGTACCCCTGGGGCCCGGTGTCACGCTCCACGAACATGTAGTACGGCACCATGCCCATCCGCATCTGGGAGCGCCACATTCCGGCCCAGATCGCCGACTCGTCGTTGATGGACCTGATCAGCGGCGCCTGGGTGCGGATCACTCCGCCGGCCGACTGGATCCTGCGCACCGCGGCGGCCACCTGGGGCGATTCGAGCTCCCGCGGATGCGAGAAGTGCGCCATGAGCGCCAGGCTCTTGCCCGCGCCCACGACCTCCTCGAACAGCCGCAGCGTGTCATCGGCGTCCGGGTCGGTCACGAACCGCTGCGGCCAGTAGCCCAGCGACTTGGTCCCGATGCGTATCGACTCGATATGCCGCAGAGCGGGGTCGAGCAGTGGCTGGACGTACCGCCGCAGGACGGTCTCGCCCATGATCATCGGATCCCCGCCGGTGATCAGGACGCTCGTGACCTCCGGATGCTCTCTCAGGTAGCTGGTGACCCTGGACATGTCGTCGGTAGCCATCTTGAGGTCCGGCTCATCGACGAACTGAGCCCACCGGAAGCAGTACGTGCAGTACGCGTGGCAGGTCTGGCCCTGCTTCGGGAACACGAGCACGGTTTCCGGGTATTTGTGCTGTACCCCTGGCAGCGGCTCGTCGGCAAGCGCCGGGATGTTGAAGGCAAGCTGGCCGGCGGGATGCGGGTTCAGCCGGGTCCGTACGGCGTGCGCGGCCGCCCTGATCTCCGGCTCCGGGGCGCCGCGGGCCAGCAGCCCGCTTATGTGGCCCACGTCCGCCTGGGGAAGCATGTCGGCCTGCGGGAACACCAGGCGGTAGATCGGGTCCTCTGGGGCCGCGTCCCAGTCGATGAGGTGCTCGACGACGTAGTCATTGGTGCGGAACGGCAGCACTGTAGCGACGGCCCTGACCGCGAGCCGCTCGTCAGCGCTCAGCCCCGCCCGGGCGGTCAGCTCATCCAGGTGCTTGACCGTGTAGGCGTGGAACCGGCGGCCCGGCGAAACGCCGGGCGCCATCTGGGGAAGTCCAGTCACGCATCTCCCTTCGGCGGTTCACCGCCCGTGGCGCGAGTCGCCCGAGCGGACGTCCCATCACTCTGGCGGCTGAGATCGCCGCTGCTGGACCGGCTAACCTTCAGACGCAGAACGCCGCCGTCCGCAGCGGTCTGCGTTGACAACAACTAGTCACAATCCGAAAACGATCCCGACGGCCCTGCCGTCCCCCCGCGGCTGCCGACTCGTCGGCTGCCTTTGCAAGCCCCTTACCATGGATACGTTCTGATTCTCGTCATGGTTCCCTGTTCTGGGCCAGGCATTCCGGTCCCCGGAGGGCATTTCGCCGGACGGTTCTCTCGCCGGGGTGCAGCTACCTGAGTGCCGGCGATGCGCGGTATATCCGGTGGTGAGAAGCTTGGCGGCATGCGGGACTCCGTCATGCGGCCGCTGCGCGACGGTCCGCAACGGGCGCCGATCGCCGTGGACGCCATGGGCGGTGATCACGCGCCTGCGGAGATCGTCGCGGGCGCGGTGTCGGCTGCCCGGGACGGCATACCCGTGCTGCTCATCGGCCGTCCCGGCGTGCTGCGGCCGCTGCTCTCGCGGCACGGCGCCCTCGCCGAGATGCAGATCGTGCCAGCGGAGGAGACGATCGCGATGGACGAGGGCGCGCTGGCAAGCTGGCGCCGCCCGCGCTCGAGCATCGCCGTAGCCTGCCAGCTTGTCCGCCGGGGGCAGGCCGCCGGCGTCGTCTCGGCGGGCTCGACCGGCGGGGTCGTCTCCACGGCCAGGCTGAGGCTCCGGCCGCTGCCGGGGATGCTCCGCCCAGCCCTCGCGGTCGCGCTCCCGACCAGGCCGGTGCCAACGCTGCTGCTGGACGCGGGCGCGGTCGCCGATCCCAAGCCGGAGATGCTGGTCCAGTTTGCGCAGCTGGGCGTGGCGTACGCACAGACCGCTTACGGCATTACCGAGCCACGGGTCGCCTTGCTCACGATCGGCGCCGAGCCGGGGAAGGGGAACAAGCTTGCCCGGCGCGCTCACGAGCTGCTCGAAGCCGAACCGCCGCACGGCGGGCGGCCGATCAGCTTCGTCGGGAACGTCGAGGGCGGCGACCTGCTGGCGGGCAAGGCCGATGTGATCGTGACCGACGGTTTCACCGGGAACGTGGCGCTGAAGACGCTTGAGGGAGCCGCCAGCTTTACCACGGGGCAGGTGCGCGAGACGCTGGCCGGATCCGCGGCGGCACGGATGGGAGCGCTGCTGCAGCGCCGGGCGCTGCGGGAACTCGCCCAGCGCATGGATGCCGAGACCTACGGCGGTGCCGCCCTGCTGGGGCTGGAAGGCACCGTGGTGGTGGCGCACGGGGGCGCGAAAGCCAGGGGCGCGGCCGCGGCCTGCGCGCTGGCCGCGAGCCTGGCGAGCGGCCAGATCACGGAGAAGATCAAGGAGCGGCTCGGGCCGCCGCGCGGCGGCCATTTCCTGCGCCACCGTGACGCCGGAAACCGGTAGCGGCGAGCCGATAGCCTAGGGTCATGACCGATCCGCAGCAGGCCCTGGCTCAGCAGGTGACGGCTGCGCTCGCCGCCGCGTTCGCCCCGCAGTACGCGGACGCCGACCCGCTCATCAGGCCGTCCCAGTTCGCCGACTACCAGTCGAACGTGGCGCTCGCGCTGGCCAAGCAGCTCGGCCGGCCGCCCCGAGACGTGGCCACCGAGCTGGCCGGACGGCTCGCCGGCAGCGAGCTCATCGCGACCGCTGAGGTGAGCGGGCCCGGGTTCATCAACCTCACGTTGCGCGACGACTGGATCGCCGCCCAGGCCGCCGGCGAGCTCAGCGACCCGCGGCTCGGCGTGGCCCTGGCGAGCCCGGCCCAGCGGGTCGTGGTCGACTATTCCTCGCCGAACGTCGCGAGGGAAATGCACGTCGGGCATCTGCGCACCACCGTCGTCGGCGACGCGGTCGTGCGGGTCCTCGAGTACCTCGGGCACTCGGTGATCCGGGCAAACCACATCGGCGACTGGGGAACTCAGTTCGGCATGCTGCTCGAGCACCTGCTGGACGTGGGCGAGGAGGCCGCGAACGCGCAGCTGGCCGCCGGTGAGATCAACGCCTTCTACCAGGCCGCCAATGCCACATTCAAGGCCGATCCGGAGTTCGCCGAGCGGTCGCGCCGCCGGGTCGTCGCCCTTCAGGCCGGGGACCCGGAGACGCTGCGCCTGTGGACCATGCTGATCAACGACACGAAGAAGTACTACAACACGATCTACGAGCTGCTCGGCGTCACGCTCACGGACGCCGACCTGGCGCCGGAGAGCTTCTACAACGCGATGCTCGCGGACGTGTGCGACGAGCTGCAGGCGAAGGGCGTCGCGGTGATCAGCGACGGTGCGCTGTGCGCCTTCCCGCCCGGGTTCACCGGCCGCGACGGCAAGCCGCTGCCGCTGATCCTCCGCAAGAGCGACGGCGGCTACGGCTACGCCAGCACGGACATGGCCGCCATCCGGTACCGGATCCGTGACCTGCACGCGGACCGGCTCATTTACGTGGTCGGGGCCGAGCAGGCCCAGCACTTCGAGATGGTGTTCGCGGTCGCCCGCCAGGCGGGCTGGCTGACCGACGCGGTCAGCGCCGAGCATGCCGTCATTGGACTGGTCACCGGCGCCGACCGCAAGCGGTTCCGCAGCAGGACCGGGAGTTCCGTCAAGCTGATCGACCTGATCAACGAGGCGGTCGAACGGGCCGAGGAGGTCATCAAGGACCGGTACGACGACCCGGAGCTCCGCGCCCAGATCGCCGAGGCCGTCGGCGTCGGCGCGCTGAAATACGCCGACCTGTCGGTCGCCCGTGACTCCAGTTACGCGCTCGACTTCGACCGGATGCTCGCGCTGACCGGCAACACCGGCCCGTACCTGCAGTACGCCACCGCGCGGATCCGCTCGATCTTCCGGCGCGCAGGCATCGACCCGGCCAGCGCCGCCGGGCCCATCCGCCTGACCGAGGGAGCCGAACGGGCGCTGGCCCTGCAGCTGCTGGGGTTCGGCGCGGCGGTCAGCCAGGCCGCGGACAACGCGGAGCCGCACAAGCTCGCGGCCTTCCTGTTCGACACGGCGAGCGCGTTCACCGCGTTCTACGAGAACTGCCCGGTGCTGCAGGCACCCGAGGAGCCGGTCCGCGACAGCAGGCTTGCCCTGTCCGCGCTGGCCCTCCGCGTGCTGCTGGCGGGGCTGGGCCTGCTGGGCATCCCGGTGCCCGAGCGCATGTAGCGCGGTCTCGGGCGTATTTTGGGGGCGTTCACAGCCAGCTCCCAGGATCTGCTGGCTGACGTCCCAGATCGCTGCGGCAGCCTCGCAGCCATGGACAACATGCATGAACCTTCAGGTGGCGACCCGCAGGACTTCTGGCCGACTCAGGAAATGCGCCCCCGGCTGGCGGGGCCGGGACAGAGCCGGGGGCAGCCATCCCAGCCCGCCGCGGCTGCTGCCCCGCCGCCGGCCCCCCCGCGGCGGCGGCACAGGGCCATGTGGTGGGGGGCCGGACTTGCGCTCGTGGCGATGCTGGCCGGCGGCGGGTTCGCCGCCGCCGAGCTCTCGTCCAGCTCCTCCCCGGCGCCGAGCGGGCCGACCGGGCAGGCGGCAACGCTGAACACCATGCTCAACTCGGTCTCGGCGGGGGCATCGGGCACCACGCTGAGCGCCGCCTCGACCACTGCCGCGCCCGCTGGATGCCTGCGCAGGGCTCAGCGGCTCAAGGCAGCGGGACACCCCGCGGCGGCCAAGGTCGTCCGCTGGCTGTGCCGCCACCCGATGCTCCGGCTGCGTCTGCTGGGCGGCGAGCACGGCGAGTTCACGTTCAACACCAAGACCGGCCCGCGCACCATCGCCTTCGAGCGGGGCGTCATCCAGTCCGTGAGCAGCGGCGGCGTGGTGGTGCAGGCCAAGGACGGCACGACCTGGACCTGGGTGCCGCAGGACAATACCGTGATCCGTGAGCACGGGCAGCGCGCCAGCACCAGCTCGCTGGCCGACGGCGAGCACGTCTTCGCTGCCGGGCCGGTGGTCAGCGGCGGCTACGATGCCCGGCTGATCGTCATCGCGGCGAACGCGAGCCCCGCACCGAGCCCTAGTGCGCCGGCATCGGGCTCCTAGCTATCCGCGCGGGAGCTCGCCTTCCGTGTGCCCGGGGCGACGTGCGGCCTGCGCCGTCGCCCCGGTTTGGCGGAATGCCTGGCTGTGTGCCCGGCCAGGCTCGCCGTGCACGAGAATGAGCCCTGATATCCGATGCCAGACAACGACCAGATTCCCCAGGTGCTCGTCGTGGACGACGAGCCGAACATCCGCGAGCTCGTGCAGGTCGCGCTCAAGTTCCACGGGTGCTCGGTGACCACGGCGGCGACCGGCAAGGCCGCGCTTGCCCGGGCCGAGAGCGACCGGCCTGACCTCATCGTCCTGGACGTCATGCTGCCTGACCTGGACGGCTTCGAGGTCTGCCGCAGGCTCCGGGCCGCGGGCAACGAGGTGCCGGTGATCTTCCTGACCGCCAGGGACACATCGTCGGACACCGTCACCGGGCTGGCGCTCGGCGGGGACGACTACGTGACCAAGCCCTTCTCGGTCGAGGCCCTGGTCGCCCGGGTCCGTGCGGTGCTCCGCCGGGCAGCACGGGCAACCCACGGCGACGAGCCGGGCGGCGCAGGGGAGATCGTGCGCGCCGGGGACGTCGAGCTCGACGAGGCACGCTGGACCGTGCACCGGGCCGGCGTCCCCGTGGAGCTGTCCCCGACCGAGTTCCGCCTGCTCGCTTACCTGATGCGGAACCAGGGGCGGGTCCTGACCCGTGCCCAGCTGCTGGAGAACGTCTGGGGATGGGACTACGCCGGCGAGTCCCAGATCGTGGAGACGTACATCAGCTACCTGCGGCGCAAGCTGGATCCGCTCGGGCCGCCGATCATCCACACCCAGCGCGGGGTGGGTTACAGCCTCCGGCCAGCGGAGCGGGGGCAGGCCGGGCCCGGGTGACGACGCTGATGAACGGCACCCGCAGGCTGTCGCTGCGCGCGCGCATGCTGATCCTGCTGATCGCCGTCACCGCGATCTTCCTGCTGATCATGGGAGCGGTCACCACCGCTGTGCTGACCAACCGGGTGAGCAACGCGTTCAACGCCGACCTGGTCAGCGAGGCTGCGCGCGGCCCGGGCAAGCTGGCCGAGAACACCGACGGCTACGTGGCCGTCGCCGTCTCGATCCGCACCGGCCAGATCGTGCCGATCACGCCGGGGCCGCGGGCTCGGGGCCGTGCTCAGCCAGATGCCCCTGCGTGCATACCGGGCGGAGTTCGCCCACCAGCCGGCGACCATTACCGTCGCCAACGGCGAGAAGCTGCGCGCGGTCGCCAGGCTCGCCGCCGCCAGCGGGCTGGTGAGCGCCGGCATCGACGTACCGGCCGGCCGCTACCTCCTCGTGGTCGCGCATTCCGCCGGCCCGGTGGCCAGCCAGGTCGGTGTCGTCGTCATCGCCGAGGTGATCACCGGCGCGGCGCTGCTCACCCTGCTCGCCATCGGCGGCTGGTGGCTGATCGGCCGCGGGCTCGAGCCGCTGGACGAGATGGCCAGCACGGCCAATGAGATCACCTCGCGGGGGGACCTGACCGCGCGGGTGGCCGACGCGGACCAGCGGACCGAGGTGGGCAGGCTCGGGTCGGCCATCAACACCATGCTGGACCGGATCCAGCAGGCGTTCGGCGCGCGCTTGCGGTCGGAGCAGAAGGTGCGTGAGTTCGCCGCCGACGCCTCGCACGAACTGCGCACGCCGCTGACCACGATCCGTGGCTACGCCGAGCTGTACCGTCAGGGCGCGCTCGGCCCGGACCAGCTGCCCAGCGCGATGCGCCGGATCGAGCAGGAAGCGCAGAGGATGAGCACCCTCGTGGCCGAGCTGCTCGAGCTGGCCAGGCTCGACCGGACCTCCTCGCTCGACCTGGCCGAGACCGATGTGGCGGACCTGGTCCGGGACGCGGTAGCCGACGCCGTCGCGGTCGAGCCGGACCGCCCGGTGCACGCCGAGGCACCGCCGCGGCTGGTGGCCACGGTGGACGAGGCCCGGATCCGGCAGGTGCTCGCCAACCTGCTCGGCAACGTCCGGGCGCACACCCCGGTCACCACGCCCGTGGTGGTCCGGCTGGCCGGCCTGACCGGCGGCGTGGTGCTGGAAGTGGCCGACGAGGGTCCCGGCATGTCCGCCGAGGATGCTGCCAAGGCGTTCGACAGGTTCCACCGCGCCGCAGACTCGCCGGCGACCGGGAGCCACGGCGGAGGCGCCGGCAGCGGTCTCGGCCTCTCGATCGTCCAGGCGATCGCCCGCGCGCACGGCGGCCAGGCCACGCTGGAATCCTGGCCCGGCCGCGGCACCAGCGTGCGCATATGGCTGCCCGCCCGGGCTGCCCGGTACGCCGAGCCCTAGCTGAGCGCGGGGGCCGCAACGAGCCCGGGCGAGCGGTCAGCCGGGCTCGCCAGCGCCGGGCTCGCCAGCGCCGGGCTCGCCGGGCGCAGAGCCCGGCGCGCTGGCCGGCGCCGGGGCGCGGACCGACCGGGCGAGCAGCTGGGCCACGTCCACCACCTCCAGCGTCGGGCTCGCCTCGCCGGAGCTCTTCTTGGCGCTCACCGCGTCGCCGAGCATCACCAGGCAGTACGGGCAGCCCGTGGAGATCGTGTCCGGGTTGGTGCCCAGCGCCTCCTCGATCCGCTCGGTGTTGATCCGCTTGCCGATCCGCTCCTCCATCCACATCCGCGCGCCGCCGGCACCGCAGCAGAACCCGCGTTCCTTGCACCGGTGCATCTCCTGCGACCGCACGCCGGGTACCTGCTCCATGATCTCCCGGGGCGCGGTGAAGATCCGGTTGTGCCGGCCCAGGAAGCACGGGTCGTGATAGGTGATCTTCTCGTCGATCGGCGTCACCGGGGTCAGCTTGCCCTCGGCCACGAGCCGCGCCAGCAGCTGCGTGTGGTGTATCACCTCGTAGTTCCCGCCGAGCTGCGGGTACTCGTTGCTGAGCGTGTTGAAGCAGTGCGGGCAGCTGGCGACGATCTTGCGCGCGCGCGCCTCGTTCAGCGTCTCGATGTTCTGCTGCGCCAGCATCGAGTACACGAACTCGTTGCCCATCCGCCGCGCCGGGTCCCCGGTGCAGGTCTCGGCCGGGCCGAGGACCGCGAACGAGACACCCGCGGTGTGCAGCAGCTCGGCGATCGCGCGGGTGGTCTTGCGGGCGCGGTCTTCCAGCGCCCCGGCGCACCCCACCCAGAACAGGTACTCGACGTCGTCGCCGATCGTGCCGTCCACGACCGGCACCTCGAAGTCCAGGCCCTCGGCCCAGTCCAGCCGCCTGGCCTCCCCCATGCCCCACGGGTCGCCCTTGTTCTCCAGGTTCTTCAGCATCGCTGACGCTTCGGTGGGGAAGGCGGACTCGATCAGCACCTGGTGCCGGCGCATGTCCGTGATGTGGTCGATGTGCTCGATGTCCACCGGGCACTCCTCGACGCAGGCCCCGCAGTTCGTGCAGGACCAGAGCACGTCCGGGTGGATCACGCCGTTCGCGGCCTCGTCCCCGACCAGCGGGCGCTCGGCCTCCGCCTTGACCGCATCCGGCAGCTTGTCCCTGGCCTCGTCGGACCCTGCCAGCAGGTACGGCGCCTTCGCCAGGGCGTGATCACGCAGATCGAGGATGACCATCTTGGGCGACAGCGGCTTGCCGGTCACCCAGGCCGGGCACTGGGACTGGCAGCGCCCGCACTCGGTGCAGGTGGCCATGTCCAGCATGCCCTTCCAGGTGAAGTCCTCGATCTTGCCCCGGCCGAAGATGTCGGTGTCCGGGTCGGCTTCCTCGAAGTCGAGCACCTTCCCGTTCGACCGCATCGGCTGCAGCGCGCCCAGGCCGCCCGGGCGCCGCGAGAACAGCACGTTCAGCGGCGCCAGCGCGATGTGCAGGTGCTTGGAGTAGGTAACGAACACGCCGAAGCCGAGGATGACCGCGAGCTGGGCCAGGATGAACGCGGTCTCCAGCGCCTTGTTCGCGGCCAGCCCGAGCGGGGCCAGCCAGTGGCCGACGATTTCCGAGGCGAAGGCGCCATGGGCATAGGGGAAATCCCCGGTGTTGATCTGCGCGCCCCGGTAGATCAGCAGCGTCGCGATCACCAGGAAGATCAGGAACAGAACGAGCCACGCGGCGCCGGTGTGCGAGCCAGAGAACCGTGACGCGCGGCCTTCCCGTTTCGGGTCGTTCCGCAGCCGGATGATCGCGAAGGTGGCGATGCCGGCGAGTACCCCGACGGCGAACAGGTCCTCTCCGAACCCGATCCAGGCCCAGTGCCCGATGCCAGGGATCGCGAACCTGCGGCTGAACAGGTCGCCGTAGGCCTCGATGATGGTCAGCAGCAGGACGATGAAGCCCCAGAACGTCAGGAAGTGGGCTATCCCGGGAACGGACCACTTGAGCAGCCTGCGCTGGCCGAACACCTCCGTGGCCTGCGTCTCGGCGTCTCTCGCCGGGTGGGTCCTGACGGCCTCGATCCGTTCCGGCGCAGGCTGTCCGGCCCGGCTGAGGCGGTAGAGCCACCACATCCGCTGGCCCGCCGCCGCGGCCGCGACCGCGGTCAGCACGAGTCCGATGATGATGCGCAGCGCCAAGGCAACCTCCCGACTTCAGGCTGCGTGCCAGCGTACGCCTGCGCCGCAGCCGTTCCCGCCGGTGATCCTACCCGTTGGTAACTTGATGGGCTGATATGCGCCAGGCAAGGACCCTGCCGGACCGGATCGCCGGCCGGCCGAACAGGCCTTCCAGGAAGTGCGCAAGCCGGGAGTTCGCCGCGGTTACCGCTACCACCGCGGCCGGCTTCCAGTTGCGCAGGTCCGCGAGCACCTGCTCCCGGGCGGGCGCCGCGCTCGTCGCGCCGGACCACAGCGTGTCGAGGTACTGAGCGGTGACGGCGACGCCGTTGCCTTCCACGTAAGCCTGGCCGTTCCACGCGGGCCCGAGGAAGTAGCCGCCGATCAGCGACTCAGGCTCGCCGGTGTCGGCCTGCCAGCGCAGCGGGGCGGTCAGCGTGGGCGTGGGGACCGGCACCACGAGCACCCTGGCACTCGCGGGAAGGCGGAGCGCGGCGAACGCGGCGGACCATCCGGCCGGCAGCGGCTCGGCGGCGGCCGCAGGCAGCGGCCGGGGGGTCAGCGGCAGGCACGCCAGGACCGCCACGGCCGCGGCGAGGAGGCGCGCCCAGCGTGGCACCGCCCGGCCGTCCGCGGCCGGCCACCCGCGCGCCAGGTCCAGGGCCAGCGCCAGCAGGGTCGCGGCCACGCCGTCGGCGACGATCGACAGCCGGTCGGGCAGCGCCGTGCCGATCACCGGGATGCCCTCCAGCCAGTGCCACGGCAGGGTAACTCCCGGCTGGACGGTGCCGCCGACGAGCGGATGACCCCCCAGCGACAGCAGCACGAGCACCGCCAGGGTCACGGCGGCCGCGCGGGCGGCTGCGTGCCGCCAGAAGGCCACCGTGGCCACCGCGAGCACGCCGATCAGGGGCCAGCCGAGGTAGGCGAGGTACTCCGGCGCGCCGCCCTGGTACCTGGCGGCGGCCGCGGCGCTGGCGGCGGTGTGGAACAGCAGGTAGCCCGATGGCGTCACGAACCCGGTGAGATCGTTCTTGAAAAAGTCGACGGTGAACGGGCTGCCCCGCTGCGTCAGCGGCCCGAAGAACTGCACCCACAGCGCGTAGCCCGCCAGCACCAGGGTGGTCGCGGCCGCCACGCCGAGGCCCGCCGCGGTCATGGCGCACCTCGCGGGCACCGCGCGCGGCCGGCCAAGCGCGAGCACCGCGGTCAGCAACGCCGTGGCGATCGCGCTGAGCAGCAGCAGTTCCTCACCGGTGAACAGCTGTGCGGTGACGAGCGCGCCGAGCCAGGCGCCGTCGCGCAACGGGGCGCGCGAGCGGACGCACAGGCGCAGCCCGGCATCGGCGATCAGCGGCGGCAGCACGGCGAACTGCAGGTTGTAGTGGCCGATGCCGGCCTGCAGCAGCGCCGGGGAGAAGCCGTAGACCGCGCCGGCCAGCGCCGCAGAGCCGGCCGAGACGTCCCAGCGCCGCAGGACGAAGAACAGGCTGGCCGCCGACCCGGCGAAGCCCAGCGTCATCAGGATGGTGAGCGACGTCTGCGGGCCGGACAGCAGCGTCACCGGTGCGAGCAGCACTCCCGGCAGCAGCAGCGGGGTGTTCCACATGAGGTTGACGCCCTGCGGCGCGTTCATGGCCGCTGTGACCAGGGCAGGCAGCCGGGCGTGGGCCACCGCCGTGGCGTCGTAGCGCAGGTACCAGGCGAAGAGGCTGGCGTCGTTCGGGTTCCCCGCCACCGTGTGCGAGGCCGGGTCGGCCCACAGCCGCCAGGTCACGGCGACGGCGCCGAGCAGGTAGCAGACGCAGATCAGGGCGGCCGCCCGGCCGTCTCCGCGCAGCCGCCCGCGAGCCGCGGCCGCGGGCCGCGACACGGCCGTGGGCAGGGCTCGCGCCAACGGGATTCCTTCCTCGGCCCGGCCGCTAGCCGGCCCTGATGAAGACGTAGACGCCGTTGTTGACGTATATCTGCCGGTATCGGATGCCGTGGTTGAGGCTCTCGACAAAGGCGAGCACGTTGGTGGGCGGCGGCTGCCAGTCCGTGCTCTGCGTGTCGAACACAACGTAGGTGGTGGCGGGGTTGGTGGCGAAGTTACCGAGCCAGTACGTGTTGGTGTCGCGCGCAGCCAGCGGCGCCAGCAGGTCGAGGTCGGTGGCCACGCTGGCGCCGTCGGGCACCTTCGCCATGGCCGCCCTGGCCGCCGCCACATGCTGGTCAATGACGTACGTTTGCGGGGTCCAGAGCTGGCTGAGCGGGAACTGGAAGGCAAGCGCGGCGGTGATGCCCAGCATCATGGCCGGCCCATGCCGGGCCAGCGCGGCCATGGCCCGGTTCGGCGCGCCCCCGCGGTCCGCGCGGGCGCCGCGGATCCGGGCGATGCCGTCGGCCGCGGCGATGAAGACGATCGGCATCACGGTCGCGTTGTAGTGCCAGTCCGTGCCCCAGTAGGCGGTGTTCGTCCCGATGAACCGCAGCGCCAGGCTGGGCACGGCGGCCAGCGCCAGCGGCGAGCGCAGCGCGAGGAACGCCGTGGGAAGCAAGATCAGCGCCAGCGTTGGCAGCTTTGTCGACGCCCCGGCGGCCAGCTGGCCGATCAGCCCGCCCACCGAGAAATGGCCGCCGACCGGGCTGACCGCGCCGCCGTCGGTCCAGTACAGGTACTGATGGGTCGGGCTGAAGTGCGGGATGATCACGAAGATGGCCACCAGCGACCAGGCCAGGCCCCACGCGCCAAGCAGCAGCCCGGCCCGTGGCCGCTTGTAGGCCAGCGCGATGATCAGCCCGACCGCGGCCAGGGTGAACCCCTGATCCTCCTTTACGAACACCAGCGGCAGCGCCCACCAGACGGCGCCCCGGATCCTCCCCCGGACCAGCGCGGACAGTGAGCAGGCGAGCAGCGGCACGGCGAACGCGATCTCGTGGAAGTCGTAGTTGACCATCTGCTGCAGGCCCCAGGAGAAGCCGTAAGCGGCGCCGACCGCGCGCCCGGCGCCGGTCCCGAGACGGTCGGCCGCAGCCCGGCTGACCGGCACCACCGACACCGCGGTGAGCAGGGCCTGCGCCACCAGGAGGGTGACGGGAGTGGGGAAAATCCGGAAGAATGGGGCGATCAGCGCGACGATCGGGTGGAAGTGATCACCGAGCAGGTTGAACCCCGCTCCCCTGATGTTGACGATCGGCGCATGCAGATCCGCGTACTGCTTGACGTACTCGGTGAAGATGCCGAGGTCCCAGGACGTCGGGTCCAGGCGCAGGTAGCGGAACACCGAGATCGGCAGGTACGCCGCAAAAACGGCCAGCGCG
>Ga0335075_10004241_pt1 | contig 22474 bp, 20 predicted proteins | sample Lox_Sample_24_FD_206723 | JGI IMG/M metagenome (GOLD analysis project Ga0335075, IMG submission 206723) | Soil microbial communities from Loxahatchee National Wildlife Refuge, Florida, United States - Lox_Sample_2.4 | ecosystem: Environmental > Terrestrial > Soil > Wetlands | place: USA...
CGTGCGTTCGCCGCCTTCCTCTCGGAACGGCGGACCCCAGTCGCGCGTCTCATCGCCTTGCGGTGGCTCGAGCTTGATCACGTCCGCACCATGATCGGCCAGGATCATCGTGCAGAACGGCCCGCCCAGCACACGCGAAAGATCGACCACCTTCAGGCCGGCCAGCGCGCCCGCCGATGTCCCCACCGCTGCAACCTGGGTCCCTTCCATCAGGCGCTCCTCGCAAGCTCCGCCGCCGGCCAGACAAGCTGCGCGAACGTCGGATAGGTCGGCGCCATCGCCGCCGCGACCGGCCCGCGCAGCAGCGACAACCATTCCGACGACGGATCGGCCGTCTCGGCCAGTGGTTCCGCAACGTCGTAATCGAAGCCCGTCGCCGCCCGCACGCTTTCCGCACTCTCCCCCGGATGCACGGAAACCAGCGTGAACCGCGCCCGCTCCGGCGAAAACGAAAACACCGCCTTCCCCGTCACCAGCGCCTCGGCGTGCCCGCGACGGAACACGCCCGCAGGCGAGGTCCCGGGCGCCGAGACATAGGCCACCTTCGGCACCAGGACCCGCAGCGAATGCTCGAACCGATAGAGAATGACTCGCGGCACCATCATGTACATGAAGGCCGAGCCGAAGCTTCCCGGAAACCTCACCGCGCTCCCCGGCCATTCGCCGGTGCCGATCAGGTTGATGTTCCCCGCTCCATCGATCTCGCCGCCACCCAGGAAGAAAAGATCGATCCGCCCCTCCGCGGTCAGGTCGAACAGCTCCCCCGTGCCATTGGTGAACGGATTACCCCGCCGCTGGTTGAGCACCGAGACACGCACGTCCCCCGCGATCTCGCGCGCCAGATAGGAGGCGGCGGCCGGAATCGGGCTTGCCGCCCCGATCGCCACATGCCGCGCCCGCCTTTTCTGCGGGTCGAGGATCAGCCGCGTGATCGCGCCGATCAGCCGTTCCTCGGACAGAACGTCCTTCATTCCGCGGCCGCGGCCGCCGGCGCCATCACGTGCCTTGCCAGATACGCGTGAAAACCCTCCTCGCTCCGCGCCAGCCGCGCATACTCCAGGAAATGCTCTGCATCGTCCGGATATTCGTCCAGCAGCCCGCCCGGCCAGGCGCCCCGTTCCGCCACCGCCACCGCCTCGATATAGACGCCGCTGATCACCCCCGGCGCCATCCGCTCGTCTTCGGTCAGGTTCCCCTCGACGATCCGCTCCACCGTCGCAAAGGTCCGCTGCGCCGCATGCGCCATCGCCGCAAGCTCGCGATGCCGCCCGACCCACACATTGCCTTCCCGGTCCGCCGCCGCCGCATGGAAAACCGCGAAATCCGGCGCCAATGCCGGCAGAATCACGATCGGGTCGCCCTTCTCGAACGGATTGTCGATCACCCGCCAGTCAGGCCGATGCGTCAGCAGATCGCTGCCCAGGATGCCTCGGATCGGAATGAAGGGAATGCCTTTGCCCGCCGCCTCCAGCATGGCGTGCATCGCCGGGCAGGTCGCATCCAGCATGCGGATCCGCCCTGCCTTGATGGCGCGCGTGAAGCAGGGCGCCGACCCCGCTTCGTCGAGCGAAACCGCGCTCGACTGCACTTCCTCGACACACCCGGCACCGATCAGGAGATCCGTCGCGTATCCCGAGACCGGCACCCCGACGAGCCTCAGCCCGCGCGCGCCCTGCCGGATCAGCGCCCGGGCAAAGGCCGCGCAGGTCGCCGAATTGTCCGGCGGAATCGCGACCATCGCGCCCGCCGGAATTTCCCTTGCGAGCCGGTCGAGTTCGAGGATCCGCATCAGGTTTCCTCCAGCCTGGTCCGGCCCGTTCTACTCCGGCTCTCCGCCACGCTGCCATCCCCTCTCTCTCGCCATCCCGCGCATTCTCCCCGATGATGCGGCCCAGCCGCGACGGAGGCCCATGCATGCAGCGCGAGGATCTGGTGTTCGCCGGCTACTGCGACTGGGCCGGCCTCGTCCGCGGCAAGGCCTTCCCGGCCGCCGATACCGCTGCCCGCCTCAAGCGTGGCGTCGGCCTCACCCACTCGAACATCATGATGTCCTGCTTCGGCCCCATCATGACCACCCCGTTCGGCACCACCGGGGATCTCATCGTCCGCCCCGATCCGGCCGCCCATGTCGCCGTTCCCTTCGATGACGGCACGGCCGAGCGCTTCTATCTCAGCGATCTGCAGAACACCGACGGCAGGCCCTGGGAGTGCTGCCCCCGCGATTTCCTCAGGCGCGCCATCACCGCGCTCTCCGCCTTCGGTCTCACCCTGCACGCCAGCTTCGAGCAGGAGTTCGTCTATACCGGCATCGAGGATCGCCCCGGCTCCACCTACGCCCTCGATGCCTTCCGCCGCCAGGGCCTGTTCGGTGAGGCGCTGACCGGCGCCCTCAGCGCCGCCGGCCTCGGCCCGGACAGCTTTCTCCCCGAATATGGCCGCCGCCAGTTCGAGGTGACGATCGCCTCCGAACCCGCCCTTCGCGCCGCCGACCGCGCAGTGATCGCCCGTGAACTCTTGCGCGGCGTCGCCTTTCGCCTCGGCCATCGCGCCATCCTCGCCCCGATGCTCGAAGAAGGCGGCGTCGGCAACGGCACGCACATCCATATGAGCCTCTGGGAAGGCGAGGCGCCCATCACCCACGATCCCGCCCGGCCCTACGGCGTCAGCGCTCGCGCCGCGCCCTTCTTCGCCGGCATCCTCGCGCACATGCCGGCCATCGCCGCCTTCTCGGCTCCTTCCATGGTCTCCTATGACCGCCTCACCCCCGGCCGCTGGGCCCCCGTGACCGCCAATCTCGCTGTCCAGGACCGTGGCGCCGCCTTCCGCGTCTCGCCCATCTTCTCGACCGCCGACGAGCCCCCGGCCCGGCAGTTCAACCTCGAATTCCGCGTCGCCGACGCCACCTGCTGCCCCTATCTGGCACTCGGCGCGCTGATCCGGGCCGGCGCGGACGGATTGACGCGCAACCTGGCACTTCCCGCCCTCGACGCTCCCGCCCCGCTCCTGCCGCGCAGCCTCGAAGAGGCGCTCGCCGCTCTCGAGGCCGATCAGGCCGCCCAGGGATGGTGGAGCGCCACCGCCATGCACGCCTATCTCGCTTTCAAGTCCGCCGAGATCGCCTCTCTCGCCGATCTCTCCCCGGCCGAGATCTGCGCCCGCTACGCGGCGGTGTACTGAACCTCGATGGCCTCTCTGCCCTTGCTCGCCCCGGACGAGCCCCACCCCGTCTCTCTCCGCCGCCCCCATGGCCGGAGCGCATTCCTCCTCACCGCCGACCATGCCGGCCGCCTCATCCCGCGCGCGCTTGGCACCCTCGGCCTCCCGCCGCGCGAGCGCACCCGCCATATCGCCTGGGACATCGGCATCGCCGGCGTGACACGGCGTCTGTCCGCCTCGCTCGAGGCAACCGCGCTGCTCCAGCGCTATTCACGCCTCGTCATTGACTGCAACCGCCCGCCCGAGGTGCCCAACGCCTTTCCCGAGATCAGCGACGGAACGACCATCCCCGCCAACACCGCACTTTCCGCGGCCGAGAAGGAACGCCGCCGCCGGGCGATCTTCGATCCCTATCACGCCGCGATCGCCGCCGTGCTGGCCGAGCGCCGCGCAGCCGGCCAGCCCACGATCTACGTCGCCATGCACAGCTTCACGCCGGTGTTCGGCGGCGAGGCGCGAAAAATGCATTGCGCGGTGCTCTATAATCGCCATCCGCGCCTCTCCCTCGCCCTCGCCCAACGCCTCCGCGCGGAAGGCGATCTCATCGTCGCCGAGAACGCCCCCTATCGTGTCAGCGATGCAACCGACTATGGCGTGCCCGTGCATGCCGAGGCCGCCGGCCTCGATTATCTCGAGATCGAAATCCGCCAGGACCTGATTTCCCGCCCGGCTGGCCAGACTGCCTGGGCGGCGCGCCTCGCCCGCCTCCTTCCACAGGCGGCGCGCCAGATTGCCGAGGAGCACCAATGAAGGATTTCGGCCTCTCTCGCGACGTTCCGCTCCGCAAAGGACAAACGGCGCTCCTCTTCATCGACGTGCAGAAATACTCTGCCCCAGGCGGCGGCGCCTACACGCATCTTCCGCCCGCCGAGGTCGAAGCAACCTATGGCTGGTTCTTGCGCGAGATGCGCGCGCGGACGATCCCGAACATGCAGCGCCTGCAGCGCGCCGCCCGCGCCGCCTCCGTCGAGGTGATGTACACGGTCATCGAAAGCCTCACCCAGGACGGGCGCGATCTCAGCCTCGATTACAAGATCTCCCGCCTCTTCTGCCCGAAGGGTTCCCGCGACGCCGAGGTGCTCGACGAAATCGCGCCCGGCGACGATGAAATCCTCATTCCCAAGACCTCCTCCTCCGTCTTCGTCTCCACGCACATCCATTACGTGCTCGGCAATCTCGGCGTGAAATACCTGATCATCGCCGGCGTGCTCACCGATCAATGCGTCGATTCGGCGGTCCGCGACGCCTGCGATCTCGGCTATCTCGTCACCGTGGCCACGGATGCCTGCGCCACGCTCTCCGCCGAACGCCACGAGAGCGCGCTGGCCAACAATCGCGGCTACTGCCGCCAGCTTTCAACCGATGCGATCCTCGCCGAACTCGCCGCCTTCGGATAAGCCCGCACCCCGCGCCTCCCGTCATCCGGGGCCGAACCCCCGGGCCAGCGCCGCCGCGGAAAGAAGATGCACCGCGAGCGGGCGATCGTACCCACGCGGCGTGATCTCGCGCGCCGCCGCGGTTCGCGCCTCAAGGCCGGCCCGGTCGAAAATCTCCGCCGAGATCGCGGCACTCTGGCGGAACTCGCGCGCCGCCTGCTCGAGGCGTGCGGCCAGATGCACCACTTCGCCCAGGGCAGTGAAAGTGCGGCTTTGGCCGAATCCGATTTCGCCCACCACGGCCATGCCGCAATGTGCGCCGATGCCGAAGCCGAACGGCCCGCCCGCCTCGGCGGCCGCGCCGCTCACCTCGTTGAGGGCGGCGGCAATGCGGCCCGCCGCGCCAAGCGCCGCCCGGCACGCTTCCAGCGGGCTCGCATGCAGGCCGAAAAGAGCCAGCAGGCCGTCACCGGTGAACTGATTGGGCACCCCGCCCGCGGCCAGCACGGCCGCCGCCGCCGCTTCGACGAAGCGACGCAGCAGGAAGACCGCATCGTACGGAAGCCGGCCCCTGATCAGCGCTGTCGAATCGCGGAGATCGACGAACATCGCGACGATGAAACGCTCCTCGCCGACGATTCCCCCGGCACTTCCGGCCAGGAAGAAGCGGGCGATGTCGGGCGGGATCAGCGGATAGACACCGATGGCGCCGCGCGGACGAAGCTGGCAGGCGAGGCGAATGCGCACCGGGTCCGCACCGACCCGGGCCAGCACCGCCGCTTCAGGGGCGGCAGGCGGTGCCAGCCCCGCTGCGGCGCCCAGCACCCTGACGCGGCAGGTGGAGCAGCGGCCCCGGCCACCGCAGATCGAAGCATGCGGAAAACCGATCCGCCGACTCGCCTCGAGCACCGAGAAGCCGTCCGGCACCTCGACGGTCCGCCCGTCCGGATAGGTAATCGCAATCCCCTGCCTCCGCGCTTCGCGCCACGTGCGGAGCCCGCGCAGCGCCAGGACGAGCGCGATGAGGGCGAGCCAGGCGCCGATGCAGACATTTCGGACAGCAAACAGATGCGCGGCCTCCGCGGGCGTGCCGATCCGCGCGGGCGCAAGCTCGGCGGCGCGCCAGCCGGGAACAAGCATGTCGCGCGCAACCTCCCGCGCTCCCGCCACGAAGCCGAGCAGGGCCAGCAGCGGCAGAAGCACGGCCAGCACGAGCAGCCAACGCTCCACCCGCCCGTACCAGCGCTTGAGTCGGAAGGCGCCGTGCATTCCGATGCAGCCATGCGTCCAGGCCACGATCAGCACCACGACCTGCAGCAGGCCGAAGAAAGGCACCAACACCCAGAATGTGGCGAGGACCTGCGGATATTGCTTGGGAAGGCCATACAGAAGAAGCGCCAGGCGGGTATCGGCCAGATGGTTGGCAAGGAGGGCCGGAAGCGCGAGCCCGAGCACGAGTTGTGTCCATTCGGTCCCCGTCAGGCGATAGAAGCGCCGCTGATGGAACGCAGCCAGGCCCAGCGTGCCATGGACCAGGAGTGCGCCATACAGAAGGAGAGACCCGACAACGCCCTGCCACAGCCAGATCTGTGCCATCAGCATCGCCTGCATCGCGCCCAGGCCGATATTGCCCAGCGCGTGGTCGATCAGATGCAGCGTGACGTAGATAAAAAGAATCGTGCCCGCCCCGAGGCGTATGCGCCTCGGCCATGGCCCGGCGCTGTAGATGGCGGTGTCGCCTTCCCGGTCTCGCTTTCCGCGCACGGTATTCGTTTCAGCTTATCGGCGTGCTAGATTCGGGCCTCGCGGCGGCTCTGGGTCGAGATGATGCCCGAAGTTTCGCCCGCGCCGCATGACAGTTCAAGGCGGGCGTTCCCGGAATCACTGCCTTGCTCCCGTCGGAGGCATGAAATGACGGCGAAACGGCCGCACTGGGATCTGGCCGCACGTCGCGCCGCGCTGCGCAGCGTGCCGCTCTTCGGATCGCTTTCCCCTGCGGAGATCGAGCAGATTCTCGGGCAGACGGTGCTGCGGCGCGCGGACCGCGGGACCGTCATTCTCCACAGGGGCGATCCTCCGAGCGGCATGCTGGTCATCCTGCAAGGCAGCGTGCGCGTTACCGCGACGGCGGCGGATGGCCGCGAGGTCACGTTCGGCGTGCTCGGAGCCGGTGAGTTCCTCGGCGAGATCTCCCTCCTCGACGGCGCGCACCGCACGGCCGACGTCACCGCGCTCGAGGAGTGCGTGCTGCTCGTCGTGGAGCGCGCCGGATTCCTCTCCCTGATCCGCAACAACCCGGACCTCTCGCTCAAGCTGGTGAGCGAGCTTTGCCGCCGGCTGCGCCGCGCCAATCTCGCTTATGAAGACCTTGCACTCCTCGATCTGCCGGGCCGAATCGGCAAGCTCCTGCTCGGTCTGCCGCAGCAGGCGACACCAGCCGGGCGTCGCATCAGCTTCCGGCTTTCCCAGGCCGATCTTGGCCGGCTGGCCGGCGGCTCGCGGGAAAAGGTCAACCGCCAGCTCCGCCTTTGGGAAAAGCAGGGCGTCATCGCCCGCGAGGGCGGTCATCTGTTGATCCTCCGTCCCGAGACCCTCGCTTCTCCCACGACCGGATAACTCCCCTCTCCCTCTGGGAGAGGGCAGGGTGAGGGCAAATCCCGGTGCGCCGCCGCGTCGGTCGAGTCAGACCGCTGTCGCCTTCAAGGGCGGGCCAAACGGGCTTGCCTTGAGGCTTGCCAGCACCGCCCACGCCGTCGGCGCCAGCGCCAGGCGACGATAATAAAGGAAGCGTTGCGAACCCGGCCCCGCCGTCAACAGCCCGGTCTCGAGTGTCGGCGTGCTGCACGCATAGAGCCATCCATCTTCCGCCGTCTCCGCCTTCAGGGTCGCGGCAAAGCGCTCGGCGAGCGCGATCTCTTCCCTCCCTCCCGCCAGCCTGAGCGCCAGAACGGCGAACGCCGTGCCTTCCGTCCAGATGCCGGGAAATCCCGCGCTGAAACCGATCCCGGAAAACGCACCCTCGCGCTGCCCCAGCCTCTCCAGCACGAAGCCGAGCGCCGGACGCAGCCGCTCCGGCATGCCGGCGGCAATCTGCGGCCACAGATTCGCATCCGCCGCCGCCAGAAAATTCGTCTCCCCCCTCGGCGTCAGCCCGGCATTGAACCGCCCTTCTCCGCCATTCCACATGCCGCGCACGAAGGAAAGCGCGTGCGCCGCGCCTGCCTTCTCTCCGAGCACCGTCAACGCAGCCCCGATATCGAGATTCTCTTCCGTGCTGACGAAACGAAGCGCCGCATCGAAATCACCGAGCACGCCGCCGGCAAATCCCCTCTCCACGCGCTGGCCCCGAAGCCATCCGCCAGCCCGCGCCAGCGCCTCGGCGAAGTGCTCTCGATCCAGCGCCTGCCACAGCCGCATCGCCCAGGCGAGCACACCGCTCGAGGTTCCGGTCTGGTACGGATCTTCGAGCCATTTCCCCGCGCCCGCATCCCACCAGCCGGCAAGCTTCGGCCGCTCCGTCATCCGTCCCGGCTGATAGGCGTTGCGCACGCGCCCGGTGAATCCGCTGCGATCTCCTGCCTGCGCAATTCTCAGCGCCTCGCCGATCCTGAAGGCAAGCCTTGTCTCGCCGCAAGCCAGCAACGCCAGCCCCGCCAGCGCATTGTCATAGGTGAAGGCCGCATTCGCCTGCACGCGATCGAACGCGCTGGCACCTTCCCCGCGCCGCACGACGTAGCTCCGAATGAGCCCAGGCCCATCCAGCGCCTCCGCCGCCGCCCGGATCGGCGCCATCCAGCGCTCTCTCCGTGCGGCCCACGGATCGCTCGTCGCGCCGGCGCCCATGATCAGCCCCGCCGCGCCCGTCAGCGCGCCGCGCCGGCCGATCATCGAAAGGAAGACCCTTCTTTTTCTGAAGAAAAAGAAGCAAAAAGACTTTTCCCCATTTTCCAGACCCGGCACCGCCCCTCTGGACTCCGACGATGAGTGAAATCGGCTTCTATCATCTCACCCGCAGCAGGGCGGACCAGGCACTGCCGAAACTGCTCGGCCGCACGCTCGCCGCCGGCGAACGCGCGGTGGTGCTCTGCGGCAGCACCGAGCACGTCGATGCGCTGGATGCCTCTCTCTGGCTTGGCGAAGACCCGGCTTGGTTGCCGCACGGCAGCGCGCGCATGGGCGAGGCCGATCTGCAGCCGATCTGGCTCACCGCCGACCTCGCCGACGCCCGCACCCCTCCGAACGGAGCACGTTTCCTCTTCCTGATCGACGGCACGAGCGTCCCGGATCTCGCGCCATTCACCCGCATTTTCGACCTCTTCGACGGCACGGACGAAACCGCCCTCGCCGAGGCACGAAAACGCTGGGCGGCCGCGAAGGCCGCCGGCCACACGCTCTCCTACTGGAAGCAGGGGGAGGCGGGCTGGGAACGCGGGCCCTGATCGGGCATTTTCCGACCGCGCTCCGATCGAGAAAAGGGGGGAAGACAATGCGTGGCGTCGTGTTCGCCGGCGAACGTCAAATCGAGCTGATGGATTTTCCGGATCCCGCTCCAGGCCCCGGCGAGGTCGTGCTGGAAATGAAGGCTTCCGGCATGTGTGGCAGCGATCTCGGGCCGTATCGCGCGCCCAAAGGCGGATCGAGCAGCGCCCTTGGTCTCGGTGCCGCCGCCGGCCCCGTGGTCGCCGGGCACGAGCCTTGCGGCGTCGTCGCCGCCATCGGCGCCGGCGTCGAGCCGCGCCAGGCACGCATCGGCGATCGCGTCATGGTCCACCACTACAAGGGCTGCGGCCTCTGCCCGCACTGCCGCACCGGCTGGACGCAAATGTGCGATTCCGGATCAACGGTCTACGGCATGACCGGCCATGGCGGACACGCCGCGCTCATGAAAGTCCCCGCCAGCACCCTCGTGCCCCTGCCCGAGTCGCTGTCCTTCACGACCGGCGCCGCCATCTCCTGCGGCACCGGCACCGCCTATGGCGCGCTGCGACGGATCGATCTTTCCGGAAACGATACAATCGTGATCTTCGGCCAGGGCCCGGTGGGTCTTTCGGCAACCCAGCTTGCGCGCGCCATGGGTGCGCGCGTCTTGGCACTCGATCCGTCGCCCGAGCGTCGGGCCCGCGCCTGCGCCTTCGGAGCCTTCGCCAGCCTCGATCCGCGCGGCAACGACACCATTCAGGCGATCCGCGATCTGACCCACGGCCGCGGCGTCGATCTCGCGCTCGATGCCTCCGGCACGCCCGAAGGGCGCAGCGGCGCCGTCCGCTCGGCACGCAAATGGGGCACCGTCTGTTTCGTCGGCGAAGGCGGCAATGTCACGATCGACGTCAGCCCGGAAATGCTGCGCAAGCAGCTCACCATCGTCGCCTCCTGGACCTTCTCAACCGTCGGCCAGGCCGAATGTGCCCGTTTCATCGCCGAACGCGGCATCGCCGTCGATGATCTGTTCACCGACCGCTGGTCGCTCGACCAGGCCGCTGAAGCCTATCGCCTGTTCGACAGGCAGACTGCCGGCAAGGGCGTCTTTCTCATGTAGCCCCCAATCCGCCGCCGGGCTTGCCGGGCGATCACAGGACGTCTAAATCCGCGCGCCGGTCATCGCCGACCGAGACATTCCCCAATCGTTCCTGGAATACCCGATGCCGCCAAGCCGCACCCTTTCCATCATCAAGCCCGACGCCACCCGCCGGAACCTCACCGGCGCCATCAACGGCATGCTCGAAGAATCCGGCCTGCGTATTGTCGCCCAGAAGCGCATTCGCCTCACGCGCGAGCAGGCAGAAGCGTTCTATGCCGTGCACCGCGCCCGCCCCTTCTTCAACGACCTCGTGACCTTCATGATTTCCGGTCCCGTGGTCGTCCAGGTGCTGGAGGGTGAGAACGCGGTGGAGCGCAATCGCACCATCATGGGCGCAACCGATCCCGCCAAGGCCGCGCCCGACACGATCCGCGCGCGCTTTGCTGAAAGCATCGAAGCCAACTCCGTTCATGGCTCCGATTCGCCGGAGACCGCCGCCAGCGAGATCAGCTTCTTCTTCACGCCTTCTGAAATCGTCGGTTGACTTCATTCCGCCGCCATAGGAATGCTGGCAGAGAGGCCCTGGCTACCGGAAGCGTCGCAGCATCTCGTCCGGCGGGTCGCCGCAAGCGTCGCCAGCACGGATAGCGAGACGACCGCCCGTACCCTCGCCAGCCTGATCGCCGAGAACCGCGCTATCCACGAGCGCACCGCCGTCAATCTCAACCCGGCGAGCAACGTGATGAATCCGGCCGCCGAGGCCGCTCTCGCCCAGGGCCTCGGCACCCGCGCCTCCCTCGGCTACCCCGCCGACAAATACGAGATGGGCCTCGAGGCGATCGAGCAGATCGAGATCATCGCCGCCGCGCTCGCCGCCGAGATATTTGCCGCGCCCTTCGTCGAGATCCGCGTCCCGTCAGGTGCGATCGCCAATCTCTACATCTTCATGGCGACCGCCCGCGCCGGGGAGACCATCATCGCCCCGCCACCCGAAATCGGCGGGCACGTCACGCATCATCGCGCCGGCGCCGCCGGCTGCTACGGCATCCTCACCCACCCCGCCTCGATCGATCCGCACAGCTACACGGTCGATCTCGACACCCTGCGCGCCGATGCCAGGCGGCTCCGCCCGAAGCTCATCACGATCGGCGGCAGCCTCAATCTCTTTCCCCACCCCGTCCGCGAACTGCGCGCCATCGCCGACGAGGTCGGCGCCTTCCTCCTTTTCGATGCGGCCCACCTCTCCGGAATGATCGCCGGTCGTGCTTGGCCGCAGCCACTCGAGGAAGGCGCTCACGTCATGACGATGAGCACCTACAAATCCTTGGGCGGCCCGCCCTCCGGCCTGATCGTGACCACCGAGCCGGAGCTTGCCCGCCGCATCGAGGCAATCGCCTATCCCGGCCTCACCGCCAACTTCGACGTGGGCAAGTCCGCCGCCCTCGCGATCACCCTGCTCGACTGGAAGCGCCACGGCCGCGCCTACGCCGCCGCGATGGTGGAAACCGCCCAGGCGCTCGCCAAGGCCCTGATCGCCCTGGGCATCCCGGTCTTCGCCGCCGCCCGCGGTGCAACGCGCTCTCACCAGTTCGCCATCGAGGCGGCCCGCTACGGCGGCGGCCAGGCGGCAGCCAGGCGCCTCCGTCAGGCGAACCTCCTCGCTTCGGGCATCGGGCTGCCGATCGCTCCGGTCCCCGGAGACCTCAATGGTCTCAGGCTCGGCACGCCGGAGATCGTCCGCTGGGGGATGGGACCCGCCGAGATGCCCGAGCTTGCCTCCTACATCGCCCGCGCGCTCGAAAGCCCCGCGGCCCCGGATGCGCTCGCCCGCGACGTGACGGCCTTCCGTCAGTCTTTCACCAGGCTCCACTTCGTCGGCTGAACCCGCCGCCGCAAGGTTGTTCTTTCTTGAAAGAAAGAACCAAAGAACTTTTCCTGTTTCCCTGATCTGGCACTATCTTGGGATACCGAACGGATAAAATGGGAAAGTCTTTTTGCTTCTTTTTCTTCAGAAAAAGAAGGTCCTTTCTTCACTTCCTCAGGGTGCAGAACACCCTCTACTCCCTCCGGGGCTTTTGATCCTTCCCCAGCCATTCGCTCACCACGCCGGCGATCAGCGCGGCGATCAGCGCCTTCTCAGGCGCCGCCCGCACTGAGCGCGTCACCAGGCCGAGCGCGGCGAGCACCACGTCTTCCGGTGCCAGCGCGCGCACGCGTGCCCGGTGCAGTCCCGCCCACAGCAGGATCGCCGCCAGCACGATCAGTCCACCACCGACGATCGCCGCCGCGAGCCACGGCGGAAACGTCTCCTCCAGCCGGAAGTCTGCGGCCGCCAGCAGGAATCCCACGCCAATCAGCGCCACGAGCCCGGCGGCGATCGCAAGGCCGAGGCGCCGGATCAGCACGCCCGGAAGATCAGCGGCGGAAAAGTTGCGCGGCGAGCAGGCCGACGCCGAATGCCACGGCCAGGCTGGTCAGCGGTCGCTCCTGCACCTTCTGGTCGATCCGCTGCAGCACCTCGTTGCCCTGGCCCTTCATCTCGGCGGCCAGCTTCTCCACTTCGTCCTGCAGCGATGCCAGCCGGCTCTGCGCGGCCGCCTTCGGCCCCGCAAGAATGTCGGCGCCGGTCGTCGTCAGCATCTCCCGGATATTCGCCAGCTCCTCGCGCAGCTTGGCAAATTCGGCCTTCAGCGCACCAGGCTCGGCCGCAGCTTCGTTCAGACCCATGTCAACCATGATGATCCTCCTCCGCCTCCATCCCCAGAGGTCGGAGGGAAGCGGGGCGATGTCAACCGCCCCGCAGCCGCCTGAGCCCCCTCAGGAAGCTTTCAGGTTGTTCTCGATCCAAGCCTTGAGCCGCGTCTTCGGCGCCGCGCCGACCTGCGTCGCCGCCGGCTTGCCGTCCCGGAACAGGATCAGGGTCGGAATCCCGCGGACCGCGTAGGTGGAGGGCGTCTCCGGGTTCTCGTCGATATTCACCTTGGCAACCGTGAGCCGGCCGGCGAACTCCCCGGCCAATTCCTCGAGCGCCGGCCCGATCGTGCGACAGGGCCCGCACCATTCCGCCCAGAAATCGACCAGTACCGGCCCGGGTGCGGCCAGCACATCGGTTGCAAAGCTGTCGTCGGTAACCGCCTTCGTGTTCTCGCTCATCGCTGGTTCCTGCGCGGAAAAACGCCGATGGAGTTAGAACGCGGCAACAGCGGGTCAAGCGGGGGAAGCCCCTGCTGGACTGCTGGCAGGGTTGTGCTGGTCGAGCAGCGAATTCGGCAGCACGTCGACCCGCCCGGTTTCCGTCCAGACCAGCGCCGCCGTGAGCGGCCGGTCGGGAAAGATCCCCCCAAGCACCGCCCGATAGAGGGCCATCTGCCTGAGATAGAGGGGCGGTGTTTCGGCAATCGTCGCCGGCGGCCGGCGGTTGGTCTTGAAGTCCGCCACCAGCACCCGCTCAGGCAGCACGGCCAGCCGGTCCACCAGCCCGCCGACCACGTTGCCGCCGACGAGGCCCGTCAACGGCACCTCGGCGCGCCCTTCCGGGCCGAACAATTCCACGAGATCCGGATGGCTGAGCACGCCCAGCACCGCCGCCACCTCCGCCGCCACCTCCGCGGGCGACAGCTCCGGCGCCGAGCGGGCAAAGAAACGCCTGGTTGCCTCGGCCCGCCGTTCGGCAGCGATCGTCGGCAGGTGCTGCAATGCCGCATGCACAAGCTCGCCGCGCCGGAACCGCCGCCCGCCCGCATCTCTCAGCCGCAAAGGGGAGGCCGAAGGCGGCGGCGCGCCCAGCGATATCCCTTCCGGCCGGCTGGGCGCCAGCCGCTCCGGCCGCGCCGGCTCCGCCGGCGGCGGCCTCGCGTGCCAGTCCGGCGCACACCCCGCCCAGCCCGGAAGCCGCCCGGCCGCAGCATCCGCCTCACCCGCCGCCGTCTCCGGCCGCGCTCGCTGCGGCACCGTGAGAATCTGCCGCTCGCCTTCCCAGCCAAGCGCAAACGGACGCCTTTCCGCCGCCAGCCGCTCAAAGCCGCGCGCGACCAGCCGGTACCAGCATTCCTCCGCCAGGCTCCTCCCCATCTCCCAGCCGGCCACCACCAGCCGGTCCTCGGCCCGCGTCAGCGCGACATAGAGAAGCCGGTTGTGCTCCTCGAGCACCGCTCGTCGTCGCTCCGCCCGCACCGTCTGAACCGCGGCCGAACGATAGTCCGCATGCGGCGCGAACAGCGGCACCGCCCCGCCCGAATCCGGATCCCGCCCCTCCCAGAGCTTCTCTTTTTCCGGCGGCATGCCGGTGGTGTCCGGCAGGACTACCAGCGGCGCCTGCAATCCCTTCGCTCCGTGCACCGTCATCACCCGAATCAGCCCGCCCCCCGCCTCGCTGGCCTCGCGCTTGATTTCCGCGCCCGACTGCTCGAGCCACTCCAGGAACCCCTGCAGGCTCGGCGGATTCGTCTCCGCATGACGAAGCGCCGCGTTGAGCAGTTCGTCGATCGGCTCCGCCGCCTCGGCGCCAAGCCGCGCAAAAAGCCGCGCCCGCCCGCCGAGCGGCCCGAGCGCCTGCACGAGAAGCGCGTGCGGAGAAACGTAGTCGGCCCGCGCTCGCAATGCGGCAAGGAAATCCCACGCCGCCCGCCAGGCCGGCCGCTCATCGGCCCGCTCGGCCAGCGCCTCGTAGAGCGCCCCGCCCCGGTGCGGGCAGAGCGCCAGCAGGTCCTCGTCATCGAGGCCCCCGAGCGGGCTGGTCAGGAATTCCGCAAACGTCAGGTCATCCTCGGGCAGCAGGATCACCCGCAGCAGCGCAAGCAGGTCCGCAACCGCCGGCTCTTCCGCCAGCCGCAGCCGGTCCAGCCCCGCCACCGGCACCCCGGCGGACTTCAGCGCCCGAACCAGGGCGCGGCTGAAAACATTGCGCCGCCGCACCAGCACCAGCACGTCGCCCGCCGCCAGCTTCCGGCCGCGGCTCTCCAGCCTCACCCCGCCCGCCGTCTCGTCCCTGATCCACTGCGCGAGTGCCACGGCCAGCCTGACCGGCGCGGAAATCTGGCTCTGGTTCAGGTTCTCGGCCGGCACCGTCCACGGTTCCACCGCCGGCGGATCGCTCGCCGGTGCCAGGGGCCACAGTTCCACGGCCCCCGCCTGGCCCACCCGCACCGGGTCATGATGCATCGCCCGTCCCGGAGAACCGACCCCCGCCGGCGCCGCCGCATCCGCGAACACGGCATCGACCAGCTTCAGCACAGGCTCGGTCGAGCGGAACGAAACCTCGAGCGCCGGCTCCCGCCATTGCTCGCCCGCCGCTCCCACCCGGGCGTGGAACTTCTCCCGCCACCCCGCGAAGCCGGCCGGGTCCGCCCCCTGGAACGAGAAGATGGACTGTTTCGGATCGCCCACCGCGAACAAGCTCCGCCGCCCCTCGCGGGCGCCGGCTCCGGCAAAAAACTCGGCCGCCAGCGCATCCGCGATCGCCCATTGCTCCGGGGCCGTGTCCTGCGCCTCGTCCAACAGCAGGTGATCGATCCCGCCATCCAGCTTGTAGAGCACCCACGCCGCTCCGGGATCGACCAGCAGGCGGTTGGTGTGGCGGATCAGGTCGTCGTAATCGAGCCGCCCGGCTCGCGCCTTCTCTTCGCCCAGAATCCGCAGGATCGGCAGCGCCAGCAAAAAAAGCGCCGCCGAAATAGAGGCGCACCGATCGGCGGTTTCCCCCGCCAGCAAGGCCGAAAGCCGCTCCTGCTCCGCGCCGAGCACCTCCGCCAGGTCCGGCTCCTCCCGGAGCAGCACCGCGCCCGTGATCCCCCTCGGCGCCCGTGCCTTCCCCTCCGCGGTCAGGAAGATCGCCAGCCAATCGCCGAACTGCTGCCGCCGCCGCTCCACCCCGAGCGCCAGCCACGCCAGCCCCGCCCCGGCGCGGGCCGCCATCGTCGGCGGGCCGCGCGCCACGATCACCTCGAGCGCCGCCCGGAGTGCTTCCCCCTCGCCGACCCCAGCCTGGTCCGGCGGCGCCTCGCCCGCCCCGGCAGCCTGGCGAAAGACGGCCGCCCGAGCCTCTTCCGCCAGGGACTCGAGCCATTCGAACGCGCGCCTCTCCCCAACCAGCTCGGCCAGGAATTCGCCCAGCCGGTCGAGCGAACCAACGACCGGGGCCAGCAGTGCGATGGCCGGCTCCAGCCCGCCGCCCGCCAGCGTCCGCCGCTCCGCCTCGACGAGCGCCAGCGCCGCATCCTCCTCGGCCTCCAGCTCGAAATGCGGCGACAGCTCCGCCTCCAGCGGAAAGCGCCGCAGCACCGACTGGCAGAACGCATGGATGGTGCTGATCCGCATCCCGCCGGGAAGATCGAGCACCTCCGCGAACAGCCGTCGCGCCCGCTCGCGCGCCTCCGCCCCCGGCGCCAGGCCCAGTTCCGCCAGCGCCGCATCGAGGTCGGCATCCTCCATCCCAACCCACTGGCCCAGCCGCTGTTGCAGCCGGAGCGCCATTTCCGCCGCCGCCGCCCGGGTGAAGGTCAGGCAGAGGATTTTCTGCGGCGGGCAGCCGGCCAGCATCAGCCTCAGCAGCCGGTCGGTCAGCAGCTTGGTCTTGCCCGAGCCGGCGGAAGCGGCAACGAAGGCCGAAACCGCCGGATCCGAAGCGATCCTCTGCGCCGCTTGGGCGACCCCGAGCGCGGCTTCCTTGCCGACCGCCGCTGCGCCCGCCCCGCGCCGGATCACTCGCCTCCCGCCGCCCACTCCGCCACCCGGGCAAGACCCGCATAGTCCGAAAACGGCGGCGGGTTCCCCGGATGGGGCTGCGCCAGATAAGGCCGGGCCGGATCGTCGAACGCCTCGATCAGCCCCTTCAGCCCCGCTACGGCCGCCTCGATCAGCGCCGGAATCAGCTCCGGCGCGGCCAGGCTTCCCGTCTCCCCCGCATCCTCCCGGCCCAGCAGCCGCCAATAGACCAGCTCCAAAACCGGCCCGGCGAAGTCCGCTCCGAACGCCCCCGCCTCCGCCATCGCCGCCAGCAGCGGCAGTTGCGGCTCCCGCCCGGCCTTGATCTCGGCCGGCGCCGGGACACGCCCCGTCTTGTAGTCGAGAATGGCAAGCCCGCCATTGCCCCGCCGCTCGATCCGGTCAGCCCGCCCGGCCAGGACGAAGGGTCCGGCGGGACCCTCCAGAGCCCATTCGCCTCCCTGCTCCACCGCCACCAGCGGCGGCACCGCTCCTTCCCGCCGCGTCGTCTCCTCGGCCGCGACCCAGGCGGCAATCCGCTCCAGCCGCGGCCGCCACCAGTGCGCCAGGTGCGGCGGCAGGCCGGCCTCGGCGAGGGCGCGATACAGAGCCTCGCCAAGCCCCTCCGCGGCGTCCTTCGGCCACGCCCCCTGGACCTGCCCGAAAAACCCGGCCAGCCCCACATGCACGATCTGCCCGAAATCCGCCGCATCCGCCGCCTCGGCAATCCCCGGAAGCGGCCGGAGCCGCAGCACGTGCCGGGCATAGATCGTATAAGGATCGGCAAGCCAGGTCCCGATCTCCGTCACCGAGAGCCTGCGCGGCCGCTCGGCAACCGGCGGCTGTGGCCGCGGCGCGCGCGCCGGCTTTGCTCCTCCCTCCGGCCGATCGAGCGCCCGCGCCCAGCCAACCGCCGGATGCGGCGGAAGCCGCCGCCCCAGCATCGCCTCGAGGCGCGCCACCCAGCGTGCTGGCACGGCAGGCGCGCCCTCCCGCCGCCGCGGCACGGAGAGCACGACCTCCGGTGCCGCGAGCGCCGCCGCCAGGAAGTCATGGGCCGCCCGCCCCACTTCCTCTTCCGCCGATGCCAGGCCGAGTGCGGCCCGCATCGGCCGGCTGAGCCAGGGTCCCGGGTCGGTCGCCGGCGGCCAGACCCCCTCGACAAGACCACCCAGCACGACCAGCTCGGCCGATTGCAGCCGCGCCTCCAGAAGACCCCAGATGAAGATGCGCGGATGCTCCCGTGCTCCCTCGCCCGCCCCGCGCACCGCCCGCCGGCTCCTCACCACAACACCCTTCAGCGCGGCGTCCAGGAGCGCGGGAAGCTCCCTCGGCGGCGCCGGCATCAGATGCGCCAGGGCCGCGATCAGCTCGCTGAGATGCGCCGCCAGCGCCTCGCCTTCCTCGAACGCCCAGAGCCGTGCCGGCCCCGCCTCCGCATCCGTCGCGGCCAGCGCCTCGGCGCTTTCCACCAGTGCGATCAGGGCCGCTTGTGGCGCGACCTGAGCCAGGCTCATCGTGCGCTCCAGCCGCGCCGCCCCCGCCCTCAGCCGCCGCGCCAAGTCGGCTCCGGAACCGGCCCGCGCCGCCGCCTGCACCAGCGCATCGAGCCCTGCCGCCGGCCCCGGCCCGCGCAGTACGCCCCGCTCCAGCGCCCGCGCCGCCGCCCGCGCCGCCCCCGGCGCCAGTCCCCCGGCCAACAGCGGATGCTTCAACAGCGCCAGCAGCTTCACGGGCGCGAAATCCGCCGCTGCCGCTTCCGCCAGCAGGCGCAGAAAGACGGCCGGCGGGGTCGCCCCGAGATTCTCCCCGGCGCTGTCGTCCGCCACCACCCCGAACCTTCCAAGCTCGGCCGCAACCCGCCCCGCCAAGCCACGGTCCGGCGTCACCAGAGCCGCCCGCGCCCCGGGCACCTCGAGCGCGTTCCTCAGGGAGAGCGCAATCGCCGCCGCCTCTTCCTGTTGATCGGCCGGGCCAAGCCGCGAAACCCCCTCGAGCCCGCCCGCCCCCACGCCCCCGCGCCATGCCCCCAGCGCCGGGGCAGGCAGCAGCGCCCGCCGCAGCAGGCGCGCCCGCTCCCCGGGAACAGCCCCCGGCAAGGCCGGAAATGGCCGCACATCCTCCCGCCGTGCCCCGAGTGCGGTCAGCAGCCGGGAGATTCCGGCATCCGCGTGCTCCGGGTGCCGCGTGGCCAGGGCCATGAAATGCTCGTCTTCCATGTCCCGATCCAGCCCGGGCAGGATCACGCGGCCTTCCTTCAGTCCCGCGATCACCCGGATGAGGGCGGCCACCGCCGGAATCTCCCCGCTGCTTCCGGCTGCCCAGAGGGGGTGACGCGGCGGCTTCTCCTTCCAGCTTCGCGCCAGAGCCGCCAGTAGCGCCACTTGTCGCGCCACCGGGTTCATCAGTCCCTGTTCGGCGAGCCAGGCGGGCCAGGCCTCGGTCACGATCTGGAGGAACGCCAGCGTTCGCTGCCAGTGCGCCGCATATTCCTCCGGAACCGCGCGCGGCAGCGCCTCGGCCAGATCAACCCCGGCCCGCTCCGCCTCGTCCTGCAGCGCCGCAAGCTCGGCCGCCAGCGCCCAGGCGCGATCCATCCGCCCCGGCATTCCGCCTCCGGCCCCACCGGCCATGATCAGCCGAGCCAGCACCGCCAGCCGCTCCATGGCGCCGACCGCCGGCGGCAGATCGAGCCCGCCCTCGAGCGCGAGCGGCGTCTCGTCCAGCGCCCCGAAGGCAGCGATCCGTGGCAGCAGCAGCGGCCGGCCGGCCGATTGGCGAAGGAACGCCTCGGCGAGCGCCCGCGCCGCGCGGCGCGTCGGCAGCAGGATCAGCCCATCCGCCACCCGCCGCGGATCGCTCCCCGCCGCCTCCAGCCAGGCCGCGGCGACGCTGTCCAGGAACGGCGCGCCCGCCTCCATCGTGTAGAGATTCATCGCGTCCGCCCGATCGTCCGCGCCGAGAGGCTCGATTCCGCCTCCGCCAGGTCCGCCGGCATCGAAAGGTGGAACCAGAGCCCGTCATGCACCAGCCCGCCCAGCCGCCCTGCTTCCAGGGCCCGATCCCAGAATGGCGCCATCTGCGCCGCACCGTCCCCGGCCCCCTCGAACAATCCCGCTGCGGCGGCCTGCACGCCCGCGAACACGAACGGTGCGACCTCCCGCTCGCCGCGCCGGCGAAGCGTGCCGAGCGGGTCGAGAAAGAAATCCCCGGCCCCCGCCTCACCCTCGACCTGGACGCTCCGGTGCAGCAGGAGAAGCCCGTCCCGCTGCCCGGAGTCGAATCCCTCGGCCAGCCGGGCAAGCGCGGAACTCGGCCCGTCGAGCCAGAAAATGTCCCCGTTGACGATGAAGAACGGCTCCGGCCCGAGCGAACCATCCGCCAGCGCCCCCGTCACGGCTCCTCCCGGCCCGAGCAGCCTCGGTTCATGCCGCAGCAGCGTCGCGGGCATCACTGGCCGGGCCGCCAAGTGCCGGGCCAGCCGCTCGGCCTGCCAGTGGGCATTCACCACCACGCGCGCGACGCCCGCCGCCGCCAGCCGGTCGAGCGCGTGGTCGATCAGCGCTCGCCCGCCGAGTGGCAGCAGCGGCTTCGGCGTCGCCTCCGTGAGCGGGCGCATCCGCTCGCCGAGCCCGGCGGCGAGCAGGATCGCCTGCCTGATCGCGGCCCGCGCCGTCAAGAGAGCCGGCCAAGCCGGTCGGGCCAGCCTTCGAGCCGAGCCTCCCGGCTCTCTTCACCGGTGATCGCAAGCGATATGTCCAACGCCCGGGAGGGCTTCAGCCCGCCCAGCCGCTCTGGCCATTCCACCAGCACGATGTCGGCGAGCGCCTCCTCCCAGCCGAGTTCGTCAAGCCCCGCCGGCCCGTCCAGCCGCCAGAGATCGAAATGATGCACCGGGCCTGCGCGCGTTTGATAGCTCTGCACCAGCGTATAGCTCGGGCTCGGCACGATGAGGCCCGGCTCGCCCCTCGCGGCGCGCAGGAAGCCGCGCGCCAGCGTGGTCTTGCCCGCGCCGAGCGGTCCCGCCAGCAGCAGCGCATCCCCCCGCCGGGCCAGCCCGGCCAGCGCCGCGCCAAGCGCGGCGGTCGCCGCGAGACCGGGCAAAGCCTTGATCAGCGCAGAGGAAATGGATGCTCCCGGCACGCGGCCCACCTTGCCGTGCCGCGCCCGCCGCGACAACCGCCGGGCACCGGTTCGCCTCCTCCCGGCCGCTAGTGTCCCGATTCCGAAGTTCGTTATCATATGCAAGTGGCCGGATCGGTACACTCGCTCTTTATTTTCAGTGGCCTGCTGATCCCCTCCGTTCGCTGCACATGGCAGCGAACTTCGGGGGCAGGACACTAGGCAAAGAATGAAGAATAAGGAAACATGGTCCGCTCTACTCCCGGCCGCTGGGAGGACAGCGGCCGGGAGGCGGCAAGGTCCCTGCTTGCCGTCGTACCAGCTACGATAGAGCGCCCCGGCGCCATCGCTCCGGGTTCCGGAGCGATCCGCCGGGCAACATGGCGACATCGACGGAGCGGCCGGGATGTAGGCCGATCTGGTCGAGCCAGCCATCGGAGAAAGGCTCGCGTCGGTCGGCGGTTTCGTCCTTCTTGAGGGACGTCGCCGCGATGCGCGCGCCAAATGTCACGGTGCAGTGCCAGAAGCCGCGCTCGCCCGGAAAGTCCGATTCGCTCGCTCTGAAATTTTCGTGCCTGGCCAGGAAGCGACGAACGCCCCTGTTGTTGCTTGGGCTCGTGCTCCTGGGGCGGACCGCGTCGCCATGGCGCATGATCCCGCCCTTGCAATCTTGGCCCATGTATCCTGCCCGCTTCTCGATCAATCGTGAATTTTTCTTCCACAAAAGTAGTCTGACAGATGCTGAAATTGCAATAGCAATGATTGCATATTGCAACAACACTTGTTGTATAGAGAACTATCATTCACTGCATCTGAAGTATTCTCTCAATGTATTCTTCAGCGAAGATCACGGGCGCGCCGCCAACGCCGCGCCTCTCCCCGTCCGGTCATCCCCGGTGCAGCAGCGCGCCGAGCCGAAGGTCCAGCTCATCGCGAAGACCGTACCAGCCGGTCGCGACGGGCACCCCGATCCGGCGGAACCGATGCAGTGGAATCCGTCGCAACGGGGTCGTCGGAAATGTCAGCTCCTCCACCCGCTTGCCGAGAACACGCTCGGCCAGCACGCGCCCCATCACGGTCGACATCGCGACACCGCGGCCATTATAGCCAAGCCCGGCCAGAAGACCCGGCGCGGGCTCGTGCAGATGCGGCAGATGGTCCCGCGTTCGCGCAATCCGCCCGCCCCAGCAGAATTCCAGTCTGACGCCTTTGAGCTGCGGAAATACCCGGGCGATCCCGGCCCGCATCCGGGCCATGTCCGCCGCCGCTCCCGCAAAGTCGGAATTTCCGCGGCTGCCGAAGACGAGACGGCTGCCACCGACTTTGCGGGTATAGAAGACCACGCGCCGTGTGTCGGCCAAAGTCTCCCGATTGACGAGGATCTCCGCAAGGGTGGACTCCGGCACTGTTTCCGTCGCCGCCTGCGCGCTGACCAGCGGCACGATCGTCTCTGCCAGGCCCGGGCAAAGTCCGTCCGAGTAGCCGTTCGTGCAGAGCACAACGAATTGCGCGCGCACCGTGAATCGTCCACATCGAACGT